>Ga0310695_10006969_pt1 | contig 18293 bp, 14 predicted proteins | sample RumenRJG_04DNA_FD_203882 | JGI IMG/M metagenome (GOLD analysis project Ga0310695, IMG submission 203882) | Bovine rumen microbial communities from Lethbridge, Alberta, Canada - RJG_04 (v2) (version 2) | ecosystem: Host-associated > Mammals > Digestive system > Stomach > Rumen | place: Canada...
AAAAGTCCAGAAGGAATGTCCGAGCCTTTACAAAAAATCTTAAATTTACAAAGAACAAAATTTTTATTCAAATCCCTGCAGAAATGTAGGGATTTTTCTTATGTGGTACTCATGATTGAGGGCTTACGAAAGAGAGAACAAAAGACATGATTAAAAAAATACTGTTCGTCTGCTGGGGCAAAAGATTTCAGTAGAACGAAAAGCCTTGAAAATAAGGCGTTTTGAAGATTTATCAAACGGATTTACACCCCGTTTACACCTTTTGAAAGTGAACTACCCGATGAATGATGAGAGCACTCTGTGTGATGCAGGGTGCTTTTTCGAATATACGAGCTAATATTACATAGAATAGATATGTGAAATGATTATATAATGCTAAACACATAGCTATACGGAGAAAAAATCTCCAAATAATGAAATTTATCTTGAAAATCGCCTTGGTTCGTATTATAATGAATGCGCAACCTGGAAAGGAGGCATATTCATGCTAATTAAAATATCTGTCGAGAATTTTAAGTCTTTTGATCAGAAGGAAGAATTGTCGATGATTTCTTCCAGCAAAATGCAAGGAAACAAGAATCATCGAGTACAGATTAAACAGACTAAGTTGTTAAAAAATGCTGTGGTTTATGGCGCTAATGCATCTGGCAAGTCAAATCTTGTGACTGCATTTGCGTTTATTAAGGCAACCCTTATGGAAGGTCTACCGGTTGTCTCAGTTAATGATTTTTGCAGAAATAGGGAAGAAAATAAAAACCGGGAGAGTATTTTTGAACTGCAGTTTACGGTCGGAGATACTTTTTATGCATATGGTTTTTCGGCAATTCTTAGTCAGAGGAAAATTACGGAAGAATGGCTGTATGAACTTATGCAGGATGGTGGGGCACATCAACTTTTTATTAGAGAAGGAGATAACTCACCGATTTTAGGAGAAGATGTCAAACTAGCTGCCACAGAGAAAAGCCGCTTTAATGTTTATTCCGAAGACTTTGCGGGACAGGAGTCAAAGCTCTTCCTTACTGAAATGAATCGGGGAAAGAAATATGATGATAAATCAAGGCTTCTGTTTTTTCAAGAAGTATTTGGCTGGATTATGAATAATATCATCGTAATCACGCCGAATATGGGTATCTCGAATACCGAGGCATATTATAACGATGAGTCCTTGGAAAACATTAGTAGGTTGATTCAAACCTTTGACACAGGTGTTACGGAGATTAAGACAAGAAAAATTACTACTGAAGAAATGAGCAAGATGATTCCGGCTGAAGTGGTGCAAGGGATCTTTAATCAATTAATGACTCAAATGAGGATTACAGGTGCACCGGGAGTTCAGATGACATGGAGAGTGGAAGGTGGCTTTTTTAATATTCGTATTGCCCAGGGTAATTCTGAACCAGAGATTACCACACTTGTTTTGAAACATGGAAGATCCGCTTTTGACTTTAATTTCGTGGAAGAATCGGATGGAACTAAGAGATTGTTTGATCTTATAGATATGCTGCTTACCGATCGCCCAGATACACTTTTTGTTGTGGATGAACTTGAACGTAGTTTGCATCCGAAGTTAACAGAGCGTTTTCTGAAACTGTTCATGGATGCTCACGACGACACAAGAATGCAGTTGGTATTTACAACACATGAGGATACTATCATGGATCAGATCCTTTTTAGGAGAGATGAAATCTGGTTTGTGGAAAGAGATGCGGATAATGCCAGCAAAATATACTCTCTTGATCGTTTTAAGGAAAGATACGATAAGAAACTGAGCAAAGCTTATCTTGAAGGAAGATATGGCGCAATTCCTGTGTTTAAACAGTTTTCTTTCCGGAAAGGAGAGTAAAAATGCCGGTACACACATATACAAACTGGAATAGCCGTCCTTCCGATGAGATTGAGCAGATAGAGCCTTTTCGAAAGTATTTCTTTATCTGTGAAGGCGCTAATACTGAAACCTTCTATTTCAGGAGGCTAATCGATCTGCGAAAACAGTTAGGAATACACCCGCTGATAGATATTCGCTTATGGGAAAAGACCGATGAAGACAGGAATCTGTCTTTTGCGAAGAACCTGGTTGCTTTTGCTGAGAAACAAAAGCAGAATCTGGAAAATGAGTTTGATTATGAACGAGATAAGATGGTCATTGTATTCGACGGTGATATCTTTGAAGAGAAAGTGCAAGGATATGAGGAACTTATTATTCAAATCGAGAATACAGATATAGCAGGTGTGACGAATCCGGGCTTTGAATTGTTTTTGCTTCTTCATATTGAGGGGAGCTATGAAGAACGGATTAAGGGACACGAGGCAGACTTTCTAAATGTGGACGAAGATGGAAAGTACAGTTACGCTTATAATGTGCTGCGTGATTTGACAGGCATGAATGCAAAGAAGAATCCTGAAATAGGTAATCTTGCGGATAATGTCTTGTTGGCAATTTCTCAGGAGAAACAGATTAATCAGGATATCCATGACGTAAAAGGGAAGGTAAGCAGCAATATTGGTAAGATTATTGAAGAGATTATAAATGAGAAGCCCAGTATCTAACTTTTTGTTAGATGCTGGGGCTGAATTTACAGAAATATTTAATTAAATGGAAACCTAATGAAGTACAATCAAATTAGATTATACATTCGCTGATATATTTATAGATATGGGGCGGTAAGGAGCAAATGAGACAGACAATAAAGATAAAAAACTGTAATTGTATTTCTGAAGCAAATATATCAATTCAAGAGGGGGAATTAAATATTAAATATGGCCCAAACGGGACGGGGAAGACCTCTATTAGCGAAGCAATATATGCTGCTTCTCAAGGAAACGCTGATAGACTTGGAAAGTTGAAGCCATATTCGGCTCAAGAAGGAGAGGAACCCACTGTCGAGGGCTTAAACTTTAGTAAAGTACGTGTATTTGATGAGAATTATATTCAAGGTTATCTGTTAAAGGGTAACACATTTTTTGAGGATTCATTTCAAGTTTTTTTGAAATCAGATGAATGTGACGCGTTGGTCCAAGAGATTAATACACTTTTGTCAGCGTTACAAGGAATGTTTTTTTCTGATGAAATTATTCAGAAATTGCGATTTTTTTTGCCGACATATTTTAATACTGTAAAATGTTCGAATGGAAATGTGACAAAACGGGGTGGCATCTCAGAGTTTCTTAAAGGAAATGGGGCAGGGTTTGAAAAGTATTCAGAACTGGACTCATACAAGCCATATTATCTAGGGCGAGAAATGGCAAAAGTCTCAAAATGGGCAAGATGGAGGAATGAAGGTATATCAGAAATTGTAAATGACGCTTGCCCTTTTTGTACACACCAGTTGAATTCAAGCATTACTACAGAAAATCAAGTTATAGAAAAGGTGTTCAAAAACTCTGCATTGCAAACAGCAAATGCTGTTTTAGAATTTTTGGAGAGTGCTGTTGCAAGTCACTATATCGAAGAGACGTCAATTGTTCCTTTACGTAGCTATATTGGGGATGCAACAAAGTCAGATGAATTATATGCTGAACTGCAACATATAGCATGTTTGAGGCCTTAAGCGATAAAGCTGACTTGATAGTTCTTGATGACCCGATATCTGCTTTTGATGAGAATAAAAAGTTTGCGATTATAAGACGATTGTTTGATAATCAGAAGGCAAGTTTTCGGGACAAGACGGTACTTATGCTAACTCATGATATGCAACCTATTATTGATTATGTCCATGGTAAGTTTTTTGTGAGGTATGGACTTACAACAAGAGTTTCTGCTGTGCTTATCCAAAATGACAAAGGCGTGATTCAGGAACAAGAAATAAAAGATTCTGACTTTATGAACGTTGTTACATTGACTGAAACGATGGCAAAAGATATTAGTGAAAGTATACCTGTTCGTATTGTAAATCTTCGCAAGCATATCGAAATTACAGAAGGAGATATTTCAACTTTACCTGCATATGACATTTTGTCTAACTTGATTCACGGCAGAACAAACTTATTTGACAAATCGGGGAATCCATTAACTGATCAGTACAAGAGTTCTGGGATGGAGTTTATTAGGCAATTTATTCCAAATCACTCATATGAGGATTTACTTGGCGAAATGTCTGATGATAAATTGAAATCATTAATGACGACGACAAACTATTATTATAAAACCATAGCGGCAAGGCTTCTTTTAGAAAGAAAGGAAGGGCTTCTTCAGCAATTAAGGAAAGAGTTTCCAGCAGCGTGCAAGTTTCTGAATGAATCAAATCATATTGAGAATGACTATGTATTTCAACTTGATCCGCGGAAGTTTTATAGTGCACCGAAAAATTTTATTTCAGAAATAGAGAGTTTTGTTTCAGCGAGGTTGTCTTAACCGTTGTACCTATACAGTATTCGCTGCTATTTTTTGAAGGGCTAATTAAACATGAGACATGTTGAGTTCCAGATAATATAATGTTTTCTGGGACTCAGTTTTATAAAACCCTTAGAGACGAAATATTGAAAAATATGACACTACCGAAGAAGAGACGGCTATGATAAAAAAGATGTGCTTAACGAAAATGAAATTGATGATTTTGTCCGATTAATACGGCTTTGTGATTCGATTGTCGGGGCAGAATGTATTATCTAGTATATGTATAGCGAAGTTGAATATAACACATGGTAGTTATCGTCCTGTAATAGGAGGCGTAAAAAGTCCAATACCATGTAGAAAGGGGGAGGTGGTATGCCTAGAGGAAGAATACTGAAGCTTAAAAATAATTATGGAATAATTGATACAGATGCATATAAAGTTGCGCATGAATGGATACCGTTTAGAATAGAAAAATCCATGTTGGAAGAAAAAGAAGGAAAACAATATATTAAATACACAGATGAGGTTGAGTTTTCCTTAAGCCAAAGTCAGGGAGTAAGAGACCGTGATATTAAAGAAGCCACGGATATTAGGTTTATAGGAGATGAATGGAAATATCAAGAACGGATAATGGGGAACAATGCTATTCAAAATATTAGAAAAAGATTAAATGAATACAATTTCTATTATCCGATATTGGATGACAAGGAATTTGCTATTTGGCTTGAAGGTAATAACTTTCAACCAAGAATGTTGGAATATTTATCGCCTGGAATATTTACTTGCAAAGAGATCATAAAAATGCAAGCGGGAAAGTATATTGACATTGAGTGTATTGATGCCAAGTTTAAAATAGGTTTGCTTTTTGTAATAGATAGAATAGATATTGAGTTTAGAAAAAACATTTTGTCATGGATTACTGGCATAGAAAATGCATATAAAACATATTTTAATAAAATAAGGATTGCTGATGACGGACATGATGTAGGAGCAGAAGTAATATCAGAATGGGTGGCTAAGAAACCTAAAATTTCGAAGCTGATTAAGCGGGCAAGAGATAAAAGAAGATACAGGGATAGCTCGGATGAGTTTGACTACTTAACGGATGAGAATGCTGTCCCATTGTTGGATTTGCTGGAACAGTTAGAGTTAAACGAGTTGTCAGAACTTATAACTTTTTTTTATGATGTTTATTCTAGAGAAGACAGCATTCCAGATATTTTACATAAAATGAAGGAATATATAGGTTTTATTAGTGATTTGTGCGCCATACGGAATGCAGCAGCTCATGGACGGTCAATTCTACCTACATTTATGGATCCTGATTATAATGGAAATTGGGATTTAGAATTTGATAATGCTGAAGGAAGATGCAGTGTGGAAAAGTGGATACTGTATGATTTGCTAAAGAAGAAGTGGAAGAGAATAGGCCTTGGAGATTATTCCAAGCAAATAATAAATACTTTATATGGAAATCCTCTTCGCAGAGCGTGGATAGAGCTTAATTACATATACTTTGACATAATTCGGAAAATAGAAAAAATGAGTTTCGAGTTGTTTGTGACAGAGGCCGAATGGTTCCTTAGTAAGGAAGAAGATATAAGTCAACAAATGAGAAATGTAAATATGTGCAGTTTAAGACTTTCGGATATGGGAAATACAACTTTAGGAGTTACAGCTCCACCTTATGATGAGATTGCACAAGAGGCTTTTTCTGTATGGGAACTGTTTGAAGATAAAAAAGATTAAATACATAAGGCTTGAGTAGAAGAAAGAGTGCAAGTATGCTACTATTTCAATCTGAAGAGATACCGTAAAAGCTAAATTGGGCTAATGGTAAAATTGCATACGGAACAATGGGCTTATATAATTTTTTCCTGTACCTTGGGTATATAATCAAGGTACAGGAAAAAATATATCATAAACAAGACATACAGTTGTCATGTTTGCTTTGTTAGCATAGACAGGAAAGGTGAGCATATGAGCAAACGGCGGTATGAATAAGCACATCAAATAATGAAAACACAACAAAAAATACGTGGCAGGCGAACAGCCCGATTGATATAATGTCAATATCGAGTAGTTCGCCTTTTTATTTTGACAAGGAGGACTACTAATATGAGTGAAAAAAGAAAGGATAACAGAGGAAGAGTTTTACACAACGGAGAGATTCAGCGTAAAGACGGTAGATATCTGTTCAAGTATATTGATGCTGATGGGAAAGAGAAGTTCGTATATAGCTGGAGGCTTGATCATAATGACGCTACACCGCCCGGAAAAGTAAGAACATTGTCGCTTCGCGAGATGGAGAGAAAGATTCAGGCTGATTTGTTTGACAACATCGTTTCAAATGGTGGCAATATGACGGTGCTGGAACTTGTGGAGAAATACATTTCTACGAAGACCGGTGTGAGACCTACAACAAAGGCGGGTTATAAGACGGTGACCAATTTCCTGAGTAAGGATCCCTTTGGCAGAAAGCGCATTGATACAGTGCGTCTCTCAGATGCAAAATGCTGGCTTATCAAGCTTCAGGCAGATGGAAAGAGTTATGGCTCAATTCATTCTTTGAGAGGCGTCTTAAGACCGGCTTTTAAGATGGCTGTGGATGATGATCTGATCCGCAAGAGTCCGTTTGATTTCGAATTGGCATCCGTGATCGTAAATGACAGCCATACAAGGCTTTCGATAACTAGGGACGAAGAGAGAAAATTCCTTAAGTTTGTAAAAGAGGATCCTCATTTTTGCAAATACTACGAAGGAATCTATATTCTTTTCCATACGGGACTTCGCATCTCAGAGTTTTGCGGACTGACTCTTGGGGATATCGATTTTGAGAATCACAAGATCAATGTGGACCATCAGCTTCAGAAGCGTGCACATATTGGATACTACATCGAGAGCACAAAGACTACTTGCGGAACCAGAGTGTTGCCTATGACAGAAGATGTTGAGGTTTGCTTTAGGAAGATCATCTCTGAACGCAACGCACCCAAGGTTGAGCCGATAGTAGACGGGTATACCGGATTTCTGTACTACGACAAGGATGGAAGCATTACATACTCGCTTCACTGGGACCATTACTTTAAGCATATAGTGGACAAGTATAATTCCATTTACAAGCTTCAGATGCCCGTGATTACACCTCATGTATGCCGCCATACCTACTGTTCCAACATGGCGAAGTCCGGGATGAATCCGAAAACGCTTCAGTATCTCATGGGACATGCGGACATCGGAACCACGCTTAATGTCTATACTCACGTGAATTTTGAGGATGCAAAAGCAGAGATCGAGAAGTTGAATGTTGGGTGAAAATCTTAAGGTGTAAACGAAAAATAATTACACCTTACTTTACACCTTTTGCCGGTGTAAATATGCCCAAATATGCATATATTATGCCGGCAAATGAAAATGCAAAAGGTGTCTAAGCCTTGATAAAACAAGGAAAAACGATATGATAAGAATACTATTCGTATGCCACGGCAATATTTGTCGCAGTGTTGGCGCGCAGTATATTTTTGATAAGATGTTAATTGAGAATAACCTTGATGGCAGGATATGTTGCGAGTCGGCGGCGACAAGCACGGAGGAGATCGGGAACCCGATTTACCCGCCTATGAGGCGTGCGCTTGAAGGACACGGAATACCTATCGGGGATCACAGGGCAAGGCAGCTGCGACGCCGAGATTATGAAGATTACGATATTCTTATCGGAATGGACAGCGAGAACATGTATTACATGAAATATATTCTCGGAGAAGATCATGAAGGCAAGGTTCATACACTTATGGAATACACTGATACGCCATCAGAACTAATCGACGATCCGTGGTATACACGTGATTTTGAAACAGCGTATCGACAGATCACCAGGGGATGTGAGGCACTTCTTGACAGTATCAGATGATAAAACTTGCGGATATCAGATCAACCAAATACTTTATAACAGCAGTAACGGTCATGGTAGCAATGCTACTGTGCCCGTTTTCTGTTGATGCAGCCACATCCAAGTCAAACACCGACAAGGCGGATGAAGATGATTTTACCATCATCATGGTCGGAGATATTCTGCTGCATGACGGCATAGAAAAGTGTGCTATGCGCAAAGACGGAAGCTATGATTTTACCGAGCTGTTCAGACATACGAAGGATACGATCGAGGAGGCGGATCTTGCGATAGTCAACGAAGAAGTGATCATCGGCGGGAAGGAGCTTCGCGTGACCGGCTATCCGAGCTTTAACGCACCGTACGAGATCGCCGATGAGCTGGCCGAGACGGGATTTGATGTGATCTGCCATGCGACGAACCATGCGCTCGACCGCGGAAAGAGCGGGATTGAGAACTGTCTTAAATATTGGGGAGAAAATCACCCCGACGTCAAAACTGTCGGCATACACACATCCAAAGAGGACAGCGAGTCGATATGTGTTTATGAAAAAGACGGTTTCAAAACAGCGGTATTGAATTATACCTATGGAACAAACGGAATAGCGCTTCCGAGCGGTATGCCTTATGCCGTTGATCTTCTTGATGAAGCCCGAGTCAAACAGGATATAGCCAGGGCAGAAAAGGTTGCTGATTTTACGATAGTGTGCCCTCATTGGGGAACTGAATACAACCTCGGAATATCCGAAATGCAAAAAAAGTGGTCCAAACTGTTTGCGAATTGCGGCGCAGACCTTATAATAGGAACACATCCCCATGTCATCGAGCCCGTGGAGACAATTGAAACCGATGATGGAAGAATAGTTCCCGTATACTATTCTCTCGGGAATTATATCAACTGGACAAGCGGATCCGGAAAGGGTGTCGCGAACAGAATGGTCGGTGCCATGGCAGTGGTGACTTTGTCGCGGGATGAAAAAGACCGTATTGTTATAGGTGATTACGGAGTTAAGCCGTTGGTTGCCCATGTCGAATCGGAAACTGACGGATCTACGGTGTATTTCCTTGACGATTATACTCAGGCCAAATCGTTCCTGAACGAGATACGTAATCGCGACAGTGATTTTTCCTATTGTTATTGCGAGGATCTGTGCGATAAGATTTTCGGCAGGAATCTGCGGAGGTAATATGTACGCGTTTGTAATATGTGTTCTGTATTTGACTATAGCAGGACTGTTTGCGGTATGCTGGTTCACTTTGCGAAAGTGGAGCAGTAGGATTCACGCATATCTGTTTTTTTCGTGCGTTGCCAATCTTCTGTATGATGCGGCGTGCCTTCTGGAACTACACGCCAAAGATCAGGAATCGTATGTCGTAGCATTGAAGCTCGGATACCTGGGACGTATATGGATTGGCTTGGCTCTGTTTCTCTTCGTGGCAGAACTATGCAATATCTATATTTCCGAGTATGTCAAAACAGTACTCGCACTCTCCCATGCCATCATTTATGTGAGCATACTTGAGATTGAACATACCGATCTGTACTACAACTATATGGAGTTTGTCATTGACGACGGATTCCCTAAGCTTTTACATACCGGAGGCGCGCTGTACTATGTTCAGTCTGCCCTCAATCTGTTCTATACGATCGGCGGAGTCTACCTTATTGTAAGAAAGTTTGTTAAGGAGAAAAATGCCGTAACCAAAAAAAGATATATGATGACGTCGATAGCCATGTTTTCGATAGGCGCAACGTATGTAATATACTTCTTCAAGCTTGTCCCTCTTGCACGGAAGTTCGATGTTATGATTTTCGGGTTTGCAATAGGTACGGCGTTGCTGCTTATAGCAATAATCAAATATAAGATGCTCGATCCGGGAGCGGCCGCAAGAGACTATATCGTAGATGAGATGGCCGAGGGCATCATAGTGGTCGATACGGAAGATAAGATCTCATATTACAACAAGCCGGCTAAGCGCCTGTTCCCCGCCCTTGACAGAAAAGGAATGATTGTAGACAGCGACAACAACGTAATCGCACCGATTCGGTCGGCGATCGACAAGGGCGAACCAATCAGAATGAATGACAGAATATACACGCCCAAGTCCAATCCGTTATATCAGGACGGTATGACTGTAGGAACGCTTTATGCTCTCGATGATGACACGGAACAGTATCGTTATATGAGTGAACTTCGTAAGCAGCGTCAGATCGCGGACGAAGCCAATAAGGCAAAATCACTGTTTCTCGCCAACATGTCCCATGAGATCAGAACCCCGATCAATGCGATACTCGGTCTTGATGAGATGGTTCTTCGCGAAAGTACCGAGAGGGATATACTTGAATATGCAGAGGATATACGCACGTCAGGAACAGCGCTTCTTGCGCTGATCAATGAGATACTTGATTTCTCCAAGGTTGAAGAAGGCAAGATGGAGATCCTCCCTGTATCGTATGATCCCGGAGTTTTAAAGAATGACATCGTTAACATGATCAAAGACAGAGTCGGAAAGAAAGAGCTGGAGTTCAACGTTGATGTCGATAACGGGATACCGAGAATGCTGCGAGGTGATGAGATACGTATCAAGCAGTGTACTCTCAACCTGCTCACCAACGCGGTCAAGTATACGACACGCGGCTCGATCAGTCTTAAGATTGGATATGAAAAAGCCGACGCGGATCATATTTTACTGAAAGTTTCGGTTAAAGATACCGGTGTCGGGATCAAACCCGAGGACATGGACAGCCTTTTCTCGCCGTTCGTACGTATTGATGAGAAGAAAAATCGCAACATTGAGGGTACCGGTCTTGGAATAAGCATAACCAAGCGACTTCTCGAACTTATGGACAGCAACCTTAAGGTAGTAAGCGAATACGGTAAGGGTTCCGAGTTCTCGTTTGAAGTCCGTCAGGAGGTGCTCAACTGGGAGGGAATCGGTGAGTATCTTAGAAAGGGAGAGGATTCCGGTGATAAGAAACGTAAGTATACGGAACACTTCCATGCGCCCGATGCAAGAATACTTGTCGTTGATGATATTAGGATGAACCTTACGGTAATGACCAAGCTGCTTAAGAGAACGCAGATACAGATCGATACCGCGCTTTCCGGACCGGAAGCGATTAAGATGGCCAAAGATACAGATTATGACGTCATATTCGTCGATCACCTGATGCCGGAGATGGACGGAATAGAGACGCTTAAATATCTTAAAGAACAGGACGGAGGAGACGGGCCGGTATACGTAGCGCTTACGGCAAATGCGATATCCGGAGCGAGAGAGATGTATCTTGAAGCAGGGTTTGCCGATTACATCTCGAAACCTGTCGAGGGAGAAAAGCTCGAAATGCTTCTAATGAGTTATCTTCCGCCTGAAAAACTCCTTGACACGCCGGATAGCGTGTAATATAATCACTCAATGTGGCGGCAGATGCCCGTCCGGCCATAGCCCCGGCGGAGACGGCTTTGCGTCACGGAATAGTTTTTTGTTTGAATTATTGGAGGTATCATCATGAATACATATATGCCCAACGAGGCAGCCATTGAGCGTAAATGGTATGTCGTTGATGCAACAGGATGTACTCTCGGACGCCTTGCTTCAGAAGTTGCCAAGGTTCTCAGAGGAAAGAACAAGCCTATATTCACGCCTCATGCCGATACGGGTGACTGCGTGATAGTCGTAAATGCGGATAAGGTAAAAGTTACAGGCCGTAAGCTCGACCAGAAGATCTACTACCACCATTCGGAATATGTAGGTGGTATGAAGGAAACCACTCTTCGTGAAAAGCTTGCCAAAGCTCCCGCAGAGGTTGTTGAACTCGCAGTTAAGGGAATGCTTCCCAAGGGTCCCCTGGGCCGCAGGATGTACAAGAAGCTGTTTGTATATGCAGGAGCTGAGCATCCTCATGCAGCACAGAAGCCCGAAGAGTTGAAGTTTTAAAGGAGATAGAAAATGGCAAAAGCAAAAGAGCAGTTCTACGGAACAGGAAGAAGAAAATCAGCCGTTGCCAGAGTTTACATGAAGCCCGGCAAAGGAAATATCACAGTTAATAAAAGAGAACTCGACGACTACTTTGGTCTTGAGACTTTAAAGACGATCGTTCGTCAGCCCCTCGTAACTACAGAGACAGAGAAGAAGTATGATATCAATGTCAATGTTAAGGGCGGCGGAACAACAGGTCAGGCAGGAGCGATCCGCCACGGTATCGCAAGAGCCCTCCTTAAGGTCGATGCGGATTTCCGTCCGGCTCTCAAGGCAGCAGGTTTCTTAACAAGAGATCCTCGTATGAAAGAAAGAAAGAAGCCCGGTCTCAAAGCCGCAAGACGCGCACCTCAGTTCTCAAAGAGGTAATCAAGATTTATACGAGATTACAAAGCATTATACAAGAGAGTCATCCGATTGGATGGCTCTTTTTTATATTCTTCCAAACAGTAGGTAGATTTGAAACTAACAAAGAATAACTTAAAAGAACTATAACATTTGAAAAGATTTGGGCATATAAAGTAGAAAAATACTATTACACAACGATAATTGCTGAAACTGTAGATTTTTACAATTACGACTTAACTTTTCCTGATCTTGTGCCGAAATATTCTATGAGTTGCATGGATGTGACGAATAATGGGAAGGATCCCTACAGCAAGGAAATGGCGAAAGCGCCGTCTTTAGAGGGATCTTGAGTTGTTATCAGTAGTCAATAATCTTGACGCGATGAACGCGCAGAGACAATTCAATATAACCGGAGCTTCTACAAAGAAGTCTATGGAGAAGCTTTCTTCCGGATACAAGATCAATCGTGCTGCGGATGATGCCGCAGGTCTTACTATCTCCGAAAAAATGAGACAACAGATAAGAGGACTGAATCAGGGCTCTGATAATATTCAGGACGGGATACATCTTATACAGATCGCTGATGGCGGTCTTAATGAGGTGTGCGGAATGCTCCACCGCTTAAATGAGCTGTCCGTCAAGGCATATAACGATACAAACACAAAAGCTGATCGCGAAGCCATGCAGGAAGAAGTAGAGCAGATAATAGAAGAGATTAACAGGGTCGCCGAAACGACAGAGTACAATACCATGCAGCTGCTTAAGGGCAAGTACTCGGATGTTGTTGATTATGTGACCGATAAAAAGATTACTTCTATGATCCCATCCGAAGTTCCTTCATGGGTAAGTGTTAATCCTACGATCTCGACAGCAAATTATGACCCTGCCACGATGGCTGCATTGTCGCAGGATGTCACGAGGGGAAGATATCTGTCTCGAGGCCGTGACCAGAACGGAGATGCTAAGGATTATGTTTATTATGGTCCGGAATCCGGGTTTAATTCGAATCAGTATAACAGTGCCGGACAGCCTGTAACATATACAAGAGAAGGAAACTGGAGTCCGTCTTTGTCTGACAATCTTGTATCAACAGTGAGCTTTGAGCAGCTTACAAACGCTACAGATCCCGACGATCTGTACAATAGAGTCTCCGCCCTTCTCGGAACATCGATCTGTATGGAAGATGCCGACAGGACTCGTTCGGCAATCCTGTTCTCTGGAACGATAAACGGCAAATCAGTCGCTGATAATGCCCAGATAACGGTAAACAATTACAATGTTAACTACAGAAGTGTTGTCAATATCACAGATGCGGCAGTTCTGACAGCTTCTAACGGATGCACGAATAACTACACTGATAAAACTATAATAGGTGCTATAGAAAACCTAAGGTCTGATACGTCACTTACAGCTGATGAAAGAGCGGAAAAGACTGCAGAACTTGCTACTGATATTGCAAAAGCTCTTACCAAGTCCACGATAAATGCCGTTAATGCCGGAAATAATAATGACAGAAAGAATATCTTTACTATTTCTACAGGTGATTTTTCCTTATTGCTGTATGATTTGAGAGATCAGACAAAGCTTACCGTAAATGTTCCGAGTACAAACGTATATACAAAGACAAGTGTTGCAACGGGACACTATGAACTTGAACATTATATTGATATTCAGTGCAGTTCAAAGGTTGATGACAGGGTCACGATAGAATTGCCCGACATGAGTCCGGAGAAGCTTCAGATCACTGGATATAATGTCGCGGATTATGGACAGGCTCAGGTACCGTATCAGGAAAAGGTGTTGGTTGAGGCGCATTCATACACGTATCAGCCGACGGAACCATATCAGTATTATGATGAGGTGGGAAATCTTAAGACAGGCTACAGAAAGGTCGGGGATCCTGTTCGTGTTGATGTTCCGGAGCATTATGAATATCGTACCCGTTACCGCACGGAATACGGAGTATATAAGCCCCATGACATATCACGGGTACAGAATACACTCGACTATGTTCTCGAGGCCCGTCAGAAGCTTGGTGCAACACAGAACCGTCTTGAGCATTCATACTATAACAACCTGAACAAAGCAGAAAATACAACCGCAGCCGAATCACGTATCCGCGATACCGATATGTCCACCGAAATGGTGAAGTTTACGAAGGACAATATCTTAAGCCATGCCGGAGCAGCAATGTTATCGCAGGCGATGCAGAATCCTCAGAGCGTTCTGCAGCTCCTTTCGTAAAAAAGGTCTTTCTCTACATCCAGCCCCCATCCACTTTTATCACCTGCCCGGTCAGATAGTTCGTGGACTCTGCCAGCGACAGTATCACCGAGGCAACTTCCGTCGGCTTGCCGATACGGTCGGCGGGTATATCCGAGACAACTTCTGCAAGTTCTTCATCGGACAGGCGCGAATTCATATCTGTATCGATAAGGCCGCATGCTACGGCGTTAACGCTTATGCCGCTCGGAGCAAGCTCTTTGGCAAGCGCTTTCGTGAAAGCATCAAGGCCACCCTTTGATGCCGAATATGCAACTTCCATCGATGCGCCGCTTTCGCCCCATACAGACGATACGTTGATGATTTTGCCCGAGAATTCGGAGACCATGTGAGGTATTGCAGCCCGGCACATATAGAATACCGAGCTTAAGTTCGTGTCTATTGTATTTTTCCAGTCTTCGTCCGACATATCGGTGATAAGCCCGACATATGATATCCCTGCATTATTAATAAGTACAGACGGCGGATCGATCTTCGAAAACAGATCCTTGACTGCCGCGGGATCCGATACGTCGGCTTGGTATGCCGCACATCTGACTTTGTATGTATCTTCGAGATCCTTTGCAAGATGCTCGAGGCTTTCTATATTCTTGATACAGCACAGTGTCAGGTCATAGCCCGCCCGTGCGAATTCTATTGCGATCGCGCGTCCGATTCCTCGCGATGCCCCTGTTATAAGCGCTCTTTTCTCCATATAGCCCTCCTCTGAAATGATATCCGCAGAGTATTCGCAATCATTAATGTGGTATACATAACTTCTTTATGTTATAATATTATTTCAAGGCAATTATATCACAAAACAGGGAGAAAATCATGAATCAAAAGTATGACGTGATCATTATCGGAGCTGGCCCCGCCGGCCTTACAGCGGGAATTTATGCCGCAAGGGCGGATCTTAAAACTCTTCTTATAGAAAGATTCGGAGCGGGCGGACAGATACTTAATACATATGAGGTTGATAACTACCCGGGAATGCCCTGCATTACGGGAGCCGAGCTTGGAATTGCCATGAGTGATCACCTTGACAAGTTTTCGGTTGAAAGGGTGGCGGCTGAAGTGGAAGCGGTTGATTTTGCCGAAGGCGAGAATAAGGTAGTGACCGATGCCGGAACATTTATCGGAAGAACAGTCATTCTTGCTACGGGTAACTCGCCGAGAAAGCTCGGAATCCCAGGAGAAGAAGAGCTTACGGGAGCAGGCGTCAGCTATTGCGCAACGTGTGATGGGGCATTTTTCAGAAACAGAACCGTTGCAGTTGTCGGCGGCGGGGACGTAGCAGTGGAGGACGCGATTTTCCTCGCAAGAGGATGCGAGAAGGTGTACCTCGTTCACAGGCGTGACGAGCTTCGCGCAGCCAAGATACTTCAGAAAGCCCTGTTCGCGCTTGATAATGTTGAAGTTGTCTGGAACTGTATCCCCAAAGAGATAAACGGAGCCGATGAAGGAGTCGTTAAGGGTCTTACAATAGAGGATGTCAAAACCAAAGAGGTTAAAACGCTCGATGTATCAGGCGTATTTATCGCCACAGGAAACAATCCGAACTCCTCGTATACCGATGCGGTGGATAAGGACGAAAACGGCTATATTATTGCGGATGAATCATGTAAAACGAGCCTTCCCGGGGTATTTGCCGCAGGAGATATCCGTAAGAAGCGTCTTCGCCAGGTTTCCACGGCGGTGGCAGATGGCGCAAATGCGGTATATTCCGTGCAGGAATACCTGATTTGACAACATAGGGATATTCTGATATTCTATTACCCGACCTAAAAATGTAACAAATTTGTAATAATTCGGATGAACACAAGTTCACGGAGATATAGATGATAAGATTCAGAAAATCAAGAAGGTTTAAAGCTGTGGCCGCTGTCATAGCTACGACGTTGGTCGCAACATGCTTTCCTATATATAGTACAGATGTGTCTGCATCGGTATTTCCTGCAGCGGGCGGTGCTCTTGCTGCCGGAAACGGTACTTCCATTCAGGATATTCGTGCCAATGTCGCTCGTAATGCGGCAATGCAGTCCACGATTGAGAATCACGAGAAGATAGTCAAGAAGGATTCCGAGACGGTTGCGAAGGTTGAGACACCTTCTTCCAAAGCCGTTAACGAAGGAACGACCATAGACGGTGTGGCCGTTGTAGGTTCCGCATCGGAAGGCGCTACAATAGAGATAACATCCGACGAGAATGCCGGCGTTGCCAAGGACGGTATGAACGGCGGAGACGATACGGAGCTTGCGGAAGGCGAGAACAATCCCGAGGAGCAGTCTTCTGAGGAGAAGACGGATCAGGATGAAGCCAATCCTTCGATCGACGTCAAGCCTGAGGCGGCTGATGTTGAAGAGGGTGAAGAGGATCTTTCCGATCAGGTTATCGCAGTCGTTGACGGATACGTAAATGTCCGCTCAATGCCCGACGAAGACAGTGAGATAGTAGGTAAGCTCTACAATCATTCGGCTGGTACATGGCTTGATAAGCAGGGTGATTGGTACAAGATCGAATCCGGTAACGTAGTCGGTTTCGTCAAAGGCGAATATGTTCAGACAGGTCAGGCGGCCGTTAAGCTTGCCGCAGAGGTTGGCCAGAGACTTGCAACGGTTCATACGACCACCCTTAAGATAAGAGAAGAAGCAAGTGCCGAATCGAAGGTACTCGGACTTGTTGCCAATGAAGACCAGTTGTCGGTAGTAGAAGAGACCGAAGAATGGATCAAGGTTAATATCGAGGAAGGTGACGGTTGGGTTTCAAGAGAATACGTCAGCCTTTCGACATGGTTTCCCAAGGCCGAATCCAAGGCCGAAGAGGAAGCCAGACTCAAGAAAGAGGAAGCAGAGCGTCGTAAAGCTCAGCAGGCAGCTGCAAGATCCGCAGGCGGTAAGAAGAGCGGCGGTGGCGGCGGTGGCAAGACCGGCGGCGGTGGAGGATCGTACTCCGCAAGCGGAAGCGGACTTGGTGCAAGCGTTGCGAACTATGCTCTCCAGTTTGTCGGCAATCCGTATGTATACGGTGGAACGAGCCTTACGAACGGTACAGACTGCTCAGGATTTACGATGGGCGTATACAGGAACTTTGGTGTATCGCTGCCTCACTCATCCGGTGCACAGCGTTCGATGGGTTACGGAGTCGGCAGCCTTGCAGAGGCTCAGGCAGGTGACATCATTTGTTACTCAGGTCACGTTGGTATTTACATCGGCGGCGGTCAGATCGTCCATGCGTCGACGGCGAAGACGGGTATCAAGGTATCAAATGCAAGCTATCGTAACATCCTTGCGATCCGAAGAATATTCTAAAATCACAGAGGACCGGCTCAAAAAGCCGGTCCTTTTACGTGCTCGTAGGGTAAAAAGTTTGTAGGAAAAATAAATATAGAGAAAGCACCCGATCCTTGTGTTAGGATTTAGTTGACAAGACATAATCCAAAGGAGGGTGCTTTCATGAATAAGAGTATACAACAGTTTC
>Ga0310695_10006973_pt1 | contig 18285 bp, 10 predicted proteins | sample RumenRJG_04DNA_FD_203882 | JGI IMG/M metagenome (GOLD analysis project Ga0310695, IMG submission 203882) | Bovine rumen microbial communities from Lethbridge, Alberta, Canada - RJG_04 (v2) (version 2) | ecosystem: Host-associated > Mammals > Digestive system > Stomach > Rumen | place: Canada...
TGCAGGAGCGCGGCGAGGGTCTGGACCGTCTTGCCGAGACCCATGTCGTCCGCGAGACACGCGCCGAACCCCCACTTCGCGAGAAACGACAGCCATGCCGCGCCGCGCTTCTGGTACGGCCTGAGCAGCGCATTCAGACCCGCGGGCGGCGGCGCGACGCGGAACGCCTCTTCGCCGCGCAGTTCGTTCAACAGCCCGCGCAGCCAGCCGCGCGTCTTCACTTCCGAAATCCCGAGCCTGCCGGACCTTCCGGAGCCGGCGGCGAACGCGGCGGCTTCGCGCAGAGAGCATTTTTCCCCGGCGCGCGACTCGAGCGCGCGCAGCGCCTCGCGAAGCACGGCGCGATCGACTTCTATCCAGCGGTTTCTGAAAAACACGAGGCTTTCGCCCTGGTCGAGGAGGAACCGCAGTTCGCTTTCAGTCACCGGCTCTCCGTCCACGCGCACCGAAAGCTTCACCGCTATCGCGCGGCGGGCGTCTTCCGCTCCGCGCGGCCGTTCGCCTTCGGGCACGAGTTCGGCCGTCGCGCCGATGTGTTCGCCCAGGACGCCGGAAGGCGTTTCCACGCGATACCCGGCAGCGCGCAGATCGTCCGCCGCCGAGCGCATGAAATCAAGCGCCTGCGAAGGGGAAAGTTTCACGGACGCGCCGCCGCGCGCCGCGCGCGCGCCGGCGAGCGCGGGGAAAAACGGTATCGCCTGCCCGAGGGCGAGAAGCCCGCCGCGCGAGCGCTTGTCGAGCGTCGCCGCAAGCCGCCATCCCCTTTTCCCGCCCGAAAGCGCGAACCTCACCGACGCCCTCGCGCCCGGCGTCTCCCCTATCGACGCCCTCCACGACCGGAGGTTTGCGGCGAGTTCGCCAGCCGCAGTCCCTGCGTCCTGCGCGGGGGCTGAACACGCGGGGCGTATTCGCGAAACGTCTATCAGCGCGTCTTCCGCCCTGAGCGCGGCGAGCCACGCGTCCTGGAAAGTCTCGAACCGCGCGCGCTCCGGCAGCTTGCGGGTGAGAGGGGTCATGCACGCGCGGCGCACGAACGCATCCGTCAGCCATGCGTGCATGGCGCGCGTTTCCGGCGGCGCGGCGGCGAGGAACGCCGCGTCGCGCGCCTCCGGGACTGCGATCCACCGCGCCTCCGGCCCGCGCGGGCCTGCGGCCAGATCCGGCAGGTAGCGCCCGCCGGCCGCCATGCGCGCGACGGCGCGGAAGAGAGCCGCCGCCGCCATCGTGTCCGGCGCCAGGAAAATTCCGTCGGCGAAATTCCTTTCGCGCACGTCGCTCAGGAACATGAGCAGATTCGCCGGCGACGGACGCAGCGTCGCGACGCGCCACTGCGCGGACGGTGCGCCGCGCGCGGTTCCGGGCGGCAGCGCCGTTCCGCGGAAAGTGGGCAGCGCGACAGTCGCGCCGGACGTCCCGGCGAACCCGTCCGCATACCAGAAGCATTCCCTGCAAAGACCGAGCAGTTCGCGCGCCGAAACGGAACAGGCCGCGTATCCGGGCGGCGCGCGGCGGCGCGGCGGACGTTCCGCCCAGACGGCAGGCGCTTCGCCGTCCCATATCACATGCAGCTCGCGCACGCGTCACTTCCCTACGCAGAACCTTGAAAAAACCTTGTCGAGCATGTCGTCGCTCCAGACGCGGCCGATGCATCCGCCCACCGCCTCGGCGGCGGCGCGGAGCGAATTCGCCGCGAGCGTGCATTCCCCGGGGAACTCCTCCGCGGCGCGGGCGAGAGCCTTTTCCGCTTCGTCGAGCGCCGCAAGCGCGCGCGAAGGGAATCCGCCGCAGTCTTCGGACGGATCGCGCGCGAGCGCTTCGATTTCTTTTTTCAGCGCGGCGCGCAGCGCATCGAGGCCTTCGCCCGTGACGGACGACACCGGAATCGCGCCTTCGCGCGGCGCGAAACCCGGCGCGTCCGCCTTGGAGCGCACTTTGACCGCCGGCCGCCCGCGCCGCCCCGCCTGTTCCCGGACGGGTGCGTCCGGCGCGGTTCCGTCTTCCACTTCTATCGAAACGTCCGCTTCGCGGCGCAGCGACTTCGCGATTTCCACGCCGGCGGCTTCCGCTTCGTCGGCGGCGTCGTCGCGCAGTCCCGCGGTGTCCGCAAGACGCACAGGCCACCCGTCGATATCGAGGAACCCTTCTATGTAGTCGCGCGTGGTTCCGGCGGCGGCCGAAACTATGGCGCGTTTCTCGCCGAGCAGCGCGTTCAGCAGAGACGACTTGCCGGCGTTGGGCGGCCCGGATATCACGGCCGACACGCCGCTGCGCAGCACTGCGGAGGCGCGCACGGACGCAACCGCCTCGCGCGCCTTGGAAAGAAGATTTCCGATGCGCGCGGAAAACTCCGCATCAAAACCTTCCGGCGCGTCGTTTTCGTCGAAATCCAGGAAATGCTCGAGATCCGCGCTCGCCGGGACGATCTCTTCGTAAAGCGATTCGAGAAGAGCCGCAGTTCCGCCGTTCATGCGCGAAAGCGCATCGTCCGCCGCGCGGGTTGTTTTCGCGTCCACGAGATCGAGCACCGCCTCGGCGGACGAAAGCGCCATGCGTCCGTTCAGAAAGGCGCGCAGCGAAAACTCCCCGCGCCGCGCGAGGCGCGCGCCGCGCGACAGGCAGGCTTCGAGCACGCGGCGCGGGCACACGGCGCCGCCGTGGCCTTGGAATTCCACGGCGTCCTCGCCCGTGTAGCTGTGCGGCGCCGCGAACACGAGGACGAGGCCTTCGTCTATCGCGAGGCCCGACGCGTCGCGGAATTTCGAGAAGAAGAACCGCCCCGCCGAGGCTGCGGACACTTCCCGCCCGGAAATCCGCGAAGCAATGGAAAACGCGTCCGGCCCGGAAACGCGCACGGCGGCGATCCCGCCGCGGCCCGGCGCCGTCGCTATCGCGGCTATGGTGTCTTCTGCGCTCTGCATGGTTTCACGCCTGAGCCTGGAGGAATCTTCCGGCGCGGCGGCCTGTCGGCTTGCCGTCCGCGTACGAGAGGACTCCGTTCACGAGCACCGCTTTCATCCCTTTGCAGAACCGGTGCGGATCGGAATAAGTCGCGTCGTTCGCGAATCTGCGCGGATCCCATACCGCAATGTCCGCGAAACATCCCTCCTCGAGCCTGCCGCGCATTTTCAGGCCGAACCGCTTCGCGGGCATGGAAGTCATGCGGCGGACGGTTTCGCAGATGCCACCGGAGGAGTTTTCCCCCGCGATGCGGAAGAATTCCGGCATGGTGCCGTACGCGCGGGGATGGGGATGGTCCGCGCCGAGAGGGCCGTACGGCGCGCGCAGCGACGCGTCCGATCCCGGCGCGACCCACGGCATCGAAAGGATCTTGCGCATGTTCTCTTCGCTCATCGAAAAGAAGAACGCCCCCGTGCGCGCGCCGTCCGCCAGCACGAAATCGCAGGCAGTCTCCGCCGGGGATTTTCCAAGCGCCTTCGCGGCCTCGCCGAGAGTCCTGCCGGACCACGGGCGCGTAAGTCCGCTCCATCCGCCGCCGATCATTATGTCTTCGAGGTCTTCGCGGGAGGCGGCGGTTTCTTCTACGATCCTTGCGCGCAGCACGGGATCGCGGAGGCGCTCCAGCTCCGCGACGGCGCCGCCGGCCTGCGCCCAATCGGGGAACACGAAGTCAAGTTCCGTGCCCGCCGCGCAGAAAGGATACCTGTCGGAGCCGAGAATCAGACCGGCGTCCACCGCTTTCTGCAGTTTTTCGAGCACGGCGTCTATCTTGCCCCAGTTGCGGCGGCCCGCCGTTTTCAAGTGCGATATTTCGGTGCGCACGCCGGTGGCGGCGGCAAGGTCGAGGACTTCGTCTATCGCCTCTTCTATGCGGTCGCCTTCGCTGCGCATGTGCGTAGTGTAGAATTTCCCGCGCTTCGCCGCGGTTTCAAGGAGGCTTGCGAGCTCCTCCCGTCCGCACCATTTGCCCGGCTGGTAGACGAGACCTGTCGAAAGTCCGCTCGAACCTTCGTCTATGCACTTCTCGAAAAGTCTGCACATGGCGGCGGTTTCATCCGGCTCCGCCCGGCGCGGCGCGTATCCCGTCACGGAAGCGCGGAGCGTGTTGTGGCCGGTGAGCTGCACGGAATTGATCGCGGGACGCGTCTCGTCGAACAGCTCGCGATACTCCGCAAGGCTTCTCCATGTCGGCCCCGGCCCGGAAGCCGTTCCGCCGCCCGGCAGCGGATATGTCATCGACGACCAGTCGCCGCTCAGCCGCGCCTCGCCGAAGCGCGGAGCGCAGCTTCCGCCGCAATTGCCGTTTATCTCCGTAGTTATGCCCTGCGAGATCTTGGACGGCGCGTCCGGCTCTATCAGAAGATATGTGTCGCTGTGCGCGTGCACGTCGATGAATCCCGGCGTGACCAGGCAGCCTTCCGCGTCTATGGAAGGCGCGTCCCCGAAAGCGCCTGCGGGCAGCCGGCCCGGCACGATTCCGGATATCCTGCCGTCTTCCACCACGACATCGGCGGGAATCGCACGGTCTTCAAGAACAGCCGTTCCGTTGCGGATGGTGAAGACGTCTTTGCAGACAGACTCGATGCGCGCGCTCATTTTTCCGGCGCTTCCGTTTTCTCCGGCGCGGCCTGCTCGGGCTTTTCCTCCGGCTTCTTTCCGGGGCGCAGACCGTCCGTCCCGCCGAGAAGCTCCACCACCTGGCGCTGGACGCCGCCGATCGCGTCCAGCCTGAGACGCGGATCGGTCACGACGAACGAATCGCCGTTCTTGCGGTCTTCGTAGATGCGCTTGATCGTGCCGTCGGGAAGTTCCCTGGAATCGCGCTCCACGAGGATTTTCGAGCGCTCCAGCATCACGGCAAGAACGTAGACGACATTCCGCATTTCGGGATCGTCGAGCGAAACGAGACGGCGCAGCAGCTCGCCTGCGGTCTCTTTCTTCACCGGCTCTTTTTTCGCGTCCGGGGGCGGAGGCGCGGCATAGACGCCCTCCCACATTGAAAAGGGAGTCCAGTCGTGCGGGGCGGACTTCCAGCATTCGGGATGGCAGTCGAGGCGTTCGTAGCCGTTCTCCGTATCGCGCAGCACGCTCGTTACGGGGCATTTGTCGGTGAGAGGTTTTCCGCAGATGCCGCAAAAGTGGCCTCTGCCGCGTATATTCCATTCTTGTGGCATGGCCGTATTCTACCACACGCCCCCGCCGCGTTCAAGCGGCGCTTGACGGCAATCCGGAAAGGCGCGGCTCTTCCGCGCGGCGGATGGAACCGCCGCGCGTTCAGCGAAGAGGCTTGAGATAGAAGAGCGCGGTGGTTATCGCCCACGCCTTGTCGCGCGCCATGCGCTTTTCTTCGTGCCCCGCGCCCCAGGTGTCGGAATATATGATTTCCTTCGTCTTGTCGTTGTAGCCTATGATCAGGCGCATGTGGCCGCCTTCGGCCTGCGGGATGTCCGGTTCCGGGAAAATCCCGAGCGACACGCCCCAGAAAAGCGGAACGCCCTTGTCGATCTGCGCCTTCACACCCTGCTCGAACCTGCGGTACATCGCGCTCTGCTTCATCTTCGCGGCCTTGAGAGTTTCGGGGTCGTAGGCGCGCTGGAGCTCGGCGCCGTCAATCGCATATCCCCGCGCAAAACTTTCAAGATGCAGCTGGCGCTTGCCGTTGCGGCGCGCAATCTGGTTGTACACGGCGAGGAATTTCTCGAGTTCCTCGATCTTCGCGCCCGTGCGGTAGATTTCGTTCTTGCCGAGCCGCCACGCGCGGCCGATCTTCTCGACGGCCGCGATCATGTCGGTCTGGGAGGTTCCGCCTTCTGCCGTCGTGCCCGCCATCTGCGCGAGTTCGTGCTCGTCCACCGTCAGCCCGTAGTACCGCAGGACGCGCTCGGCGGTGGCCGCGGCGCAATAGCCCTTCTGTCCCTGGTCGACCATCGGGACCGATGTTATGAGGACGTCGCCGTTCGGGCGGCGGACGCGGTTGGCGCTGACGGCTGCGGCGCTTTTCGCGGCGTTGTTGAGCGAATTCCTGCGCGGGGTGCCGGGCGGAACGAGGGAAAGCCGCACGAAGTTCACGGACCGGCGGCCGCCGTGCGCCCCGCCCGCGCCCCACGCGATTTCGCCGTCCGCGGCGGCGCTGCGGAACGACTGCACGTGGACGGACGAGCCGCCCTTCTCCGTGGCGACGGGCCTGTCCCATCTGGGTTTGGAGGAAGAAAACGCGCCGCGGAGGGACTCGAGCACGGAATCGAGTTCGCCGGCGTACATGGGCGTGCGGGCGTCACCGCTGTTGTAGACGGAAACTTCGGCCCGGACGGCGCAGCCGGCGTTTTTCGCGCGCGTCCCCGGCTGCGAAAACCAGACGCGGGTTTCATAGGCCGGAAGACCCGCGATTTTCACCGAACCGGGACGCTGGCACGTGACGGAATCGCGCGCGGCAGTGAGAAACCGGAAACCTTCGCCCCGGTGCGCCTTCACAAAATCCTGCGCATTCATGGACCAGATTCTGCCGGAGACGAGTTCTGCGCCGAGGTCGCCGGCGCGCAAGGCCGTTGCGGCGGCGGCCGCAGCCAGGACGATCAGAGCTTCAACGATCTTCATCTGGAGAGTCTCCTTTTGCCGCGCAGTCCACGCCGGACACGGATATCCAGAGGCGGTAGGCGTTGCGGGAGAGCGGGTTCAGCGAGGCGGTTCGGCCTTCGCGGCCGGTCGAGTCCACGCCGGAACGGATGTCGAGAAACGCGCGCGCCGCGCCGTAGAACCACACCCCGGCGGCAATTCCCGCCGCGAGCGAAAGCGCGAGCGCGGGGATAGGGCTTCTTTTCTTCCGCGCCGGGCGCGCGGATTCTTCCTGTTCCTGGTCTTCCTGGCGGAAAAGGTTTTCGGGAGACTCTTCATTCATAGCGCAGACAGTCTATCGGATTGAGGCGCGAAGCGCGCCATGCCGGGTAGAAGCCGAAGAACATCCCCACGACGGAGGAAAACAGGAACGCCGCTACGGTGGAGGGGATTTGTATGAGCACGGGCCAGCCCTTCGCCGCGCCGATCGCCTCGGCCCCGGCGATACCGACGGCAACGCCCAATGCGCCGCCGACGGTGGAAAGCACAACGGCTTCAAGCAGGAACTGGACGAGTATGGCGCCGGGAGTGGCGCCGATCGCCATGCGCAGACCGATCTCCTTTATGCGCTCCGTTACCGACACGAGCATTATGTTCATTATGCCGATTCCGCCCACAAGAAGCGAAATCGCGGCGACCGCCGTCAGCAGAACCGTCATCAGTCCGGACACCGAGCCGATAGTGTTCATGATCTCCGTGGTGTCGCGCGTTTCAAAATCGTCGTCCTGCCAGTCGGCCAGGCGGTGGCGGCGGCGGAGAATCGCGGTGATCTCGCGCTTGGCCTCGTCGAGGTCGTCCATCGACACCAGCGAGACGTTCATCATGTTTATGTTGTTGAACTTCGAACGCTGCACGTAGCGCTGGACGGAAGTGTACGGCGCCATTATGACGTCGTCCTGGTCCTGCCCCCAGTTGTTGGCGCCCTTCGGGGCGAGCACGCCCACGATTTTGAAAGTGATGTTCTTGAGGCGTATCGTCTTGCCCACGGGGCTGCCGCCGTCCGGGAACAGGTTCTTGACGACCGTCGCGCCGACCACGCACACGCGGGAGCGGCGGCGCTGTTCGTCCTCCGTGAAAAAGCGGCCGTCGGAAACGCTCCAGTTCGCGACGGAAAGAATGTCCGTCGACACGCCCTGCACGTTGCCGGCCCAGTTCTTGGAGGCGTACATTATCTGCACGTTCGCGCGCACCTGCGGGCTGACGCCCTGCACGAGATGCGGAAGCTCCTTTTTGACGGCCTCGGCGTCGCCCGCGGTCATCGTCTGGCCCTGGCCCATGCCGCCGGAAACGGGCGAATGGCTGCGGCGCTCCGGGAAAACCATCAGCAGATTGTTGCCCATCGCCGATATTTCCTGCACCATCATCGTCTGCGCGCCCTGGCCGATCGCCATCACCGCTATCACGGCGGCGATGCCGACGATCACTCCCAGGCAGGTGAGGATCGAGCGGGTTTTGTTGCGGGCGATCGCGCGCAGAGCCACGCGGAATACCATGCCGAAATTCACGAGAGCGCCTCCTTCACAAGGCGGGAGACGTCCTCCTGCGACTTTCTGCCGCCTTCGCCGCGGTCGTCGCGCATGACTTTTCCGTCGCGCATCACGATGTGGCGCAGCGCATACGAGGCTATGTCGTCTTCGTGCGTGACCATCACCACGGTGATGCCGTCGCGGGAAAGCTCCGTGAAAAGATTCATTATTTCTATGGAGCTTTTCGTGTCGAGGTTTCCGGTCGGCTCGTCGGCGAAAAGCACGGGCGGTCCGTTCATCAGGGCGCGCGCTATCGCAACGCGCTGCTGCTGGCCGCCGGAAAGCTGCGCGGGAGTGTGGGACTCGCGCCCTCCAAGGCCGACGCGGTCGAGAAGCTCCATCGCGCGGCGGCGGCGCTCGCGCGCGGAAAGGCGCCCCATGTAGAGATCGGGGAGCTCCACGTTCTCGAGGGCGGAGGTGCGGGGGAGGAGGTTGAAGTTCTGGAAGACGAATCCGAGTTTGCGGTTTCTTATGTGCGCGAGTTCGGCGGCGCTGCGCGATGCGGTCTCGACGCCGTCGAGAAGATACGAACCGCGCGTGGGCACGTCGAGGCAGCCGAGGATGTTCAGCATCGTGGACTTGCCCGAGCCGGACGATCCCATTATAGCCACGAACTCGCCGCTCGATATGGAAAGCGACACGCCGTCAAGCGCGTGCACCGGCTCGCCGCCGACGTCGTATATCTTGAAGAGATCGCGTATTTCTATCAGATTCGCCATTGCGGAAAGTCACTTCGCCCTGGGCGCCGGCGCGGTGCCTTTGTTCTTGTTGCGTTCGGGGAACTTCGGCTTGAAAGGATTCACCTTGTCCGAGCCCTTGGCGGAGACGGATGTCTCGTACCCTACGACCACTTCGCGGCCTTCGAGCGGCACTGGAGACGAAACCTCGATGAAGGAATCGTCGGTTATCCCCTTCTCCACGGCGACGGGTTCGATCTTGCCGTCCGCGCCCGCGAGCCACAGCACGGAGCCGCGCGGCGCGTCCGCCGCAAGCGCGGCCGCGGGATCGCCTTCGCGCGGGCGGAACCGGAACGCTCCGGAAGGCACGGCGAGCACGCCCTCGGCGCGCGCGGTTTCGATCGACAGCGTGGCGGTCATTCCCGGAAAGAGCATTTCACCGGGGTTTTCGGCTTCGATTATCACTGGGAACGTGACGACGTTGCTCGTGGTCGTCGCGGCGCGCCGGATCTGGATCACGCGGCCCGTGAACTTGCGGCGGTAGGCGTCTGCCGTGAATGTGACCGTCTGGCCGGTTTTGATGCCTCCGACGTCCGCTTCCGGCACGGTGGCTTCGACCCACACCGTGGAAAGATCTTCCGCGATGGTGAGCACCGGTACCGCGTTCATCGATGAAACGACGGTCTGTCCTTCTTCGACCTTGCGGTCTATCACCACGCCGTTCACGGGCGAGACTATGGTGCAGTATTTCAGGTTGGCCGCGGCCTGGGAAACGTCCGCCTCGCTCTGCTCCACTGAAGCCTTGGCGCTTGCAAGCGAGGCCCGGGCCGAATCGAGCGCGGCGCGCGCCTTGGCGAGAGTTTCCTCCGCGGTGTCAAGGTCGGCCTGCGGAGCGAGCTTCTTGTCCACGAGCGCGCGTTTGCGCTTTTGCGTTTTTTCGGCGAGCGCGAGCTCGGCCTCGCGCGAGCGGATGTTCGCTTCGCACACGCTGACGTTTGCGCGGTTCACATGCAGGCGCGCGAGCGCGCTTTTATGGTTGGCTTCGTACACGAGCGGGTCGATGAGAGCCACCACCTGTCCGTTGGTGACGGTGGAATTGTAGTCGGCGAGAAGCTTTATTATCTTGCCGTTGACCTGCGCGCCCACGGGAATGCCGGAAGGCGAATTGCGCGGCGTGACGGTTCCGGTCGCCTCCACAGTGCGCACTATGTCCGTGCGCGTTATCTGCGCGGTGCGGTACGCGGTCTTCCCGCGCCCGTCAGGGCCGGAACAGGCGGTAAGGGCGGCGAGGAGGATTGCCGCCGCCGGAATTTCAATCTTCACTTTTCTTCTCCTTTGCGGACTGCCCGGACTCCGCCGGGACGTCGAGCGGAATCAAACCGACAAGGCGGGCGAGCTTCGCTTCGGCCGTCTGTTCCACGTAAAACGCCTTTACGCGGTCGCCGAGCGCGGCAGTATGCTGCGCGACGGCGTCGAGGAAATCTATCGAACTCGCCTCGCCCACCCGGTACTCCTCGGTGACGACATCGAGGTTTTCGGCTGCCTCGCGCACGATCAGGCGCGCGGTGGCGAGGGCGCGGCGGGCGGTGTCGCGGTCCGCGACGGCAATCGCGATCTCGGCGGCGAGCGACTGTTCGGCGTCGGCGAGGAGGGCGCGCGCGGCGAGGAGATCCACGACTGCCGCGTCCACTGCGCGTTTCTTGCGGAAGCCCTGGAATATCGAACCCGCGATGTTGCCGGCGAACGACCAGTTCCACGTAGCCGGAAAATCGGGATTGGAGAACGTGAACCCGGTGCCGACCGAAATCGTCGGGAAGAGATCTGCCACCGCATAATCGACACGGGCGGACGCAGCGCGCACGAGCGCGCGTCTTACGCGGAGCGACGGCGCGTTCGTGCGGGCAAGGTCGAGCGCGGCGCGCGCGTCCATATCCGTGGCAGGCAGGCGGAAAGGAGGGCGGTCGAGGCCGATGCCCGCGGATGCCGGGACGAACGCGGCGGAAACGCCCATCGACTTCATGAGTTTCGCGGAGGCGGAGGAGACGGCGTTCGAGGCGGTCAGAAGGGCGAGTCCGGCGTTGGAGTGGTTGAGCCTGGCCTGCGTGACGTCGAGCTTGCGCACGTCGCCGACTTCGAAGCGCCCGAGCGCCTGGCGCAGGTGTTCGGCGTACTGCATTTCGTTCGTCTGCGCCACGGCGACCATCGCCTCCGCCCGGAGCCAGTCGAAATAGCACGAACGCACGTCGAACGCGGCGGCGAGTTTCGCATCGGCGCAATCCTCCGCGGCGGCGAGCCAGTTTTCGACTGCGGCGCGCTCCTGCGCGGAGATTTTGCCGAAGTCGCAGATCATCAGATCCAGATCGACGGATCCCGCCCACACGCCTTCCGTGCGCCAGTCTCCGCCGGGCTTGCGGTTGCCCGTGGAGCGCGAATATCCGGTCCGCCCGGAAATCTGCGGCCAGCGTCCGGACCCGGCGACATCCACCGCAATCAGCGCGGAATCCGCGGACAGCTGCGCGGCGACGACGTCAGGGCGGTTCGAAAGCGCATACGAAACATAGTCCGCAGGCGCGCCGCGCCCGGTGTCCAGGAACGGCGGGGGCACGCCGCCGACAGGCCGCGAGACGACCGCCGCCGCATTCGTGCTGCCGTCGCGGACCGACGCTTCCTGTATCCTGCGCGCCCGTTCGATCGTGGAGCAGGCGGAGACGAGCGCCAGAACGGCGAGGGCGGCGAGAGTGTGTTTCAGATGCGGCACCATTTCATTTTACTACAAAGTTGACGAGGCGTCCGGGAACGGCTATCGTTTTCACGATCGTCCTGCCTTCGAGGAATTTCGCGACGGACGGTTCAGCCTTCGCGGCTGCTTCGAGCGCGGCTGCATCGGCGCCGGCGGGGACTGTGACGCGCCCGCGCAGTTTGCCGAGGACCTGGACGGCGATTTCGACCGTGTCCGCCGCGAGAGCGGATTCGTCGTATTCCGGCCAGGGTTCCCAGGCCACGCTGCCGGAATGCCCGGTGCGGCTCCAGAGTTCTTCGCCGAGGTGCGGCGCGAACGGGGCCAGGCACAGAATGAACTTTTCGGCGGCTTCGCGCGGAAGATCCCTTCCTTCGCCGGAGAACGCGTTCACAAAGACCATCATCTGCGAAATCGCGGTGTTGAACGAGAGCGATTCGAGGTCTTCGGTGGTTTTCTTCACGGTTGCGTTGAGGATGCGGGACTCGTCGCGCGTGAGGGCGCGGTCCGCGACGGGCTGGGTGTCGTACATGCGGAAGACGCGCTTGAGGAAGCGCGACACGCCTTCGACCCCGCGCGTGCTCCACGGCTTCACCGCCTGAAGCGGTCCCATGAACATTTCATAGAGGCGCAGCGCGTCGGCGCCGTATTCACGCACGACATCGTCGGGGTTGACCACGTTCTTGAGCGATTTCGACATTTTGGCGGGCGATTCCGAGAGCGGCTCCATTTCGCCGCCGTCCTCCGCGCCCCACGGCTTGCCGTCGCGCCACTCGATCTTGTCCATCGGAACGAGCACGCCGCGCTTCGTGCGGTACGCCATGCCGAGGATCATGCCCTGGTTCACAAGCCGCTTGAACGGTTCCGGCGTGGGCACGAGGCCGAGATCGAAAAGCACCTTGTGCCAGAAACGGGCGTAAAGGAGGTGGAGGACGGCGTGTTCCGCCCCGCCCACGTAAAGGTCCACCGGGAGCCACGCCTTGAGAAGTTCCTGCGATGCGAACGCCTTGGAATTGTGCGGATCGACATAGCGCAGATAGTACCAGCACGATCCGGCCCACTGCGGCATCGTGTTGGTTTCGCGCTTTCCCTTGCGGCCGGTGGCCGGATCAACCACGTTCACCCAGTCCGCCGCCTTTGAAAGCGGCGGCTCTCCGGTTCCGGCCGGCTTGTAGTCGTCGAGTTCCGGCAGCGTCAGCGGCAGATCGTTTTCGTCAACAAGCGACTGCGTGCCGTCTTCCCAGTGGATCACGGGGAACGGCTCTCCCCAGTAGCGCTGGCGGCTGAAGAGCCAGTCGCGCAGCTTGTACTGCGTCTTCGCGCGGCCGGCGCCGCGCTCTTCAAGCCAGGCGATCATCTTTTTCTGGGCTTCTTTCACGGGAAGCCCGGTGATGAATCCCGAATTCACCATCACGCCGTCGGCGATGTCCGTAAACGCGGCCTCGCCGGCGTAGGGGACTCTCTCCGCGCCGGAACCGGCGGCGGAAGCGCCCGCCGCGCCGGACGGCGCAACCACCTGGTAGACGGGCAGATTGAAGACTTTGGCGAATTCGAAATCGCGGTCGTCGTGGGCCGGCACCGCCATGATGGCGCCCGTGCCGTAGCTTGCGAGAACGTAGTCGGAAATGAAAACCGGCAGGGCCTCGCCGTTCACGGGGTTCACGCCTGCCACGCCTTCGAGACGCACTCCAGTCTTTTCCTTGTTGAGCTCGGTGCGTTCGAGATCGCTCTTAGACGCGGCCTTGCGGCGGTACTCTTCGACTTCGGCGGCATTCCCGAGAATGCCGCGCGAAAGCCATTCCGAAACAAGCGGATGCTCCGGGGCGACGACCATGTAGGTAGCCCCGAAAAGCGTGTCGCAGCGGGTCGTGAAAACCGTTATCTTCCCTTCCGCCCCCTTGATGCTGAAATCGACAAGCGCGCCCGTGGATTTGCCGATCCAGTTGCGCTGCATCTCTTTGATGCCTTCAGGCCAGTCGAGCGTGTCGAGATCGGCGAGGAGCCGCTCGGCGTATTCGGTGATCCGGAGCATCCACTGGCGCATCGGGCGGCGGACCACGGGATGGTTGCCGCGCTCGCTGCGCCCGTCTATCACTTCTTCGTTGGCGAGCACCGTTCCAAGGGCGGGGCACCAGTTCACGGGGACTTCGGCGATGTAGGCGAGACCCTTTTTGTAGAGCTGCTCGAAAATCCACTGCGTCCAGCGGTAGTACTTGGGATCGGTCGTGTCTACCTCGCGGTCCCAGTCGTACGAAAATCCGAGGGACTTGATCTGGGCGCGGAAGCGGTCGATGTTCTTCTTCGTCGTGACCGCGGGATGCGTGCCGGTCTCCACCGCGAACTGTTCGGCGGGAAGTCCGAATGCGTCCCATCCCATGGGATGCAGCACGTTGAAGCCGCGCATGCGCTTGTAGCGGCAGAGGATGTCGGTGGCGGTGTATCCTTCGGGATGGCCCACATGGAGACCCGCGCCGGAAGGATACGGGAACATGTCGAGGCAGTAGAATTTCTCCACGCCGCCGGCGGCTTCGGCTTTTTTCATGGAAGCGCGGCCGGCGGGGACGCTCTCGCCCGGATCGAGCGCGCGGAACGTCTTGTTCTTTTCCCAGTACGCCTGCCACTTCTTCTCGAAGGATGTGAAATCGTATTCTGACATTTCAGGATGTTCTCTTTCTTTTTTGCGGCGTGCGCCGTCAATTTGCGACGGTCGTCACCGAATTGGTTCTAAGCAGATCGACAGTGTCCGGTTTGCGCGTGTGGTCGATGTTCCACCGGAAGAACAGTACTTTGCCTTCCATGTCTTCCGTGTACCCCTCGGAATAGGCGGGAGACCACCGTTTGAAGGGGTCGCCCAGTTCGATGCGCGCGCGGAACGGGGTTTCTGAATCGGCCGGGCAGAAGGAGTCCGCGCCGAAGAAAAACCACCTTAGCGGAACCCATTTCGGGTTGGCGTCGCCGATCTTTTCCGCGAGCCGGCAGGAGACATTCAGCGTTGCGCTCGTCCACTGCGTGGAATTCCATTTTCCGCCGGAATCCGCCACGAACGAAACAGAGTCCTGCCCAAGGCCGTTTATCACGTAGGGAGGATACGCTTCGCCGGTGACCGTATTCGTGATCATCATGAACACCGAAGTCTGGATGTTCGTGACCGGCACGCCGCCGCGCTCGGTGTAGACCGGCCAGGCGGAACGGCCCAGCCTGTCCAGAGGGTCGCCTATTCCGGCGACAAAGCGGCATTGCTCCACAGGATTGATGTCAAGCCAGTACATTTCCGTCAGCGTGAGGTCGCGCACATGCTTCCCGTTGAAGTCGTAGTACCCGGCGAGTTTGAGATCCTCCGCCTCGTAGTCGCCGTACCGGTCCTGGAGCCACTTCAAGACGTGCGGGCGGTAGCGCTCGTCGTCGTCCTCGCCGAAAAGCGCGGAAACGGCGGAGGACACGTCTGCGGAAGCGTCTATGTTGAGATTCGCGGACATGTTGTCTATCTGCAGCGTGAACACGCGCGCAGGGGAGACCGCCGAAAGATCGTACTGGACGCCGTTTGTTGCGATCGAGGAGACCATGTAGAACTTGTCGGCGGTATAGACGATGTTCGTGGATGCTCCGGACGGGACTATTATAACCTGTGCCGGCTCCGTGTTGCCGCTCGCATTCTGGACGATGTGATCCGTAAGAACGCGCGCGACTATCCAGTAGTTCGTCCCGTTTGGAGGCAGCAGATAGCGCAGATCGGGGTTTATGCTCTGGTACGATCCGTCGCGGCGGCGGTTCACGGCGCCGGGCGTTGGCATGAGATCGCTCTCCCAGACGGAGCGGTCCTCGCCGTGGCCCCCCATCACGCCAAGCGTGCCGGCGGAATTGTCCACACCTGCAAAGAGCCATTTCGCTCCGGCGAGAGTTCCTGCCTCGGCGAGAGTGTTCGTGGCGAGGTACTCCCCGGTGTATTTTTCCCAGTAACCCGGCTCGTCATCCGCCCAGTACCGCGTGTAGACGTTGTCCACCGTTATGCGGTGCTCCACTATGCCCGTGGGCCGCAGCAGCTCGAAACCTATGCCGTACCTGTACCCCACGGCACCTTTGGATATCAATTCGTTCGATCCGCGTTTCACGACTATGGAATCGCTCCAGGTACCGTCCGCGACGCCCCCGCACTTTGCCCGCACCGGCGACTGCACGGTGAGGAACGCGTAGAGATTCGTCGCGCCCGCCGTCTTTTTCACCGTCTGCGCCCCGTAGCGCCCCAGTTCGAAAAGAATCCCGGATTCGCCCGATTCCTTCCCGGCGCAGGCGCGGACCTTCCACCCCGTCATGTCCATTCCCGCCGGAACCGCAAGTTCGATGAACTGGTTCGTCGAAGCCCAATCGCTGCCCGCTGTGTTCTCATCTGCGCTGTCGTTCAAGTTCACGCAGTTGATCCACGCGCGGTACGGCGAAATCGCGTCAAGTATCGTGTATGCGGAAAAATCGCCGTAGTCACTGTTGAAGTCGAGCGGATGGTACCACGCCGGACGGTTCCAGCCGCCGTTGCCTTCGAGCGTGCCCTCGTAATGGTTGCCGGCCTTGTCTATCCACGTGGCCTTCGCGTAATATTGCACGACCACGGGCTTGTACGGGTTCGACGACGCCTGTTGCGGCGGGACGATCGACGCCGGTATCGAATAGGACGACCTGAAAACGAGCGAATCAAGGCTGCACCGCTTCAGTTCGCAGCGCACCGCGCCCTTCCGCCCTTCCCAGTTCTTGAAGCCCCACGGAGAGCTCGACGGATAATAATACAGTTCCACGCTGACATTCCCGTCCACCGTAGTGTCGATTTCATCGGCAAGCTGCCCGACCTTCATTTCGCACTGGAAGCCAAACGACTCGCCGATGAGCGGCTGCTCGTCGCAGGATGCAAGGTCGTCCACGGGTTCGTCGGAACTGAGATTCGACCGGAACGGAAGGAAGTTCAGGAAAACGAGTTTCGGTTCGAGAAGTTCCGACACGCTTATTTCATCAATGAGGACGCGCTGCACCGGCTTGACGACCGGTTCTTCCGTGCCGCGCCATGTGACGCCTTTCACCGCGAATCGCAGCGCGCCGTATCTGGAAGACGAGCCGCCGAGCCGCCAGCTGTAGTTGCGGTACGTTTGCGCCGTCACTTCTATGTTTGTGAGCGCCGTCCAGTCGTCGTAGCGGCCTGCGGACTCGGAGCCGTAGATGGTGATGTACGCTGGCACCGAGGGGTCGTAGGACGCGTCCGCCGCCGGGAGAGCGTTCCTCGGGGCCTTTCGCGCCCTGAACATGACCAGGCCGAGTCCGTTGGTCGCGGATGGCGTCTGGATGTACGGAATCTGCATCCCGTACTGGGCCAGCGGCTTGGTTTCCTTCAAATCGACATTGGTGGAATTGTTCAGCATCGCGGAAAGGCCCGGGAATGGTGTGATTGCCGGATCCGGCATGTACGAATTGGGTGCGTTCGTGGTGGTGAGCATGTTCCAGCCGGTCCAGCCGTAGATGTCGATTTCCGGTTCGTCGAGAATGGACATTGAAGTTATCTTGACCCGCGTGGCGGCGCAGCCCGGATCCGTTTCGGCGTTTGAGACGATTGACGGTTTCACGCGGAGGCGTACGACCGCTTTCACCGGCGCGTAGTAGTTTTCGAAGAGATAGGTCAAAGAGCCTTTCAACGGCATGGACGCGAAATTGTACTCTTTCTTCGTAACCCAGCAGGCATCGCTGTTCCACAAATCTCCGATTGTTACGCGCCGGAGCGCGTCGCTGTACTGCGTGATCGGCGGGCGGTATGTTCCGCCGCTCAGATAGTTCGTGCATATCTGGAGTTCAAGCACGCAATTCTGCTTCTCCTTGGCGCTGTCGAACAGATAGTCGAATGTGACAAGAGAAACGCCGTCGAGTATCCGCGACCGCACGCCGCACGGCTTGTCGGGACTGGCGCGGTGGGGATAAAGCATTATGCAGGTGTCTCGCGAGCCTGACGACTTGCGCACGGGCCAGCCCTGGGTGTATACCCACTCGTCCCATCCCGAATCGTTCTCGTAGGACACGCGTGTCGAGTCGAGCGCGCGCCAGCTCCATATCACGATGTCGTCGGCGGTTATGTCCACGCGCGGCTCGTTGTATTCCGCCGCATGGCGCAGGCGCACATAGTAGGCTCCGCGCTTCGTCAGTGCGAACGTGAAAGAATTGGTGCCGAACGAAACGACATTGGTTCTGCCCCATTCAACCCAGTTTATATTGTCGCCGTCGCGGCGCGCGATGTCGAGCGCGAGCGGCTGTTCGGCGATCTCGGCCACGACCGCCGCGCGGTTGGCGATGTTGGTGACCGTCATCCTGCCCGGAGGAATCGTCCAGTTTCCTTCCATCGTTTCCACGCGCAAATGGTTGGATCCGGTATGGTCTTCGGCGATTGCGCCTTGAGAACCCGGCAGGAGCAGGTTCCCGGCCGATTCGATCAAATTCGTCGCAAACGTCGGAACGGCGAATCCTCCGCGGCAGTCCGTCATGCACAAACCGTACGTTCCGCGGGTGAAACGGCGCTCGGAAACGTCGTCGTATACAAGCGTCATGAAGTTCTGGCTGGAAGACGCGACATCTGTGTTTTTTTCGCCGGCTTCGCGCGCAAGCCCCACGCTTACGCGCGTGCAGTCCTGCGTAGTCACGGTCTGGATTCCGCCCACTGTGTTTGTCGCGATGTGCAGGGTGTTCGAACAGGTGATGAACATCCGCGTTCCGGTGGAAGACGTCACGGGTGAGCCGGAGATCATCTTGTTGT
>Ga0310695_10006974_pt1 | contig 18284 bp, 13 predicted proteins | sample RumenRJG_04DNA_FD_203882 | JGI IMG/M metagenome (GOLD analysis project Ga0310695, IMG submission 203882) | Bovine rumen microbial communities from Lethbridge, Alberta, Canada - RJG_04 (v2) (version 2) | ecosystem: Host-associated > Mammals > Digestive system > Stomach > Rumen | place: Canada...
CACCTTACCATTGTAATAGGCATTGAGTGTGTGAGGCATATTGTGCTTGGTGGACTCGTATAGGCTGTTGTCCAGGTGGTCATAGAACTGGCCATTGGCAATTACATCGGCTGTGAACGTGCCACTGGTGCGGTCTAGGAAATAAGCCTTTGTGTCATAACGGAAACCTGCCGAATGGTTGTCGTTGAAGATGTAGTTGGTGCCGATTGAAGTATAGAGCGAGTTGTAGTGGGATTTGATATCCATCAGCTCGTCCATATGCCACAGGGTATCGGCTTTTACGTCAAGGATGACATCATCGTCTTGCTTGCTGCGGCCATCGTTGTACCACACGCTGCCGAACACATCAAGCCCCTTGTAGCGGTAGTTCCAATTTGTGCCTAAGTCTAGGTCAGGACGCTCGGACACATAATAGGAAGCCTGGGTGTTGAAACTGAAGCCCTCACCCTGGGGCCGCTTGGTCTTGATGAGAATGACCGACTCGACCGTGGCGTCATACTTGGCACCCGGACTGGTGATCAGTTCCACGCTCTGGATGTCCTCGCTGCTGATTTGGTCGAGTTCGGTCTGGTTCTGCAATTTTCGACCGTTGATATAGATGAGCGGGGTGCCCTTGCCGAAGACCTCCAGGCCGTCTTTCTTGCGCTGCACGCCAGGCAGGTTCTCGAGCACGGCCTTGGCGGTTCCCACCTTGCTCAAGAGGGTGTTCTCCACCTCGGTCTTGAGTCCCTCGGTCGTCAACTTGTAGGCGGGACGCTGGGCCTTGACTACGACCTCGCCCAACTCGGTTACCTCGGGATCCAGTGCGATGGTGCCCAGGTCGGTGCCCGTGGCATCGAGCAAGCGCGTTTTGTAACCAAGGTAGGAGACTTTAATCAATGGCTTGGCTGTGCTACTCATGAGGGTGAATCGGCCATCGGCATCGGTCGTCGTACCACTCACAAAGGCACTGTCACTGGCATTGAGCAGCACTACATTAGCGAAGGGGATCGGGGCCTGCTTTTCATCGACCACACAGCCCCTAAACGTTTGGGCAACGGTCGTTATCGCGACCAGTATTGCCATCATCAGTGTGAATAGGTTTCGTTTCATTTGTCTATAGGTTTTTATTGACTTGTCATTGTGTCGGCAGCAAAATTATCCTGCCGTTTACCCTATAGACGCGCACTAAAGGGTGAAAAGTTGCAACCCTCCACCCTCACCCCTCCACTTTTACACTTTAGGGTGTTAAAAAGGCCGCTCCGCAACCCGATTTTCCTGAGGGTTACGGAGCAGTGAAATTAACCAGTGACTACATTTTTACTGGAACAAATCGTCAAGAGTTATGACCTTGGGTATACTTCCTGAATAAGCGTTTTGTTTAATTCCTGATGAGGCAACTATCGTCAACATCAATGCCTTGCGGGTTTTGGTTTCACTTCTAAACAGTTCCAATCGCTCTAATAGGTGCTGATAGTAATCTTTTTTAATCTCGTATGGTGTCAATGAATACTTCATTTCGCACAAATTGATGACTTGGTCGCGACGGTCAATCACCATATCAATCTGTGCTTTGCTGCCATCACTGCGGCTGCGCCATGAGCAGACGTTACTCAAGATTCCACTGATGCCTAATGCCTGTTTCAACTGCTTCACATGAGTGAAGCAAACTTGCTCAAACGCATATCCGCTCCATGCTCGACGTGCAGGATTATCAATCATATTGCTCCAGGCGTGTTCATCGTTTTGGCTTGCACCTGCGACAAAGCGCAAATAGAATAGAATGTATAAGTCACACAGTTGATACATGACATCACGCTCTTTCTTACCAAAACCGCTATAACGTCGAACAAAGTCGCAACTACACAGGTTATGAAGAATCTCGGTGAGCAAACCTCCATCTGCCATCTTGAGCGCATCGCGTATTTCGCTGCGTGTCATTCCTTGCCCTCGTTTGGCCAGCAAATTAACTACATTTCTATAATTGGATGAGTCATTAAACAGGGAGCGGAAAAGGAAAGTATACTCGGTGCGCAACGGAGCATTCACACCAAAAAACAAATCGTCGATGTTCTGGTATACGCTCTTGTCTTTCCTGAGCATACTTAAATAATAAGGTGTTCCTCCTGTCACCATATAGCAATCTACAATCTGCTGGCGTGTCCATCTCATGCCAGCATGCTTCAGATAAGATTCAGTCTCTTGTAGAGTAAAGGCTTCAAGTTTGATGCTACAGGTGAGGCGGTTGTATAGGCCGCCCTTGTTACCTACGAGTTTGCTCATCATCCAAGTCGTGGCCGAACCGCAGACTATCAGTTTGAGGTTACTACGCGTGGAAGCGAACATGTTCCAGAATGATTCTAATGCCTGTAGGAACTTAGAACGGGGCACATCCATCCACGGCAATTCATCAAAGAAGAGTATGACTTTTTCTTTATTGAGATTAGAAATATAATGCTCCAATTGGTCAAAGGCCTCAAACCATGTATTTGGGACAGGATACACGCTGGTTGCATACTTATTGAGTTGCTTGTTGAACAAAGCCAACTGATCGCGACGTGTCCCCTGGTAGATGCCAGAAGTATAGAAATCGAAACAATCACCATAAAACTGTTTCACAAGGAATGTTTTGCCAATGCGACGACGGCCATACACTGAGATAAACTCTGCCTTATTCGACTCGGTACAAGTCTTCAAAATCTCGATTTCTCGCTCTCTTCCAATGATTTCATTTGCCATATCCATATCTTTTTATTCGACTGCAAATATATAAAAAATCGAGTTACGGAGCAGTAAAATTAAAAAATAGTGCTCCGTAACGCTGTTTTTTTTGACGTTACGGAGCAGTAAAAATGGAAAATAGTGCTCCGTAACCCGTTTTTTTAAGGCATTACGGAGCAGTAAAAGAAACTATTATTAATAAAACATCACTATCTACACTTGATAGACCCGGGTCATGCCGTCGGCATCAAGCGTTGCAAAAGGTTGCGCCAGCAGAACGATGTAGAAGCGCGGCAGGGGCCGCACTGGTGGGTGCTCGGCGATGTATCGCTCAATCTTGTGGCGGGCTGATCGCCGCAATTCCTCATCTTCACAGGGGACAAGCGCTTGCCTGTCAATAAACGCAATCTGCCAGAAGGACATATAGCCCAACACATATTGCTCAACCTTGTCCACAGGGTTCCCGTCTCGGACCAGATCTTGCCACGTGAATGTTTCGATCTCGCACATGGCCACGACGGCCCATGACAAATCGATATATCTCAATTCCTGTTTCATAGTCTGTTTTTCTCTTGATTACCGGCACCAGTGCCCTTGTACTTGTTGCGCGTCCAGTTGAAGTGGTAGCGCACGGTCACCTCGGCATAGCGGGTCTCGTTGGTGCGGTGTTGCCACAGGGTTAACTCGCCGAAGTGCACCAGCACGTCCTGGCCATTGCGATGAAACAGGTCATGCCCAGCAACCTTGACCGACAGGCGGTCGTCAAAGAACGTCTTAGTCAAGCCGATATATAGATCAAGTTGATGACTGAGGCTGCTGATGTTCTCACTGTCTCCCTTTCCTTGCCAATCGAGGGAGAGCGAGCCTGTCCACGATGGCGAGAACTTGAAGGTGTTACTCCACTGGGCACTCAAGATGGGTCGCTCGGGGCTGTAATAGCCAGTGGGCATGGGTATCTTTATCCATTCCTTCATGACCGAGAGGGTCAATTGCGGGTGCCAGAGGCCAAATTGTGGCGCAGCAGTCAGGCTGGCACTCAGGACATCCTTCTTGTCGATATTGTCCTGATAGATGAGCGTGGTGGATTCGTGTCCCTCGACCTGGCGGCCTAGTTGCATGACCACGTCTCGCAGGTGGGAATAACTCACGTTGAGCGAGAGGAACTTCCAGGTCGCGTCGAGTGACACGTTGTTGATAATCGTGGGTTTCAGGTAAGGGTTGCCTGACTGCCAGGTAAATCGGTTGGAATAGTAGGTCATGTTACTCAACTCAAAGTAGGTGGGGCGGCGTATCTTCATCGCATAACTCAATAACCCCTTGACGTTGCCCACTCGGGTCGAGAGCGACACGCTGGGAAACAGGTGGTTGAAGTGGCGGCTCTGGCCGTCGATGCGGACGCCCTGGCTGTAGTAGCCGGTTTTGACATACTCATCGCGCAAGCCTCCCCGAACTTGCCCAATGGGCGTCATGCGGCTATACTCGACAAAAACGCTGTAGTTCTGCTCCTTGACCTCGGTTTCGCTGCTGGGCACCAGGTGGAAGGAGTTGAAGTAGTCATCGTTGCGGTGGGTGTAGTTGGCCTCACCACCCGCAGTCAGCGTGCCGTTCCACAGGGGCCACGAGAGGACGAGTTTGCCGGCAAAGAGTTCATTTCTCACGTTGTTCACGCTGTGGAGCGAGCGGTCGTCCCACTCCTGGCTTTCCTCAACATCCCTGTTGCGTGCATGCGTCTTGTTGAAGTAGTAATCGGCATTAAAGTCGATGCTGGTCTTGCCCATCTCGCCGTTATAATAGATGTTGAGCGAGTGTGGCATGTTATGGGACGTTTCCTCCACATTGTTAGTCTCGAGGTGGTCATAGAAATTGCCATCGGCCAGCACGTCGGCTACAAAACGGCCAGTGCTCTTATCATAGATCCTGATGCTGCTGGTGTATTGGAAGCCCACCGAGTGCTTGTCATTGAACTGGTAATTGGTCCCCAAAACCAAACGCAAGATGTTGTAATTACCCTGGCTGCGGCCGTGATTGTCCTGATGCCAGATGGTGTCGGCTGCAACGTCCTGGGTAATGCGGTACTTCTGCAACCAGCCGTTCTCAAAGTCGCTGACCGTACCAAAGATGTCTAGTCCATGGTGGCGGTAGTTCCAGAGGAAGGCATTGTAGGTGCGCGACATTTCGCCCTGATAGAAACTGCTGCGCAGGTGTCCGCCCCATCCCTCGCCTTGCACCTTGCGCGTCTTGATGCGGATGACACTCTGCACCGATGCATCATATTTTGCGCCAGGGTTGGTAATTACCTCAACGCTGACGATGTCCTGTGATTTCAACTCATTGAGTTCGCTGGCATCACGCATGAGGCGGTTGTTGATGTAGATGAGCGGCTTTCCTTTGCCAAATACTTCCAGCACGCCGCCGTCCTTCTTCAGCACGCCCGGGATGTTGCGCAGCACATCCTCGGCAGTGCCCAGTTTACTCAGGATAGAGCCCTCAACACTCGTGAGCAATCCCTCGCGGCCCAACTTGTGAGCAGGGCGTTCGCCCTTCACGACCACCTCGCCCAGCAGTGCGGCATCGGGCTGCATCACGATGTCGCCGACACCTGCAGTGCGCGCTTCCACCCAGCGGGAGGCATAGCCCACGCATGAAATCTTCAATAGACAGTCGTTGCAATCGCTCGTTAGGGCAAAGGTGCCATCCTCGCCTGTAACGATGCCTTGAACAAAGGCCGAGTCGGCCCGATTCATCAATACTACGTTGGCATAGGGCATCGGCACTTGGTTCTCGTCCAGTACACGACCGGTAATTGTGCCAGCCATAGCGGCGACTGCCGCTATGATAGTTAGAATAATTGAAATAAATCTTTGGATCATAATCATGTCTCTGTTTTGGTTGTTCGATGGCAAAATTATCGCGGCCAACCTCAATAGAGACACGCACTAAAGGGTGAAAAGTTGCAGTTCTGGGCTGACGAAACCGCATTTTCACACTTTAGGGTGTTAAAAATCCTGGGTTTGCGTTACTGCTTCTTAATGATAAGGCTTTTTAAGTTTCATCGCTTTGCTGGGCGTGGCTTTTGGGGTATATTTGCATGACTATAAACCTGAAAACCGATATGGCTAAAGTTGAAGAATTTTTCACACTGACCAACAGTGTCGAGGGTATTGATGACGAGCGGTACCGGCATCTTGATCCCATGATACGCGCCATCGATGCGATGGCCAATGCGACCTACCAGAGCATATACGTCATCGACTACCTCAAGCAAGGTTTCCTGCACGTGGCAAGTAATCCCTTGTTCCTATGCGGTCACACCGCCGAGGAAGTGAAGCAGATGGGCTACCGCCTGTATATCGATCATGTCCCAGCCGAGGAGCAACCCATGTTGATCGAGATCAACGAAGTGGGCTTCAAGCGATTCAATGAGGAACCCATCGACGAGCGCAGTCGCTGCTTCATGAGTTATGACTTCCACATCAGGAACGGTGAAGATTGCTATCTGGTAAACCACAAGATCACGCCGTTTGCCCTCGCGCCCGACGGTCGTGCGTGGTTGGCCATGTGCGTTGTGTCGTTGTCTCATCACGATACTCCTGGCCACATTGAGTTTCGCCAGAAGGGGCAGCCGGTCTATTGGGAATATGACCTTGACAGTCATCGCTGGCAGGAGCGCAAAAACATTACCCTGCGCCCACAGGAAAAGCAGGTGCTCATCCTGAGTGCGCAGGGCTATACTGTCCCACAGATTGCCGACAGGATGTGTCGTGCGCTGGATACCGTCAAGACTTACAAGAGGGCGATGTTTGAGCGGTTGGGCGTGCGCAGCATTACCGAGGCACTGACCGTCGCAATCAACCAGGGACTGCTATAGAGATCGTCCTCCAGGGATTTTTAGTCGGTATAGTCGATGAGTTCTTGACCGTAGGGGGTGAAGAGGCGTTTCATCTCCTCGGGCTTGAGCAGGTAGGGGTAGATGGGAGCATCAATGGCACCCTGGGCATAACTGGCGATGTCATAGACCTGATAGACGGCGTGGAATACACTGCCCTCGATGTAGAAGTCGCGCGGCAGGGGCAGCAGTCCGTTGTCGGGGATGAACAGGTCATCCTTGTCATAGTTGTAGGTGTTCTTGATCGCCTTGAGGATTGCAGTGCGTAGCAGGGTCGTGTCGGCAACCACGTCTTCAAATGCAACGGCCTTCTCGGTCTTGAGGTCATAGGTCACATAGTTGTGGGCATAGGTGCCGTGAGCGCCACCAGCCATGTAGGAGAAAGTGCCCAGGTGGTAGAGGAGCAGGCGGTCGTTCATGCTCTGCATGACCACGTCAATCTCGTTGGTCGAGAGTTTGCGGTCATCCTGCATGACGGCATTGACAGGAGTAAACCGGTCGGCTTCAATCTCAGTGTAGTTGGCTGGATTGAGCAGGAAATCAATGGCCTTGTCCAACTGATTGAGTTCGGCGCTGTCGGTCATGGCGCGGAACAAGGCCTGCTGGAGGTTAGGGCAGGGTTTGCCATTGATGATCTGGGGCCAGAATGCCGAGAACGAGTTGTCATAGTATAATGTGTCGCCCTCGTCATCGACGTAGGAGTACATTTTGTCCACATCGATGTTGTTGAACTGGCACAGGGTGCTGTCGTTGATGATACTGCTATCGGTAGCGGTGGTGGTGTTGCCGGTGCTGGTGCCGTTGCCGGCGCAGGACAACAGGGTGGGGACAGCGATGATGGTCAAGAGGAGAAGGATAATCTTTTTCATTGTCGTGATGATTTAATGTTACTGCCTGCAAAGGTAGACATTATTACCGAAACTTGATTGTTTCCAGTATAAAAAAAGCGATGATATAGATGTTGGCTCGAACCCTGCGGGGCTAATGCCAATTACACGAATTAGTTTATAATATTCTTCGTGAAATACGTTTTTCTTAGCGAAATTAGCATTAAAAAACTTTTCAGGGCCAAAAAAAAATCCTCGACTCACGTCGGGGATTGCTTAACTAATTAACCTTCTAATACCATTAACATAAACCTTAAAACAGTCGTTTTTTTGTTGAGAAAGCGCAACTGTCTCGCGACACCTGGATTCTCATAACCTTAAAAAACTATTACCATGAAAAACCAATGCAAATGTAGTGCAAAATATGTTTTACAACATACTTTTAAGACATGAATCGACCGTAAATTAACAAAATTTTGCAGCAGATGGCGTTTTCTGCTGCAAAATATAGATTTGTTAACGTTTTGGGTCGGGTTATCGGCGTGTGAGCGTGGCGAAATAGATCTCATCAATCTCCTCGTAGGAGAAATCGCCGCTGAAGAAATTGCCCGTCTTGAGTTTGAGGCAGTCGGACAGACGCTGGAGCGCCTGTTCAAACATCTGCTGGTGGTCAAAAGCCAGCGGAGGCAACTGGTTGATAGGGAACCAGCGCGCCAGGCGGGCATCGTCACCGCCCTTGACCTCCTGCACACGAGTGAGCGTGAAATAGGCGATGGAAATGACGCGCTCGCGCGGATCACGGTCGGGCGAGGCAAAGGCGCCCAGTTGCTCGATGTGGGTCGCCTGCAGTCCCGTCTCTTCATGTAACTCCCGCCGCGCCCCATCAGGGGCATCCTCGTCGATGTTGAGGAAACCGCCAGGAAAAGCCCATGCCCCCTTATAGGGCTCTCCACCGCGCTCGATGAGCAGGACGTTGAGCCGCAGTCCGTCGTAACCAAACACGACACAATCGGTCGTCACTGCGGGATGCGGGTATCGGTAGCAATATTGACCTTCCATGACCTTATTTCTCTATAAAAAAGACTTGCAGTTGTTGCGGGTCGGTTGACCTGTCGAGCGCGATGGCGGTGAAGGGCACCAGCGAGTAACTGGTCTTGTGGCCGCGGTTGACCTGATACTTGAAAATGATGTTGCCGGGACTCTGCTGGACCTCCATGGGGGTGACCATGGTGGGACGGTTAGTCTCGGGCAGCAGCACGGCAATCACATATTGCCTTTTCCAGTTGATGTCGGTGGGTTGTCCACCCATCACTGCGCCCTCGCCGAAGAAGGCGTGGAAGTCGGCCTCGTTGTCGATGATGAGGCGGTGCAACTTGGAACCGTCAACATCGTTGCGCACATAGTAGTTGCTCAGCGTCTGGAAAGGGATATCACGGGCCCCTTTCTGGGCCTGCCTAAGTTGGCTGGATGTGGCGCACTGGCAGCAGAGCAGGGCCATGGCGGCTAATGCCACGATAGTAAGGAATTTTCTCATGATTTGGAGTGTTCGTTAGTGATCTTGTTATAGTAGAAGTTGAGCACATCGCTGGCGGCGACAAACGACGTCTGCTTGCCGGCGAGCACCGTTTCCTCCTTGATATTGAGCAGGCGCTCGATCTCGGGGTCGAAGTAGAAGCGTGCCAGCAACTGCTCGTTGATGGTCTCGCGCATCCAGTAGCGTTCCTGCTCGTGGCGCTTCTCGTCAAAGTAGCCGCTCTGCTTAACGTGCTTGAAGTAGCGGTCAATCATGTCCCACACGCCGTCGATGTTCAGGTCGTAGTAGCCCGAGTAGGTGATGACCTCGGGCAGGAAACCGCTGGGGGGTAGGGGATAGAGGTGGAGCGCGTTGCGGAACTGCGCGGCGGCCAGGTTGGCGCGGTCCACGTTGTCGCCGTCACACTTGTTGATGACGATGCCGTCGGCCATCTCCATGATGCCGCGCTTGATGCCTTGCAGTTCGTCGCCCGTTCCCGCCAACTGGATGAGCAGGAAGTAGTCCACCATCGAGTGGACGGCAATCTCGCTCTGTCCCACGCCGACAGTCTCGACAAAGATGGTATCATAGCCGGCTGCCTCACACAGCACGATGGTTTCGCGCGTCTTGCGTGCCACACCACCCAGCGACCCGGCCGATGGGGAAGGGCGGATGAACACGTCGGGCTCGATGGCCAGGCGTTCCATGCGGGTCTTGTCGCCCAGGATGGACCCCTTGGAGCGTTCACTGCTGGGGTCGATGGCCAGGACAGCGAGTTTGTGGCCCTGCTTGATGACGTGCATGCCGAAGGAGTCAATCGACGTGCTCTTGCCTGCGCCAGGCACACCGGTGATGCCGATTCGGCGCGAGTTGCCCGTGTAGGGGAGGCACTTCTCGATGACCTCCTGGGCAATGATCTGGTGCTCGGCGTTGCGGCTCTCGACCAGCGTCACGGCCTGTCCCAGGACGGCACGGTTGCCCTTGCGGATGCCCTCGACATACTCGGCGGGCGTCAACTGCGGCTTACGCTTGCGCTTGAGGTAGGGGTTGACGATGGGCGGCTGCTCGACGCCGCTATTGACTTGAAGCCCGGCGAACTGTTCGTCATTCTCGGGATGATTCATACTGGGGCACTCTTCTGTGTGCTGTATGATTCTTGATTTTTCTGCCATATAGTGTGATTGATTGAAATTATTGCTTGTCGATGATGCCCACCAGGCGGATGGTGAGACGGGGTGTCACGGGGTCATTGGTCATTACCGTCAACGGCACGTTGAGCAGGTCGCCCTGCTGGCGGGAGGTGTCGACCGTCACTGTGACGGTTGCCGACTTGCCCCGCTTGATCTCGGTGTGGTTGGCGGTTACGGTGATCCCTTCGCCGTCGGGCACCCATAGCCGCCTGATGGCTAACGGGCGCTTGCCCCTGTTGGTGATAGTGAAGGTGCGGGTCACCCGTTCGCCTTGCTTGGTGATGGTGCCTAAGTCAATGCGGTCGCCGCAGTCCACGCTGATGACGGGGGCGTCGTTGCGGTCTTTGTCGCTGAGGGAGTCAAAGTCCTCGATGACCTGTGCCATCACTTGGATTACGGCCATGCCCACGGGACCGTCCGTTGGCCGATGCCGCAGGGAACGGCAGAAGACCATGACCGTGTCGGTGTTCAGTCCCCACAGCGGAGCCTTGTCCGAGAGGTAGTGTACCGTCAAGGCGGTGACTCGGGCCGGTGGTACGGTGTCGGGGACGACGGCGAGCCGCAGGTGCGGCTTGAAGCCCATGACGGTTACCATGACGGTGTCGGTCGATGCGTTGTAGGCGCTCAGGTACAGTGTCTTGTTTTTCCCCTTGACAAGTTCGCCAAAGGGGATGATGCTCTGACTGATGCGCAGGGATCCCGCCCGAACGGGGTATTGCTCGTCGAGTGTTGCATCGGATGGGATCACGTTGCCCGATATTTCCACTATCGTGCGTTGGGGCATCGTGTTGGTGGTGACGAGGACTTGCTTGGTGAATTGGCCGGGCCGGCCTGAGGGGTTGTAGGTAATGCCCACCGTGGCCGTGTCTCCAGGCTGGATGGGCTCTTGCGGAAACTGAATGGCAGTGCATCCACAGCCGGCCTGCGCCTTGACGATGATCAAGGGCTCGGTTCCCGTGTTGACGACACGCATCATGCAGTGCACCTTGCCGTCCTGCTCAAGAATGACGCCGAAGTCATGAACCTTTTCCAGCCAGGTCGCCACTGGCTGAGCCATGGCGGTGGCAACGGCGGCGATCAGCAACGCTATTGTCAAGAGACGCTTCACGTTACTTCTTGGGGATGACAGCGCCCACGATGCGCAGGGTGATGGTGCGTTCCTTACCGTTGGTCTTTACCTTGACCGTCTTCTTGAAGGCTCCAGGACGGCCGATGGGGCTGTAGGTCACCTTGATCTTGCCCTTCTTGCCCGGCTTGATGGGCTTGGAGGGATACTCAGGGCGTGTGCAACCGCAGGATGCCGTCGCGTCGATGATGAGCAGCGGCTTGTCGCCCGTGTTGGTGAACTCAAAGTAGCAGGACACGGGGCCACCTTCCTCCTTGATGGTGCCGAAGTCGTGGCTCTTGACCTCAAAGGTCGCCTCGGCCTGCTTGCCGTCGGCCAGAGCACTCAGTGCTACCATGCACACGGCGAAAATCGCTATAAACAATCGTTTGGTCATTGTCTGTACTCTAGTGATGATTTTGTCTAACCTGCAAAGTTAGGAACATTTTTTTGTGAGACAAACTGAAAGCGGGAATTTTAATGTTATTTTATATTACGACCTTAAAAATATCTATTCAGCGACTTGGCCTGAATTGGTAATTATGCGTATTAGGCGAATAGTTATCCACAAAAAATCACTGGATATTGCGGTACAAAAAAAAAGTTATGTATCTTTGTGACAAGAATGAGAATGATGTTAAACCTAATAAAAGATGAATATTATGAAAAGACCAGTATTACTTATTGTGCTGTTTGCGATGATGGTTGCCGCCAGCAGCAATGCTCAGGACAGTTACCGCGAGGCTGTGAAGGACTTTATGGCAGTTAGTGGCCAATTTGAGAATGCCAAGTCGCTCGTTACAACGATGAGCATGTTGTTTGACAGGAGCGGTGATGTGGACATTGACCAGTTGACAAAGCGTTTTATAGATGAACGCCTTGATGAGGCCTATCTGGACGTTTCCGTGCCCTTGTTGAAATCCTGCGGCATGACCGAGGTCGACTTGAAAGAATTATCTTCGTTGTATGCTACGCCCGAGTATAAGGCCTTTGAAGTCCGCCAGAAGGCGTGGATGGTTGATTTTGTTGCTTACTTGATGGAGCCGTTCATGGAAATGATGAAGAATGATTCCGAAGGCGTGTACAAGGATACAGGAATGGCTGAACGTCTGCAGACCGTTCAACCCAATCCCGACATCGACCCCGCTTATGCCGAAAAATTCAATAAAGTGATGCTGGAGTCGCCTATGGTCAAGAGCATGAAGGAAGCGATGATCAAGAGGATGAATCAATCCACCCCTAATGATCCCGACTTGACAGAGGCGATCGAGGATGCTAAGGACATGATATTAAAGAGCCTGCCCGCGATATTGCTGAATAGCGCTTACGGCAATCTGACTCTTGAAGATATTGATTATGCTGCAAAACTCTATTCCAATCAGGCTTATTACAAATTGCAGACTTGCGTCGGCTCCGATGATGAAGCCACTCAAACGGCTACTCAAAATCTGAACTACGTGGATTGGATGAAGGAACATGGCGCAAAACTCAGCGAGGATCCCAGGGTCTCGTTAGAATTCTACAAGGCACTGCTGGGAGACAGTGAGGAGGATCCTGGCAAGTGATTCTCTCGCGCCCCATAGCCGCCAGCCGCTGTTACCGATGATCAGGACACAGCGGCTGGCAGCATTTATAAACTTTATAAACTTGGCCATTTTGGGAGATTTATTGTTTAAGATGTGGGTCACGTGCCGACTTTTTTGTACATTTGCAGGATAAAACCCAAAAAAGAAAACAATATGAAAAAAATCTTGCTATCTCTCGCCGCTGTGACGGCACTGACCGCGATGGCCGACACGCCGTTGTGGATGCGTTATGCGAGCATCTCGCCTGACGGCAACAAGATTGCGTTCTGCTACAAGGGAGACATCTATGTGGTGCCCTCCAGTGGCGGACAGGCTGTGCAACTCACGTCACAGCCCAGTTATGAATCCATGCCCGTTTGGTCGCCCGACGGCACGATGTTGGCTTTTGCCAGCAACCGCAAGGGCAACAATGACGTGTTTGTCATGCCTGCCGGAGGTGGCCAACCCAAGCAGTTGACCCGCAACAGCGCTGCCGAGACGCCGTGGACCTTCAGCCCCGATGGCAAGTACATCTACTTCAGCGCCTCCATCCAGGACCCTGCCAGCAGCATGCTGTTTCCCAGCGGCCGCTTGACCGAGGTCTATAAGGTGCCCGTCGAGGGAGGCCGCGCCACACGCGAGTTGGGCACTCCCGCCGAGTACATCTGCTGGAACAAGGGCGGCGATTACTTCGTCTATCAGGACCTCAAGGGCGGTGAGGACGAGTACCGCAAGCACCACACGTCGTCGATTACCCGCGACATCTGGTGCTATGACGCCAAGACCAAGAAGCATACCAACCTGACCAACATCGGTGGCGAGGACCGCAATCCCGTCCTGAGTCCCGACGGCAAGACGGTTTATTTCCTGAGCGAGCGCAACGGCGGTTCGATGAACGTCTATTCGATGCCTCTGGACCGTCCCAGTCAACTCAAGGCCGAAACCGGTTTCACGGTCAATCCCGTGCGCTTCCTCTCGATTGCCGACAACGGCACCCTGTGCTTTACCCAGGACGGTGAACTCTACACCATGCGCCAGGGCGGTCAGCCCAGCAAGGTCAACATCAGCCTGTGGCACGACGACAGTGACCAGGTGCAGCGCCTGTCGTTCACCCGCGGCGCCACCGACGCTGCCGTCTCGCCCGATGGCAAGATGGTAGCCTTTGTGGTTCGCGGCGAGGTCTTTGTGACTTCGGTAGAGTATAACACCACTAAACGCATCACCAGCACACCCGAGGCCGAGAATTGGGTATCGTGGGGCGCCGACAACCGCACGCTGGCCTATGCCACCGAGCGCAACGGCAACTGGGAACTCGTCCTGGCTACCATCGAGCGCAAGGATGACCCGAACTTTGCCAACGCGACGCTCATCAAGGAGGAAATCCTGTTGCCCTCAACCACGGTGGAGCGCACCCGTCCCTGCCTGTCGCCCGATGGCAAGAAACTGGCCTTTATCGAGGACCGCTTCAGCCTCAAGGTGCTGGATCTCAAGACCAAGCAGGTGACCCAGGTGACCGACGGCTCGACCTGGTATGAGACCAACGGCGAGTTCAACTACTCGTGGTCGCCCGACGGCAAGTGGTTTGCCCTCGAGTTCATCGGCAATCAGCGCGATCCCTATACCGACATCGGTATCGTGTCGGCCAACGGTGGCCCCATCACCAACATCACCGGCAGTGCCTACATCAGCGAGGATCCCCGCTGGGTGATGGAGGGTAATGCCATCATGTTCCGCAGCAACCGCTACGGCATGCGCAGCCATGCATCGTGGGGCTCGCAGGACGACGTCTTCCTGGCCTTTGTCAACCAGGAGGCCCTCGACCGCTATAACCTCAACAAGGAGGATTATGAACTGCTGACCGAGGCCGAAAAGGAGGCCAAGAAGGCCGAGGAAAAGGCAGCCGAGGCCAGCAAGAACAGCAAGAAGAAAGGCAAGGCTGCCGCATCCGCAGCCAAGGCCGACGACAAGGGTGTGAAGGTCGAACTCGACGGCATCGAGGACCGCATCGTGCGCGTGACTCCCAACTCGAGCAATATCTCGGGCTGCATGATCACCCCCGACGGCGAGTCGCTGTACTACCTGTCGGCATTTGAGAAGGGCTATGACCTGTGGAAGATGGACCTGCGCAAGCACGAGACCAAGTTGCTCAACAAGATGGGCGGCGGTGGCGCCGACATCCAGGCCAGCAAGGACGGCAAGACGCTGTTTGTGCTGGGCGGCAGCAAGATGCAGAAACTCACCGTTGCCGGTGACAAACTCGCTCCCATCACCTATCAGGCCGACATGAAGATGGACCTGTTTGCCGAGCGTGAGTACATGTTCAACCACGTGGACAAGCAGATCGAGAAGCGCTTCTACAACCTCACCTATCACGGTTGTGACTGGAAGGCCAATGTGGAGACCTATCGCAAGTTCTTGCCCCACATCAACAACAACCAGGACTTTGCCAACCTGCTGAGTGAGTTGCTGGGAGAGTTGAACGCGTCCCACACCGGTGGCCGTTACTATCCCACCAGCGGCGAGGCTACCTCCGACCTGGGCCTCATCTATGACTGGAATTACACCGGCAACGGCCTGAAGGTGGATGAGGTGATCGCCGGCGGCCCCCTGGCCAAGGCCAAGAGCCAGATCAAGCCTGGCACCATCCTCGAGAAGATCAACGGCACAGCCATCGACGAGGAGAACGACTATACCGAACTGCTCAACGGCCAGGCAGGCAAGAAGACCCTGCTCTCGCTCTACAACCCCAAGACCGGCAAGCGCTGGGAAGAGGTGGTGAAGCCCATCAGCAAGAGCGCCTTGAGTGACCTGATGTACAAGCGCTGGGTAAAACGCAATGCACATGTCGTTGACAGCCTGTCGGGCGGACGTCTGGGGTATGTGCACCTGGAGTCGATGAACGACGCCAGTTTCCGTGACCTCTACAGTGACGTGCTGGGCAAGTACAACAAGCGCGACGGCATCGTGATTGACACCCGCTTTAACGGCGGCGGCCGCCTGCATGAGGATATCGAGATGTTCTTCAGCGGCAAGAAGTATTTCACCCAGGTGGTGCGCGGCCGTGAGGCCTGTGACATGCCCAGCCGCCGCTGGAACAAGCCCAGCATCATGCTGCAATGCGAGGCCAACTACAGCAACGCCCACGGCACGCCCTGGGTTTACAGCCACGACAAGTTGGGCAAACTTGTGGGTATGCCTGTTCCCGGCACCATGAGCAGCGTCTCGTGGGAGCGCCTGCAAGACTCGTCGCTCGTGTTTGGCATCCCCATCATCGGTTACCTGCTGCCCGAGGGCAATTATCTCGAGAACACGCAGTTGGAGCCTGATATCAAGGTTGCCAACAATCCCGAGACTGTCATCAACGGTGAGGACCTGCAACTCAAGGCGGCCGTTGAGGAGTTAATGCGCGAGTGCGGCCTGAAATAATGGATAAACCAGTGTGGGACCCCGTCATGAGGTCCCACACTTTTAAATAATTAAAATACCCCAACAAATGATTGAATTTATCACTACCCACTTGACCGACATTATCGGTTACACTGCATCCATCTGTCTGGTGCTCGGTTACATGCCCCAAGCGATTTACACAATCCGCACGCATGACACCGACGGCATTGCCTTGCCCACGTTCCTGATGATGGGCCTGGGCGGCATCTTCTTTGCCATCCAGGGCCTCTTGCTCGAGAACTGGCCCCTGTTCATCACCAATGTGATCACGACCATCTCTAGTGCGATTGTGTTTGGCATCAAGATGTACAATGACTATTTCAAGAAGGACGGCAACAAGAAAGGGTGATGCCGGCCTGTTTATAGCCCCCAGGACGACCATTATGAGCCGATGATTAAAAAGCGCCCCATTTTTCTTTGACGGGTCAAAAAAAAACAGTACTTTTGAAAAATTTTTACCCAGTCAACTGATTGAAATGCTAAGTGTTATATTAATTTAACTAAAAAAGCGTTTTCAATGCTTCGAAAAAAATATCTGTAACGTTAAATACTATTTATTATTAATTTATGAGACTTAAACTGTTTTTGCTGTTAGCACTCTTTGCTACCTTGCCGCTGCTCGCCCAGCGTGCTGGAGTGCAAGGCGTGGTGATTGATGCCAAGAGCGGTGCACCTGTTGTTGGTGCAACCGTGATGCTTGACAATCAGGGCAATGCGGCTACCACAGACTCTCAGGGCGCATTCATCATCGATGATGCGCAGACGGGCAATGACCAATTGCTCGTTCTGGCCTATGGCTACAAGGACTGGTCGCTTGCTGTCACCATCGTTCCCAACGTGGTTGAGAATGTAGGTAGGATTCAGGTTGAGCCCGTCTCGTTCGAGAGCGCTCAAGCCATGGAATTCAGGAATGTAATGGCTGATATGGTCTTGACCGAGTCGCAACTCGAAGACGAGGAGGGAAACACCCAGGAGGTAGCGTTGCTGAGCGGCGCGACCGACAACCCGTTCTATCAGGCTTCGAGTTACACCTTCAGTACGGCCCGTTTCCGCATCCGCGGTTATGAGAACCAGAAGACCGAGACCTATATCAACGGCGTTCCCTTCAACGACGGTGTTCGTTTCTCCTTCAATTACTCGATGACCGGTGGCCTGAATCAGGCGTTCAGGAACAAGACCATCGGCATGGGTCTTGAGGATAATGCCTATGGCTTTGGTGGCATCGGTGGCGCAAACAACATCAAGACGTTTGCAGCCGACTATGCCCCCGGCACACGCTTGAGCCTGGCCTACACCAACGGCAACTACCGCTGGCGCGGCATGGTGACCCATGCCACGGGCTTGAACAAGCATGGATGGGCCATGACGGTTTCGGCTGTCGCACGCTATGCCGACGAGGGTGTCTATCCCGGCTCGTTCTATAACAGTTGGGGTTACTTCCTCTCGTTGCAGAAGGTCTTCAACCCGCAGCACTCGTTGATGTTGACGACCTTTGGCGCCCCGACCAAGCGTGCCGCCAATTCGGCCATCTTTGAAGAGGCAGCGCGGCTGACAGGCAACAACATGTATAGTCCCGACTGGGGCTGGCAGGAAGGCAAGAAGCGCAATTCCAAGGTGGTCGAGTCCTTTGACCCCACGGCCATCCTCAACTGGGTGTGGAAACCCAGCCAGGACATGTCGTTGAACACCGGTCTGGCCTATCACAAGTCATTCTACAGCAAGGCGGCGCTCAACTGGCATGACGCCCCCGATCCCCGCCCCGACTATTACCGCTACCTGCCGTCGTACTATACCGACGAGAGTAGCCACGCACTCTATACCGACCTGTGGACCAGCGAGAGCGATATCACCCAGATTCGCTGGGACAGGTTGTATAACGTGAACTACCTGAATAACTACATGACCGAGCAGACGGGTGAGGAACTCGGCTCGACCTACATGGTAGAGAAGCGCCACAGCAACCAGTCCAGTTTCACCCTGTCGAGTGTGCTCAACAAGCGTTTCTCCAACCAGTTGACCATGCAGACTGGTGCCAATGCCAATTACACCCT
>Ga0310695_10006975_pt1 | contig 18281 bp, 13 predicted proteins | sample RumenRJG_04DNA_FD_203882 | JGI IMG/M metagenome (GOLD analysis project Ga0310695, IMG submission 203882) | Bovine rumen microbial communities from Lethbridge, Alberta, Canada - RJG_04 (v2) (version 2) | ecosystem: Host-associated > Mammals > Digestive system > Stomach > Rumen | place: Canada...
CAACGATAACTCCAGAACTGCGAGACAGGGCTTTGCGGGCCACCCTCGCAGAAGAGCAGGGTGGGGTATTTCTTCGTCTCGTCAAAGTTTGGAGGCAGGATAATCCACGTCAGCATCTCCTTGCCGTCAGATGTCTTCACCCAGCGCTGCTGCACTTTTGGCTTGCCTAACTGGCTCAGGATGTGGTCGTTCTCTTCAGTTATCTGCTTAATGACAGTCTTTTCAGGCTTCTTCGAGTTAGGCGTCACAAGATAGAGGTCAGCAGGACGTGTGAACGAGTGGCGCTCCATAACGAGCTGCTTTTTGTCGTTCAGCATCTGTAGTGAGCCGAAGTCGGCCCAGTCCTTTGTCAGCTGCTTCACTTCGCCCTTCCACGTGATGGCATACAAGTTCTCGGTAGCGTGCCAGACGCCGATGAAGTAGATGGTGGCGTCTTTTGTGTCGCTCCAGCAGAAGTCATCGACGTTAGAGTCGAAGCTCTCTGTCAGGTATTTCTTCTCGCCTGTCGTCAGGTCGTAACAGCAGAGACGCATACGGTCGGCCTCGTAGCCGTTGCGCTCCATAGAGAGCCACGCCACGTAGCGGCCGTCGGGCGAGAACTTCGGATTCTGGTCGTAGCCCACGTTGTTCTTCAGGTTCTCCTTAGCGTTCACGCTTTGGTACTTCATCGTCTTGGTCGGGTCAATCTTCGGCTCGACATAGTCGGCAGGCTTGCAGAGATTCTTGGTCTCGCGCGTACTTATATTATATAAGAAGATATCGGAGTCGGTCGAGATGCTGTACTGTGTGCCCGTCTTCTTGCGACAGGTATAGGCAATCTGCTTCGAGTCGGTACTCCATGCTAACTGCTCGATACCGCCGAAGGGTTCCATCGGGCACTCGTATGGTTCGCCTTCGAGGATGTCTGTTCCGTTATCGGCGATGGAAAAGCCATCGCCCACGCCGAAGACGAAGGGGTGCAGGATGCTCTCAACGTAGTGATCCCAGTGACGGTACATCAGGTCGGTCACTAAACGACCCGTAGCCTTGGGCAGGTCGCTGGGATTCTTCTTGATAACCTCATGGAAGGGTATGCTCTTCAGAATGATGACATGCTTGCCGTCGGGCGAGAACTTGAAACCCTCTACTGCGCCGTTGGTCTTCGACAGTTGCTTGCGGTCAGAACCATCGGCTTTCATCGACCATATCTCGCCACCCGTCAGGAAGGCAACGGTCTCGTTGTCGAGCCAGGCGGCGTCCGTCTCGTTCTTGTCGCCCTTTGTCAGCAGCTGCTTGTTACTGCCGTCGGCGTTCATCATGTAGAGCACGTGGTGGCTCTTATTGTGCTTCACGCTGTAATAGCCCACCTGATAGACGAGCTTGCTACCGTCTGGCGAGGCAGCATAGGCACTGATGCGTCCCATGGCCCATAGTGCCTCTGGCGTCATACGTCCGTCCTTGACGGTGATGTTCTGCTTACCGATTTTCACGTCGCTGTCTGCTGAAAGGGTTAGCGGGGCCATGAGGGTTATCAGCCCCAGAATAATCATCTTCTTCATCGTTTCTGTTGGTTCATTCGTTGACGTTGTAATTCTTCAGCTTGTTTCTGCATGGCCTCTAAGCGGGCTGCCAGTCCGCTCTGCTTCTTGGGGTTGGCCTTGTTCTCCTTATAGCGGGCCTCAAGGATGGCGAGCAGCTTCTCGTCGTTCGTGGTCTTACGGAGCGTCCACATAATGGCTGCCGAGAAGAACAGCGAGATGAAGTAGTAGAAGTTCAGACCGCTGGAGTAGTCGTTGAACATGAAGAAGAACATCAGCGGCATGAGGTACATCATCCACTGCATCATCTTCATCTGCTCAGCCTGGGCGCCGACCATCTGGTCGCGCTGCTGGCGCATGGTCATATAGCTGTAGAGAATATTGCTGACGCAGAAAAGAATACAGGTCAGCGACAGGTGGTCGCCGATACCCCAGATTTGGGTACCCCATTCGACGATGGGGTCGTAGGTCGACAGGTCGTCAATCCACAGGAACGACTCGCGGCGCAGCTGAATGGCGTTAGGCACGAAGTTGAACATGGCAATCCAGATAGGCATCTGTATCAGCATCGGCAGACAGCCTGACAGAGGTGATACGCCGTACTGCGAGTAGAGCTGCATCATAGCCTGCTGCTTCTGCATCTGGTCTTCGGGCTTGTCATACTGTTTGGTGGCTTCGTCGAGTTTCGGCTTCAGCACGCGCATCTTGGCCGATGACATGTAGCTCTTCTTCACCATCGGGAAAGTGATGGCCTTGAGCAACAGCGTGATAAGAATCAGCACCACACCCATAGAGAAGCCCCATGAGGTAAGCCAGTCGAAGACGTAGATGGTGAACCAGCGGTTGATAATGCGGAACAGGGGCCATCCCAGATAGACCAGCTGTTCCATGTCGAGATCCTTGCCAAAGGTGCTCTGCTCCTCGACGTCCTTGATGAGTCGGAAGTCGTTGGGGCCGATATACATTTCGAACTCTGAGGGTTGTTTGCCCGTGGGGTCGAACTGCGTCTTCATCTTCGCAGCAAACTGCTTGAGGAATCCTGTGCTCTTGTCCTGCGGGATGCTGGTCATAAGCGAGCCGCCCTGGAAGTCGTCCTTGGCGATGAGGGCAGCCGAGAAGAACTGGTTTTTGAAAGCCACCCAGTCGAGCGCCTCTTCAATCTTCTCGTTCACCTTCTCCGATGTCTCGTTCAGGTAGTCTGTCGAGCCGTCTTTCTCCTTATAGGTCAGCGTTGAGTAGCGGTTCTCGAACGTGAAGCCACGCTCCTGTTGGCGTGCCTGTTCGTTCCACTCTATATCCATCTCCTTGTAGTTCGGGGCGAAGAATCCGCTCAGACCGTTGACGCCGAGTGTAAAGTGCAGCATGTAGTCCTTACCTAAGACATAGTTCAGGATGATGCTGCCGCCATTGGCTGCTGTTGCCGTCATCGTGACGGTCGAATCGCTGACGTTAGTCGGCGTGAAATACAGGTCTTGGGTGATGATGTTCTCCTGTTTGCCGGCCAGCAAGAAGTTCATCTGTTGCGTTTCCTTGTCGAAGAGCGTCACGTTGTTCTCTGAATTATCAACATTCTGGAAACCCTTGATGACGGCCTTCGTGATGGTGCCACCCTTGGTCGAGAAGGTCAGCTCCACTTTCTCGTTCTTCAGCACCACGTCCTTACTCTGTCCATTGAGGGCTGCGTAGAAAAGGGCGGCGGTGTCACCCTTGGCAGCTTCTTCTGCCTTGACCTTGCGTTCTGCCTCGGCCAAAGCCTTCTTTGTCTCCTGGTCTTTTTGTGCGGCTGCAATGCTGTCCTGCTGATGCTGGTAGGCCTCCATCTCCTCCTGCGAGGGCTGGTTGTACCAGCTGAAGCCGATGAGCACAACACCTATGAGCAAAAAGCCGATCAATGTGTCTTTGTTCATTTTTCTATTCTGATTTTTAATGTTCGCAATAATTCAAGGTGCAAAATTACAAAAAAAATGCCGAATATTTGCAAACTGTGGCCAAAATTCTTAACTTTGCACCAGAATTATGCGTAAACTTGTATTTTCTATCGCGGCTGTCTGTGCGCTCAGCGCCAGTGCCGCACAGCCAAACGATACGGTGAACGCCGGACTTTACCGTCTGTTTTCACCGTTGACGTTCTATCACAATGTGTCAGCTAATATGCTGGCAATCAACAGTATGAACAGCGATGCCGACGAGGCCGTGGATCGTGCGTTGATGAATGTCTACCTGAATCGTCCCGACCTGGTAGAGGCTACTGAGACGCAGTTGCAGGAGTCTGGTTCTTTGCGCGAGGACATCGACATGCCCATTGCCCAGACGGTGGAGTTGGCAGAGCAAGTGGCTCCGATGCCAGACGAGCCCGAGGTAGTACCCGCCGCAGAGGTGGAGGTGACAAAGCCTAAGTTTTGGACGAAGAAGGGCGATGGGTTCCTACAGTTCATGCAGAACTATGTATCGGACAACTGGTACAAGGGCGGTGAGTCAACCTATTCGCTCTTAGGAAGTCTGACCTTGGAGGCCAACTACGACAACAAAGGCAAGTGGAAGTGGGACAACAAACTGGAGGCCAAGCTGGGTTTCTTGACTGCCAAGTCTGACTCGCTGCACAAGTGGAAGTCAAACGAAGACATGTTGCGTCTGACGTCAAAGTTGGGCTTGCAGGCGTCTAAACGTTGGTACTACACGTTACAGCTGTTGGCCTGGACGCAGTTCTCTCGTGGCTTGAAGTCAAACGACCATCGTACGTATTCTGACTTCTTCTCGCCCTTTAACCTGAACGTCGGTCTCGGTATGGATTACAAGGTGGAGGCTTTCGACAAGAAACTGACGGGTACTGTCAACTTGTCGCCTATCGCCTTGAACTATCGTTACGTAGACCGTACGTTGTTCCCCAATCAGAATTCAGCAACGCCCAAGGACTTTAGCTGGTTCCCTTCGCGTCACGGCATCGACAATGAGGAACACTATAAGCTCGATCCCGGTTCGCAGATAACGGCTGACCTGACATGGAAGCTGAACGAGAACGTCACCTGGAAGAGTCGTTTCTGGGCCTTCACCTCGTATGAGCGAGCTGAGATAGAGTGGGAAAACACTTTCCAGCTGAAGGTGTCGAAGTATATCACAGCCAACATCTTCCTCTATCCGCGCTTCGATGATGGCAATGCACCTGATGACGACTTAGGCTATTGGCAGTTCAAAGAGTACACATCCATCGGATTAAGCTATAACTTCTAAAAGAAAAGCGAGCCAGACGGCTCGCTTTTTTATTTCTTCTCTTCCATGTCACCCTCTATATACAGGCGGGTCATTTCTACCTTTCCGTTGGTGCGGACGGTAATGGACTTCTTGAAGTGTCCGGGGAACTTGCCCGTGCCGTTGTAGGTCACCTTGATGGTACCTTTATCTCCAGGCTGGATGGGGTCTTTGGTGTACTCGGGGACGGTGCAGCCGCATGATGCGACGGCCTGATTGATGATCAGGGGCTTGTCACCCGTGTTAGTGAAAGTAAAGGTACACGTCACAACAGGCGATGATTCTGAGAACTTGCCAAAGTTGTGTGTCGTCTTGTCGAACTTGATCTCAGCCTGAGCCGAGGCAACCATGATGCCGCAAATCAGCAGCAAGGTCGAAAGCATAAATTTCTTCATAATCATTTTTTTATTTCTTTGACGTATTATTTTCTTAAAAGTTTAAAGTACTCTACGGCTCCTAAGAGGAAACAGCCTGTGCCGTAGTCCTCGAAATCGGGAACTTTGTCGTATGACAGGGGCTGACCGGCAGAAGGGTCCTTGCCCGTGCCCTGCATCCAGCCGAGGAAACCGTCGCGATGGACAGCATTCTTCACCATAGCCGCCCAGGCACGGTCGCAGACGGGACGATAGACCTTGGCCTTCAGGTAGCCTTGCTGTATGCCCCACGCCATACCATAGAGAAACAGGGCGGTTCCTGACGTCTCCGGCATAGCATAGTTGGAGGATACCAGCGAGGGGTTCCAGAAACCGTCTTCGCGCTGACATTTCAGCAGACCTTCCGACATCAGCAGGAAGTCCTTCTTCAGTTCCTTGTACTCCTTCGACTTCTTGGGCAGCTCGTTCATGCAGCGCACCAAGGCGGCATACACCCAGCCGTTGCCTCGGCTCCAGTAGCAGTCCTTGCCGTCAGGCTCCTTATAGGGAGGCACGTAGTCGGCATCGCGCCACCACAGCCCGTCCTTCACATTGAACAGCCCGCCGCCGCACTCGTTGCGGCTCCAGCGGTACATGGCCATTCCGTGATCGCGATACTTCGTCTCTCCCGTCAGGCGGTACATCTGCATATAGACGGGCATCGCCATCTGGATGGCGTCAATCCACGTCCACCAGCCGTAGAGCGAAGGCTGTGTGCCTTTGGTCTTGGCGGTCGCATTTTTCTTGTCATTAGGTGTCTGCATCTGGTAGTCCAGATTCTCGCGCACCTTTGTAATCATCTTCTCGTCCTTCGTCTGCTCATAGCGAATGAGGTAGGTCTGGGCACAGCACTGGTCGTCAGCGTCGCACGACTTGATGCCGTTACGCGGCGTCCACTGGTGGAAGTTGGCCCAACGGTCGGTATAGTCGATGTAGCGCTGGTCTTTGTCAATCTCGTAGAGTGCCATCAGTCCCTCGTAATAGACGGCGCGCGTCCACAGGCTTGAGGGGCGCACCTTCTTGACATTCGTCGGGATGGTGGGGTCGGCATATTTTGCCATGAAGTAGTTGTTGGCCTTGCGGGTGACGTTGAGCACATCGTCAGCTGTTACGCTTTGTGCCGTCATTGTCAGCGTCGCTGAGGCTACGGTCAGTAGAGTTATTAGTCGTTTCATTTCGATTGTATTTGTAGATTTGTAGTTTGTTAGCGTCCAATGATGACCTTGCGACCGTCGACAATGTATATGCCAGTAGGTAACTGCTTGAGCCTCTGAGTGCTGGTGTCGTTGCTGATGTGGCGTCCGTCGAGGGTATAAACACCTTTACCTGTTGCTGGCTCTGACATCTGGGTGGTACTGATGCCTGTGGCTGGCAGGCTTGCGATGTCGAAACGAGTCTTGTCAAGATAGTTCATACGGCGTGTGAACCAGTCGGTTAAGTATTCCATCTCGTTGTCAAAGTCAAGGTTCTTCCTGTCAATGTCGGTGTCGCCGTTCCACTTGTCGTATTCGCGCTGTGCTGCTCCGCAGAGTTTGAATCGCTGCAGATAGGTGCGGAATCGCTGCAGAATGCTCTCGGTAGCCAGGTAGCTGTTGCGCAGGTCGCGGTAGCGCAGTCTTACCTGCATGTTGAAGTCGTCGGGATTGGTGTCGCGCAGGCGCTTGAAGAGGTTGTAGTCGCCGTGCTCCTGTGTGCTGATATAATGCGCATAGTCCTGCTCGGGCCGCATGCCTATCCAGTGGTAATACTGGTCGCTCCATCGCTGTCCGCTGGTGGCGTCCATGTCCCACACGGCGAAGGTTATCTTCTTGTCCGTCTGCTTGTCGTAGACGGCGAAGAACATATTCTTGCCGTGGTTGTCGGTAGCCAGGATGGTCTCCATCAGGATGTAGTAGTCGGTGACTAACGGCATGTCGAAGTAATCGGCCACCTGATTCTTGAAGTTGGCATCGGAAGCGTGGCATACAAAGTCGACGGCATTGTACAGTGTTGACCAGTCCGTGGGACTGACGTCTTCTGTGTCGGGATATTTCACGTTGTACTGGTCCCACATGTCGCTGTTGCCGTTGGGGTTCGACAGATAATCCTTTGGCCAGTAGCTGCCGTCGGGGCTTGTTCCCATCATGGTGGCGTAAGTCCAGTCCTTCGACTTCCACAGCTGGCCGTGTACCGTCTGTGTTGCCTCGTCATATTTCATGAGCTTCATCTGCTTGCGGTCGACGTTCTCGGTCATGCAGTAGATGCCGCGGTATTCGCCGTTCAGAATCAGTTCGACGAACTGTCCGCGTGAGCCAGTCAGAGCTTTCTTCTCTTTATCTATATAATAAGGTGGAGTGGAGAAGTCGTTCCACAGGTCGGTGAGCACGCGGTTGCGTATGCGACTCATGTCTACCTGACACGACTCCAGAATCCACGAGTTGTCATTCCTCAGGCCGAAGAATTTCTTCTCTAGTTTCTGGCCATCGGCGTCGAGCAGCTTTACGTGGTAGTTACGCTTATGCTTGCCGTTGCTGTTGGTGATGCCGCCGCGCCACTTAGCTTTCATGTACAAGAGGTCGGCTGGTGTGTCGGCGCCTGGCTCAATGACCTGTATGTAGCCGTTGCTGTAGTTGTCGTTAAACGTTCCGTACAGCTTTACCACGGGCAGTGCCGTGAAGGTGATGTCTTGTTCTTCGCGAGCCGTGCCGTCGGTCTTGCTGACGGCCAGATTATAGGTCTTTCCCGCTTCTACTTTCGCAAACTGATAGGTAGAGCCTGAAGGCACCGCCGTGCCGTTGATGGTCAGGTTGCCCCATCCCTCGCGCTTCTCGTAGGTAATCGTGGCTACCGGGCTGCTGCCGAAGGCCTGCTCGCTGATGGTGCCCAGATAGAGCCCTAACGACTCGGCGTATGCCACCGTCGAACCACCGATGCAGAGGTTCTTCAGGCCTTTAGCCAGCGGGTCGGCTTTGGGCATGAGAGCAACGCTCTTACGCAGATTCTCGAGAGCGTCGAAATCGTCGTTGCAGGCGGCCATCAGGGCTTCTGCCTCAGCGTCGTTGTAGTAGTCGGTCAGTTCGGCCTTGACCTTGGCTTTCTCACCGGCGATGAGCGCTTGGGCTGTGCCTTTGTAGTAAAGCCTGAAGTTGTCGGTGGCTATCCAGTTGGCATTTGTGTTTTCGATGCGCAGTCCCAGGGTAACTGTGCCATTAGCGCCAACGGTGAAGCTGACGTTGTAGTGCATAGGCTGCTCATTGCGTGTTCCGGCCTCCGTGCGCTGATTGCCAGCAAAGAGGTAGACGCCCCTGCCTGTCTCTTCCTCAATGTAATACCAGCCGGTTGCCGGTTGGCGTACAGCGATGATGTCGGCAGCCAGCAGATACTCTCCGGCTGGCAGGTGCTGCAGCTTCTGGCTCAAGGCGTTGTTGGGCAGCGGTCCCGCTGCGGTGTCGTTCCATTTCTCTAAGAACGGTGAAACTACCGAAGCCGTCCCGTTGTAATAGGCGCCAAAGCCCGGATCAGTCCATTCGCTGCTGTCGAAGGTCCAGTTGTCTGGCGACTCCGTTGTGGCGACGAGCCACGACGACACGTCGTAGCCGTCCTCGCTCGTCGGCGGCAGGAGGCGTTCCGTCACCTTGTTCCCCTGTTCGTCGATGATGCTGAAGCACTGGTTTGCGCCGGGAGCATCGAGCTTGGAATAGGTGCCCACGCAGTAACTGTCGACGCGGACGTCCCAGAGGTGGTCCGTCTGCTGGGCATTGCGGATGGCGTAGACGCCCTCCGACTGCCGTTCAAATGTCCATAGTGAATAGCGCCCGTTCATTCCGCTGGTCATGTTGACGTAACGGAGCAGTTGGGGCGTGTCCTGCCTGACGCCGTCGTAGGTGATGTACTTTCCTGTTTTGGCGTTTTTGATAGAGTATAGGCCCTCTTCTTCCTCTGTCATCATCCAGTAGGTCTCGTCGCTCGTCGTGGCCGTATAAAGATGGTAGAGCGGTGTCTGTTGGTTCAAAGAAAAACCGTCTGCAACGCAGCCGTTAGCGAACTGCGTGCAGACGATGTGGTATCTCTTTCCGTTGGCAATGTCGGGAGTTGCCGACACGCTAAGCACGGATGTAAGGAGGATCAGAAGCAGAGTCTGTTTCATAAGTGTCTGTTAATAAGCGAAGAGAGGATATTCCTTCATCTTTTCGTTCACGCGCTGGCGGACGCTGGCAATGACCTCTTCGTTGGTGGGGTCGTTCAGCACTTCTTCAATCCAGGCGGCAATCTGAACCATCAGGTCTTCCTTGGCACCACGGGTGGTGATAGCGGGCGTACCGAGACGGATGCCGCTGGTTTGGAAGGCTGAACGGCTGTCGAACGGCACCATGTTCTTGTTCACCGTGATGTCGGCAGCAACGAGGGCGTTCTCAGCCACCTTACCCGTCAGGTCGGGATACTTCGAGCGCAGGTCAACGAGCATCGAGTGGTTGTCGGTGCCGCCGCTGACGATGCCGAAACCGCGCTTCACCAGTTCGTCGGCCAGCACTTTGGCGTTCTTCTGCACTTGCTTGGCCCACTCCTTGAACTCGGGCTGCAGAGCCTCGCCGAAGGCCACGGCCTTGGCAGCGATGACGTGCTCTAACGGACCGCCCTGCTGGCCAGGGAATACGGCGCTGTTGAGCAGAGCCGACATCATCTTTACCTCGCCCTTCGGGGTCTTCAGGCCCCAGGGGTTCTCGAAGTCCTTACCCATCAGGATGATACCGCCACGCGGACCGCGCAGCGTCTTGTGGGTCGTCGAGGTCACGATGTGAGCCCACTTCACGGGGTTATCCAGCAGTCCGGCGGCAATCAGTCCGGCGGGGTGAGCCATATCAATCATCAGCAGGGCTCCCACCTTGTCGGCAATCTCGCGCATGCGCTTGTAGTCCCATTCGCGGCTATAGGCCGAGCCACCGCCGATAATCAGCTTGGGCTTGTGCTCCACTGCCAGCTGCTCCATCTCGTCGTAGTCTACGCGGCCCGTCTCCTTGTTCAGGTTGTAGCCTACGGGCTTGTACAGAATGCCGCTCGTGTTAACCAGCGAGCCGTGAGAGAGGTGACCGCCGTGAGCCAGGTTCAGACCCATGAACGTGTCGCCTGGCTGCAGAACGGCTAACAGCACGGCAGCGTTGGCCTGTGCACCAGAGTGGGGCTGTACGTTGGCATACTCGGCATCAAACAGCTTGCAGACGCGCTCAATGGCCAGCTTCTCGACCTCGTCGACCACTTGGCAGCCGCCATAGTAGCGCTTGCCGGGATAGCCCTCAGCGTACTTGTTCGTCAGGTATGAGCCCATAGCCTCCATTACCTGGTCGCTCACGAAGTTCTCACTGGCAATCAGCTCAATGCCTTTCAGCTGGCGCTGATGCTCTTTCTCAATCAACTCGAAGATTTGGTTGTCTCTTTTCATTTTCGTTTATTGGGTTTTTGAATACTTTATTCACGTTTGAGGGCACAAAGTTACACATTTTCTTTCTATTAGCCAAACAAAAGAACAGAAAGTGTTGATATGACACGATTTTTTAACCCGTTTCGTAGAAACAGTCCCTTTTTATTGCGGAAAAGCGAAGCGTCTTATATGTTTTTGAATTTTCAGCGATACGATGCGATTTGAAGTAAATTTTCTATACAAATGCAAAGAACTGTTTTCCCGTCGGTAGTTTGCCGTAAGCAAAGCCTGGGTTTGCTTACGGCAAAGGGGGTGGTTTGCTTACGGTAAACCCCGACTTTGCCGGTTGCAAACCTCAGCGCCCGTATTTAGGGCGTTTCCGGCGTGTTCCCGTCAGCAAGCGGATTGGTAAGAAATAAGGACAATTTTCGGCCAATGATTTGGTCGTCTCAAACTTTTTCATTATCTTTGCAGGCGTTAGTAAAATTTATCCGTATGATAGAACTGAAGAATGAAGAGCTGACCGTATGCGTCGCCGAGTTGGGAGCCGAGCTCCAGAGTGTGAAGGACTGTGAGGGTAGGGAGTATATGTGGCAGGCAGGGCCTGAGTGGCCGAGACATTCGCCAGTACTGTTCCCTATCGTCTGTAGTGTGAACAACAATACCTATGTGGTGGACGGACAGGAGTACCACCTGCCGCGACACGGCTTTGCCCGCGACACGATGTTCACGGTGATCAGCCAGTCGGCAGAGAAGGTGACGCTGGCCCTGCATGAGTCGGAGGAGACGCTGAAGGTGTATCCCTTCTGCTTCAATCTGGCTATCACGTATCGGTTGGAGGGCAACCGTGTGCATGTTATTTGGCATGTGGAGAATACGGACTGCCGCGAGATTCACTTCCAGATAGGCGGTCATCCGGCTTTCAACGTGCCGGGTGGCAAGTTGAATGGCATCATCAAGCTCGACCGCTCAACATTTGGTAGCGAGGATGATGAGCCGATAGACGCGCTGAAGAGCTATGCCGACGGCAGTCACGACATGGTGGAGGTACCGTTGGAGGCTGACGGAGGCGTGATGGAAATCTGCAATAACTTCTTCCGTAACGATAGCGTGAAGGTTCACAAGAGCCAGACGAGCCGGGCCGTGCTCATGGATACCAATGGCCAGCCGGCCGTGACGGTAGACTACAAGACACCCGTCTGCGCTTTCTGGAGTCCTTATGGCAAGCAGGCGCCGTTCGTGTGCATCGAGCCGTGGTACGGTATTGGCGACCCGCGTGGCTTCAGCGGGGAATTCAAGGACAAGCCGCTGATGAATCATCTGCAGCCGGGGGCCTCGTTTATGAGCCGTTATACGATAACGATAGGGTAGTGGCTATACCAGACAGAAGTCCAGCTCGCGCGCGATAAGTTCCTTGTCGAGATGCTGGCCGATGAAGACCAGCTTCTGCATGCGGTCGCCGTACTGGTCGTCCCAATCGCGGCGCAGACTGGGCTGTTGCTCCATTAGTTGCTGGAGCTCGTCCTTGGGCATCGTGGCATACCATTGGCCGGCGTTGCGCAGGCTGACCTGACGGCCTGCCTGTTCGAAGACGTAGCAGATTTCGGGCTCGTCCTTGAACCAACAGATACCCTTGGCGCGGATGATGCCCTTGGGCCATTTGCGGGCGACAAACTCGTCGAACAGTCCGATGTGGAATGGGCGTCGGGCATAGTAGACATAGGTGCCGATGCCATATTCCTCGGCTTCGCCTTCGTCGTGGTGGTGATGATGATGGTGGTGGTGCTCGTGATGCTCATGTTCATGCTCATGCTCATGCTCGTCATCATCATCGTCGTCTTCGTCTTCTTCGTGGCGCTCCACCTCCTGAATCCAAGCGGCAGAGGTGGCAACCTCGTCGAAGTCGAACATCTGGGTGTTGATAATTTTGTCAAGCTCAACGTCGCCGTAGTTGCAGTCGATGATCTCAGCTTTGGGCTGTATTTCGCGGATGATGCCGCGGATGCGGCCCAGCTCGTCGGCGCTGACCTCTGCGGCCTTGTTCAGCAGGATGATGTTGCAGAACTCTATCTGCTGGATGACGAGGTTTTCGATGTCCTCCTCGTCGATGTCGGGACGCTTCAGGTTGAGACCGCTGCCGAACTCGTCCTTCATGCGAAGGGCGTCGACCACGGTGACAATGGCATCGAGACGAGGCTGGCACGCCATGTCAGGAGCCAACTGGGGAATAGAGCAGATGGTCTGGGCGATGGGGCCTGGCTCGCAGATGCCGCTGGCCTCGATGACGATATAGTCGAAACGCTGCATCTCGATGATGTCCTGCAGTTGCTTTACGAGGTCCATCTTCAGCGTGCAGCAGATGCAGCCGTTCTGCAGAGCTACGAGGGAGTCATCCTGCTCGCCCACAATGCCGCCCTTTTCGATGAGGTCGGCGTCAATGTTCACCTCGCCAATATCGTTGACGATGACGGCAAACTTAATGCCGCGTTTGTTTGATAGTATACGGTTCAGTAAGGTTGTCTTGCCGCTGCCTAAATAGCCGGTCAGCAGCAGTACGGGAATTTCTGTCATATCTTCAATTATCAATTATCCATTATCAATTGTCCATTATACATCAAACAAGTTCCACTTTGTTAATGTCCTGCTCCTTTTCGCAGTAGTGGCAGGTCAGTATGCCGTCGGCCACGTGGAAATAGGTCTGCATCGGCTCGTTGTTGGTGATGCACTTCGGGTTGTTGCACTTCACGATGCCGCGAATCTCATCGGGCGTCTCGACGGTCTTCTTCTCTACCACCTCGTAGTCGCGGATGATATTCAGTATGACTTTTGGGGCAACGACGGAGAGACGGGAAATCTCGTCGTCGGTAAAGAACTTGTCTGATACCTTGATAATTCCCTTATTCCCAACCTTTTGCGATTGGTAGTTGAAACCAATGGTTACGGGTGTTTTTAAGTTGAAAAGGCCGAGCAGCGAAGCTACTTGATAGGTCTTGCTGGCGGGGATATGGTCGATGACGGTGCCCTGCTCAATGGCGGCAACGAGGCGTTCTTTCTTGTTCATATAGATAGAAATTGTAAATCGTCAAATAGTAAATTATATGATTGTTTTGTCGTTACGTACATCGTCGAGACTGATGCCGAGAACGTCGCAGAAGATGGCTTCGCGGGCAAAGAGTCCGTTGCCGGCCTGCTGGATGTAATAGGCGTGGGGATTGTCGTCCACCTCGTAGGCAATCTCGTTGACGCGTGGCAGCGGGTGAAGTATCTTCATGTTGGGCTTGGCCGATCGCAGCAGGTCGTTGTTGAGCACGTAGACGTTCTTGACGCGCTCATACTCCATCAGGTCGCTGAAGCGCTCTTTCTGGACGCGGGTCATATAGAGTATGTCGGCATCAGCAATGATTTTCTCGTTGAAGGCGGTGTGCTCGGTGTACTTGATGCCGTGCTCGTCGCAGTAGAGCTTGTACTCCTTGGGCATTGACAGCTCCTTGGGTGCCACGAAGTGGAATGTGGGGTTGAAATGGCGCATGGCCATCAGCAACGAGTGGACGGTGCGCCCGTACTTCAGGTCGCCCACCATATATATATTAAGGTTCTCGAGCGTTCCCTGGGTCTTGTAGATGCTGTAGAGGTCGAGCATACATTGCGAGGGGTGTTGGTGGGCTCCGTCGCCGGCATTGATGATGGGCACGGGAGCCACCTCGGAAGCGTACTGGGCGGCACCCTCGATGTAGTGGCGCATAACGATAACGTCGGCGTAGTTAGATACCATCAGGATGGTGTCCTTCAGCGTCTCGCCCTTGGTGCCGCTGGTAATCTTAGGGTCGGCAAAGCCGATGACACGGGCGCCGAGACGGTTGGCGGCTGTTTCAAACGAAAGACGGGTGCGGGTAGACGGTTCGAAGAAGAGGGTTGCGACGACTTTTCCCTTCAGCAATTCCCGGTTAGGGTGTTTCTCGAACTCCTGTGCCATCTCAATCATATAGAGGATTTTCTCGCGTGTGAGATTGGCAATGGTGACAAAATTATGCTTTTCCATCGTTGTTTTTAGTAAATGATGGGGCAAAATTACACATTATTTCCCGATTTCGTGCGATAATTTCAGATAATTTTGTATTTTTGCACCGAAAAAATGAGAATATGAGAAAGTTTTTCGTTCGTTTCTTGTGGACCGTGCTCATCGTCACCGTACTGGCTGCGGTGTTGGCTTTCTGGGGTATCAAGGAAGGGAAAATAGGCTATATGCCCCCGATAGAGGACCTCCAGAATCCTATTAACCGATATGCTACGCAGGTTTATTCGGCCGACGGAAAGATCATGGGCACATGGAGCTCAGACCGTGGAAACCGCGTGATGGTGGACTACAACAATCTGCCGCAGACGCTGGTACAAGCGCTGGTGGCTACCGAGGATGTCCGCTTCTACGACCATTCGGGCATCGACTTTTATGCGCTCGGGCGTGCTATCGTGAAGCGAGGCATCATGGGACAAAAGTCGGCTGGTGGCGGCTCGACCATCACGCAGCAGCTGGCCAAGCAGCTATTCACAGAGAAGCCGGCGCACACAACCTTGGAGCGTGTGCTCCAGAAACCAATAGAATGGGTGATTGCCGTCGAACTGGAGCGTAATTACACGAAAGACGAGATTCTGACGATGTATCTGAATAAGTTTGACTTCCTGCATAACGCCGTCGGTATCAAGGTGGCTGCCAACACCTATTTTAATAAGGAGCCGATGGATCTGACGCTGACCGAGTCGGCCACGTTGGTGGGCTTGTGCAAGAATCCTTCGTATTTTAACCCTGTCCGTTTCCCTGAACGCAGCCGCGAACGCCGTAACGTGGTGTTGGGACAGATGCAGAAGGCGGGGTTCATCAGCGAGGAGCAGAGCCGCCAGTGTCAGGCAGAACCGCTGAAGCTGAATTTCCATGTCGCTGACCATAAGGAGGGTATCGCAGTTTATTTCCGTGACTTCCTGAGACGGTATATGATGGCGAAAAAGCCCGAGCGTTCCGACTATCCGTCGTGGGGTGGGGTGAAGTACCATATCGATAGCATCAACTGGGAGTCTGATCCCTTGTATGGCTGGTGTAACAAGAACAGAAAGAAGGACGGCTCCTACTATAATATCTATACCGATGGCCTGAAGGTCTATACGACCATAGACTCCCGAATGCAGAAGTATGCTGAGCAGGCTTGTTATGAGCATGTCGTGAAATATCTGCAGCCGGCTTTCTTCAAGGAGAATCACAGGAAACCGACAGCCCCCTTCTCGAATAAACTGACGGCTGCTGAGGTTCGCCGTATCCTGATGCGGTCGGTGCGTCAGAGCGAACGTTACAGATTGATGAAAAGCGAGGGGGCTTCCGACGCCGAGATCGAGAAGTCGTTCAATACAAAGACGCAGATGTCGATCTTCAGCTATCATGGCGAGGTGGACACGGTGATGACGCCGCTCGACTCCATCCGTTACCTGAAGTCCTTCTTGCGTACAGGATTTATCAGTATGGATCCGAAGAACGGTTATGTGAAAGCCTACGTCGGAGGTCTGGACTTTACGTATTTTGCTTACGATATGGTGATGGACGGCCGACGTCAGGTGGGTTCAACCATCAAGCCGTTCCTGTATTCGTTGGCTATGGAGAACGGCTTTTCTCCCTGCGACCAGGCTCCTAATGTGCAGCAGACCTATATGGTGGCAGGCAAACCATGGACGCCACGTAACGGCAGCCATTCGCGCTATGGTGAAATGGTGACGCTAAAATGGGGACTACAGCAGTCGAACAACTGGATATCGGCCTATCTGATGAGCAAGCTGAATCCTGATGCTTTTGTGCAGCTGCTGCATGAGTATGGCATTAATAATCCGGAGATACATCCGTCAATGGCGCTGTGCCTCGGGCCTTGCGAGATAACCGTTGGCGAAATGGTCAGCGCCTATACGGCCTTCGTGAATCACGGCATCCGTGCGGCACACATGTTCGTGACTAAAATTGAAGACAATGAAGGAAATGTCATTGATAGGTTCCAGCCGCGCATGAATGAGGTTATTAGTGATGCGGCTGCCAATAAAATGCTCTATATGCTCAAGGCGGTTGTCGACGGAGGTACGGCTACAAGACTGCGCTACAAGTACAACCTGAAGGGCGAGATGGCTGGCAAAACTGGTACTACCAATAATAACAGCGATGCTTGGTTCATGGGCATCACACCCTCGCTCGTGTCAGGATGCTGGGTTGGCGGCGATGATCGCGATATCCATTTCGACCGTATGGATATGGGGCAGGGTGCGGCTATGGCTCTTCCCATCTTCGCCTATTATATGAAAAAGGTGTATGCTGACAAGCACTTGAACTATAACGAGGATGCTGTTTTCGATCTCGACGAAGGTTATAACCCGTGTGAGTTCTCTGATAGTGGTCTTGAAGATGTTAATGATATAGAAGAGGTGTATGAATAATATTCTGATGTTAGGACTTGGTATGCAGGAGGTGCTCGTCATTGCCCTCATCGTCTTGTTACTCTTTGGCGGAAAGAAGATTCCGGAGTTGATGAAAGGTCTCGGGAAAGGCGTCAAGAGCTTTAAGGAGGGGATGAAGGACATAACCGACGAGGATCCGGAGAAGAAAAACGCCGATGAGTGATTCCTCAGAGTATTTGACTTTTTGGGATCATCTTGATGAGTTGCGGTCGCGACTGATTAAGATGCTTATTGCTGTTGCCGTGATGACGGTGGCAGCTTTTCTTATGAAAGAGCAGCTCTTTGATGTTATCCTGGCACCAAGAAACAGCGATTTCATGTCCTATCGGCTCTTAGGGGTGCCTGCCTTTTCTTTGCATCTGATCAATACCGGACTTACTGAGCAGTTTATGGTTCACATGAGGACGGCTATGTATGTGGGCGTTCTTGCTGCTTCACCTTATATTATATATGAGCTCTTCCGTTTCGTGTCTCCTGGATTGTATGAAAAGGAACGTAACTATGCCGTCTGGCTCGTCGGGATGGCTTATCTGATGTTTCTCATAGGAACAATAGTGAACTATTTCCTGATATTCCCGCTGACCGTTCGCTTCCTCGGAACCTATCAAGTCAGTACTGACGTTACCAATATGCTGACCTTGCAGTCGTATATTGATACATTGATAGGAATGAGTTTCATGATGGGCGTGCTGTTTGAACTGCCTGTGGTCTGCTGGTTGCTTGGACGCTTTGGAATTATCTCATCTTCGATGATGAGCGCCTACCGGAGACAGGCAATAGTCGCCATTTTAGTAGTGGCTGCTATCGTCACTCCAACAACGGATGTCTTTACGCTTTTTGTGGTCGCATTTCCTATATGGATGCTCTACGAATTGAGCATTTTTATTGTAAAAAGGGCGTAATTTGTAAACAAACGCGAAAACTTTATTGTTTTTTGAAAAATAATTGCCGAAAAATTTGGAGGGTATCGTAAAAGTGCGTACCTTTGCATCCGCTTTCGCTCAAAAACGAGTTTGAAGCACAAAAAGAAAGAGTTCTTTGAAAGATTTTCATAAACAGAGACAAGTAGTACAAGAAGCGAGTACTTTTTAGTACTTGGGTAATAGATACGAACTGTCGATTCTTAGAGACGGCCGCTTTGCGGCAGTCTTGATAGATAAATGAAGGATAGTCGTTCTGGGTAACAGAGCATTCACTTTATGTGGAAAAAGATATTTTTACAATGAAGAG
>Ga0310695_10006976_pt1 | contig 18280 bp, 8 predicted proteins | sample RumenRJG_04DNA_FD_203882 | JGI IMG/M metagenome (GOLD analysis project Ga0310695, IMG submission 203882) | Bovine rumen microbial communities from Lethbridge, Alberta, Canada - RJG_04 (v2) (version 2) | ecosystem: Host-associated > Mammals > Digestive system > Stomach > Rumen | place: Canada...
CCGTCGGAATAGTAGGCTTATTCAAGATTTCAGCGGCGGTTCCCGATGCGGCATTCCAGTCAGACTGCACATTTGATACCAACCCATCAAGTTTTTCCTTATCGCTCGGTGTCATCACGCCAGACGATCCACCCACGCCGCTAGTAGATGCGGTTGCCGCTGGGATATTGACCGTCTTGCTACTAATAGTAGTCGATTCGCTATTAACCGTAATAGCCTCGATGACATTCGCCTCACCACTATCTGTATCCCATGAATACGACCCGGCACCACCGCTATATGAAGCCTTCAATACCTTTCCATCATCACCAGAGCCAACCTGAGGAACCTCATCAAACGACAATCCAGAAAGCGCCGAGGCGACAGCCGTGCCAGACTGGGCATTGGTAGACGTACCATCATAGGTCTGATCGACAGTCGGAATAGTAGGCTTATTCAGAATTTCGGCATCAGCACCGGATGCTGCGTTCCAGTCAGGCTTCACGTTTACCTGGGCACCACTTTCAATACCATTCAGCTTGCGCTTGTCGGTAGATGTCATTGCACCGGCAACGGAATCAGTTGCCTCCGGGATTACAATATCCGATGCGCTGCTCTGGTTAGTCGTAAACGTATCGACCGTGGTCGAACCGATCTTGACCGTCACAGTGGAATCGTTCACGGTTGGAATGCTCGGCTTGTTCAGAATTTCAGCAACAGAACCGGAAGCCGCATTCCAGTCAGCGTTTACCTGCGCGGGAGTCTGTGCAACCCATCCGAGAGAACCCGTAGAATTGGTTACACCAAGAACCTTGCCCTCATCGCTCGACGTAGTTGAGGGAACACCGCTAGGGGCAGCATCCCACCTGAAGGAACCGACTGCCGGGGTAACGGAAGTATCCCAGATGGCTTTCAGGACTTTACCGTCGTCGCTCTGCTGCACGGAAGGCACCTGGCCCGTACCGGCAATAGCCGCAGCGACCGCCACACCGCTCTGTGCATTGGTCGAGGACGCATTGTAAGTCTGGTCCACCGTCGGCAATTCCGCCTTGGTGGCGTATGTCGTGTCAATGACAGCCCCATTCTGGTCCTTGACAGCCTTCTGGGCCAGACCAGCGGCCTTCGCATAGAAGCCCTTTCCACCCAATTCATCTAATAGATTTTCAGTAGCCATAATGTCATTCCTTATCCCGGTGTGTAAATGTTTTCATAACCGCGCTGGAAGCCACGGTCAAGCGACCGTACCGGATAGTATTCATAGCTTCCATTCGCCCTGAGTATAACTGCCATCCCGGCAAGATATGTAATCCATCGCCGCTCGGTGATACCGTCGTTTACCGCCCCACTCCAGAACCTGAGCGCAATCTGCTTGTTGCACATGGTAACGACGAACATTTCCAGGAGCTGGTCATGCGTCACCAGGATGTTCAGCTTCTTGTTCATCCTTGCCTTGACAAAGTTCAGTATGGTAGCAGTGACCTCAGCCTTATCGGCAAATACGCCACCGTTCAAACAGGGTTCGTCATACGCATCCAGGGAATAATCTTCCCATCCCTGGGCAGGTGCAGTAATCTCGTATGGGCATGACGAGATATACGATTCCGTAGTCACAGTAGGTGCATTTCCGGCGAGGCCGGTTCCCAGGGCAATATAGCTTGCCGTGTCGATGCAGCGTTGGATAGTGGATGAGTAGAGCGCAATATCGGACTGCGTCTCCGCAATGCCATCGGCAAATTTTGCGCCGGTGTCCAGAGCATACTGGATACCTGCATTGGTAAGGTTCCTCGGTGGTTCATCATAACGTTCGGAATGACGGATAATGAATGCAACCTTGTCGCCAGGCATCAGGTCGGCATAAACTTCGCCAATATCGGCAAAGTCGCTCACCGTGAACGGAGACCTCTTGGCTATGATGCCACCGGCAACGCGCAATACCTTGCCATTGTATGTCAGTATCCTATCCATACTTATACTTCATAATTCCCTGTATGAGCATTTAATCCGATATTCACCAGACCACCGCTTTCCGTGATGGTTATATACGAATCCGGGTTGAGACTTATCATGACCGGCTTATTCAAGATTTCCGCATCGGAGCCGGCTTCAGCAGACCAGTCCGGTTTCACGTTTGCTTCGGCACCGCTTTCGATGCCAGAAAGCTTCGTCTTCTCGGCATCCGTATAGTCGTTCGAGGAAAGACCCTTACCGGCCACGGTCGGCTGAGCACCGATGTTCAGGCACACCCGTTGCTTCTGCTCGGCAGTCAATGTCTGTTCTACATAGAGTACACTTGGATTTTCGACTGACATAATGCCTCCTACTAGTACCTGTCTTCACCTTCGGTGAGAGATTTTACCAGCCATTCCTTAATCTTTTCGAGACCGGGAATTTCGATATTGCGGATGATGCCGATTGCCGACTGGAACAACCCAAGCTGGATGAACGGCACCACATCTTTAATGTAGACAGTAAAATCGGTTCCATCATATTCATCAAGCTGCTTAATGAAGTCATTGATGATGACCGAGCCGATGTACTGGTTCCATTCCAGTCCAGCCTTGTCGTTGGAGCCCATGAACACATGCAGCTCGTCGCCGCAGTTGTAGGCCTTCAAGGCAATCCTGTTATACGTTGCTAACATAAATACTCCTTAATTCTACTGGGCTGCCTTTACGTTACGGACCATCATGAAGAAGCGGTGCGCGTTCGGGAATTCATGATATGCCTGAGTCTGGCTACTACCAGAACCGCCTCCCCACCATCCGAAGTCATTGAACGAAATCGCATCAAGTTCGGTTGCAGTCTTGCTCGAATCCGATAGGTCAAGATTAAGATTGCACATATCCATACTCATGACCGGAAGCGAATCGTTGAACGGGTCATTGTACCCAGGCTTACCGGCAAGAGACAAGTTCTGGCCACAATTCTTCGACACGTAGATAGCCGCATAGTATATGCAGTCGGGCTTGAACGACAGCTCGGTTTCGCCTTTAGAGTTCATGTGCTTGATGCTGAACTCATTCAGGCCGGCATGAAGCTTGACGCGACCAGTATCACAGAGAGGTACCGTATAGCCAGCATATCCGGACGGATTAACCGTTGTCGGAACCGGATGCTGGTTGAAGTCGAACTCATAGATACCGATGATGCAGTAGTTCTGACTGTACGTCTGTGACGCATACACGCCAATCTTCGTCACCCATTCATTGGCAACATCTTCAAGATACAGCTTGTTTGCAAGCGGCACAGTAAACGTGTATCCAAGCAACACGCCATCACCGGTATGGCTACCATCACCCGCTAGGTCAAACTTACCGGTAATATCGGCAAAGTCCATGTTTGTCGTAACGGTGGTGTTGATGGTAGTTTCGAGTTCCTTCACTTCCTCAACGACTTCTTCAACATCGTTATGGATACCGATTGCAATGATGGCCGGGTTCTGCGGATCCGGCAAGTAATCCAGCCCTTCGCCAAGGCGAACTTCCAGCTGGTTGTTGCCGTTTACCATGAGACCGCGGTTGTACTGCACGGACACGACATCACTTGTCATGTCAATGGCGGTTCCAGCCGTGTATGTCGGAATGGTGCCACTGTATTCGGCAATGCCGACAGTTTCTTCGACACTCGTCAGCCTGGACACCAGGTCAATGGTTTCAATAGGAAGCTGCGTTGTCGAATCGATAGCCGGAGCATCACCGTAGTACACGAAGCGGTAGCCATAGTATGCCTTTCCACCAATAGTCGTTTCAGTACCACTGTTGTTCTGGATGGTGACCGTCAAGTTAATAGATGCGGCACCCACTTCGGCAGCATAGCTTTCGGAACTGTCGGCGAGGGTGACCACGCTAGAATGCTTGCGAAGCACCTTGATGCCGGCAAGGCCATAGAAGCCATGCTGGGTAACACCGGACTGAATAGCAGAACGGGTCAGGTTCACGTTGAACGTGACAGTGAACATATCAACGCCGTCAACTCGGGTTGCCGGGGTCTGCCCGGAAACCGTCTTCAAGGCGTACAGGTACACATGATGGTCCGTCTGGTCTTCCTGGATAATGAACCTATCATTTCCGGAATCAAACGCATCGGACATCGGGAGCGCGATTGCATCACAATCGGATGCCGTGACATTCACACTTGACTTTCCACCAATGCAGCCGATTGCGCCGCTTACCGACACTTCATAATCGGTTACGCCGGTTGTCGGGTCAACGGTTGGGGTGACACTAATGCCCTTACCGCCGCTTACCGTAACCGGGTCGCCACCACCGCCCGTAGCGGAAATCACGATCGTATCCGGGTCGGTACTCGGCTCGGCGGACAATGTGACATTCGTGCCGGCCTTGAAGGTCAACGCACTATTGTGGTCAGCAGGTACAATGGTCGTGGTTGCCGGGGTCGGTGTGGCCCCATCACTTATGACGACACTGGAGAAGTTCTTCAAGTCATCGAGCTTCTTCTTGTCCTGGCCAGCCATCGCGCCATCAGTATAAGTTGGCGTTGCGCCGGAAGTATATCCGGCCATCGGGATGTCGATGTTCGTAGTATTTGCGGTCGGGGAAATTGGTGTACCCCCACCGATAGATACCGTCTCAACCTCGTTTTCCTCGGCGCCAGCTTCGATGCCATCGAGTTTTTCCTTGTCCTGGCCACTCATCAAGCCTTCCGTGTACACAGGCGTAGCACCCGTAGTATCGGCGGAGGCCATCGGAATTTCCAAAGTAGCGTCGGTGGAAGAGTCGGCACCGAACAAGTCGGTCGCGCTCTGGGCACTACCGATCTTCGTTTTGAGCATACCGGTACCGACCGGAACATTGACCGTCTTGTTGGAGATGGACAAATCCGTTCCGTTCTTCTGTACCTTCTCGATTACGTTTTCCTGGGCTCCCGCTTCAACATTTGCCAGCTTTTCCTTTTCCTGACCGGTCATCAAACCTTCGGAATAGGTTGTCGGTGTAGCAGTGTCATCATAGGAAGCAACCGGGATTTCAATAGTAGAATCCTGGGAAGCGTCTGCGCTGAACTTTTCAACCGCGCTGCCGGACCCAAGCTTCACTTTCAGCTTGGCATCGTTCACAACGACATTAACCTTCTGGTCCTGGTCAGGAGTAAGGTCGGTGCCGTTCTTCTGAACGCCCTTGATGAAATCGGACGGGTTTACGCCCGCATCAGTCAGGTTACCGTTAGCATCCAGTCCGGCAAGGTCGCCGTCGGTCGCACCCGTAACCTTGTCCGCCTTTGCGGTGTCAAGGGCATCATAGGCGCCCTTTACGCTATTCGGGGTAGCGGCCTTTGTGGTGGATGTGCTGCTGTAAGAATCTTCAAGCTGCACCACACCCTTCTGGGACGTAGTACCATCCTGCACGGTCTTCTTCTCTACCGTCATTTCACCGTTGGCATCCTGGGATGCGGTAGCGATGAATTCAAGCGAAGTACCGCTTGCAGTAGGATCGACCACGGCAGTCTGTTTTGTCTTGAAGTCACCCGGCTTATAGGTGGAATCCACCAGGTTGCCGTTTGCATCCAATGCAGCAAAGTTGCCCGAGGTTGCGCCAGATACCTTGTCAGCCTTCCCGGTAATATCCTGGTGCTCAATCACTACATCCTGGTCCAGGCCGTTTTTGAGCTGGATATTCTTCTTGGTGGCATCACCTGCAACTGCGGTAATGGCCATTTCATTCTTTTCAGCCTTACCGGTAACATCCTGGTGAGTAACCACAACATCCTGGGCCAGACCGTTTTTGAGCTGGATATTCTTCTTGGTGGCATCACCGTCAACTGCGGTAATGGCCATTTCATTCTTTTCGGCCTTGCCCGTAACATCCTGGTGAGCGACAACAACATCTTGGTCCAGGCCGGATTTGAGCTGGATATTCTTCTTGGTAGCATCACCGGCCACTTCGGTAATGGCCATTTCACCCTTTTCAGCCTTACCGGTAACATCCTGGTGAGCAACCACGACATCCTGGTCCAGGCCCACATACAACTGGATATTCTTTTTCGTGGTATCGCCGGAAACATCGGTGATTGCCATCTCGCTAGTATCGGCCTTGCCCGAAATATCCTGGTGGGAAACCACGACATCCTGTGACAGTCCGCTCTTCAGCTGGATATTTTTCTTGGATGCATCACCGGTAACATCGGTGATAGACATTTCGCTCTTCTCGGCCTTTCCAGCCAATTCAATGTTGACAGTCTTGTCAGACACCGGCAGGGCGGTATTATCGACCTTGATGGTTTCGATTACATTGACTTCCGCACCGGCCTCGATGTTGTCCAGCTTATCCTTGTAATTATCGGTAAAGTCATTTGTCGAGAGACCCTTGCCCTCAACCTTGTCAACCTTACCGGAAATATCCTGGTGTTCAACCACGACATCCTGAGACAGACCGTCCCTTAACTTGATCGTCTTCTTGGATGTATCACCCGGAACATCGGCAATGGACATTTCACTCTTATTTGCCTTACCGGAAATGTCCTGATGTTCCTGCAAGGCCGTGTCAGCCTTGCCAAGGGATGCCTGCACACCGGAATCCAAGTCAGACTTCGGGATACCGCCAGCCGGTTTCTGGTAAGCGGTATCAGCCTTGGCGCCCTGTTCGGAAGTGGCGAAGTCGCTTGCCTTCTTACCGGAATCAGTCAGGTTGCCACTGGCATTCAATCCGGCGAGATGACCATTCGTGGCACCGGTCACCTTGTCAGCCTTCTTGTCGAGTGCGGCCTGGGTAGCGGTGCTGATTGGCTTGTCGGCATCGGAAGTATTGTCCACGTTGCCAAGACCAATGCCACTCTTGTCGATAGTCACGTTCTTGTCGTCAGCCTCGTTCGCGGTGAACACAACTGGAGAATTGCTGCCGACCTTGATGGACAGCTTGCCGTCATTGACGGTAGCCGATTCAGGAATAACAATGATACCCTGATCCACCGGAAGCGGATCAGCGGAACCGATACGGGCACCCTTTACCAAGTTGTTCTTGGACACGCCGGAATCGACCGGGTTTCCGTTGTCGAACATGGCCAGGTTGCCATCGACCGCATCGGCATCCTTGTCAGCCTTGCCGGAGATATCCTGATGCTCCTGGAGGGCAGTGTCTGCCTTATCGAGAGATGCCTGCACACCGGAATCCAAATCGGCCTTGGGAATACCGCCAGACGGTTTCTGGTAAGCGGTAGCACCGGCAGCCGCACCGGAACGAATGTCTTCGAGGTCGTCGATGACATCCTGCTTGCCGCTGATATCGGTAATCACATCGACGGACAATCCGGCCTTCAACTGAACCTTGGCAACGCCATCACCGGCAGTCACCTTCATTTCGCTCTTTTCAGCCTTACCCGAGATATCCTGATGCTTCACCACGACATCGGCACCAAGCCCATTCTTCAACTGAATGTGCTTCTTGGTGTTGTCACCCTCGACATAGGTGATATCCATGGCGCTCTTGTCAGCCTTGCCCGAGATGTCCTGGTGTTCCTGCAGAGCAGTATCAGCCTTGCGGCCCTGGGCCGCGGTAGCAAAGTCGGAAACCTTCGCGCCGGAATCGGTAAGATTGCCGGAAGCGTCAAGTCCAGCAAAGTGTCCCTGCACCGCATTGGACACCTTGTCGGCCTTCTTGGTCATGTCGTCCTTGATGGTGCCGGTAGATTCGCCGTACACTACATCAAAGTTATTGGCGGTAGCGCTTCCTACCGGCTCGAAGATACGGTAGAATACCGGGCGGGCTGATGTACGGGAAGTCCATGCGGGCTCGTCCTTGATGAGCTCGTTGGTCGTAAACTGGATGAAACGATGCACCTGGGTGAATGTCTCGTCACCATAGAGATATGTCTTGTCGGTGGCGATGTCATGGTACACTTCGCCATTGATAGGTTCAACCTGCGTAGTATGGGCAGCATCGTCATAGAACTTGCCCTCGAAGTAATAGCCCTGCACAGAATCGTCATAGGGACGGTAGTTATCGTCCACATCGGTGAGACGCTCAGCCATCTCGTCGCCGGCTGGCCAGGTATAGCCAGCGGCATTCAAGGAAGCATACAGACCCGTACCATTGGTACGGTTGTCAAGAAGCATGACAGGGATACCGCTCTGGAAAGCCTCCCATACCTTGCGGATGTCGGTAGCATGCGGCTGTATCTCCTCGTCGGGATCGAATGCGAGGGCAACGAAGGTACCCGGAAGGATATCAGCGTCAACCAGGTTGCCATCCTTGTCGGCAACCACCAGGTGACCCTCGACCGCCTCGACCTTATCGGCCTTCCCATCCAGGTCCGCCTGGCCGATACCGAAAGGCTTCCAGACATCATTGTCGAGAACGTTCGGCCAGTAGCGGACCGTCTCGCCCACAGTTTCCTTGACCACGTAGATGACGTTCTTGTCTGCGGGCTCCAGGGAATCCACGGACGGAAGGGCATCAACCACCAGGTAACGGCGGTTCAACCTGCTGTACATGAGTTTCAGGTTATCTTCGGTCAGGTACTTGATTATTTCGGGCACATTGCTCTCGGACATTAGATACCTCCGTTATCAACGGAATCAAAAAGTTCTGTCAGTTCTTCCTGGCTGAACGGCTGCAACTCGTAACGCTTCTCGAAACCGTCAAAACTGACTGTATAGGTGGTGTCGTAGACACCGTCTTTCCTGGTCACCGTCACATCGCCGACACCATCGACGATTACGGTCTTATTGTCACTGGATACCGGGCACGGTTCCGGAATTGGCGTCGGGCGGACCGGCGGAATAGGACGGAACGGCATGGGACGCGGCCCCACGTCAGGATACAATCTCGAACCCGTGTGCTGGACCGGGCCGGAATGTGGAGGAGGAAGCGGATGTTCACAGTTGCAGCGTTTCATGCCAGATAGTTTATAATTTCATGCATCACTGGAAACCTCCCCGGACACCGTACCCGAGGGTTATAAACTGTTACTGAAAACGAGGTTTCCGCGCATGTACGAATACCACATAGACAAGAGAATTGACCAGCTTGACCCGATCCCCGGTCTCGACAAATGGACCGAGGAACAGAGACAGCATTTTATCGACGAGGGCGTCATCCCAATCGCGGGACCGACACCACAGATGGGCGCGGACCCGGCCACCAAAAAGATTACCGTGGAGGAACTCTACACCAACCTGTCCACCAAGGACATGGTGATGATGCTCGATTCCGCAAGCGCCCTTACGACCGATGGCATCTTTACATTAAATAAATTGCGTTCGGCTGGGCCGGAATTGGAGATAACGACCGTTTCGCCATCCGGATCGGCCCTGTTGGTTCCACCGGGATGGTACCGCTACGGCGCACGGGTAAACTTCGAGTTCGATGGTGCTACCCCACTGAACAAGTGTGAGGAAATTACTCTCCGCGCTATGTTAAACGGTAACCCCGGTTACCGGCAATCTACGATAAACTTCGATTTCTCCTACGGGCATACCGAGCAACTGTATCTCTCCGATATCATCTATAACGACGGTTCCGGTACTCCCAAGGATGCAAATTTCACCCTGGAACTTGCTGGCATAAGTGCCGCTGGGGCAAGTGGAATAACCGCGACACTGGTTCTGGAAATCCAATCGGTGCGTGTGAACGATTAAAGAAAACCCCGGCAGAAACCGGGGTTTAATTATATTGTATTTTATGCCCATGAATTTCGTATATCACCGATAGTACGAGAATCAAATCGTTGTCCCATCGCACATAGGACACAATACTTAATTTTGACCACGGTACCCACCCTACTACCGGAAGGTTTATCATAGGTTAAAACGCAATGCCATCTATCGGTGATATTATCATTCATGCTAAAAGCACTGAGACATTCGGTAAAGTAAGCGACCTCGCCATCAACAGTATGCTGTGTAAACATCGTAGAATGTTCTGACGGTTGAGGATAGAACGCACCGTCATGAGAACCGTCTTCTATCTTATTCAAGTAATTATAAAATCTAACGGTCAATGGTGTAGGCGCAGTCAAATCAGAGACACAAACTTCGAAATGTATGAAACATTTTACTTGACCATACGCTATAGCATCCGGAACAGGAATGTCGAGAGAATCATCATAAAAACCACCGTCTAAGGTTTGAGAAACTTCACTCGCATAATTTTGTGAATACCAGAAATCAATGGGAACCGCTGCACTAATTGTATTCTGCCAATCGATGGTTATATTCTTGCCGGCGGTTAACCTAGGTTGGTAATCAACACTTTTCCACTCCACACCATTAGATGGGTCAACCATCAAAAATTTTCCGGCATCACCAATATCGGTGGGTGGAACAAATGCACCGAGCCAAGTCGATGAACCATTGTATTCAATATAGGCACTGGAATGGTGCGGGTAATATGCCTGCTCCTCGGAATCGTATTCCAATGTGGTGCCAACCGACAGTGTTCCTTGGCGTGTTTCACTGTCACCATATTGCCAGGTAGTTTCCAGACCCGGCAGATTGACCCACTCTGGCCCGCGGGTTGGCGTGACCATAAGGATTTTACCGCTGTCGGCGGTTTCAAAATGAGGCAGGAATTCACCGACCCATCCAGATGCATCAGCCGTCCCGATGTAGGCACTTGTGTGATGCTTCACCCAAACATTAGTTTCTTCCTCAATATAGTCGGTAACAAATTTTAGTACACCAAACTCCTGAGTATATGGATTGAGCTTCTCCCACTCCGTATCCGTACGCGGCGGATCTCTCCATACCGGACCTTCGTTCTCATCAACGATGAGAATTCTTCCGTCATCCTCACGCTTAACCGGGGGAACAAACATACCGAGACAGGTTGGTTCGTAGTTTGAAGCCGCAAGGTATGCGCTGGTACGAAGCGGGGTGTTGTCGGTTTGGAAGGAGATAATCCCACGAAGTGTCGAATACTCGCCCTCAGTGGATGAAGGATAAGACAGCACATGCTCAACGGGCTGCCAACTAGTACCTAGTTGGCCATCAACCATAAGGTATTTTCCCGCATCACCCAATTCGATTCTAGGAACAGTGTATCCAACTACTACATCTTCTGCAACTGTCCCACCCGGTCTAGTTGCATCCTTTAACATTATTTCGGTTCGCGTTGGATATACGGTCGAATGAAATTTCAACTTACCAGTCGCCGGCTCAGTTCTAGCGGGCTGCCAACTAGTGAGAACGTCTGTGGTGTCAGCCTTGCCAGAAACATCAATCACAACATCCTGCGACAAACCGTCATATAACTGAATCGTTTTCTTTGTATCATCACCGGAAACTGCACTGATTAGCATTTCGGACTTGTCAGCCTTTCCGGATATATTCTGATGTTCGATAACCACGTTTTGCGATGTTCCAGTTTTCAACTGGATTTTCATCTTGGTTTCGTCACCGCTTACCGCCGAAATGGACATTTCGGACTTTTCGGCCTTTCCACTAACATCCTGATGCTCAATCACCACATTTTGGGAAAGGTCAGACTTCAACTGTATTTTCTTTTTAGTGTCATCACCAGCCACGGCGGTGATATTCATTTCAGACGCTTCAGCCTTGCCACTGATATTCTGATGGGATACTACTACGCTCTGAGATGTTCCATTTTTCAACTGGATGATTCGCTTGGTATCATCTTCGCCAGCAGATATGCTCATTTCGGATTTTTCGGCCTTGCCGCTGATATCCTGATGTTCAACAACTACGTCCTGCGACAGCCCAGTTTTGAGTTGAATCGTCTTCTTGGTGTCATCGCCGCTGACATTGGTAATCGACATTGCGGACGTGTCAGCCTTTCCGGTAATATCCTGATGTTCAACAACCACATTTTGGGTAAGACCAGATTTCAACTGGATGGTCTTCTTAGTGTCATCACCGGACACCGCGGAAACAGACATTTCTGACTTTTCGGCCTTTCCACTGATATCTTGATGGTCAACCACCACAATTTGGGAAAGCCCATCCTTCAGCTGGATGGTCTTCTTTGTCGTGTCATCGGGCACATTGGTGATTGACATTTCAGACTTTTCGGCCTTTCCTTCTATGTCGGATGGTTGCAATGCGCTATCGGCGAGACCGAGAGAACCCTGTACACCTTCCGCGAGGTCAGTTTTAGGAATACCACCTTCCGGCTTTTCGTACTTCGCCTCGTCAAGTTCCTCGTCCGTGCTTGCCTTACCGAACAAGTCCATACGCATCTTGGCGCTGCCCTCGGCACCGTCAATAAGCATATAGTTCTCTGGTACAAAGTCGGCATCGGAGCCGTCGCGTGGAACTTCAGGAATTCTCTTCTTCGCCATAATTTACCTCAATTCTACAAGGGAGCCATCGCTCATGGAAACATATTCGCCTGTGCTAAGTATCAGTTTATCACCGCTGTCACCGAAGCTATCAGGCGGAATGATGTATTCGGTCTTTCCCTTCTTCGGGAAAGCGAACTGACCCCAGAGTACCGCATCACCCATAGTACCACCGGCCCTGGAAAGAACGGCATAGTCCTTATCATCCGCACCCTGTTCAAGCCTAAATCCAGGAATATCCGTTCCATCCATTACGGACACGGCGGGACGAAGATGCTTCCTGACAGACCAGAAGTTGGCATGCGGCATTGCAGCTAGTTCGGCAACCGGTGCCGTCTTACCGTTCACATCGCATGGCGCATTCAGGCCAAGACCACCATCGGACACCGGGAGATACGGACGGGCAAAACGCGGCAAGGATACCTGGCTAGTAGTCAGATCGGTATTGTTCTCAATTTCAATGTTCTTTGCCGTCGTAGAAGCATTTTCCACGAGTTTCGAGACAACTGCCGGGTTGATGTCCATCGGCGTGTACTTGTAGTACGGGTGCATGAGGACATCCTTCCATTCACAAATCGGGGCGCACAGGGATTCGGTCCATATGCGGGCGCCGTCAATCTTCTCTTCGAGTGCAGCGGCACCATAGAGAGGAGTGAGATAGGACATCGGGGCCTGACGGTAATCGACCGTGTACCAGCGACCGGCCTGTGCCGAGAACTTGAACTTCATGTACACGCGGACATAACCACTGGGACCAGCGAAATCACCCGTTCCGGTGAACGCGAGCTTTTCATACCAGTTGCGTGTCACCTTTGCCGGAGGGGCGCTCCAGTTCGTGTGGAGGGTGCTTTCCATGTTCGCGTAGTTGATGTTCACGTCAACCGTATTCGACCCGGCAGACTTTGCCATGAACTCGTCGGCAATAATGTCGGACCTGGTTTCGGGAGACATATCGCATTCATCTTCCGGCCATGAAAGGCGCGTAAGTTTGGCGATGTTGTTATTCTTGACACCATTTGTCGCAATGGCCACCCTGGTACCATCCCAGAACCTCACCGGCATCTTGGAACCGTATGGGCTGACCATCTTGCGGAGCATGTTGGTGAGGGCCACGGAGCGCGGGGATTCTTCATCATAGAACGGAAGGTTCGTCGCGGTAAAGGTCAATTCCTGTTCGCTTTCGTCATTATAGGCAGCCATCGGATCACCGGAAAGCATAGCCTTCTGCTCGTCGTCCAGTGAAGGAACGGCCATGTCGGCAATCAGGGGAACGGTATCAATCGAGAACACGTTGGATGTTGCCGAGTAGATATCCATCCACTTTTCATAGTCATTGCTGCCAATCAGGTAATCATACGGGGAAGTGATGTCATAGTTGATACTGTTCTTCCACTTGTCCACGCTCACCTTTTGCAGCTCGGCTACGCGGTTCGCGTCGCCGTACAGTTCATGGGTTACCGCATCCGGGTCACTAGCAACACGGGCGGATATGACACTGCGGTACGCAAATGCATTGGAGTTTCCAAGAAGCTTCACTTCGCACGGAATTACCTCATGCCCATCCTTAGTTTCATAGTAGCCATTGTCATACTTGTCACCCGCGAACCCAGCGGAATACCTGTCGCTTACAGGAGCGTCAACAAACGGGTTGGCGCCAATAAGCGAGTTCCCATCGGCGGACAAGTCCTGCCCGGAAATAATCACGTATTCAGGAAGGTGTCTTGCCTTACTTAACCATGCTGCCGATGCGATCTTGTTGGCAATGACATCGGACGAAGGTTCACCTTGCGGGTCCCAGCTACCGAAATAGCTTTCCAGGTCAGTATCAACCGGTTCCCCGGATACTTCAAGGGCACATGCGCCAGTAATCTTGGGGAGCTTTCCACCATGGAACATGCGCAGCTTCTTGAAGTCATCAGCAAACATCGACACGGCCTTGCGGGCCTGCCTTACCGGGTTGCTTGCAACATCGTTGTAGTCTCCATCCGCGAACTTGATGCGCAACTGCGAACCGATGACAGATTTGTCGGCGGAGCCAGCAAACTTGTTGGCAGCATACTTGATTGGCATCGTATCGGCAGTGAAACCATAATTTCCGTCACCATATCCGAAGAACTCGACCGTATCGGTAAAGTCAATAACCTTTTTGTTGGAGTCCCAAATCATGGCGGAAACAGAGTTTTCACCAAGGTCCCATTCGTCCGTCATGAGCTTGTCAAGATGTTTCATCTTGTGGCGACCGACGAGTGCCCACGGGAACGTATTGGTGGCAGTAGGATATACTGTCGCGACCACCTGGCGGGCATCCTTTTCACAGAGACCCTTGCGGCTAGTATCGACCTCACCTTTCAATGGCTTGATGAACTTGTTGAACTCATCAAGGTTGCCCTGGGTGCCGGAACCGGCATCGCTCCCGAGCGTGACCGGATTCCTGGAATGCAGACCCATGAGCAGGTCAGTTCCGGTTGCCTCACCGTCATCAGCCGGATTCAAATAGGCAACGCCACAAATACGCATCCGGGTATCGCGGAGTCTTGCCGTATAAGGGTATCCTTCGAGACCTTCAATCCTGATATGGCCTTCTTCGTTCTTGGTAAGGGCGCCTTTCACATCAGCATAGCGCGGGCAGTTCAGGCCACCATCAAGCGTAAACCTGATTCGCGTATTTTCGAGCAGTGGCTTAGGCTCAACGCCATTATCCGGGTCAGCCTTGTCCATGAACGGTTGGACATCATCGCCGACAATATCAATCTTGCCGGTCATGTAGGGACGTTCGTCAATCTTGTTACTTTCATGCCACACGACATTCGTGTCGCTGAATTTCCAATATCCACTGAGTACAACAACTCTCGGACTGGACACATATTCGTAATATGCGCTCAGGTTTTTCTTGGCATCGGCGCCATACGGAGAAGGAGTTGGTATTACAGGCAGAGAAACCGTAACTTCAAACTCATCGCCATCCGGGGTGTTGATTGGTGTCGGGAGGTGAATGTAGGTGCGCTTCAATGTAGTCGTATCGTCATCGTTTGCCGTAAAGTCGTTATTTACACAAACATGGATACGGTTGGTCTCGCTATGTCCAACTACCACTTCGCCTTCGCCGTCACACATCGGGCACATGTCGCCTTCAAATTCGCCACTACCGCCACATTTCGGGCAGGTGTCGTAAATCTCGTGCTGGAGGCCACCGACAGTGCGAAGCCCCTGGCTCAAATGCGCCGGAGTTTTCAGGAGTGTAATGTTGTTGTCCAGGTCACCAGACGTGTACGCACTGGACTCGGCAAACGGCCAATCCTTCGGGAGAGTTTCGACTGTCTCACCGGCTGCCGGACGCTTCGTTCCGATGGAGAACGTAATCGTCGGGCGTTCGACCGGAAGCCCATCAGAGCGTTCCGGACGCTTGGCGGAGCATGCGTTGCCATAGGTGCATTCACCGCTCATGTAGCCACCGAGACCAAAACCTTCGACAGTAACGGGGTCACCGCCGTTGTGGGAATGGCCAAGATCGATATCGCCGCATTCGACAAACCACCTGGTCATCTGCCCGGCACCGGAAAGGTCGCCAGGAACGGCTATCGGGTGGATTGCGTTGGCAACAAGGTCGCCGACCTTCTTCTCGACATATTCAGCCACTTCACGGTCACTGTATCCATGACGCACATGACCGCATTCTGTGCTGTTATCAAGTGATGACGGGTAATTGTATGGGTTATCTTCCTCGGCGAGAGGCTCACCCTTTACCCTGCCAACGGATGCGAGTTTTACCCAAGGCTCATCCTCACCAGTTACCTTGTAGAGGCCATTTTCCGCGGAATTGGTCTGCCCCGTAAGCAGGACATATCCAATATCGGCAGCATCGAGAACAACCGCAAGGCGACCCGCGCCGACATGTCCAATGATGGTGCAGCCGGGAATGTCCACGATGAACTTCGTTTCGCCAAGGTTGAATTCAGGACCATCCACAATTTCGGCATCGGTGTCAATCACATGGGTCACCGAATAGTCATCATATCCGGCGTTAGCAAACTGTACGGAAGTCAACAAATCAAACGCCGTGGAAAGGTCACCCTTTACGGTCACGATGTAACGGCCCTGAGAGTTCGGGTCAGCTTCCAGGTATTCGACCGGAAGGGTTATTTCGGTACCATTCATGCTCGCGACGTTTGTCGCAATTTCGACATAGTTCTCCGGGAGTTCCCCGTCGGTATCCATCTCGACGGAGAAATTCTTGGACTGCGGGAACTCGGGATTGCCCTTTCCAAGGCATTCCTTGTCTCCATCGCATACATTGGTATCCGGGAAACCGAGTGGATTTATAGGATATACACCATGTTCATCCGGGGTCGAAGCGGTTACTGGATCCAATGAAGGTGATGTAACATATTCGTGGATAGTCGTCTTATCCTCATGTACATACTCGCTCATCACTCCTCCTAACCAATTCGATTACGGAAACTGTCATCCACCAGCACAGCCGACAGGTCGTAGTTGGAGAACGGGTCCTGCACAAGCGGGAAGCCGGCGGTCTCCACACCATACGTCTCATCGGATGGCCTGCTCGGATCAACGAACCCATTGGGGCTCAGGAAGATGCAGTCAGGCAACTGGTAGTAGTCGTAGGTCTTCCAGGTCTGTTCCTCTTCAGAATACACGAACTTCGCCTTGATGAGAACCGGGCGGTTCGGGACGGCGATGTTCTCGGAAAACACATAGAAATTCGTCAGGCGGGCCATGCTGAACTTCGCGATTGGCGCCGGATGGCAATTCAAAGCATTCCTGTTCGGCACGCTGTACACGTAAATCTGGGCCTTGTTGATGATAAGGTCAGCAGTCTCGTGACCATTGTATGCCGGGTTCGGCCAGATGCGGAACAGGAACTCGAACGTGCGCCCGTTCTTCGGGTACACAATCTTGTCATCCTGCATGGATTCGACCGGGAGATAGATTATCAGTCCCTGGTCAAGGTCCGGACCATCGTAGTTCACGATATTGCATTCCTTGCAATTCGGGTTCGCGTGGTCGAAAATCATCGTGGCGCTGTAATTCTGTTTGTCGTTGATGCCCTTGGTGACATCGGTGGAATAATTGTGACCGGGAGACCACTTCGGCGTGGTACCGGGCCATTCGGCGTAGTTCGCGGTGTCGAAGATGGCAAGGCCACCATTGTCTTCCGTAGTGCCACCGATAAGGCGCACATTCGGGCGGATTTCGATATCAGGAACCTTGTCGGCGGAACCTTCGCCAGTGCGGAGAAGGAGCAACGCCTCAATGTCGGTCGTAGTCGTCCAGCGAACTGCATTGGTCTTGTTGAAATTCGGCGTAATTGGCAGTAGAATTACGGACGGGTTCTCCCAGCCATCATTGTAGTTGCGTTCAACGGGCTGGTCATCTTCGGCAATCAGGTCATACGGCGGGTATGCGTATGCGGTATCTTCGCCAGTGTAGACGAAGAATTCGCCGTACTTGTAATTGTTGGCATCCCCGGTTGGGTCATAGAGATACACCTTACCATGTTCGAGCTTACCGTCATCGGAGTACACGTCGCAATAGTATTCCCATCCGCTGTACTTGGAACTCGGGACACTACGGCTAATCGTGCCAGTCGGCCTGTAAACCTTGCCGTCATAGACGACGAACAGATAATCCATGGTATCGCTCTGGCGATAATCATTAAGACGGTCCAGGCTCCACCGCTCAACTACATTGTGCGTATTGGATTGGATGATTGCCTCACCGGCCTTAATCGCACTGGATACCCATTTCAGTTCACTGCGGCCTTCCGCCGGGTAATAAATCCTGATGAACTGGCCAGGGATGTAATCAACCGTCGCATCGGTCCCGTCATGGGTAAGGATGTTTCCCGTGCTATTGTCATCATCCGACGTTTGAATAACCTGCGTACTCTCGTCCACCACGAGCTGTTCGACCGTATATTGTTCATCATACAATACAACGCTCGCGCAAAGGCGCCAAGTTGAATCCGCGGCCTCGTTCACCGTGGTACGGATGTCAATCTTGTCATTGTTCATCGGGTCCTCGGAAATCATCG
>Ga0310695_10006980_pt1 | contig 18273 bp, 11 predicted proteins | sample RumenRJG_04DNA_FD_203882 | JGI IMG/M metagenome (GOLD analysis project Ga0310695, IMG submission 203882) | Bovine rumen microbial communities from Lethbridge, Alberta, Canada - RJG_04 (v2) (version 2) | ecosystem: Host-associated > Mammals > Digestive system > Stomach > Rumen | place: Canada...
AGAAATAGATCAATATACCGATATGTTTTTCGACGAACAACGACAGAACCTTGTGATTTCAAATGGACATTATTGGTCGCTCTTTGACCGCGACGGAAATTATATCGACAAGATAAAAGTCCCGTTAAACTATGGCTGCTGTTTAAGACTTGGCGATGAATATGTTTTTTATACAATGGATAATCAGTTGAATGATAGCATAAGGACAAGATTTTTTGTTACTGATTTGAATTTCAATATTTTGCAAAAGCATTTCCCGTATCAACGGATAGACGGTCCATCTTTAATCAATCCACACGATATTGATTTTTCAGAAAATCATATTTCGGTTATGCGCGACACTATTTATTATTATCAAAATTCAAAACTCACACCGGCCATCTATTTTAAATATGCCGATAGACGTGATTTTTCGATGCTTGGTGGTGATTTGATGAGTATGGACCAACACGATGCATATTTTGCTGATCATTTTATAGAAAACAGTGGTACTGCTATTTACAAAATGTCTAATTTCTTCAAAAAAGAAGGGAAAAAGGTTATATATTCAAAAAAATCAGGCAATTATTATGTAATTTCAAGCAAAGAAACCACCTTAGAACCATTTGTTACTGCTCAGGAAGAGGTTTTTGATGATTATTTTACATTGATTGTCAATGAGTATACTTACGATAAGTATCACGACGCGATTGCCCCTTTATTAAACGACCACGACAAAGAAATACTCAACTCATACAATCCCGACAACAATCCAATAATAGTGATGTTTAAGTTTAAGGATTTTTGAGAAAGACAGATAGATAGAAGATAAATATTACTGAAAAATACACCTCAACCCCTTATTAACACATTTCGGTATAAGGGGTTGAGGTGCAAAAGGTGGTGGCATGGAGGGTGCATTTACATCCCTACGCCATCAGTTTCTTATACTTAAACCTTGTAGGAATTGCGTCGCCCATACGTTTGCGGTAGTTTTCTTGATATTCGGAATAACTGCCTTCAAAGAATTTTACCTGAGAATCGCCTTCAAATGCAAGTATGTGTGTGGCAATGCGGTCGAGGAACCAACGGTCGTGGCTAACAACTACGGCACAGCCTGCAAAATTTTCGAGACCTTCTTCTAATGCACGAAGGGTGTTAACGTCGATATCGTTGGTAGGTTCGTCTAAGAGAATAACGTTGGCATGCTCTTTAAGTGCGAGGGCAAGGTGAAGACGGTTTCGTTCGCCACCCGAAAGCACTCCGCATTTTTTTTCTTGATCGCTGCCCGAGAAATTAAATTTAGAAACGTATGCACGTGCATTAACGGTTTTGTTGCCAAGGCGAATATCGTCGGTGCCACCCGAAATTACCTGATAAACAGTTTTTTCAGGGTCGATAGAGGCGTGTTGCTGGTCAACGTATGCAATTTTAACAGTGTCGCCAACGGTGAATGTGCCGCTGTCGGGTTTTTCTAAGCCCATAATCAAGCGGAAAAGTGTGGTTTTGCCCGCACCGTTAGGACCAATAACACCAACAATGCCGTTGGGCGGAAGTGTAAATTCAAGATTTTCGTAAAGCAACTTGTCGCCGTAAGCCTTAGAAACTCCGTGAGCCTCAATAACTTTGTCGCCAAGACGAGGACCGTTGGGGATAACAATTTCGAGTTTCTCCTCACGCTCTTTTACGTCTTCGTTCAAGAGTTTTTCGTAAGCATTAAGACGCGCCTTGCCTTTTGCCTGACGAGCCTTAGGACTCATATTTACCCATTCTAACTCGCGTTCAAGAGTTTTGCGGCGTTTAGATGCAGTTTTTTCCTCCATAGCAAGACGTTTTGCCTTTTGGTCGAGCCACGATGAGTAGTTGCCCTTCCACGGAATACCCTCTCCCCTATCGAGTTCGAGAATCCATCCTGCAACGCTATCGAGAAAATAACGGTCGTGGGTAACGGCGATAACCGTACCTTTATATTGTTGTAAATGTTGCTGAAGCCAATCGATACTTTCGGCATCAAGGTGGTTGGTGGGCTCGTCAAGTAACAATACGTCAGGCTCTTGCAAAAGCAGACGGCAGAGAGCCACACGGCGGCGTTCACCTCCCGAAAGAGTTTCTACTTTTTGGTCGTCGGGCGGACAGTTGAGCGCACCCATAGCGCGTTCAAGTTTGTTGTCGAGTTCCCAAGCATCGTGATGGTCAAGAAGTTCGGTAAGTTCGCCCTGACGCTCAATGAGTTTATTCATCTCATCGTCGTCCATAGGCTCGGCAAACTTTTGGTTGATAGCCTCATATTCGTTGAGAAGGTCAACAATGGGTTGTACGCCCTCCTGAACCACTTCTTTAACGGTTTTAGAGTTGTCTAATTTTGGTTCCTGCTCTAAGTAACCCACAGAATATTCGTTGGCTGCGAATGCAAGGTCGCCCTCGAAATTCTTGTCAACTCCGGCGATAATTTTCAGTAGCGACGACTTACCAGAGCCGTTGAGACCAATTACGCCGATTTTTGCCCCGTAAAAAAACGAAAGGCTGATATTGTTTAATACTTTTTTTGCCGGAGGGAAAGTTTTGCACACCCTCGACATCGAGAAAATAATTTTCGGTGCTTCTTCTGCCATATTTTATAATGATAATGTGTTTAATTCAAAGTTTTAAATAATAATATATATTTTATTATTCCCCAATAATTTGGTCATCGGGTACTTTTTCTATTCCCTCATTAAGAAACAATGCCACATCGTCAAGATTAATTAACCAATGTCCACCATTATTATGTACCATTCTACCAACAGCCAAAAGCGAATTAACCTGTTTTTTTGAAAACATCAAATCGTCATCTTTGTCGATTGTGCAAAAAACAGTTTTATTAGGACGCTTGTTGCTATCGTCGATTACTTCGGCAATAGAATAAAAACCAGTCATTTTGGGAGTAATCACATAAAGGCAATAATCACATTCTTCACGCTCTCTAAGCTCTCGCTGATAGGCTTCCTCACTCCAATGGGGAACCACGGGATCATAATAATCTATTGTAAGTTTCGGTTTTAATATCTCGCGCCATTGTGAACCATTGCACGTGCCGCCAAGAAAAACTTTTTTGTCCATTTTTAACACTTTAATTATAATTACAAGGAAACCTCGCAAAAATTATGCGTAAATATACGCAAAGCAAATGAATAATTCAATTTTTTTAAAAAAAATTTTTTTTTCACCTTTGTAGTCATAATTAAACACACTATGAAAATAGCAGAAATTCTAAAAAACACCAAAAAGACGCACTTCTCTTTTGAGATTGTGCCTCCGCTCGTGGGTCACAGCGCCAAGAGCCTTTATGAAAAAATTGAACTCCTTACAGAGTTTAACCCGTTGAATATCAACATTACATATCATCAAGACGAAACTGTTTACAAGCAGATAGAAAACGATGTGATGTCAAAAAAACTTGTGCGCAAGCGTCCGGGCACAGTAGCACTCGCCGCCGCCATACGCAACAGGTTTCCAAGCGTTACCACAGTGCCGCACCTCATCTGCGGAGGAATGACAAAACAAGACATCGAAAACATCCTCATCGACCTTAACTTCTTGGAAATCGAAAACATACTTCTCCTTCGTGGCGATGCTCCCAAAGGCGAACGCTATTTTATTCCCGAACCGGGCGGATATGCTCACACCGAAGAGATGGTAAAGCAGATAATGAACTTAAACAAAGGCATTTATCTTGATCAAGACCTTAAAAATACCGAAGCCACTAATTTTTCGGTAGGCGTGGCAGGTTATCCCGAAAAGCACGCTGAGGCTCCCAATTTTGAAACAGATATGAAGTATCTCAAAGCCAAAGTAGACGCCGGAGCCGATTATATTGTTACGCAGATGTTTTTTGACAATGCCAAGTTTTTTGAGTGGGAACGCCGTTGTCGCGAGGCAGGAATAACTGTTCCTATTGTTCCGGGAATCAAGCCGATAGGCAAAAAACGCGACCTTGATGTAATTCCTCTTACATTCCATTTGGATATTCCCGCCGACCTTGCCAATGCCGTTCAAAATGCCAAAGACGATGCCGCAGTTTATCAAATAGGTATCGAATGGGCTATAAATCAGAGCCGCGAACTGATGAAACACGGAGTTCCCGCCCTTCACTATTTCAGCGTAGGCCGCACCGAAAACGTCCGTGAAATAGCCAAAGCGGTATTTTAAAAACGGTACAAATTTTGCCGAAAAAATTTAAGGAAAATAGATACACCTTATATATATTTTCCTTAAATTTATAGCGCAAAAAATTATATTACGATGAGACAACTGTTGAACAATCTGAGCATCAAGAGCAAGATACTGCTCGGCTTCTTTATATTGACTGCAATATACTTTACGTTAGGCATTTACCAATACAATGCGTTAGAAAAGGTAAATACCTCTAACCAAGCAATATCGTTTGCAAAGGATATGAACACCACATCGGCACAGATCAAATATCTGCTTGCCAAGGATGTGCTTATACTCCGCAATTTCAGCAATGTAAAAAACGAGAAAGAGTTAAAATCGCTCCACAAAGACCATTTAGAGTATCAAGAAAAACTCAACGATGTTTTTCAATCGGTTGCCAAATTACAAGAAGTCAAATCGTTAGATAATTCTATTTTGCGCAACTTCCGCGATACAATTCTTGCAATAGAACAGATTTACACCAACGAATACTCGGTTTCGTACAAAGAGATACACCTTGCGCAAAAATTAATAATCACACCAAACGAGTTGCGCAACGCCATAATGCAGAAAGAATTAGAGCACACTGAAACCACTACCGAAGAGGTTGACTCCACTGGTAGAAAAGTGTTTAGAGGTGGACGCTCAACTGCAAGTATCGAAGAACTCACTCAAGAATATCTCAACGAACAAAAATACGAACAGCGAAAGCACTATCAAAAAATAACCCGCCACATAGCGGATATCGACAAAATGCTGTCAATTGTAGAATTAAAAGCTACAGGCATAAGCAACAAGGCTGTAGACGAAGCTGTATTTGCAGGTCGAAAAAACATAAAAAACTTTATTATATTTTTGTTGATAGCCATTGCAATGTCGGTAATTCTTGCATTACTTACTGCAAATATGATAGTTAACCCGCTCGAAAAACTTATGAAATATGCCGAGCGACTTTCAGAAGGAGAGCTTCCTGAATTTACAGAACAGATTTCAAACGACGAGATAGGCGAAACAGCAAATTCAATTTCTCAATTAACAATAGGTTTGCAAAAAACTTCGGAATTTGCCCACGCTATTGGTCAAGGTGATTTTAGTAGTAATTATCAGCCACTTTCGGATAAAGACGTGCTTGGCAACTCGCTGCTCAACATGCGTAAATCACTCCAACAGGCTCAGGAAGAACAGTCGAAACGCCAACGCGAGGATATTCAGCGAAACTGGACCACTGAGGGTCTTGCATTGTTTGCCGAAATTCTCCGTCACCATACCGAAAACATCAACGAACTTTCGGATGATATTATAGTAAATCTTGTTAAGTATTTGAAAGCCAATCAAGGAGGTATCTTTATTTACCAAGATTCTGACCCCGAACATCCATTTTTGGAGTTACTTTCGGCATACGCTTACAACCGCAAAAAATTCTTAGACAAGAAGATAAATGTTGGCGAAGGTCTTGTAGGTGCGTGCGCCGAAGAAAAATACACTATATATCTTACCGACATTCCCGATGATTATATCGAAATAGAATCTGGAACAGGTAGCGCAAATCCAAAATCGCTGTTGATTGTTCCTCTAAAAATCGAAAACGAAATACTTGGTGTAATCGAATTGGCATCGTTTAACGAACTGAAAGACTACGAGATAGAACTTGTAGAAAAGATTGCCGAAAGTATCGCATCAACGCTTTCTACCGCTCGTATCAATACACGTACAGCAGAACTTCTTGAACAGTCGAATAGTCAGACCAAGTTCATGAAAGATCAAGAAGAGGAAATGAAACAGACTATCGAGGAGATGAAAGCTACTCAAGAAGATTCGATGCGCCGCGAAAACGATTATTATCAAGAACTTAAAGAGATGGAGGCTGTAAACAAGACTCTTGAACAGCAAAACTCATTACAAGATAGTGAAATAGAAAAACTTAAAGGTCGTTCGGTAACACTCTCAAAACTTATTAAAGAGCGCGAAAGCTACGAAACCAACATCTTTAATATAATAACTGGTGCGGTAATCACCACCACCGACGAAGGTGTGATAACTTACGTTAACGAACAGTTTGTCAACCTATTTGGATACAAAAGCGCAGAAGCTCTCGGTCGTAGCTTATATGATATACTCGGATTTAAAACCACCGAAACCGAAATGGCAAAAGTGCTTCAAGCAGAATTTGGCAACATTATCAACACCAAAGGTCACGAGGTGAAATTCAACGACAAAGAAGGTAACAGTATCTCGGTTTGGCTCTCGATAACCGCCAACATTTTTGAAGGCACTGTGGTTTATACCATTATTCTTAGCGACCTTAGCAGTCTATCAGAAGAACGCAACCGCAGCAAAAAATTTGAAGAAGATAGCCTTATAAGCAAATTTGAGCTTGAAAACCGCACTCAAATACTTGAAGGTCTATTACATAAAAATCATATCGAGCTGCCCGGTTTTGAATCGGAATACACTTTTGTTAATTTTGAAAATTTCCGAATTGGATTAAATATCATTGATTCGCAGCTCAAAAAATGGTTTGACATTGCCAACAAGATTTACGGCGTATTTAAACGCCACGAATCTAAAAAGACTATTCTGGCAGCTATCGACGAACTTATCGACTATACAGGATACCACTTTGGCTTTGAAGAAAAATACTTGAAAGATTTTTCGTACAGCAAATTCGACGAATACAAAAATATCCACGATCAGTTTTTGAGTTCGGTAAAAGCATTTAGAACATTGTATAGCGAAGGCGAAACTGTGGCTCTTATCAAGCTGATTACTTACATCAAATCGTGGATTCAGTATTACATTCCGCTCCACGACGAAAAATACATCACTCTATTTAAGAACAACGGACTTTCGTAAAAAACATAACAAAAAGAAATCGCCACTCAAAAGGTGGCGATTTCTTTTTATCTATATTTTTCTATTTAAAATTATATCGCTTTTTCTTTAGCTTGTAGATTCTCGTCCTCGGGAGTCTTAGGAAATATGCGTTTCTGAAAGAGTAGCATTGCAAACACTCCTACCGTAACTGCAGCATCGGCAATATTAAAAATTGGATTGAAAAACACAAAGTGCTCCCCGCCCTTAAACGGCACCCACTCAGGCAGAGTGGTGTCAATTATCGGAAAATAGAGCATATCCACCACCTTGCCTTGCAAAAACGGCGCATAACCTCCACCCTCGGGCATAAATTCCGCAACCTGATTGGCACTGTAGCCCGAAGGTCCAAAAAACAATCCGTAAAACATACTGTCTAATATGTTTCCTATTGCTCCGGCAGTTATCAACGATAGGCAGATGATAAAACCCGATGTAGGATTTTTCTTCTTAATGGTATAACCCATAAAGATAAACAGACCAATAATGGCAATTATCCTGAATATACTCAGGATATATTTGCCCGCCATTCCTTCAAGTTTCCAGCCAAAAGCCATGCCCGGATTTTCGGTAAAGGTGATTTGAAACCAACTGAAACTCCAATCCCAATTGAGAAAACTGCTCTCGCCGAGATACATGTGGGTTTTTACCCAAATTTTCAGCGCTTGGTCGGCTATCAAAACCAGCAAACCTATTATTAGAGATTTTTTTACTAATGGGTTCATTACGCTCTACTTCCTCTCATCTTTCTTGCTCTCTACGCTCAATGTGGCGTGAGGAACAGCCATAAGTCGTTCTTTGGGAATCAGTTTGCCAGTATTGCGGTCGATACCGTAGGTCTTGTTCTCAATGCGAATGAGAGCGTTTTCAAGGGCTTTGATAAACTTCAACTGACGCTCTGCCATAGAACCGGCTTGCTCTTTCGACAATAGCGACGAGCCTTCTTCGTACGATTTAAACGTGGGACTTGTGTCAACAGTGTCGTTGCCGTCTTGTTGGGTTATTATCTCGTGGTACGATTTGTAAAGTTTACGAGCCTGCTCTAACTTTTCCATTATAAGGGCTTTGAATTCAGCCAGTTCTTCATCGGAGTATCTTACTTTTTCTTCGGCCATAATTAGGTGTTTTTTAGTTGTTAAAAATTAATACTAATCTATTATTGTTATCGTAGAGACGTGATTAATCACGTCTCTACAACAATATGGTTAAAAATTATATTTTCGATATACGGATAAGTGTGCTTGTTTGTTCGTCAATTTCGATATTAATTGCATCCGAAGGCATATTTTCTTTGCCTAAAATTTGGAGGCTATCGGTAAGTGTTTGAGAACTAATGTATTCCTTAAAGTTACTTAATGCACCGCTTATCTCGGGAATTTGTGCAATCTCTATCTTGATTTTGTCGGTAACGTCGTAACCGTTGTCTTTGCGCATATTCTGAATACGGTTGATAAGTTCGCGGGCGTATCCTTCGTCTTTGAGTTCGGGAGTGATGTTGATGTCTAATGCCACAGTTATGCGACCTTCGCTTGCAACAAGGCGTCCGGGAATATCCTCAGAGGTGATTTCTACCTCAGTGGTAAGCACGTTAACTTTTTCGCCGTTAACATCAATGTCGATAGAACCTTTTTGCTCAAAGTCGGCTATCTGCTCTTGCGAAAGTTCTGCAAGATAGTTTGCCACCACTTTCATATTCTTGCCAAGTTTTTTGCCGAGTTGTTTAAAGTCGGCTTTCACTTTTTTGGTAAGGATTCCGGCGGTTTGATGCAGATATTCAAGTTCTTTTACGTTAACCTCGGTGAGTATCAATCGTTTAACAGCCTCAATCTTATGTTCCATATCAGCGCTGAGGATAGGAATCATAATTTTTTGCAGCGGTTGACGAACCTTGATAGCGGCTTTGCGACGGAGGGCGAGAACCATTGATGATATTTTCTGAGCCATCTCCATGCGGTCTTCAAGGTCTTGATCAATAACACTTTGGTCGTATTTGGGATAATCTGCAATGTGAACAGATACGGCGTTGTTGCCCGATACGGCGTTGAGGTCTTGGAAAATCTTGTCGGCGTAGAACGGAGCAATGGGTGCCATCAGTTGAGCCACTTTTTCGATACAGGTGTAAAGTGTCTGATATGCCGAAAGTTTGTCTTCGGTCATTCCGCCACCCCAGAAACGTTTGCGGTTGAGACGCACGTACCAGTTGGAGAGGTTTTCGGTAACAAAATCCTGAATCATACGTCCAGCGGGAGTCATATCGTATGCGGCAAAGCACTCGTCAACTTTCTTAATCAACGAATTGAGCAACGAGAGTATCCAGCGGTCGATTTCGGGACGTTTCTCTATTGCAATTTGAGGTTCGCTGTTGGTAAATCCGTCAACATTTGCGTAGAGAGCAAAGAATGAGTATGTATTATAAAGTGTGCCGAAAAACTTGCGTTTTACTTCGTCAACACCGTCAACATCGAATTTGAGGTTGTCCCACGGCGACGAGTTGGTAATCATATACCAGCGTACTGCGTCGGCTCCGTATTTTTCAATTACATCAAAAGGATTGATTGCATTGCCGAGACGTTTCGACATTTTCAAGCCATTTTTGTCGAGCACAAGTCCGTTTGAGATAACGTTTTTGAACGAAACGCTATCGAAGCACATAGTGGCAATAGCGTGAAGCGTGTAAAACCAGCCACGTGTCTGATCCACACCCTCGGCTATAAAGTCGGCAGGGAAAGGAAGGTCGTCTTTGTGTTCAAAAGGATAGTGATATTGAGCGTAAGGCATTGCACCCGAATCGAACCAAACGTCGATAAGGTCGGTTTCGCGTTTCATAGGCTTGCCTGAGGGCGAAACAAGGATGATATCATCAACGTAGGGACGGTGGAGGTCGATTTTTTCGTAATTAGCCTTGCTCATATCGCCAGGAACAAATCCTTTATCTTTGTAAGGATTGCTCTTCATAAATCCAGCGGCAACTGACTTGTCGATTTCATTGAAAAGTTCTTCGAGCGAACCAATGCAGATTTCTTCACGGGTGTCGCGGTTTCGCCAGATAGGCAGCGGAGTGCCCCAGTAGCGCGAACGAGAGAGGTTCCAGTCGTTGAGGTTTTCGAGCCACTGACCAAAACGTCCCGAACCTGTTGACGGCGGTTGCCAGTTGATGGTTTTGTTGAGGGCAATCATACGCTCCTTGGCTGCGGTGGCGCGGATAAACCACGAATCGAGCGGGTAATAGAGCACCGGCTTGTCGGTACGCCAGCAATGAGGATAGTTGTGAACGTGTTTCTCTATCTTAAATGCTATGCCTTGCTGTTTCATTTCGAGGCTGATAATGATGTTCAGATCCTCGTCTTTGGCAGCGGCTTCGGCATCGTACTTGCCATCTTGATTGTATTTGGGCGAATAAGCGTTTTTAACATAGTCGCCAGCGTGATGATTGTATGCGTCTACGTCAACACATTTATTTACAAACGATTCGGCAAGTTCGTCAAGCACATAGTATTTACCGCGGAGGTCTACCATCGGGCGGGTTTCGCCAAGTTTGTTGATAAGGTAGAGCGCGGGAACGTCGGCTGCCTTTGCCACCTTGGCGTCGTCGGCACCAAATGTGGGCGCAATGTGAACGATACCAGTACCATCTTCGGTGGTAACGTAGTCACCAGGGATAACACGGAATGCCTGCTCGGCAATCTCTACAAATGTATCTTTTTCGTAGGTAAAGCATTTGTCGGGATGAGCGGCGGCGTATTTTTTAACGAACTCGGCAGAGAGGTCATCAACTTTTTCGCAAGGTTTTACCCACTGCATCATTTGTTGATAGTGCATTCCCACAAGGTCAGTACCTTTGTAACGACCCACAATGCGGTAAGGAACTATCTTGTCGCCGGGTTTGAAAGCGTCCATATCGGCTTCTGCACCTTCGGCTTTGAGATATGCATTCAAACGAGCCTCAGCCATTACCACAGTGATTTTGTCGGCGGTGTAAGGATTGTAGGTCTGCACCACCACGTAGTCGATATTAGGACCAACGCAGAGAGCGGTGTTTGAGGGAAGTGTCCACGGTGTGGTTGTCCAAGCGAGGAAATAAGGTTTGCCCCATTTGGTCATCTCATCTTTTGGGTCGGTGATAAGAAACATTCCTGTAACGGTGGTGTCCTTAACATCGCGATAGCAACCGGGCTGATTGAGTTCGTGACTCGAAAGTCCTGTGCCGGCAGCGGGCGAATATGGTTGAATTGTATATCCTTTGTAGAGATAGCCCTTGTTGTACATCTGTTTCAAGAGCCACCAGAGCGATTCGATGTAACGGTTGTCGTAAGTGATGTATGGGTCGTCCATATTGATCCAGTAGCCCATCTGCTGAGTGAGTCGTCCCCATTCGCCGATGTATTTCATCACGTCTTTGCGGCAAGCGTTGTTGTAATCGTCAACAGAGATTTTTTTGCCGATGTCTTCTTTGGTGATACCGAGCGATTTTTCTACACTCAGTTCCACGGGCAAACCGTGAGTATCCCAACCGGCCTTGCGGCTTACTTGGAAACCTTTTTGAGACTTGTATCTGCAAATGCAGTCCTTAATAGTACGAGCCATCACGTGGTGAATACCCGGCATACCGTTGGCCGACGGCGGACCGTCAAAAAATATGAATTTAGGTGCACCCTCGCGGGTTTCGAGACTTTGGTCAAATGTATGTTCATTCTGCCACCTTTCGAGTATTTCTTTGTTAATCTGCGAAAGGTCGAACTGCTTGTATTCGGCAAATTTCTTTCCCATTATTCTGTATTTTAAATTAAAACGGTGCAAAGGTAACACAAAGAAAGTAAAGTGCAAAAAAAAATGTAATAACAAAATCTTTGCGATTACAATTTTATTTTACATTTTTGTGGCATTTAATTTGGAGAATAATAAAATGGATAAAAGAGCATAAATGGTATTGAGTTTGTACATACAGAGTATAAAGGTATTTCTTGCCGATGTTACCGACGGAATGCAAAAATTGCGCTCCGAGGTTAAGAATATACTTATACGTGCCGGTATTGAAGTGATTGATCCATTGGACAATACCGATTTAGAGAAACAGATGCTCGCCGCCGACTGCTCTATGCACATACTTGGTAGCGATAATATAATTGACAACGACTCACCTGTGTACGATACACCCACTGCGGTTCAATACCGTACTGCAAGAAGTATCAACAACGCTAAATACAAGATGTTTCTATGGAATCCATCTGGCACTATTAACGATAACAACACATATATCAACGATATACGACGCGATATTGATGACAATACAATATACTCTGACATTACATCTCCGATAGTTTTTGTAGAAGAATTACGGACAATAATGAATGTGAAACCTGCAGCCAAGGCCAATACTCAGAGTTACGATATGCTCTTTATTTACAATTCGTTAGACCGCGATTCGGCTAAGGAAGTATCCAACTTACTATCCGACCTTCACACTGTTAGCGACCTTGAAATCAACGCTGGTGCCGACACCGACTATACCGAACTCATCAGCAATCAGTTGCCGCTATGCCGCCTCGGTATTATCTACTACGACTATGCTACCGATTGGGCTCCGTCGTTTGCACAGCAAGTGTGGAAACAAATAGGAGGAAATAGTTCTTCCACACCTATCTTCGTTGCCGGAAACAGCAATCACGCTGACGAAACACAGTTAAAACCGTTGAAAAAATTGATGCCATACTCCATTAACGAAAAAAACATTATACCATTAGAAATTAAAATTTACTACGACAAAATTACAGGAAAAACAACTGAGCCATGAACCCCGAAACATGTCCATATCCGGGTCTAAGACCTTTTACCGAAGAAGAATCAATTTTCTTCAAAGGTAGAGATATGCACATACGCCAGATTATCAAACTGTTGGAAGAAAACAAGATGGCGTTTATTACCGGAGCATCGGGCGATGGCAAATCATCAATGGTGTATGCGGGAGTTTTGCCTAATATTCGCGCAGGATTTTGCAAGGCTAAATACAATAGTTGGTTGATTGCAGATTTTAAACCTCAGAAAAATCCATTCCTATCTCTCTGTGAAACAACCGCTAAGCAATTAGACATTTCAAAAGAAAAAGTTCAATCAGAACTTCGCTATGGTTTTTCATCATTGGCTTCGCTATACAAAGAATCACCTTTTTACGCCGATGGTGAACATGGTAAAAACCTGCTAATTATAGCCGATCAGTTTGAGGAAGTATTCACCAATTTGGAAAATTTCTCAAACGGAAAACCATCCGACGAATCGTACATAACAATCAACCTTCTGCTCGAAACCATCAGGCTTTCGGTTATCGAAAAACTGCCTATCTATGTGATATTTACAATGCGTAGCGACTTTATCAGCCAATGCACTGTTTTCAAAAACCTTCCAGAGTATATCGCATACAGCCAGTTTTTTGTACCGCAACTTAAACGCAACGAAATCCGCCAAGTGATTGAAGAACCCGCAAAACTTGCCGGAGGAAGCATTTCGCCACGCCTTACCGAAATCATCATCAACAACCTCAACAGCGGCTTCGACCAGTTGCCTGTGTTGCAACACGCATTAAATATGTTGTGGAAAATGGCTGATAATGGAGCGGTAGAGATTGACTTGATTCACTTGGCACAAATAGCAGGCATTTCGAGTGATGCTTTAAGTACCGAAGACCGTGCTAAGTTTAACATTTGGTTTGCCGAATTGCCCGAATACCAGCAAAAATATTACGAAAACCCAAGTCTCGACAATATTCTCAACGCCCACGCAGGAATACTTTACGAAAGCGCTTACGACTATTTTATGGAAAACGTTCCGTGGGCAGAAAAAAACATCACTCCCGAAGAGAGCAAAGAGATTGTGGAAACGGTGTTTAAGTCTTTGACCAAAACCGACAACAAACGTCAGGTACGCAACCGTTGCACTATCAACGAGATAACGGGCATTATCAACAAACCACATATTACCAACGCCACTGTGTGCGGAGTAATCAATATTTTCCGCACTCCCGAAAACACTCTTTTACAACCGTTTAGCGTGCCAGGCAAGTTAGATACTCAGTATCTTTCGGGCGACACAGTGTTAGACGTTACTCACGAGGCGCTTATCCGAAACTGGAAACTCCTTGCCGAATGGGCTACCGAAGAGGAGACTTTCTTAAAAGACTATCACGATTTTGCCACGCAGATGAACCGATGGCTCAACAACAATCGCGAAGAGCAATATCTGCTATCGTCGGGCACCTATTCGTACTTTTTAAATTGGTATATTGCCAACACACCCAATCCATACCGTTTTCTCAAATACGACAACACAAAAAATTCGTACCGACAGAAACTTAAACTTGCTCAAAGCCAATACGAAAACTGTCAAGATTTTATAGAGTTGAGCGATCAGGCTATCAAAACCCGCGAACGCAGCAAACGCCGTAAATTGATGTCGGTGCTTATAGGTCTTGCTGTTTTTACGGGGGCACTTATAGTGCTGAGTATATGGGCATTGAACGAACAAAAATCGGCTCACGACGCTGCCGAATATGCTCAACAGCAAGCCGATTCGGCTCTTGTGCAAAAAGAAAAAGCCCTTAGAGCACAAGAAATTGCCGAACTTGCCAACAAAAATGCACGATTGCAAAAAATTGAAGCACAAATTAAGGCAAGCGAAGCAAAAAACGAACGCGACAAGGCACGAAGCGCACAACAACTTGCCGACCGTCGTCGTCGCGAGGCTGATTCGCTTAAAGATATTGCAGAACTCAACCTTCAAGATGCTGAGTTTCAAAAAGCTGTGGCAGAGATGGCTAAGCACGATGCCGAAGAACAAGCACGTGTGGCACGTCAGGCAACTGACTCTGCAACAATGCTTTATAGTGTGGCTATGTCGAATGCTATGGCTATGAAGGCCAAAAGCGAATATGGCGACAACCGTCTTAACCTGCGGATTGCCTACACTGCCTACAACCTCAACCGCCGCAACAACGTTACCCAAAACGATGCAGAGCTATTTGACGCTATGATTTATGCAATGGAAATCAACAATATGATTAAACCATTGAAAACCACTACCGAAACCATTGCAGCATTCACTGTTGATGAATTGGGACGCATTATTGTAATTACTCAAAAAGGTCAGATATTCGCCTACTCTTACGCCAACAAAAAGACCAAAGAAGTTTTCAGAATTTCTGATTTTGTAAGTCGCGACCTTATTCATTCCGCAATTTTTTTAACACCTGAAATTGTGATTTACTCCACCACCGACAAGGAGACTTTCTGTATCAATTTTAAAGACAAAAACCGAAGCCGCACAAAATTATCAGTTCAGGGAGACTTTATCAAAAGTGCAATGATTACTCCCGACAAAAGATATATATGCGCTGCATATCTCAACGGTAGAATCGCTATTCTCGATGCCGACGACCCCGAAAGCCGTTCTATCGCCAATTACAATACCAAAACCTCAATTGCCGACATTTACTGCTACGGTAAATCTGACGTTTATATTCTTACTCAAAACGCGGCTCTTTTGCGTTGGAACTTTAGCAACAACACCACAAAAGAAATTTTCCGTCAAACAAGCATGAACGCTTACGCCATGACTGCAATCGATTCAAAAAGGCTTGCTATATGCTTCTCAAAAGGCGATGTTCAGTTTCTCGACCTCAAAACTGGCACCAAAGAATCTGACATGCTCGGAGCTCACAACCGTATCGAACGTATTGTCTACGACGAAAACACTAAATATTTGGCAATGGCAAGTCTCGGAAACCGTATTTCGGTGCTAAATATCAAAAGGCGTAATGCTAAACCTTTTGTGGTTGACGATTTTATGCTGCACAACTTTCCGATTAAGAATATCGGTTTCAACGACGAAGGCACTATGTTTGTACTTACAGAAGAAAATGTTATCAGGTATTTTGACCTCGACATCAACTCTTACGCTCAAGAACTTGCCGACGAAAAAGTTACCGAACTTACTCGTCAAGAATACGGACTTATTTTAGGTAAAGATTTTTCATCAAAATAAACTACAAGGATTTTGGAACTCGGAATTGTAAATATTATCCTCATCATTACGGCGGTGGCTCTGCTGATTGCCCTCGTAATTGTGCTTATTACAATGCGCCGACGTATGCTAAATTCTGAACGAAGATTAGAACGACGCTACCGTCAAGAAATATCTTTCTACGATAGCGAACTTACACGAGTAAACTATCTTTACAACGAACTCGCTGCTGCTAAAAATATTAATCAACCAAATCAAATAACCGAGCAAAACATTCTGCCAAACAACGAAATCGCTATTGAGCAAAAAAAACTTGAGGCCGAACGCGAAAAACTCTCTCAGCGAAACAAAAAACTCTGGGATATGAGCCTTGCTATCGAAAAAGACAAGGAACGTATACAAATGCTCAAAAACCAAATAGAAGCCAAACACTTAGAGGTTACCGACAGTATCCGTTATGCTCGTGGCATTCAAAACGCACTTCTGCCACGCGAAGACATTTTAAAATCAATGCTTTCCGACTATTTTCTATTGTGGAAACCCCGCGATATTGTGTCGGGCGACTTCTATTGGATGAAAAAGCAGGGCGACTTGCTGCTATTTGCTATCTGCGACTGCACGGGTCACGGCGTTCCGGGCGCTTTTATGAGTATGCTCGGCATGGCTTTTCTCAACGACATCACAGCCGACGCCGACAACAATATCAAGCCTTCCGACATTCTTGAACAACTCCGCCGAAAGGTGATAACATCGCTAAAACAATCGGCAGCTGGCACTCTCGAACCCAAAGACGGTATGGATATGGCTCTGTGCATACTTGATACCAAGGCACTTACGCTAAAATTTGCCGGTGCTAACAATCCCATGTACATTGTAAGCAACGGCGCACTCACCGAATACAAGGGCGTTAAAAACCCAATAGGATTCTACCCGATGGAAAAAAAGTTTGAAACCACTGAGATTCCCGTAAAAAAAGGCGACTACATCTATATGTTTTCCGACGGATTTCCCGATCAGTTTAACGCCAAAACCAACAAAAAGGTAACTTACGGCCGTTTTAAAAACCTTTTAGTAGAAATCAACAACGAAACCTCCGACCCAGAAACACAGAAAAAACGCCTCGACGACTTTTTTGAATCGTGGCGAAACGGTTTTGTGCAAATGGACGACGTGCTTATTGGTGGATTCCGTATCTAATTTTATGTTTTTTTTGCATTTATCAGAAATTTATCTACTTTTGCGCATTAAAAACTTAATAAAACACCAATAATATGGCAACAACAGCAGATTTAAAAAACGGCCTATGTATCAATTTCAACCACGATATCTACACCGTGGTTAGTTTCCAGCACGTAAAACCGGGCAAAGGTCCCGCATTCGTTCGCACCCGTCTCAAAAGCCTTACCAACGGCAGGGTACTTGAAAACACATTCTCGGCAGGACACGAAATCGACATCACCCGCATTATCCGCCGTCCTTACCAGTTCCTCTACAAAGAGGGCGAAGACTACGTGTTTATGCAGCAAGAAACTTTCGAACAAATCACAGTTCCAAAAGAGCACATCGAAAACCCCGATATGTATCTTGATGGTCAGGAAGTTGAAATCGTTATCCAAGAAGAAACCGACCAGATTCTTACTGTCGAACTTCCTCCTTTTGTAATAATGGAAGTAACCTACACCGAACCCGGAATCAAAGGCGACACCGCCACCAACACACTCAAACCCGCTACTGTAGAATCAGGTGCTGAAATCCGAGTTCCTTTGTTCGTTAACCAGGGCGACAGAATCAAAATCGACACTCGCGACCGTTCTTACGTTGAACGCGCAAAATAATTTTCTCCTTTTTTAATATTTGTGCGGATTATATTATTTCCGCACAAATATTTTTTTTATTTTTGCAAAAAACAAAATGCATTAATATGGATTTTTATGGGCGAGGTCAAAAAAGCGAATTCAAGCCGTTTTAAACTAAATACGTTGCTCAACATTATAAAAGTGATCAGCAACAACTCTTCGATTGAAGAATTGCTGAAAACTTACAGCAACGTGCTTTTAGACGAGTTCGGTATCAATAGCATTCTGATTTTCAACTACGAAAATCGGCATTGGAACATTATCCTCAGGCAGGGTATCAACTCTTCGACGGGCGATTCTATTGACCCAGAACACGATTTCGGCGATATTTCTGAATACGATTCGATATCTTCACTCGACCTTA
>Ga0310695_10006981_pt1 | contig 18272 bp, 12 predicted proteins | sample RumenRJG_04DNA_FD_203882 | JGI IMG/M metagenome (GOLD analysis project Ga0310695, IMG submission 203882) | Bovine rumen microbial communities from Lethbridge, Alberta, Canada - RJG_04 (v2) (version 2) | ecosystem: Host-associated > Mammals > Digestive system > Stomach > Rumen | place: Canada...
CATGTTGGGCATCCAGAAGTCGGAAAACACGAAATCATACGGATTGCCCGCCTTTGCGGACGAGTCAAGCTTCGAGAGCGCCTCAGCGCCGTCGCCCGCCAAGTCGATAGATGCGATGCCCGCTTTCTTGAGAAAGGCCGACAGAACCTTCTGGTTGACAGGCGAGTCGTCGACAACAAGGACATGCTTGGGAGTGAATGAGTGGGTGAGTGGGTGAGTGGGTGAAGGCAAATCCTTCACTCCTCCACTCTCAACTCCTCCACTCTCAACTCCTCCACTCTCAACTTTACGCACCCCTGGTATACGCGCCCTGAACGTAGAGCCCTTGCCAAGTTCGCTTTCAACGTAGAGCTCGCCGCCCATCGCATCTACAAGACGCTTGCAGATTGAAAGCCCAAGGCCTGTTCCTCCGGCCCTGTCGGCCGCATGGGTTGGATCCTGCACCTGAACAAACGGATCGAGGATGTGCGTCTGCATGTCAGCCGCTATGCCACAGCCGGTGTCGGACACGGAAACGTCAAGAGTCTCTCCCGCATAAGACGCAGAAACAGTCACAGACCCTCGCTTGGTGAACTTAACGGCGTTCCCGATAAGGTTGAAGAGAACCTGCCGGAAGCGATGCCCATCTATCATGACAGTCGGCACGTCTTCCGTATCGTTTACGAGCTTGATGCCCTTTTCGTCCGCAGCCCTCCAGAATGACGAGAACACCTCGTCCGTCAACTGGTTCAGCAGCACCGGCTCCGGCTGAAGCGTCATCTTGCCCGCGTCAATCTTCGCAAGGTCCAGGACGTCGTTCACGAGCTGCAAAAGCGTCGTGCCGCTTGCGCTGATGGACTTCAGCGCCACATCCCTATCGGCCTGGCTCGTGGCGTCATTTTGCAGCAGTTCAGAATAGCCGAGAATCGCGTTGAGGGGCGTCCTGATGTCGTGGCTAACGATGCTGAAGAACAGGCTTCTCGCCTTCTCGGCCGCGCGGGCGCGCTCAAGCGCCTGTTCAAGCTCTGCCGCATGCTTCTCCGCCTGTTCGTCCTGGATGACGAAAACCTGGAAGAAGCAGTTGACAATGAGGCAGCCAAGCGCGGTAAACGGCGTCAGCGGCCAAACGACCTGCATCACGATGGCGACACCCATCGTAACGCAGGAGAGAAGCACCATCATGCTGCGCCTGCGGACGGAATCTCTGCTGGCTATGGCCTTTGCGAGCGAGAAGGCGGCGATCAGCACGTCGAAGACGACGAGAAGGACAAAGGCGACGTCTCGCGCCGATCCAGTAAGATAGCCGCCTTGTGCGTCAAAGTAGTAGAAGCAGTTGCAGAACGGATTGACGGCAAGCGCCGCGAGGTTGAACGCAAGAAGCGCATGCCCATACCACATTAGCGTCCTCGTCGCCCATTTGCCAAAGCTAAGGTAGTTGATGGCGAAGCGGCTCCACATGAAGACAAAGGCGACAAGAGAGAGGAAGAAAAACGCCGTCTCCACATACAGGACGCGCGTCCAGCCAAGCCCGGCAAGCACGCCCCATGTCGCATCCGTGACATAGTATGCGAGAACTCCATACAGAAAGCCGCGATAGCGCATGCCGCGCACGGTAGACTCACCTCGGCCGACAATCAACTTGAAGTTTATTATCAAGTGAATCGCTATCGCGACTGCGGAGAATACTGAATACGTGTAGCTCTGCATGTCTAGCCATTCCTTTCTGCAAGACCCGCGAGGAGGGGGCCGAGGGTGCCGACGGTGACGGGTTTCAATATTATGCTGTCAAAGCCCTTCTCTGCATACGTCTCCTGAAGTTCGACGTCGGCGGTTATGACGTGTACTGGCATGTGCGCGAGCGTTGCGTCGGCGTGGATTGCCTTCGCAAGCCCCTCGCCATCAAGTTCCGGCATCCACATGTCGGTGAGAACTGCGTCGATCTTCGGCGCATCGGGGTTCTTGAGCCGCGTCAGCGCCTCGCGCCCGTCCACAGCCGTCTCGACCTCGAATCCGCCGACGCGATTCACGAGCGCCTTGAGAACCGCCAAGTTCATCTTCTGGTCGTCCACGAGGAGAAGCCGATGGGTGGTTGGGACTGACGGGACCACCGGGACAGACGGGACATCCGTGACAAGCGGGACAGGCGTCAAGTCACACGTCCCGTTAGTCCCGGTTGTCTCGGTGGTCTCGGTTGTCCCGGTGGTCCCGGCCGTCTCAGCCCCTGCCACCCTCACCTTCGGCAGCGTTATCCAGAACGTCGAGCCCTTGCCAAGCTCCGAGTCAAAAGTCATCGCACCGCCCATCGCCTCGGCAAACTGGCGGCATACGGCGAGGCCAAGCCCAGTGCCGCCGTTACGTGACACCTTCGACGCCGTCCGCATGTAGGGCGAGTCGATCTTGTGCCTGTCCTCTTCGCTGATCCCGACACCAGTGTCCTCGATCTCGACAACAAGCCGTCCTGTCTCGCCGTCTTCGTCGCGGTCGAAGTGCCCGCGAACCTCGACAAACCCCTTCTCCGTGAACTTGACGGCGTTTGATACAAGATTGACAACGGCATGGCGCAGTAATAGCGGATCGACGAGCAGGAGCGGCATCTCGCCTATCGCCGCGCGGATTTCGACGCCATTCTTCGGGGCTCCAATACGAAACGACTCTTCAACTTCGCGCAAGAGGGCGTGGCAGTCCGTAGGCAAAAGATGAAGATCGGCCTTCCCCGACTCGCGCCGCGAAAGGTCGAGAATGTCGTTCACGAGCGAAAGAAGCGACTTGCTGCTCGTAAGAATGGAGTTCACCGCCTCGTCCGACTCATCCTTCGTCCTGAAGCCGAGCTTTAGCATCTGCGAAAAGCCGACGATGGCGTTAAGGGGAGTTCTGATGTCGTGGCTGATCGTCGAGAAGAAGTAGCTTTTGGCCTTTGCCGCCTCCTTCTCGCGCCGCGATAAGACAGTGTAGATGCTGTACATGACGGCAAGGGCAATCAGCATGAGGGCTATCTGGATCAGGTTGTAGCGGGTGAGCTCCGAGTTTACCCAGTCCTCCTGGTTTTTGAGGAACGACTCGGCCGCCCTTCCCTCTTCCGTGACGTTTCCGGGCTCGTCAATCGGCGCATAGCGCTCGCTGATCTGATCTACCACTACATCAGTCAAAAGACGCGTCTTCTGGCGGCTCCACATGTGACCGGCGAAGAAGATGAAAAAAAGCAGAACCACCCACGCGACAGTGGTAGTGCCGAGCCGACCGTGGCGATCGCGATTGAATGCGCCACGGAACACTATGATCCCTATTACGCTCCACGCCGAAAGGATGAAGTACGACTCTGGCGCAAGCGCGTCGACGACCCAGAAATTCGGAACGAGAAAGTAGATCATGAACGCGGTGGACACTGCGACGCCCGCGATTCCGCTCGCCATTACAAAGCGGCGACCTTCCTTCCGCGCCACCATGATCGTGCAGAACGAGACGTATCCATACGCGATGCTCGCGCTAATCGTCGTGACGTCGACAATCCAGCCGACAGCCGTGCGCCCAACGAGTGGAACGAGACACGAAATGGCGATTATGGCAAGAATCGCGTTGCGCGGGCTGCCATCTCGATTAAGCCGGCCTAACGGCTTCCAGAGAAGTCCGTCCCGCGACATCGCGTAGAGGAGGCGGCTCGCGGCGACGATGTTGCCGACCAATCCCGTCATAATCGCGGCGAAAGTGGTGGCGCAGAGAATGGCAAGCCCGGGTCTGCCAAGGATCTTGGTGCCGGCGTAGAACACAGGCGTCGCCTCAAGGCCGTCGAACATGCCACGCGCCGCCACGTAGTCGCGCCAGTTGGCGAAGCCCGGCGGATGCACCGACGCCGCGACAAGCGTAAGCGCGGCGTACGCCGCTGTCACCACAACGAGCGAAATAACGATGATGCGCACCGTCCGCCAGCGCGGAAAGGCGAACTCCTCGGCTGAATGCGAGACAGACTCGAAGCCGACAAACGCCCACGGTGCAAGCGCGACGATGGCGAAAACCTGCAGGGCGGGCGGCTTGCCGTCCGCGAACGCGGGGGCGAAGCCAGCCATCCCGACCTCGTGCTTCATCATGACCGCCGCGACGCATGCCGCGATGCCGAAGACGAGGACGAGCGCGAAGAACGTCTGGACGCGCACGGCAAGGCGCTTGCCGCAGAGGAACACGCCGCCCACAAGTAGAAGCACCACAATCGAAAGGAGAATCTCGCCTGCATAGACGTCGCAGCCAGAGATCTCGTACCTGAAGCCGAAGTTGAAGAAACCACCGAGAAGATGTCGTCCGACAAGCGCGAGCGCGGTGGCGTTGGCCCAGGCGATGGCGACGTAGGTCAGGATCAGGAACCAGCCGCAGATGAAGCCATGGTCGCCGCCACAGACCTTCTTCACATAGCCATAGGCGCCGCCCGCCTCTGGAAACTTTTGAATGAGATAGTGGTAGTTGCGGCCGACGAGGAACATGACGGCCGCGCCTATACCGAGACCTATAAGCGTGCCAAGCGGCCCTGCGACAGGCAGGAACGCCGTTCCAGGCATGATGAACGCGCCCCAACCGACGGCGCAGCCGAACGCAAGCGACACTGCGCCCAACGTCGAGAGATACGGACTAAGCCCGCCAGACTTTTCGTCGGAAGAATGCATCTACCCCCTCCTGCCGTACGAGCGGCCACGAAGGAAATGCCACAATGAGCGAAGCCAGCCGAGACCGACCGGGATTTGCCGCGCAAGCCCTGGCTCCTCAAGATCTATCCAAGTGCCAGTCTCGGCGTCGATTACGCGACGCCCCACTACAATCTTGCTCTCGAGGTCAAGCCCTTCGCCTATGAATGTATTGCTGCACACAACCGTCTTGCGGAGCCGCGAACCTTCGCTTATGTAAGACCCGCTGTCCACGATTACGTCACCCTCAAGTCGCACGTTCCTCGCGAGCCACGTGTTGTCCTGGAGAAGCACCGGCGGCTTGACCTCCGTGCCGTGTTCGAGAACGACGTTTCTCCCGATATGGACGCCTCGCTCCGACGAATACCCAGGCACCGTGAACTCCTCTGGATGGCGAAGGACGACGAGGTTCAGTTCGTGCCATGCCTTGACGTTCCTGACAACAAGGCCGTGCGGAACAACGCGCATCCATCGCCCGCCTTCGCGCCTGTAGACTCCAGCGGGAGTTTCGGCGCATTCCTGCTCCGTGATCGGCTCAAGAGAGACATCCTCCGCCATATGCATCGAGAGCACGAGCCCCCAGACAACCACGAGACCGTCAGTGATGTTGCCAGTCAGCGGGCTCGAGTAACCGTCTATGTCGTTCAGGCCCTTCGGAAGTTCCCCCTCTCCCTTCATGTAGAACACGGGGAAGCCGGTGCGGGTCATGTCGGCGAAGTCGTCGGCGAGCCGCTCTGAAAAACGCCAGTCGAGAACCTCCGTGAACATCACGCCGAACCTCTGCGCATGCTCGATGGCATAGTCTATGATGCGCTTTCCGGCGACAGGCAGCTCCGCAGGGCTAGTGCCGGGCAGCATGTCGCCGACCCAGGCGGTCTCGCGCGTCGCTGGGATAAACAGTATGTTGTCCATCAGTACGCCCCCTTTCCGCCAAGAATCGCGGGGATCGTCTTGAGAAGAATCATCACGTCCTTCCAGATGCTCGGCTCCTGGATGTATTCCTTGTCGAGGCGGACTTGCTCGTTAAAAGGAATCTCGCTCCTGCCCTTGATCTGCCAGAGGCAAGTGATCCCGGGAATCACGTCGAGGCGCTTGCGGTCTTCAAGCGTGTATTCGGCAACCTCGGAGGGCACTGGCGGACGCGGCCCCACAAGACTCATGTCGCCGATAAACACGTTCCAGAGCTGCGGCAGCTCGTCGAGACTCGCGCGCCTTATGAACTTCCCGACTTTCGTGATCCTCGGGTCGTCCTTCATCTTGAATATGACGCCGTCCTTCGACTCGTTCTTTGCAAGAAGCGCGGCTTTCTGCGCCTCTGCGTCGACACGCATGCTCCTGAACTTGTAGAACTTGAAATGCCTGCCGTACCGCCCTACGCGCACCTGGCTGAAGATAACGGGGCCAGGGCTCGTAAACTTCACGGCGGCCGCGATCGTGAGAAATACCGGCGACAGAAGGATCATCCCGAAAAGACTCCCGAAGATGTCTATCGCCCTTTTAGCCGCGTAAGAAAACCAGACCGTGGCCTTCCATGCACGAAGCCGCATGCTCTTGCGCCTGTTGCCGCGCCCCCGCGAGGCGAGTTCGTCGACAAGTTGGTTTAAGTCTGCGTCCTTTGTCCGTTCTAGAAAACTTTCCATCGCTACGCCTACAGAACCTTCGAAAGCTCCTTGATCTTGCCAAGGAGCGCAGCGGAAAGCGCAGCATCGGAAAGCGCAGCGGATTTCCTGAGCGATATCGCGGTGTCGGCCATTTCCTGGTCGCCCGCCGCAAGGGCGTTGCCCTTGATGGTGTGCGCCGTCCGGTCGAGCTTAGTCCAGTCGGACGCGGCGAGCGCAGACTCGGCCTCGCCTATCTTCACCCCTACGGACGAGACGTATTCATTGTAGATTTCAGCCACGATGTCGGCGTCGCCGCCGAACTGCTCGTCGAGATACTTCTTGCAGCACTCTTTCATTTCGCCCCCTGTGTATTTCTGTCTTTGGAAGATTTCTTCCCGAAAATCGGTATATGGTAAGTCGTTTCGTTGAGCGGCGGATAGCGGTTGCGCTCCACGCCGTCGCAAAGCTCGCGCACAATCAGCCGGCCACGTCCGCGGCCCGCCATGTTCTGGTTCGCCTGCTCGAAATATGTCTCTGAATCTCCCGCGACGACGGCGATGCTCGGCTCCTCGGTGCCAGTATCCCACACGGTGAGGACGGCATTGTCGCGAACTCGCCTGAGCCTCACCGTCACGACCTCGTGAAGCCGGTTGCGGTCGTCAAGCCCGTGGTCGTAGATGTTCATCAGCTTCTCCTCGAAGACGAGCTGGATGCGCGAGATGCCGTCGTCCGGACAACCCTCGGCGCGGCACCATTCCGCGACACGCTGCGAGGCCGCGTCCACTTCGTCTGGCGAGAGCCGTATGGCCGCCTCGTAAACGCCGGGAATCGGGTCGTATGCGCCAAAGACGAGAATCGAAATATCGTCGTGGCGCTTGTCATAGCCGAGTTCCGCAAGCGCCTTGATGTATTTAGCCGGCGCCGCCGTGATAGTGCCGTCCCTGCGCGCGCTTTCGACAAGCCCGGCGCGCACTTCGCGCGCGATCTTAGGCGGGAGCACTTCTTCGCCTGCCACGTCGCGCGAGAGGTCCATAAGGCCGTCGGTGTGGGCAATGCAGACGGCGGAGCGCGTAAGTGTCGTGTCGACGACGTCGTTCGGGGAGTAGATCGTGTCCGGGAAAAGCCCTATCGGGACGCCGCCCTTGTGCTTGGGGTTGACGTCGAGAGTCTCCTTGCCGTCCATCACTATAAGGTCGGGCGCCCCGCAGCTTATCCACCTGACGCTGCTGAGAAGCGGTTTATGAACGCAGATGAGCGCCGTCATGTAAGAGACGTCGGCGAGATTGGCGCGGAAAAACGTCTGGAGCATGTTCGCCACGGCCTCAGGGCCCATCGTTGCGTCGCCTTCGCGCCTCACGAAGTTCTTGAGAAACGACTGCACCGCCGTCATCGCGAGAGCCGCGCTCGTGCCGTGGCCCTGGATGTCGCCGAGGACGTAGAGGTAACAGCCAGTTCCAAACGGCTCGGCTTCGAAGAGGTCGCCGCTCACCGCGTCCAGAGGATGCCAGTATGTGGCGTAGAACCCTCGCGGGGTGATGACGGAGCGAACGGGCAGGAGGCTTCGCTGTATGTGCGAGGCGAGTTCAAGCGACTTGCGGTCTTCGTCCATCCTGCTCTGGATGAACATCTCGACGCGGTGCGACGCGATGACCTGCCGGACGCGCTTCAACAGCGTCTCGGTGGCAACGGCCTTGGGGAGGTAGTAGCTTATGGCGTCGTCCATAATGCGCTTCAGGAACCCGCCGCCCTCCTCCGGATCGAGCGCCGTCAAGAAGAATATCGGAATCTTCGGCGCGATGCCGCGCACCATGTCGCGGAACATGAATCCGTCCATCTCGCCCATCATGATGTCGGTGATGATGGCGCTGAACGAGGTCGGCGCCTTTTTCAGTTCCGCAACGGCTTCTTCTACCGTCGCAGCCGCGACAGGAACGTAGCCAACCTTCCTCAGCTTCGCGCCGAGCGTAAGCCGTATCAGCTTCTCGTCGTCGACGACAAGTATCTTGATTTCATATCGGTTCTCTGCCATATTTCGATCCTCGACAGCTCATGCTGCCATTCCCAGAAACACTTCCGCCTTGTTTGTCGAAATTATAGCACAAACGATTCAACCCATCAACCAGTAAAGAGCACTCACATGTTCACGACAACTATTGATTCTTCTCCACGAAGATCTTGAAGAACCTATGCAACAGGTTGGTTGTCGCCCACTCTTCAGAGGTATCGAGACCCTGCTTGCCCTTCACTACCGGCAAGTAGCCAAACGCGGCGAGGCGGTTCGTGTCGGCGTTGCACTCGACTATGGGCGTCGTTCCGTCCATTCGGATCGTCGCCTCAAGCCGGCTGGATGCGTTTGTCGGATCTGTGCCAAGAAGGTATTCCGCCCAGGTATCGAGACCATCGCCGTCCCTGTCGGAATTCGCGAGCGTCTCGTAGTCCTCGGCTGCGCTCGCGTTACCGAGGAAATACTCGTCAAGCCAGACGTATGTCACTGGAACTTCGGTCGTCGAAGTCTCAGTCTGCGACACGGTCAAGCCCCCAGACCAGGTGAGGGTGAAAGCACCAACACAGGAGCGATCGGAAACCATTCCCACGATGTAATATGTAATGCCCTGCTCAACAGAGAAGGAAACAATTTCAGGATATTGTCCATTGACAAAGGAGCAATACGTAATGCGAGACAGCGAAGAAAGCGTGTTCCCAGTATATGCCGCAATAAAAGTTCCTCCGTTATAGCCCTGCAGATCCGTCGTGAACGTCATAGTGCCAGACCCTGGGGCCGTCCACTTGTACCAAACCGTACGATACTGATTATATTCTGTATGCAATGGTTCGTAAGTCTCCGTCGAGTAGGCGTAAATATCTGCCACCGTGCGACTTCCGCTGGCGCCGGCGATCTTGATCGGGTCGGCGAAGAAGTCGCCCTTAGGCACACCCTGCGACGAATCGTATGTGTAAAACTCCGCAACAATGGCGCTTGGATTCATTCCATCTTTCCAGGCACGGGCGCGGATTTCCGTGTCGTCGTCAATGAAGATCGGGCTGGTATATTCATCACTTGATTCCGTTGGGTCAGTTCCGTCGGTCGTGTAGCGAATTGTCGCGCCAGACGTCGCGCAAGTTATTGTAACGTTCATCGAAGGATAGAACAGGCAAGATGCTGGATTGAACTGCGGCTCGGCGACACCGACAATATCGGCAATCGTAATGTCCTGCCCACTCTTGTTGCCAACAACAGGCGTGCCGGAATAGCCACCATACTTATTGCCGGAGGTGATAACCTTAACCCCGACATTGGCCTTGAGCGAGACGTTATTTGTTGCGCTGAAGTCGCCAAATGCCGCCGTCAAAGTATAAGACGTAGAGCTTGTAGAAGACAATCCGGTAAAGACAAACGAATAGATCCCCTTCGCATTGGTTGTCGCGCTTTTCACGACGCTTCCACCTTTCTTCGCGGACACAACAGCGTTCGCGATGGGCGCTCCAGTCGAGTCCAGCACACGGCCACTGCAAATCACCCCGTTGGCATAAGCGCTATTGGTGAATATATTGCAGACAAATCCATCCAGGACATTGAAGTTGTACTTCTCGGTAGCCATTTGTGGCGGCGCGTACCAAGTATCTTCCGAACCGCTCCACCCCATGTTGAAATGGAGATAAAGTGTGTTGCCAGAATACCCGTAACCGTCACCGACGATTTCATGTCCGCCTGCCCCACTCAAGCCGATGGCAACTGGAAGCCCCGCGTCAAAATTCGAGAGGAGTGCGTTTTTCATGTTGTCGTTTCCACTGATGTCAGTGGACCATTCTGCCGCCAGCGCATTCGCATATCCAAATCGGTTAGTGAACGCCTCAGCAAGCATGTAGCCGCCGGCGCTGCTGCCACCTGACGCATACGCCATGCCGACGCAAATGCCGATGTCAGAGGTAAGTTTTCCAATAGTCTGGCGTTCGGCATCCGTGATGGAACTGTTCGGGACAAGCGGCATCAGGCTCCAATCGTAATAGCCGCCTTGCGTCGTATATGCTTTCCGAGCCCCATTAAGTTTACAATAGTTGTTCTTGAATGTCGGGACACTCGTCGTTGCGCTTGGCCACTCGAAGTACCGCATGATCTGAGCGCCGGCGGTCGCGACGCAACCGCACACGTAGTTATTCGGCGTGTAGTAGTTGTAGCATGGGCTGCCGCCAACATCACCCTGGGCCCACTTCGACTGGACCAGCGGTGCAACGCGGACATCGGAAACAAAGGAAACGCCCTGTGACGCGCGGAGCAGTCCACTAGGCCTGCCAAGAAGGCGATTCCACTTGGCCTCGTTGCCGGAGCTGGACGAGCCGCCCATATTCGCCTTAAGCAAGCCAGACTTCCCGCTCGAAGCCACATCCTCTCTAACACGCAGCGCAAGGTCGTTCTTCAAAAGAACCCACAATGGGTTGTTGTCACTCTCAACAAGGTCGCCGCCAGAAGAAAACGCCACCACTGGCTCGCGCGTAGTATCGGAAGACATTACGACGAAACCGCCGCCCTTCAGCTTCACGACATGGAACGTCGTGCCCTCCTGCGGGGAACACGTGCGAACAGCATCTACTTCCAACCCGAGGGAACATCCAAGCGCCGCATCGTCCTGTAGCCATCGCTGCGCGGCTATGCCAGCGGAATCTGCCGACACCTCCTCGGCACACGCATAAAGGGCAACGATTGCCGAGACTGCAACGGCAACAATGCTTTTTACGCTGACGTTAGTCATTTAAACCTCTCTCCACGCCCTTATTATACCATAAATTTGCTATAATGTCAGCGATGGACGCAGACGACATAAAGTACATGGAGATGGCGCTCAGGGAGGCGGAGAAGGCCGCCGAAGATGGCGAGGTGCCGACTGGGTGCGTCATCGTCGACGCCGAGGGGCGCATCCTTGGGCGAGCGCACAACCAGACCGAGGGGCTTGCAGACGCTACGGCCCACGCCGAAATGCTCGCGCTCTCCGCCGCCTTCAACGCGAAGGGAAACTGGCGGCTCACCGGCACGACGCTCTATGTCACGAAAGAGCCCTGCCCGATGTGCGCCGGCGCGATAGTGCTCGCGCGCCCCGACCGCGTTGTGTGGGGAGTCTCAGATCCGAAGCGTGGCGGCTCGACCGTCTTCGACATCCTACGCCATCCTGGGATGAATCACCATCCGGAAATAGCCACCGGCATCCTCGAGGAACGCTGCAAAGCCGTCCTCGTCGACTTCTTCAGGAAACGAAGAGCAGATCAGTAACCCCATCATCCTCTGCGCACTTTGCGTCTCTCGGCTCTCGCTCCGCTCGGCTTGGTCGCGTCCCTATGGGTTGCGACCACCCACAAGGGGCGGTTACGCGTCTCTGCGTTAAAAATAAAAACAGAACGACTCAGCTTCGACGAGCGAAGATAAACTTCTTCTGCACAAGATAGCTCGCCACGAAAAGTACCATGTCGGCAACGATCTTCACCACCGTAATCGCGACTCCCTGCACGTCGAGAAGCGCCGAGCACCCTTCCGTCAGCGCATAGCTCGCCGCGCCGACCGCAAGAACGAGTCCGAAATAGCCGTAGTAGCTGCGATGGGGGCCCTTTCGCGGCACATTGCCGCGACGGAATACGATGAACCTGTTGTAGAAGTAGTTGAAGTGCGACGAGATGACGCGCGCGACTACAAGCGCGACAAATACGTCGTCGCGGCGCGGCGTGTCCTTCGCCGCCATCACCCACATCACTGCGGCAAATACGCCATTGTCTATGAGGAACGAGAGAACTGACGAAATGCAGAACTGGAAAAGCGATCGGTAGATACGGATCGTGTCCAGAAGCGGATTGAAGTGGCTCGTCGCGTTCGAATCGATGTAGACCGTCTCGATCGGGATCTGGAGAGGCCGCGAGGGATGGTGCTTCGCGTCGGCGAGCATAGCCATCTCGTACTCGTAGCGCTCGCCGGGGATCTTCGCGACACGCGGCACAAGCGCCGCGGGAATGCCACGAAGCCCCGTCTGCGTATCGCGCACCAAGAGCCCCGTCATCAGGAAGAAGAACCAACGCGTCCACCAGTTCCCAAATCGGCTCCTAAGCGGAACCTTCCCAGAGAACGAACGGACGCCGAGGACAAGACCGTCGCGGTGGCGTCTAAGGCCTTCCGCCACCTTCGCGATGTCCTCGGGCGTGTGCTGCCCGTCGGCGTCTGCGGTGATAATGTCAGTCGCATCGCCTATGTGCGCGAAACCTGTCTTGAGCGCGGCGCCTTTGCCGCGGTTTTTCCCGTGCACTAAAATAGCGTCAACGAGAGGCGCGGCCTTTTCGAACACGTCCTTGCCCGTCACCGAACCGTCGTTGACGAGGACGATATGCTCGAAGCGCTCCTTCAGCTTCGGAAGGAGCGCCAGCAACTTCTCGTCCGGATTGTAGGCCGGAATGAGTATCGTCAGCGGGCGGTCTAAAGCATCGTTCCCCACTTGCCCTCCTCCTTGATGGCTTTCTCTCGGGCAATGAGACGGATGTAGTCAAGGCGGTTGCGGAAGAGATCGCGCAGCACTGCCTCAGAAAGGAACGTGATTCCTTTCGCACGCGCGGCGGAGGAAAACGGCTCGAACACCGTGTTCGACTTCATTACCCCCGGTATCGACGACAGGAACATTTCCGCCGGCATGCGGTCGACCGAGATGGGCGTGTAGCGCGTGCCAAAGAAATAGCAGCCACCCTTGCGGAGAACGGTCTCAACACGGGTCCTCTCCTTGTTTATGCGCGCCACCATCGCCTTCGTCTTGTCATTGGCCACAAACTCGCCGTCAAGGACGACGGTCGTCGTCGGTTGAGGCGGAGGCGCGGCTTTTGGCGGACGCTTCACCGCGGCGGGCTTCGCCGCCACCTTCTTCTTCGGCTTTGGGTCGTCGTCGAAGAGGTCGTCTATATCATCGATGGACGAATCGGAAGTCGCGGTCTCCTCGGCGGCGGAAGCCGTCTCCTGCACAGGTGCAGGCGCTGCCGCTGCAGGCGGCGGATCGACCTTCTCGACGCGGACTCCTGCCTGCGTCTTGAGGAATTCGGTCCACGGAATGATCTCGTTAGTGACCTGTATCCCGTTTATCCTGAGCGCTGTGCCGTAACGCTCGACCTTGTAGGGCGGGTCGAGGAACTTGCCGTTGACGAAGACGAGTCCGGACGAGAACGGCTTTCCGACGGTCGCCTTGAGCTCGACGAGCGCCTGCTTCGGGACAGTCGCGAACGCGCTCTTCGAATTTGCCTGGGCGAACAGCGGCACCGCAAGTGCAATAGCTGTCGATATGTACTTGATCATCTTCACCATCTTCACTTCACACTTTAAACTTTCAACTTCAAACTTTCAACTTTCAACTTTAAACTTTCAACTTCAAACTTTCAACTTTCAACTTTAAACTTTAAACTTTTAAAAGATCCCACATTGCCGTAGCACAGAATCCCCGGAACCCGTCGTTCCAAAGTAGGGGTTGCCCCCTTTTCAAAATGTCGGTCGAAGAAATTTCTGCTGAATCCGCGTGCAACACAGGACCCACGTCCTTGAAATCAACTTTCCCTCACCTCGATGCCGGCGGTCGCCTTGAGGGCGTCGACGATCCGCTGGAATGTCCTACCGACCTCCTCGTCGGTCAGGGTTCTCTCCGCCGAGCGGAACTCAAGCGAGTAGGCGCGCGAGTCCTTGAACACGTCGAAGAGAGTAACCTTTACAAGTTCCTTGCCGCCGTTGTCGCGTATGACCTTCTCGATCGCGGCGTTCGTAACAGACTTCGCCGCGACAAGCGCGATGTCGCGCCTGACGAGCGGGAACTGCGGCACGGGCGAGACGCGCCCCAGCTCGTCCACGCGCTTCAGGAGCGGCTTCAAATCGAGTTCGCAGAGAACCATCTGCGTCGTGAGACGGTAGGGGTGGCGCATCTTCGCCGAGAGCGCACCGAGAACGCCGATAGCGCGTCCGTTGAGCTTGACGGTGAGAGCTGCGCCCTTCGCGAACGCGGGATGGTCGGTCGGCTCGAACTCGAGCTTTCCGGCGTGGAGCTTCGCGACAAGCTCGTCCACCACGCCCTTCATCCACAGCACCGACTCCTCTTCGGAAAGCGGCGCACGCGTCCTGAGGGCCTCGCGGCCGACAGGCCCGACGAAGCCGAGTGAAAGAGATTCGCGCTCGCATGGAACGTCGCCCTTCGGTGTCTTCGCGACGTTGAACACCTTGCCAATCTCGAAGAGCATCGCGGTCTCGAGCTGGTGCGAGGCGTTGCGCCCGAGCGAGCCCATCATCTGCGGGAGAAGCGAGTCGCGCATAACGCCATACTCCGCCGACACTGGGTCGGGAATTACGAGGCGGCGATCCGCGGCACGCGTGTCAAAGTCGTCAAGCTCCTTCTTCGAAAGGAACGAGTAGTGCATCGCCTCGGTGAAGCCGAGCGCGAGGCAAAGCTCGCGAACACGCGACTTCGCGCGGAACGGCGCATCGGAAAGCGGCGAAATCGACGGCGCAGACGGCATCGTGTCGGGAATGTTGTCGAGCCCGTAAAGCCGCGCGATTTCCTCGACGAGATCTGCCTCTGCGGAAATGTCCCAGCGCCACGACGGAACGCCAAACGCAACGGAAGTCGCAGCCGCAAAGTGGTTGTCCTTCCCGCGCGGCACGAACCCGAGACCTTTAAGGAGGAACACCATCGCGTCGTTGCCGACGGGAATTCCGATAAGCCGGCGCGCGCGCTCAAAGTCAAGCGTGACGTCGGGATTAAGCGGCTGCGGGCGGTTGTCGACGTCGACGATGCCCTTCGCGATCTTGGCAGCGCCGTGTTTCTGAAGGAGATGCGCGGCACGGCGCGAGGCAAAGTCGGCGAGATCCTTGTCGACGCCGCGAATATAGCGGTAGCTCGACTCGCTCGCAAGCCCCAGCTTCGAAGCGGTGAACTTCGTGGAGATCGGCTCGAAAAGTGCGCTCTCGAGAAGGACGGACGTCGTTCCCGGCGCAATGCCGGAATCCTCGCCGCCCATAATGCCCGCGACGGCGTTCGGACGCTCTGCGTCGCAGATCATCAGCATCGAGGGGTCGAGCTTGCGCTCCACGCCGTCGAGCGTCTTGATAGTCTCGCCGTCACGCGCGTCGCGCACGACGATCGTGCGATCCTTGAGCGTGCGGTGGTCAAAGGCGTGCATCGGCTGGCCAAGCTCGAGCATCACGTAGTTCGTGACGTCGACGGCGAGCCCGAGCGAGCGAACGTCGCAAAGCTCGAGGCGCTTCGCCATCCAGGCGGGGCTCGGCGCGTCGGGCGTCATCTCAGTGACGACGCGCGCGGTGTACCTGAAGCAGCGCGCGGCATCCTCGACGACGACCTTAACCTCGTCGTTCACATCGACGTCGCACTCGGTGAAATCAACCGGCGGAAGCGTAAGCGGACGGTTCAGGATCGCTGAAAACTCGCGCGCGAGCCCGACGATGGAAAGCGCATCGGGACGGTTCCAGGTGACTTCGATGTCAAAGACTGTCTCGGGCTTCTCGAGCTTCGCGACATCGCGAACGAGCGCGCCTGTCGGGACCTCGGCGGGATACTCGATAATTCCTGCATTGCCCTCGCCGATGTGAAGCTCCTTCTCAGAGCAGCACATGCCGAAGCTCTCGACGCCGCGGAGCTTGCCCTTCTTGATCTTTTCGGGATTGCCGTTCTTGTCGAGGAATTCAGGGATTGCCGCGCCGATCTTCGCGAACGCGGTCTTGATGCCTTTGCGCATATTCGGCGCACCGCACACGACCTGGAACGTCTCCTTGCCGTCCGTCACCTTGCAGACGTGCAAGTGGTCGGAATTGGGATGCGCCTCGCATTCCAGGACTTCCGCAACGACAATCAAATCGGAAAGCGGCGTGCCGCCGACCGTCTCTATGCCCTCGACCTGCAACCCTGCGCGGGTCAGCTTTTCGGCGAGTTCCTTGGGGTCGATGTCGTCGACTTTAACGTAATCATTCAGCCAACTGAGTGGGAGCTTCATTCTGTGGTTCTTCTTTCTTCTCTTCTGAAACTGTTGTATCCTGCGCCACCGGTGCTTCGGGCGCGGCAGGCGCCTCTTCGGCGACTGGCGCGGCAGGCGCTTCCTCTACGGCGGGCGCAACTGGCGCCTCTGCAACGGGCTTTTCCGCGGCGGGTGCCGCTTCCGGTGCGGGAACCACTTCCGGTGCGGGAGCCGCTTCGGCTGCTGGCTGCGGCGCGGCGGCCTTAGCGGGACGCTTCTTCCACTGCGGGCCGTATTTCGGGAACTTCTCGACCGCCGAGTAGACGCCCATCTTCGCGAACGCGACGACATGCCCAGTGGAGACGAGCCACTGGAGATGCTGCAGCGTTCCCTCTCCCGCCGGAAGCTCTGTCCTGTCGCAGCACGGATGCTCGGCAATGAACTTCGCTACGGCCGCAAGTTCCGGAATTGCGTGCGCGGCGTCGAACTCCTTGAGCTCGGCGCTCGTGACGAACTCGGGGCCACGCGCATCGTTCGCGCGGAAGAAGTTGAGTTTGCGGTGGTGGAACGCACCCCTGAGCGCGAAGCACATGTTGTACGGCGAGCGGCGCTCAAGCTCGAGCGCGTCACGCACCGCCCACACGAGCGGCTTCACCGGGCTCTTCATGGCGACGTCGGCCGTGAGCATGAGGTTCTTCGGGCGGTCGATGAGCGACGGAAGAACCGTGCGGCGGAACTCGCCCTCGGCCTGCTCGCGAGTGAGCGTCGCGACGCCCTCAACTTCGGCCTGGCCTTTCGGCACGAACACAGTCTTCTTCACCGCGCCCTTGCGCCACGCCTCGATCGTCTCGGGATCGCGCACCATCTCGATCTTCGAGCGGTACTGCTCCTCGGACATGTCGGGATAGCGCGTGCGTATCATCTCCTTGACGATGGCGTTGAACTCGTGGATGTTCGGCGGACCAAGCAGTTCGCCGGAAAGACCGCACTTCGCGACGCAATTGAAGTTGCCCTTGGGCGGCTCGACCTCGACTTCCTTCGAGTCGTAGTAGTCAGAGAGATGTGCCGAGATGGCATGTTCCACGACATCCTCTTCCTTTATAGAAGCGAAGCCGCACGCCTTGCACTGGCAGAAAGTCTGCTGCGCCTGCGCGCCTTCCGCGGCTCGAGGCGTGATCTTGAGAAGGACGGAGCCAGGGTTGTCGAGGAAGAAATAGGCGAGATCCTTGAGCTTGTAGGCGTGCGCGTCCTGCTGGAGCTTGCGGATGATCGTGCCGAGCGCCTTCGTCTCGGGAAGAATCTTGACGTCGACGTCGAGAGGACGCGGGCGCTCGGGCGCAGAGCCGCGGCCAAACGGCTTGCGCTCGCCGTCGCGCGAGAATGGCTTCTTCCCGCCAAACTGGCGCTTCTCGCCGAATGGTCTCTTCTCCCCGAACTGGCGTCTTTCGCCAAACGGTTTCTTGTCAGTGGACGCCGGGCGATCGCGCTCCGGACGGACTTTCCCTACGGTGACTCCGGCGTCCTTCTTCGCCCAATCGGGGGTGAAGTCGAACGACCCGAGCGAACCGAGGTCGAGCTTAGGTGATTCTTCCTGTTCCATAGCGTGGAAATTATAGCAAATTTCCGTTCAGTAGTGCGAATGTAAATGCAATTGTGATTCTTGTTGTTGCCGTCACCAAGGCATTCCAAATCTCAACGCCCAAAGTTTCCATGCACATTGCCCTTACACAGCCACTATGCTATAATGTCGCACATGACATTCGTATGCCCCTATTGCCGAGCAGAAACCAAAGCGCACTTTGCGCTTTCGGCAAATTTTTATGGGTTCGGGCGTACAAAGTGTTCGACTTGCGGCCGGGAATTTCTTTGCATGCCGATGGCGATGAAAATGGAAGACAAGCCAGCATGGGAACACTTCAGGTCAGAAGCCTACTCCGACCACCTCATGCTGGTCTTAATTGCCTTATTGCTTGGGGTGGCAGTATTCGCTATTATCTTTACTATCGGCTACTTGATCACATGATCCTTGCGGCATGCGCAAGCCGTCACCAACGCGCAAACA
>Ga0310695_10006983_pt1 | contig 18268 bp, 14 predicted proteins | sample RumenRJG_04DNA_FD_203882 | JGI IMG/M metagenome (GOLD analysis project Ga0310695, IMG submission 203882) | Bovine rumen microbial communities from Lethbridge, Alberta, Canada - RJG_04 (v2) (version 2) | ecosystem: Host-associated > Mammals > Digestive system > Stomach > Rumen | place: Canada...
TGCGGTATACTTCGGTATGCGCAAAAAATCCTACGAGGAGCGCCGCTATATGCTCATGCTGTTGGCGCTATCGGGTTTCATACAATATTTTTGCTGGCAATCGCACCGCACCGGCCTTACGAGCCTACCCTTGCACCTATGCAACACGGCCATAGCACTGATGTTCTTTGCCTATGCGTTCCGCCTCAAGGGCGTGTTCTATTTCACCTATCTCGTCAACATTATGGGTGCTTTGATGGCGGTACTGCTGCCCAACACCACGGGCGAGTGGACGCGCGCGGGCAATATGGTATTTTGGTATAACCACATCTACGCGGTGGTACTCCCCTTCTTGGGCGTGGCGCTACGCGTATTCGAGCGCCCCAACATCAAGTTGATGTACAAAGCCATAGCCGCCTTTGCCGTCTACGTTTTGCTGGCGGCCACCTTGGACGGCTGGCTCAACAACTCCCCTCTCAACACCACCGGTTCGGAGGTGGACTACTTCTTCTTGTACAGCACTTTCTTCACCGACAAATTCGCGTGGGCTATCCCCATCAAAGAGAATTTCGTGTGGACCATCAACGTGTCGGCCGATACCAAGATCGTGTATTTCTGGCTGTATGACTTGATGGTATTCGTCATAGCGGTGGCGCTAATGTTTGCGATGTGGGGCGTGTACGGCGTGACGTACAAGGTGGGCGACCGCCACCAAGAGTTGGCCAGACGCAAAAAACTGCGCAAGATAGACCAACTCGACCTTATTAAAGAATTGAACGGGCGCGACCCCTCCGAGCGGTTGCACCCCGAAGGAGCCAATATGATACGCATCAATCATTTCTCCAAAACGTATGCGGGTTCTAACCGCAAGGCAGTGGACGACCTCAATCTCGAGATACACGACGGCGAGGTATTCGGCTTTATCGGACACAACGGCGCGGGCAAGTCGACCACCATCAAGAGCATGGTGGGCATACAGACCATCAGCGAAGGTTCTATCGAGATAGACGGCTACGACATAGCGCGCCAACCCATGGAGGCCAAGCTGAACATCGGCTATGTGTCGGACAACCACGCCGTGTACGAAAAATTGACGGGCCGCGAGTATGTAAGCTACGTGGCCGACCTATATATGGTAAGCGAAGAGGACAAGGCCGAGCGTATACAATACTACGCGCACCTTTTTGGCATCGAGGACGCCTTGGACCGCGAGATTAAAGGCTATAGCCACGGTATGAAGCAAAAGATCATGGTGATTTCGGCGCTCATACACAACCCCAAGGTGTGGGTGTTGGACGAGCCGCTCACCGGATTGGACCCCACCAGCGCCTATCAAATCAAGGAATGTATGCGCGAGCACGCCAACAAGGGCAACGTTGTGTTTTTCTCCAGCCACGTCATAGAGGTGGTGGAGAAAATCTGCGACCGCGTGGCCATCATATCGGGCGGCAAATTGTGCCGCGTGTGCACCCCCCAAGAGATAAAACAAGAGGGCTTGTCGCTGGAACAACTGTACCTGCAATACGCCCAAGAGTCCGAGCGCAACAAGTCGGATACTATTGCGGCGCAACCCGAAGCGCCAACAGCCGAGGCAGCCGCCGACAAAACGGACGACGTCAAACCCGAGTAGCACAAGATGAAACGAACCAAGGAAGAACGCAATTCGTCCGTAAGGCGAATCAAATATCTGTTCCTACTGCAAACGGGCGACAAATGGCGCGCCCTGCGAGAGGGCAACAAGAAGGCGCTGGCTTTCCGCTATTTTTTGGCCACTTTGGGTGTGGTGGCCATTACCGCCGCGCTCATCTTTTTGCTTAGCTACCTCAAAAACACCTATCAATTCAACCTCAGCGCCAACCTGTTGACGAGCGTCGTGTTTATTACCCAAATATTCGGCATCGTCAGCTGCACCGCCAGCATGATGAACGTGCTGTACCTCAGCCGCGAAAACGGCATGCTGTTGGCGTTTCCGTGCAATTACAACGAGATATTCCTCAGCAAAATAACGGTTTTCTCGGTGGAAGAATTCAAAAAGAGTTTCTTCTTCGTGCTGCCCTTCCTGGTGAGTTTCGGCATTGCCGCCGCGCCGGGCATAGCCTATTGGGTGCTTTTGGTGCCGGCCTGGCTTATGATGTGCCTCTTCCCGGTGCTATTGGGCGCAACCATATCCATCGGCGCCATCTACGTCAAGCGCTTTTTGGACAAACACATTTGGCTGTACGCCTTGGTCGTGGCCTTGGCCATCGTAGGCATTTTTATGTTGGTGATACACGTCCTGTCCCTCATTACGCCGCCTCTCAAATTGGTAACGACCTACGTCCAATTTTTGGCCAGCCTCGACAACGCGTTTGCCACCATCAACAAGTTCGCCTTGTTCTACAACTTCTTCGGCAAAATGCTGTTCGGTCAAAAGATATGGCTCAACCTACCCCTCTTGCTGGTCATCTTCGCCGGGGTGGGCGCGGTATGCTTCTTGGTGGCTATGCCCTTCTACTTCCGCGCTGCGAGCGGCGCCGCCGAGACCAGTCGCAACAAAACGCACAAGGTCAAGAAAGGCAAAAAGCACAGTCTGTTCGCCACCTTCCTCAAAAAAGAATTCACCCTTATGTTCCGCACGCCCCAGCAGGTCAACTCGGCGCTGTCGGTCATACTGGTGTTTCCTATGATCACGTACGTATTGAATATCATCATCACCGCCATCAACACCAACCTATACGGCAACTATATGACGGTGGCTTTCAACGTGATGATCATTCTCAGCCTTTTGGGCACGCACAACGCCAACTGCGCGCAAGCTATCAGTTCGGAAGGTAGCGAGTTTGCCGTGCTGAAGGCCGCGCCCAGCAATATGATGACCATGACCTGGGCCAAATTGACGGTAACGTCTATCGTCAACCTCATCGCCGTGGTGGTATCCATAGTGCTCATACGCATTCCGTTCCGCTTTTCCAACGGGTTGGCTTTGTCCACCTCTCTGTCGGCGGTGGAGCTTGTGTTGATGACGCTATTGATCGTGCTATTTTCGATGGGGCACATCTTTTGGAGTTTCGAGTTGGATATTCGCAACCCCAAGATCGCCGACTACATCACCCAAGGCGACGCCGTGGTGGACAACCCCAACGTGGCCAAGGCCATCGTCACGGGCTTTGTAACCGCCACTTTGGTGGGTGTAATAACGCTGTTGTTGCTCATAGACGACTACACGACGGGCTGGGTGCGCGTTCTCATCATTGCCGCGGCATTTTTGGCGGCGCGTATCTATCTCTATCGCAGTAACCTCAAGAGTTACTTCAACGAGATACAGGCATAGGAGGGCGCGCTATGAACAAAAAAATCGTGGTAATCGTAGTCATAGTGGAATGCATCTTTGCCGTATTGATGGTGTCGCTGTTGGGTGCCGCCATCGAAAACGCGCACAAAGAAACCAAGTGCTCGGACGTATACTTTACCAACGCCGATTACGAAAAGTTGCGCGACGACTACGTCATCTCGGTAGAACTATCCGACACCAAGCGCGGCTACCAGCTCTACTACATCGTCAGCCCCGACACCACGACCGACAAGTCGGTCAAATTCGAGTCGAGCAAACCCGACAAAGTGCTGGTCTCCGCCACCGGTTACGTTACCTTTTTGGAGGACGTGGCCGTCACCGTTACCATCACCGCCGCCGACGGCAGCAACAAGACGGACACCGTTCGCCTAGTGCCCAAAGCCAAGCCCGGCGACGTACACGACTTTTAGACTTTGTCGGCACGCGCGGTACGACCGAGGGATCCGCCCAACGTCCTGCCAATTCCCATGTGCGTGCCTTATAACTTCTTTCCGCACCGCGAGGGTGCGTAGCAATCGTGCCACAAGGGCACCAAATACCTTTGCGTCAAATATATTAGGGCGCAAAGCCACAAAGGCACCTGCCTTTGAAACCTATTATTAGGAGGATCAACAAAATATGAAGAAAAAAATCGCATTTGTTCTTTGTATGGTATTGATCGTTGCCGCCGTGAGCGTGGCGCTCGTAGCGTGCAACAGCAGCACCGTGACCGTTACCTATATGGACGGCGACAAAGTGCTCAAGACCGACAAAGTAACGGTGGGCGAAACCTTTACCCTGTACACCCCCACCAAAGAGAATGCCAAATTCGTAAACTGGTATACCGACAAAGATCTGACCACCATCTACGTCGCAGACAAATTGATGGAAGAATTGACCTTGTACGCCAAGTTTGAAGCCAACTCGTGTCTGGTGATTATCAACGCCAACGGCGGCACGTTGTCCGCAGCGGACAGCTACGTGACGGTAACGCCGGGCGAGGCCTACACCTTGCCCGTGCCCACCAGAGAGGGCTACACCTTTGCGGGTTATACCCTGGGCGGCGAGGCTTTCGCCACCGAAGGCACCTTTACCCACAGCGACTCGGTAGTCGTGCTGGCCAACTGGGAAGTGGCGCGTTACAGCGTGCGCTTTATGGACGGCGACACCGAATTGTTCGCGACCAACATCGAGCACGGCGGCAAAGCGAGCTACGTTGCCACCAAAGACGGCTATGACTTTGTGGGCTGGGAGGATCAAACCGGATTTATGCATACCGAATCGGCCATCACCATCACCGCCGACAGCACCTTCACCGCTTTGTGGAGCGTAAAGACCTACAACATGGTGGTAGAAAACTTGCCCTCGGCCAACCACGCTTGGGCGTACAATTCCACCTATCGTTTGCCCGAAAATCCCACCCTCCCCGAATGGGCGTCCTCTTTCTTGGGCTACACCATGGGCGGCGAGGCTTTTGAAGCGAGCGGCACCTACACCTGGACGACCGACGTGACCGTTACCGCCAACTTCGAGCGCGATCCTATGTACAACAAGAGCCAAGTGACCGTTTACACCACGGATACCACCACCCCCGCTCTTGCGATCACCGTAGACGACGGCAGCGACATTGCGGAGCAACTGGCCGAGTTGAACACCGCCAAAGACGGCTATACCTTTGCGGGTTGGACGGCTGGCGGCAGCGCGTTGAAGACCACCGTCATCACCGACAACATCACCATCTACGCGGCCTATGAGGCCAAGAGCACGACGGTTACCGTCGTCCGTTGGGACACCACCGTCGACACCTATACCGCCACCTATGGCGAGGCGTTCAACCTGAGCAACCCCGAGGGCCGCAACGGCTACCGCTTTGCGGGATACGAGCGCATGGACGGCACCGAATTTGCGGGCTTGACGTTAGCCGACTACGACGCCGCCTTGACGCTGCGCGAAGTTTGGGAACAACTCAACCCCGACCAAGACGACAGCCAAGAACTCTTTGTGCGCAAGGACACCTACTTCAAAGAGCGCGAGAGTTTGGACGACGACTTTACCTACGTCTTCCTCACCGGGTACACCTACAATTTGGCCGACATCACCGCTATAACGGGTGCGGACGAATATATGGACGTGGTCATCGGCGAGGATGGCGCAAGCCTTACCATCGGGCAAACCGCCGGCTCCTTTAGCATGACCGTTACCAAGACCGTGGAGGATACCCCCTACACCTACCAACGCAACGTAAAAGTGGTCAACAACGTAGATATGGAATACGGCGCAGACTACCTGACCGTGTGGCAAAACGCGACCCAAAGCGGCAACGACAACTTCCAAGCGGCACGCACCGAAGAAAGCGTGATGGCCGCGGGCGTCAAAAACTTCAAGTTCGATCTTGCCCTCAACACCGAGGTATCCGAAGGCAACTACAGCGCCATTTCCTTTGACGACGCCAACCTGATCGTCAAAGTAGAGGAAGGCAACGCCGTGGTAGAAGCCACGAAGTACACCATCGACGACGGCGCCATCACCTTTGCGGACGAAATGGCGGGCCACACCGTGGTCATCACCCTTGCGCCCAAGTATGCGCTCAACGACGAGAGCGTGTCCTTCCGCGTGGCTTTGAACGCGGGCGTCAACGTGTACACCAGCGCCGAGTTGAAGGCGAACTACGCCGACGAGAGCGTGCACGCCATCAATATTTTGCGCAATATCACCGCCGAATTGGTGCAATCGGACTACATCGCCAACTATGGCTTGACCGGCAGCGTGCAACTGCTTGACGCGAACAAACAACCCGTAGCCGGCGCTGTACTCAGCGACATAGATATGGGTACGCCCTACAACGACTACTCGCACGGCGTGTACACTCGTCTGACCAGCAACACCTCCGACGCCATCCAGATCAACGGCAACTACTTCAAGATCGACGGCAACAAATTGCCCTATATCGACAACGCCCACGACCAATATGGTGCGGGCGGCAGCCAATTCACCGACGGCAACTCGTACCGTGTGGCCAACGTGCAGATCGGTATTTTCCTCTACAGAAACTATCGTCCCGACATCGACGGCAGCACCTTGGCGCGCTATAGCGGCGGCACGATGAGCATGGACAACCTCTACATCGAGGGCAACAACGTCATGCAATACAGCGGCCTTTCCCAAGACTTGGGCGACGGCGGCAAACCCTTGCTGAAGATGAGCGCGGCCTACCTCGGCATAGTGTGTCGTGGCGGTACGGTCAATTTGGAGAACGTTACCGTTACCAAAACCTCTATCGGTATATTTACCGACGGCCAAGTGGACGGCTACACCGGCAATACCGCGTATGCCTACAACAAGGACAAACACGCCGTTGTGATGAATATGAACAACTGCCGTGTATTCGACAACTGGGCCAACGACGTGTACGGCTATCACCTTACGCAATTCAACCTGACCAACTGCAAGTTTGGCGCCACTTCGGGCGGTGCGGCCATCGCGTTTGACGACGTGCCCGTGCCCTCCTCGGTAAGCACCTTGCAAACCGAATTGTACATGGACGCCTACACGGCGCAAAACATCGTCAACTGGGTGACCGGCGAAGAGGCTTGGTTCGTTGCATACGGCAAGTCGTCTATCGCCCTCAGTGTGAAGAAAACCATCAATGACCGCGTAAAAGATTTTGGCTTGACCGATCTCGACAGCACCGGCAACAAAATGAACTTCGCCGTATTTGCTCGTTCGGCCGGCAGCTACGACACCAGCCGTTGGTACAACAGCACCAATCCCGAGTCGGCCGACGCACAAGGTGAACCCTCCTTTAGATCCAATATCGACACCATTCCCGCCGCCGTGTTGCAAGGCTTGCTGAATGTGGACGCCACTACCGCCGCCTATATGGAAGGTCAACTTGAGGCAAACGGCATCGGTTATTGGATGCAAAGCCAAACCAAATTCCAAGTATATTTGGTCTATGGCCTCGGCGAATACAACGATCATATGATCGTGGGTATCCCCCTCTATATGGCAGCGCCAGTAGTCGACTAAACACAATGACACAAAGCGCGGCGAAAGGCAACTTTCGCCGCGTATTTTGCGCTTATGAACCAAAATCGGACTTTACAACAACAGTCTTCGTCAACTCATACGCAAATCGTGGAAGGTAGCAATGCGGGCACGGTGTTGACCGTTACGCCCGCGGGCGCCGCTACGGTAGAAGCCGCAAGGTTTGCACCCGCCGCCCTCATGCTGGACGAGATCGTTGCCGAACGCAAGGCCGCCTTGTCCCGCCCGACCAAACCCGGTCGAAGCGCCATAGGCGCCTTCTTTTGGCGGCTGGGTCAACGGGTCAAACGGTTTTTTCAATACAACGTGGAGGGCAAAACCCCACGCGCGTGGGAATTGGACGTATTGCGCGGCGTCGTTATGCTGTTCGTTACCCTAGATCATTGTATGTTCTTCGGGCAAAAAGAGGCGATACTGCCCGTACAAACCTCGTTCGGGCTGGCATTGCGCGACTTTGCGGCGCTCTATTGCGCCAGCGCTACGCGGCACGTGATGCAACCCTTCGGCTTGTGGTTTATAGCCCTATTGTCGGGTCTAAATTGTGCGTTTACGCGCAGTAGGGCATGGCGCGTGGTCAAGTTTTGGTGCTTCACCGCGATATTTATGGGGATATACGCCCTCTTGCATGTGGTATGGCCCGAACTCGTGACGGCGACCTTTATCTTCAACATCATTCACGTGTTGACTATCTGCTTTACCGTGTGGTGGCTATTAGACCTCATCAAAACACCCTATTGGGTGCGCGGATACTTGGGCGCGGCACTCATCATCGTAGGCCTCAGCTACTTCTATATGCACTACATACAGCAAAGTAGTTACGTGCAAAACGACTTTTTGGCATTGATGGTCTACAATACCCACGGCTACGAGTTGGCGCCCCAAAACTTCGAGCCGCTCCTGCCGCATTTGGGCTTTTTCTTGGTAGGCGGCGTATTGGGCAAGTTCCTCTACCCCGACCGCAAGACAAAGTGCAAAACGATCTATCCGCCCAAGGCACTATATCCTCTTTTGATGATGGGCAAACACTCGCTGGTTATCTACTTTGCGTTGCCCTTCGTTTTGTTGGGCATAGTGCGCGGTATAGTGGCTTTGGTCGCGCTGTTTGTATAGTGCGCACGCATTTGTCGAGAAGACGTACAACAAAAAAGGTTTTACCGATGAAAGGTAAAACCTTTTTTTTGTCGCGAAAAGAAAAAACTATTTCTTGAGCGTTTCTATCAAGTCGTACAAACGCTGCAGATCGGTAAGGGAATAGTAGCGAATGGTCAAAGTGCCGCGATGCTCGTCGCCCTTGACCTTGACGGGCATTTGGATCACCCGCTCCATATCCTCGATAAAGCCGCGCATTTCTATGGACTGCGGCGCTTCTTTTGCGGCCTTGCCTTTTTTGGCCGAGGTGCTGTTGAGTCGGGCTATCTCCTCAGTAAGGGCGTGCACGCTCCAACGCTTCTCCACGCATTGATTGGCCATAACGATCACCTTTTTGGGGTCCTGCACGGCCAAAAGGGCGCGCGCGTGGCCTTGGCTCAATTTGCCTTGTCGCACCAACTCCTGCACGTCCAAGGGCAAGGTGAGTATGCGCAACAAATTGCTGATGGCGGGGCGGGAACGCCCCAACGCCGCGGCCGCCTGCTCTTGGGTGAGATCGTGCACCTCGATAAGCGCTTGTATCGCCTGCGCCTCCTCAATGGGATTGAGGTTTTGGCGTTGCAAGTTTTCGACGATGGCTATCTCCCACAACTCGCGCTCGCCCGCTTTGATGACGATGGCGGGTATGCGCGTAAGCCCCGCTATGCGCGAGGCACGGTAGCGGCGCTCGCCCGCTATTATTTTGTAGCCCACGCCCGCTTTTACCACCAACACCGGCTCCAATACGCCGTGCGCTCGTATGCTGTCCGCCAACTCGACCAACCCCTTTTCGCCGAACGTGGCGCGCGGTTGCGACGCATTGGGCACTATTTCGTCCATGTTGATATAGATCAATTCGTTGCTCATTGCAATACCAATATCGTTTGCGTTTCGCCCTCTTGGGCCACCGCGTAGACGTTGCCCTCGGCATTGTAGCCGACGGCGGTCATACTCTCCCACACGGCGGGCGCCACGATATCTCCTTTCCAATTTTTGAGGCCTATTTTGCCACCGTCGCGGTAGGCGTATATGCCGAAGTTGTGCCAATACTCGGGCGAAACGGGGTCTATGCGGGCAAGCACCTCGCCTGCGCCCGACAACACCACGTAGCCCGATGCGTCCAGCGCTACGCAGCGCCCCTCTCGGTAGGGCGACATATAGCGATATACAAAGTCCACTGCCACCTGCCCCTCGCTATCGAAAGCGCCGTAGTAGGCAACGCCGTCTTGCACGAAAGAGGCGACCAAGCGCCCCGACTGCCAACTCATAGTGGCATAGGTATGCGCCTTGTCCTGCCACACCAAATTGCCCGCGTAGTCGTATAGAGCCGCCGCGCCGCCGGCCGCTGCCGAGCCGACAAACCCCCGCTCCGCACGATAGAGAATGGCCGAAGCGGGTATGTTTTGCGGATAGCGCATCTGCAACGCCGCATTGCCGTCCATCGCATAGTAGCGGTCGCCGTCGTGCACGCCGTAGGCATTACACTCGGCCACGACAGCCACGCTGTACCCCTCGCGAAGGTGCATCGCCTGCCATTCGTCGGGACTGAGCGCGGGCGTGTATTCGTTGTAGACAGACAGCAACACATAGTCGAGTTGCACCGACGTCAGACGGTCGAGGTCGGCGTCGTACCACCATGCCTCTTGCCGCATAAACCGCGTGCCGTTATCCGTTTCTATATAGGTATAGTCGTCGGCTGTAGCAACCGACAACGCCGTTATCAAAAACCGTCCGCCCATATAGGCCACCGAATAGCGCACGTCGGGCGCGGCAAAGCGGCGACGCACGATGTTGGGCCCGTCCCATATGGCAAAACTGCCCGAAGCGGCGTTGGCACTGAGAAAATAGTCGCCGCAAACCGACACCGCATCGGCAGGCGTCAATATGCCCTCGCGGAACACCGCGGTACCCGTTTTGTCAAAGAGTTGGGCGTTTTGGTCGGTGTAGAGCATAAAGTAATCTTTGCCTACGGCGCCGACACGGGCAGACGAGTCGTCCACGCCCACCAGCAAGGTACCCGCGGCGTCGTAGACCTCGACCAAAAGGCTGTCGTCGGCGTAGTAGCGCCCCACGTAGAACGCACCCGTATACCCCAACTGCACGTAGCGCGCGGGCAACACCTCCACCCCGTCTTTCACCACGCCGTAGAGGGTGGTATCGCCCACAGTGCGCCCGACCAGCGCGCCCATTTCGCCCCACTCGGCGGCAAGGCGCAGCCCCGCCGACAAGTCGTATTGGCGTTGCACGCAAGTAGGTAGCGTGGGCTCGGGTGCCTCGGCAATGGCCGCTTTGCCCGCTTCCACGCCAAAAGCGACCGTCCCGTGGGGACTGCACGCAATAGCGAAAACCGCTATGGATAGGAGCAAAACGAGCGCCGCAATTTTTCTCATACCGTTAGTATACCATATTTTGGAGTGTTGCACAATCTATTATTTGAACGAGTGCGCCTGTCGACCGGCGCAAAAGAGGCGTATTCCATTGCAATTTGCAAACGGTGATGGTATAATGATGGGGTGGAACGCGTCGTCAAGGCACATTGGAGCGCTATAGTGTTGCGCTCGCTATATGCGATAGGGTTGCTCGGTCTATCAGTCGGGCTATGCTTTTTGACGCAACGTCTGTGGCAGATAGATTGGTACAAACTGTTTGTGCCCATAGCGGCTATCGTCGTGCTGGCCATAGCGGCCGGCGTAGTCAACCACTGCCGCACCCGCTTGGTGTACGCTCCCGACGACGAGGGCATACGCATAGTGGACGGCGTTTGGGGCAAACGCAGCCACGACTTCGACTACGGACGGATAGAAAGCTATCGCACCCGCCCCTCTGCCTGGGACCGCCGCATGGGCGCACTGACCATCGTGTTGGAGGCATCCCACGGTGTGGGCAACCGCGAACAATACGAAATTTGCCTATCCAAGGCCGACGCCGAGGATCTGCTGGAAACGCTACGCCGCCGCTTGTCGGCATAGTGGTGCCGAGGCCAACCATACTATACAACAAACGCAAGGAGAATACTATGAGCGATCAATGCAATCACGATTGTGAAAACTGCTCTTCCAAGTGCCCTTCCGGCATAGAAAAGGAGCAACCGCACGTCTTGTCCACCATAGACAAGGTGTATGCCGTAGTCAGCGGCAAAGGCGGCGTGGGCAAGTCGTTGGTGACGGGCCTCTTGGCCGTAGAAACGCAACGTAAAAATATGCGCGCCGCGGTGCTTGACGCCGACATTACGGGGCCTTCGATACCCAAAATGTTTGGCGCAACGGCGCAAGCGATGAGCACCGAGGACGGCATCTTGCCCGTAATGAGCAAGGGCGGCGTGCAGATCATCAGCATCAACAATATGCTGGAAAACGAGACCGACCCCGTTATTTGGCGTGGGCCCATGATAGCGGGCGTAGTCAAACAGTTTTGGACGGACGTCATTTGGCAAGACGTGGACTATATGTTTGTGGATATGCCTCCCGGCACGGGCGACGTACCCCTCACCGTAATGCAAAGCCTGCCCATCAACGGCATCATCGTGGTAACCAGCCCCCAAGAATTGGTGGGCATGATCGTGCAAAAAGCCGTGAAAATGGCCGAAGCGATGCATGTACCCGTGGTAGGTTTGGTGGAAAATATGAGTTATTTCGAGTGCCCCGATTGCGGCAAGCGGCACGCCATTTTCGGCGAAAGCCATCTGGAACAGATCGCGGCCAAATACGGCATACCCCATACGGCGCGGCTGCCCATCGACCCCGAGTTTGCGCGACTTGCCGACAAAGGCGACATAGAAACCACCACGCACCACGAGTTGGCCGACTTGGCGGACGCTCTGTAAATAATTAGGTTAAAAGCAATCAAAAAATGGCGCTTATTCGGCCAATACGGCAGGGATAAGCGCTTTTATTCCTCTTTCGATATCGCAAAATGCCCGCTCGAAATCGCCGGTATACCAAGGGTCGGCAACCTCGCCGCCATCGGCGTATTGCAACAATAGGCGCACCTTGTCGGCGGCCGCGGGAAAAGCACGCAAGATATTGCGACGATTGTTGTTGTCCATAGCCACCAACAAGTCGTATTGCCGGCAATCGGCGGCACTCAACCGTTGGGCGCGCTTGTCCTTGTCGTACGGCACGCCGTGCAAGCGCAGCGTTTGGGCCGCGGGCGGATAGATGGGGTTGCCCACCCCGCCCCAAATCTCCTCGCCGCTGGTAGCGCGCGACTCGACGTACAACTGCCCTTCCAAATGTAGCCGAGCAACATAGTCTTTGGCAACAAACTCGGCCATCGGCGAGCGGCAGATGTTGCCGTGGCACACGAACAACACGCGTTTCATCGCACGAATAACCCCACCAAACCGACCAAAACCTGCACCATCTTTTCCATACTTTCCACGGGGATGTATTCAAATCTTCCGTGGAAATTGTGGCCGCCCGTAGACAAATTGAAACAAGGCAAGCCCCGATAGGTCAGCGACGCGCCGTCGGTACCCCCGCGAATGGGTTGCACAAAGGGCTCCACGCCCGCGGCCGTAAAAGCGCGACGGGCATTGTCCACCAACGCGGGGTGCTCTGCCGCCGCAAAACTCATATTGGCGTATTGGTCGCGTATTTCCAGCACAACGGTACCCGCGCCGTACTTGGCGTTGAGTCGGTCGGCTATTTGGCGCACATAGTCCTTTTTGGCCTCCAACAATCCCTTGTCGTGGTCGCGCAGAATGTATTTGGCGGTGGCTTCGTCCACGCTGCCCTCCATCACGTCGGCCATATAAAAGCCCTTGTAGCCATAGGTCGTGGCGGGGCGCTCCCCCTCGGGCAAAGCGGCGTGAAACTCACAAAATACGTCTATGGCGTTGACCATTTTGCCATAGGCGTCGCCGGGGTGAATGCTCTTGCCCGTTACGATCACTTTGACTTGGGCAGCATTGAAGCACTCGTAGTTGATCTCGCCCAACTTGCCGCCGTCGACGGTATAACCGAAGTCGGCGCCGAATTTGGCCACGTCGAAGTGCGCCACACCCATACCGACCTCTTCGTCGGGCGTAAAGGCGATTTTGAGGGTGGGACGAGGCACCTCGGGGTGCGCCAGCAAATAGCGCACGGCGGCCATTATTTCGGCAACGCCCGCTTTGTCGTCGGCACCGAGCAAGGTGCTACCATCGGTAACCACCAAGTGTTGGCCGATATAGTCGTTGAGATGGGGGTAGTCGGCGGGGGACAAAACGTATCCGTTGCCCAATGGTACGTCGCCGCCCCGATAGGCTACCACGCGGGGTTTGACGTCCTTGCCCGATACGGCGGGCGAAGTGTCGACGTGCGCAATGAGGCACACCGCGGGCTGAGGCGTTGCGCGATTGGTGGGCACGGTGGCCGTTACGTAGCCGTATTGATCCATATCCGCCTCCAAACCCAACTCTTGCAGTTGCGCCAAAAGCAAGCGCAATAGCACCAGCTGGCCGGGGGTAGACGGATAGCTTTGGCTATCCTCTTGAGAAGTGGTTTCGTAGCCCACGTATTGCAACAACAAATCGGTTACTTCGCTCATACTATTCTCCTTTGAAATATCCGGTAGCGGCGGAACGCTATGCGTCTACGCCTCTATTCGCCAGCGCTGCGGCCAGCGCAACGTACTGCGCGGCCGACAGCGTTTCGCCCCGCACCGTGAGGGGCAATCCCAAGTCCACTAGCGCGCCCTCCACCGTTTCGCGCGGCAAGGACAGCCCCATGGTCAAATTGTTGACCAACGTTTTGCGCCGCATGGCAAAGGCGCACCTCGCCAACTTGGCGCTGAGCGCGGGGTGAGGGTCGTCGTATTGATGGGGAATGCGGTCGATACGCACCACGGCGCTATCCACATTGGGCACGGGGTAAAACATATTGCGCCCCACCACGCGGCACATTTCGGCGCGCCCCACCAAATTGATTTTGACGGTGATGGCGCCGTACTCTTTGGTGTCCGGTGCCGCCGTCAAGCGGTCGGCCACCTCTTTTTGTACGGTAATGGTAATGCTGTCGCCAATGCCCTCCTCCAAGAGGCGCATAAGGATAGGCGTGGTAACGTAATAGGGCAAATTGGCCACCACCTTGGCGTGCGCAAAACGCTGTCGTAGCGCCGCCGCGTCGGCACGCATAAAGTCCTCGAAAATGACCTCGGTGTTGTCAAAAGCCCCCAACGTTGTAGCCAAAACGGGACGAAGACGCTCGTCTATTTCGTAGGCCACCACCTTGCCGGCAACCGTAGCCAATGCCGCCGTCAAAGTGCCGGCACCCGCGCCGATTTCGAGAACGAGATCGTCGGGGCCGACGCCGGCGTCTTGCACGATGGCAGCCAGCAAATTGCCGTCGGTCAAAAAGTTTTGGCCGTAGCGCTTGCTAAAACTGAATCCGTTTTGATATAGAATATCCTTGACGTTCATAGTCTATAAAACACCTTGGCGTTGCGGGTGGTCTCGGCCGCTATTTCGCGCTCGTCGCGCGCCAAAAGTTCGGCCACCTTACGACAGACCAAGGGGATGTTGGCGGGTGTATTGCGCTGCCCGCGCAAAGGCACCGGCGTCATATAGGGGCAATCGGTCTCGAGCAACAAGCGATCGGAAGGCACGGCGCTAAGAACCTCCTCTTTGTGTTTGGCGAAGGTAACCGCGCCGCCAAAACTATAGTAGCAACCCAACTTGTTGTAGACGTCCCGCACCAACTCGGCCGAGCCGCTGTAGCAATGCAACAGCACGCCGTCGGCAAGCAAACTGCGATTGGCCAGCAATATATCGTTGGCGTCGGCATAAGCCTCGCGGATATGCAGCACCACGGGCATATGCAACTCGTGCGCGAGCGCGAGCTGCGCCTCAAACACGCGGCGCTGGGTGTCGCGCGGACTAAAATCGTAGTGATAATCCAACCCTATCTCGCCTATGGCCACGCATTTGTCCATGCCTGCATAGCGCAAAACCTCTTGGTAGTGCTCGTCGCCCGTTCCCTCGGCGGAATGAGGGTGAATGCCCGCCGTAGACCAGATGTAGGGTACCGACTGCGCCAACAGGTGCGAGGTGCGGCAACTATCCAGGTCGCAAGCGGCGTTGACCACGCCCTCTACGCCGGCCGCTTGCACCAAAGGCAATACGTCGGCAAGCCCTTCGGCAAACTGTTCATCGTCCAAATGGGCGTGCGCGTCAAAATACATCAGCGCACCTCGCCGCCCGCGTCCACCTCGGCGATAGGCGAAACCAATACCACCTTGCCGTCGGCCTCGGTGGCGCACAAGATCATACCTTCGCTCACCACGCCGCACAACTTGGCAGGCGCCAAGTTGGCCACTACCACCACAGTCTTGCCCACCATCTCCTCGGGCGTATAGTATAGGGCTATGCCGCTGACGATGGTGCGGGGTTTTTCCTCGCCCACGTCCACTTGGCTCACCAGCAACTTTTTGGCTTTGGGCAATTTTTCGCAATGCAATACCTTGCCCACACGCAAATCGAGCTTGGCAAAGTCCTCGATGCCGATCGTCTCTTTGAGCGGCGGCAACTCGGGTTTGGGAGGCTCGGTCTTGGGGGCGTACTTTTGCATAATGGCGGCAAAACCCTCCTCGACCGCCTTGGGGTCCAAACGCGCAAAGAGTTTGTCGCCCTCTACCACCTCGGTGCCCGAGGGATACAGCCCCCACTTGTCGAGGTCGGCAAAGGGGCGCAAAGGCGCGGACAGTTGGCGCAATGCGTTGGCCGCGGTGCCGGGAAGGAAGGGCGCCAACATAGAGGTGCCTATGACCAACGTCTCCACCAAATTGTAGAGCACGGTAGACAGCCTGTCCATCTTGGCCTCGTCTCGCGCCAATACCCAAGGCGCCGTTTCGTCAATGTATTTGTTGGCGCGGCCAAATACCGCGAATATCTCGGCGAGAGCGTCGGCAAAGCGAAATTCCGACACCTTTTTGGACACCTTGCCAAAGGCCTCGGTGGCCACCGATTTGAGGTCGTCGTCCACTGCTTCGCGCACGCCTTTGTCCACCACTTTGCCGCCAAAATATTTGCGACACATGGCCACGGTGCGCGACAGCAAATTGCCGTACACGTTGGCCAAGGATGTGTTGCATACTTCGGTGAGCATATCGAGATTGATCAAGCCGTCGTTGTCGAAGGGCATTTGGCTCAACAGATAGTAGCGCACGGCGTCGGTGCCGAATAGCGACACCAAGTCGTCGGGATAGAGCACGTTGCCCGTGGATTTGCTCATTTTACCATCGGCGGCCAAAAGCCACGGGTGGCCAAATACGCACTTGGGCAAAGGTTCGCCCAACGCCATCAAAAAGATGGGCCAATAGATGGTGTGGAAGCGCACGATATCCTTGCCTATGACGTGCACGTCGGCGGGCCAATAGCGGCGATAGCGCTCGTCGTGGTTGCCGTCGACATCGTAGCCCAAACCCGTGATATAGTTGGTGAGGGCGTCGAGCCACACATAGGTAACGTGCTTGGCGTCAAAGTCGACGGGTATGCCCCAGGTAAACGAAGTGCGGCTGACGCACAAATCCTGCAACCCCGGCTTGAGGAAGTTGTTGATCATCTCGTTGCGGCGCGACGCGGGCGTAATAAACTCGGGGTGTTGTTGGTAGTATTCGAGCAAGCGATCGGCATATTTGCTCATCTTGAAGAAATAGGCCTCTTCTTGCGCCTTTTTGACCTCGCGACCACAGTCGGGGCACTTGCCGTCCACCAACTGGCTTTCGGTCCAAAAACTCTCGCAAGGCGTGCAATACCACCCCTCATAGGAACCCTTGTAGATGTCGCCCTGCTCGTAGAAGCGGCGGAACATCTTTTGCACCTGCCGCTCGTGATAGGCGTCGGTGGTGCGGATAAACTTATCCCATTCTACCCCCAACGAACGCCAAACCGACTTGATGATATCGCTGACTTCGTCCACGTAGGCTTTGGGCGACATACCCTTGGCCTCGGCCTTGAGTTGTATCTTTTCACCGTGCTCGTCGGTGCCCGTCTGGAAAAACACGTCGTAGCCTTCCTGCCTTTTCCAGCGAGCGAGGGCGTCGGCAAAGACGATCTCGTAGGCGTTGCCGATATGGGGTTTGGCCGACGCATAAGCGATGGCGGTTGTGATATAGTAGGGTTTCTTGTCCATGACACGCTCCTTTTCCCCGAATGAAAGGGACTCCAAAATTACATTTATACCATACGAACGCAGGCCTGTCGGCCATGCCTACACCTCGTGTAGACGTTGCTGTCGCAACTGCGTTCTGTCGCAAGGCGGCGCTACGCTCCCGCAAATACTCCGTGCTTGCACGCTTGCTTCTATTATACAACCATACGAACGCAGGCCTGTCGGCCGTGTCTACACCTTGTGTAGACGTCGCTACGCTCCCGCAAATACTTCGTGCTTGCACGCTTGCTTCTATTATACAACCATTCGAACGCAGGCCTGTCGGCCGTTCCTACTTGGCAGTAGGCCTCGCTTCGCTCGTGCGTTCTGTCGCAAGGCGGCGCAAGCGTAGTGCAAATACTTCGTGCTTGCACGCTTGCTTCTATTATAGCACCAATACCCCCAAAGCGCAACTATTCTGGGGACGGGCACGCATTTTCGCCCCGATCGCACCAAAGGAGAGAAAAAGAGGAAATAGCCCGCACTCTTTTTGGATCAATCGTTTGCTTTTCACGAGCGGTTTGATATATAATACAGTAAACTGTATAAAGGGAAGTATACCGATATGTGGATGCAACAAGAATTGTTTAGCGAGCCCGAAGTGCTCGTAAAGGCGCTCGCCGTCAACCTCGACAAAAGCAAACAGATTGCCGCCGAGGTCAAAGCGCGCGGCATC
>Ga0310695_10006985_pt1 | contig 18265 bp, 15 predicted proteins | sample RumenRJG_04DNA_FD_203882 | JGI IMG/M metagenome (GOLD analysis project Ga0310695, IMG submission 203882) | Bovine rumen microbial communities from Lethbridge, Alberta, Canada - RJG_04 (v2) (version 2) | ecosystem: Host-associated > Mammals > Digestive system > Stomach > Rumen | place: Canada...
AGATTGAGACTACCGCAGCGGATTACTCAAATATCACCAAGTATAATACTGACCAGAAAGTAGTGGTTCTCGGCGTCAGATGGAACTTTAAAACAGGGAAAGGAGACCGGGTTAAGAAGGCCTCAGCCAATCAATCCCGAAAATATGCCAGCTACCTGGACTAATGGTTTGTAGATCCTTCGCTGCCGCTCAGGATGACAGCGAATATATTGCCGCATGTGTTTTTCGGAAACCACTAATAATGAACGCTTTAGGCGATTACGCATAGGCAAATAAACCATGCGCCAGTAGCCATTTCATTATATATCAAGTGATTACGAAAAACGGGGCGAGAGTAAGCAACAGAACAAAAACAGCTCAGGAGATTCCTGAGCTGTTTCGTGCGGTAGGTGAGAGTCGAACTCACACGGGCTAGCGCCCACTACCCCCTCAAAGTAGCGTGTATACCATTTCACCACTACCGCAGGTATGTTTTCCCGTGATTCGGGATTGCAAAAATAGACATTATTCCGGAAATACCAAAATTTTTTCTCGATTTCATAATTATTCGTATCTTTGCGAGCTCCCACGGGTTGGGAGACACACGTTTAATTATTATTTATTTAAAAACAGATTCACAATGGCTGTTAAAATCAGACTGCAGCGCCACGGAAAAAAGAATTTCGCATTCTTCCACATTGTCGTGGCCGATTCCCGCTCGCCGCGCGACGGACGTTTCATCGAGCAACTCGGCTCCTACAACCCCAACACTGATCCCGCCACCATCATCCTTGACGGTGAGAGGGCTCTCGCTTGGCTCAATGTAGGTGCCCAGCCCACTCTTGTTACCCGCAGGATCCTTTCCTACGAGGGTGTCCTTCTCCGTAAGCACCTCCAGAAGGGTGTCGAGAAAGGCGCTATCACCCAGGAGCAGGCCGACCAGAAGTGGAACGACTGGAAAGCTCAGAGGGACGCCAAGATCAAGGCCAAGAAAGAAGGTCTTGTGAAGGACGCCGCTGAGAAGGCTAAGGCCGCTCTCGCCGCCGAGAAGAAGGTCAACGAGGAGAGGGCCGCCGCTCTCGCCAAGAAGGCTGAGGAACTTGCCGAGGCCCAGCGCAAAGCTGCTGAAGAGGCTGCCGCCAAGGCCGCTGAGGAGGCTGCTGAGGCCGCTGGAGAAGCGACTGCTGAGGCTTAAAGAATGTCCGGGGCTCCTTCAGATTTTCTGCGGATAGCCCGGGTACTGAAGTCCTACGGTACCGAAGGGGAAATCCTTGCGGGTTTCCGCGAGACAGGTGTCGAAGACTTAAATCTAGAGGAACCGGTGTTCATCATTTTCGATGGGCTTCCGGTTCCCTTTTTTATCGAATCTCTTAAAGAAAAAGGTACCTCCAAGGCCCTTCTGCATCTCACCGGTGTACACGACCTCACAGATGCGGAGGAACTCGTGGGACGCGACATATTCGCCCGTAAAGATTCCCTGCTGGGTACCGGAGAAGACGATGACCTCTCCGCTGAGGATCTTATTGGTTGGACCATCCAGGACAAAGATGGCCACACTATTGGAGAAATAACTGATTTTGAGCCTATTCCCGGCAACCCATGCCTGTACGTCACGCATGAAGGGCAGACCGTGATGATCCCTCTCCATGAGGACTTCATCATAGATCTCGACGAAGATTCTATGGTCCTGTGCCTGGATCTGCCGGAAGGCTTGATATAATCACAAAAAACAATAACACATGAGCACAATCATCGACGTAAACGCCCACATGCACACCCCCTACTCGTTCAGTGCCTTCAGCGGGATCGACCAAGCCCTGGACATGGCCATCGAGGAAGGAGTCGGAGTGGTGGGAATCAACGACTTCTATTCCATGGAAGGATACTCTGACTGGAAGTCAGGATGCGAGAAAAGGCATCTTTGCCCGATCATGGGAATAGAATTCATATCCCTGAACAGCGAGGATCAGGCCGCAGGCCTCAGGGTCAACGACCCCAACAACCCCGGACGCACCTACATCAGTGGCAAGGGTCTGGCCTATCCGGTCATCCTCAAAGGACGTGAGGCCAGTCTGCTGAAAGAGGTCAGGGAGGAGTCCAACGCCCAAGTCGAGAAGATGTGCGCGAAACTCAACGCCCATCTGGACACTGTCGGAGCGGGTTTCAATCTGGATTTCAACAAAATAGTCTCCGAGCTGACCAAAGGGTCAGTCAGGGAGCGCCACTTGGCCAAGGCTCTGAGAATGGCTATTGAGGCCAGATTCAAAGAGGGGCTGGAGAGAGCCGCCGCTTATGAGAGAATTTTCGGTGGAGCGCCGCTCAAATCAGCCCAAGACAATGTGGCGGCTGTCGAGAATGAGATCAGGAGCAAGCTCCTCAAATCCGGAGGAGCGGCATTCGTGCCAGAGGATCCCAAGGCGTTCCTGCCGATGGAGACAGTATGCGAGATAATCAAGGCCGCGGGTGGCATCCCCACCTATCCTTTCCTGGCTGACAACGCCAAAGGTGAGTTCACGGACTTCGAGGGAGACCTCCAGAAGGCCGCCGACACTTTGAAAAAACGTGGTTTCAACTCAGTGGAATTCATCACCACAAGGAACACGACCAAGGTGCTCGAGGAATATTCCGGTTACCTCCAGGACGAGGGCTTCACTGTGACATTCGGATCGGAGCATAACACTCCTGCTTTGGAACCCATTAAGTTGCGCACAAGCGACCATCCCGATGGACTGTCCGAGAAGCTGAGAATCACCAACTTCCGGGGAGCTTGCAAGGTGGTTGCCCACCAGTCCGGACTGGATTCCATCGACGCCGGAGAGGAAATCATAATGAAATCTTTAAACAAATAATATTATGTCTGAGATCGGGAAATTGGTTGAAGTGTCGCGCGAATATGGCAGCGACGACAGGTATGTGATCGCCGGAGGCGGAAACACCTCTTTCAAGACAGCGGACAAACTTTGGGTAAAGGCCAGCGGCCATGCCCTCGCCACTATCGAGGAAGATGGTTTCGCCATTCTTGACAGGGCTCTTCTGAACCCTATGGGCGACAAGGAATACAGTTCAGACACCACCCTCAGGGAGGAGCAGGTCAAGAACGACCTTGCGGCCGCCTGCATCACAAAAGGCAGGCGTCCCTCTGTCGAGACATCCCTCCACAACTGCATGGAGTGGGCGTACGTGGTCCATCTCCACCCTACCCTTGTGAACGGACTCATGTGCTCGAAAGACGCGGCCGCCAAATGTGCCGAGCTCTTCCCGGACGCCTTGTATATTCCTTACACCGACCCAGGATACACCCTTTTCAAGAAGGTCTATGACAAGATCAAAGAATACCGCAAGCAGCGCGGGGCCGAACCGGAGGTGATATTCCTCCAGAACCACGGCATCTTTGTGGGCGGTAAGACGACAGAAGATATCAAAAAGACATACGACAAGGTCATGAACACCCTCGGGAAGCTCGTGAAGCCGGTGCCGGAGGGAGATGCCCCTGTCTGCGACTGCGTCAGCGAGACCATTCCCGCAATCAGAACCATCCTGAGCCGCTCCGGACGTGGTCTCAAGACTCTGAAAGTCACCAACAACGCGCTGGTCAGCCGTTTCATCGGCGACAAAGCCGCCGCGGAGCCGGTGATGAAACCTTTCACCCCGGACGGAATCGTCTATTGCAAGAGCGAGTTCATCTACATCGACCACAAAGGTCCCGAGGATCTCGTGAAGCAGGCCGAGAAAAAGATCGAAGCCTACATCGAGAAGCGTGGCCACACCCCGAAGGTGCTGCTCATCAAGGGGATAGGTCTTGTCGCTATCGGTTCCAACGCCAAGGAGGCGCAGACTGTCACCGAAGTGTTCCTTGACTCCATGAAAGTCGCGTGGTACGCTTCTTTCTTCGGAGGTGAGCATCCGATGACCGCCCGCCAGATCTCCTTCATCGACAATTGGGAAGTGGAGAACTACCGCCGGAAGGTGGCCGCCACCGCCTCGGTCGGCAGGGTCGAAGGGAAAACCATAATCGTGACTGGAGCCGCCCAGGGCTTCGGCGAGGGTATCGCGAGGGAACTCATCAAGCAGGGAGCCAACATCGTGGTCGCTGACCTCAACGAGGTTACCGGCCAGAAGACAGCCGCCTCGTTCAACGAGATCGCCAAGGCGAACAAAGCCATATTCGTAAAGACCAATGTGGCCGACATGGACAGCCTCAAGGGTCTTATCAAGGAGACCATCGTCAATTTCGGAGCTCTCGACGCCTTCGTCAGCAACGCCGGTGTCGTCAGGGCAGGTGACTTGGAGGCGATGACCCCTGAGAACTTCGAGTTCGTCACCAACATCAACTACAAGGCTTATTTCTTCTGCGCCAAGGTCGCCAGCCACGTGATGAAGATCGAGACCGCCAACGATCCCGAGTACTTCGCCGACATCGTCCAGATCAACTCCAAGAGCGGCCTGGTCGGCAGTAAGGCGAACTTCGCTTACGCCGGTGGCAAGTTCGGCGGCATCGGACTGACCCAGTCCTTCGCCCTCGAGTTGGCGCCTTTCAGGATCAAAGTCAACTCCATCTGCCCTGGAAACTACTACGACGGACCTCTCTGGAGCGATCCTGAGAAGGGTCTCTTCATCCAATATCTCAAGGCCGGTAAAGCTCCCGGAGCCAAGACTGTGCAGGACGTGAAGGATTACTACCTCTCAAAAGTGCCTATGCGCAAGGGCTGCAATCCCGAGGACGTCTGCAAAGCCATCTTATATGCCATTGAACAAACTGGCGAGACCGGCCAGGCAATCCCTGTGACCGGTGGCCAGGTAATGCTTGCTTAAGAATATGAAACAACTGGATATCAAACTCATGCATCCCGCCGAGCAGATCGCTATCATCATCGGCAGGATTTACCGCAGCGGCATGACCACAACCTCCGGCGGCAACCTGTCCATCATGGATAGCAATGGAGACATGTGGATCACCCCCGCAGGGATAGATAAAGGCTCCCTGAAACCCTCTGACATTATGTGCGTCAAGGCCGACGGGACAATCATAGGACCACACAGGCCTTCTTCGGAATATCCCTTCCACAAGGCCATCTACAAGATGAACCCCAAGGCTCACTCTGTGATCCACGCCCACCCTCCGGGACTGGTCACCTTCAGCGTCGTCCACCAGATTCCCGATACCAGCATCATCCCTCAGGCGAGGGCTGTCTGCGGGCCGGTCGGATTCGCTGAATATGCCCTTCCCGGCAGCGAGCTGCTAGGAAAGAAGATAGTCGCCGAGTTCAAGAAGAACCCGGATTACAAGGCTGTCATAATGGAGAACCACGGCGTCGTGCTCTACGGAGAGGACATCGCCGATGCCTACCAGCGGTTCGAGACTCTCGAGCTGTGCGCCCGTACCATCCTCAACGCCAAGACCCTCGGTGAGCCCAAATATCTCAGCGAGGAGCAGATCACAAAGCATGAGATGGCGGTCAACACCCCTTTCGAGCACTTCATGAACGTGGATCATCCCTCTGACGAGAGAGCTATCCGCACAGAGATCTGCCAGATTGTCCGCAGAGCCTGCTCCCAGGGACTCATGTGCAGTTCCTACGGTACAGCGTCAGTGAGGTGGAAAGGCAATGACTTCCTGATCACGCCAGCCAATGTGCAGCGTTGGGACATAGATCCTGAAGATATCGTCCAGATAAAGGACGGTATGGTCGAAGCCGGGAAGATGGCCAGCCGTTCGGTCGCTCTCCATTATGAGATCTACCGCCGCAACCCCAAGGTCAATTCGATCATCCTGACCCAGTCCCCCGCGTTGATGGGTTTCTGCACGACTGGTATCAACTTCGACGTCAGGACCATCCCGGAGAGCTGGATATTCCTTCAGGACATACCCACCTTCCCGTTCGGAAGCCAGTATGACGAGAATCTGGGAAGACTCGCGGACGAGTTCCGTCAGAGACCGTTTGTGATGCTTGAGAATGACTCCGTGGTGGTGACTGGCGACAAGCTGATCAACACGTTCGACCGTCTGGAAGTCGCTGACTTCAGCGCGAGGTCATTGATACTAGCGGCCCCTCTCGGTTCCTTGAAACCGATCACGGACTCAGAGATCGAGGACCTCAGGGTCGCCTTCCACGTTGGAGAATAGAACGGGAGAAATCAATACTCCACGTCCATGTGGACACAATAGTTGTCCACGCAGAATGCCGGATCTATATCTTTTCCGGAAGTCTCGACTTTGATCTTGACAGAGTCAAAGTTTGAGATCGTGGACGTGGTATTGTTATTTCCGGATGTCATGCTCCATCCGACCCACTCATTTTCCATCTTAAGCTCCGCTCCGGAGACATAATCGATCAGGTACTTTTCGATAGAGCCTACGAGCGCCGCTCCATTGTAAAACTCGAAGATCACCTTCAGGTAATCGCCGGGAGAGATAAGGCCTTCCTCTTGAATACGCTTATTGTAGAGCGTATTGCAAACGTCACAGCCATAAGAGGACAACATCGCGGAGTAGAAATTCGTCAGATTATAAGTGATCGAAGGATCCGGCATGCTGGAAGTCTGCTTGAATACGGCATATCCGTTAGACCCGTTCGCTCCACCATTGGGATCCGCTGAGGTCAACATGGACTGGTCGGAGGTCAAATCATCTTTAGCTTTCCTGACGGAAACCAAGAAGCCACCCTCGAAGCCTTTGTTGACATCTTCGGCGACGGCATTGTAGAAACAAACGTCATCCCAGGACAACCTGGAAGCAAACATAATGTCGTCCACGAAATATGATTCAATAGAATAATCAGACATATCGAATGGAGTGACCTGGACGAAACTTGATGAAGACCTTCTGGTTTCTTTACACGAGACAGCCGCAATGACAACCATGGCGGCGACTAACAGCTTGATTGAATTTCTCATAATTTGAATATTACACTCTTATAAAAAGCATTCCACAGTGCCGACCATTGCGGCCGGCCCAGTGAGCCACACATCGTTGGCCGCAAATTCCGAGCCGTTGCCTGAAGGGATGAAATCCACTGTAAGGTCCGCGATGGACGCACGAATGTCATAGGAGACGCGTCCTTCCCGAGAATCGTTTCCAGGGATACCCTTGCGACAAGCGGCTATAGCGGATGCCACAATTCCCGTACCACAGGCAAGAGTCTCATCCTCCACACCTTTCTCGAAGGTACGGACGCGAAGGAGATTCTTCGCTTCGCCTAGATTCTTCGCTTCGCTCAGAATGACAGACTCAACAAAGTTGACGTTCGTGCCTTCGGGAGCGAACCTTGGATCCTCACGGAGTGTCTTTCCCTGTTCTCTCACAGGATAACCGTCCAGACCAGCGACAAACTTGACTAGATGCCTTGTGCCGGTGTCCAGGAAGAAAGCGTTGTCTTCGGAATATTCTTTAATACCTTTAACATTCCTCATCTTGAGACGGATCACACTGGTTCCGTTGGCTCGGAGATTCTTCGCCTCGCTCAGAATGACAGCGGTGTGGAGCCCGTCAGGAGCCTCGAACTCGATGGGAAAATTACCGGATACGACTCCAAGGTCGGCGGCAAAGGCGACAATACAGCGCCCGCCGTTGCCGCACATCATTCCGCCGCTTCCATCAGGATTGTAAAAGACCATCCTGAAGTCTTTGCCCTGACTTTTCTCCAGCAGCATCACCCCGTCGGCGCCAAAACCGGTATGGCGGTCACAAAGATGACGGATCTGGTCTTTTGAGAGGCTTAAATATCCTTCCCGGTTATCCGCCAAAAGGAAGTCGTTACCGGCTCCATGGTATTTGAAGAACTTTTGTAACATCTTATCTTAAAAGAGTTTCCAACTCGACAGAAGCGTCAGTCTTACCATCCCTGTACTTGACGATCACAGGAGTGCTGACATGGATCCCGGCCTCTTTACCAGGGCCTTTAAGGATTGGACGGCTACCAGGCACCACGACCGCTCCGACAGGCACGACCGTCTGTCCCGAAGGTGATTTTGGGACATATTCTCCGGTGGTGGCATCATAAAGCGCGGTCCCCTTGGTGAGAATCACACCTGAGCCTATCACGGCCGCCTCCCCGACTATGGTTCCCTCGTAGATTCCGCAGTTACCCCCGAGGAAGGCGTTGTCCTCGATGATCACCGGAAGCGCACCGGCAGGCTCCAGCACACCACCGATCTGGGTAGCCGCGGAGATGTGGACATTCTTGCCGACCTGGGCGCAAGACCCGACAAGGGCATGGGAATCAACCATAGTCCCGGAGTCGATGTAGGCGCCGATATTGACATAAGCCGGCGGCATCATGATCACGGATGGAGCGAGATAAGCCCCGCAACGCACACTGCTGCCTCCCGGGACTATCCTCACCTTGTCTTCAAGGGAAAACTTCTTCAGAGGAAGGGTGTCCTTGTCGAAGAAGGAATAATCCTCCTTTGACATATCGGTCAGTTTGCCTTTGCGGAAGCCCTCAAGGATGGCCTCCTTGACCCAGGCATTGACTTTCCAGCCTTCGGCGGTTTTCTCCGCTACCCTGACAGTGCCAGCCTCCAAGGCTTTGACGACTTCTTCAAAACTCATCATATTCCCAAATCCTCCAACACTTTACGCATGGTCTCAAACGTGGATGCGACCGCTGTGGTAAGCGGCAGGCGCATCTCGGGCTCGCAGAATCCAAGCAGATTGAGCGCGGCCTTCGCCGGGATCGGATTGCTCTCGACGAAGCAGGCGTCGTACAAAGGAGCGAGCTTCTTGTCCAGAGCCTCGGCCTTTGTCCAATTTCCGGCCGCGGCGGCCTCAACCAACTGGACCATCAGTCCAGGAGCCACATTGGAGGCCACGCTGATGATACCGTCTCCACCGAAACGCATGATCGGGAAGGTCTGGTCGTCGTTACCGCTGAGGACACTGAAGCCCTCAGGGCGGTTCCTGACTATCTCCTCTATCTGGTCCAGTTTGCCGGAAGCCTCTTTAACAGCGACTATTCCAGGAATCTCCGCGATCCTGAGAGTTGTGCTGGCGGTCATGTTCGTGCCGGTCCTTCCAGGGACATTGTAGGCCACTATAGGCTTGTCCGTACTCTCGGCGATAGTCTTGAAATACTCATACAGCCCCTGCTGGGTCGGTTTATTGTAATATGGCACGACGACAAGCCAAGCATCCGGACCATAAGGCTCAAGGAGCCTGATGTTACGGATCGTGGCCGCCGGGGAATTGGTACCCACACCCGCCACGACAGGGCGGTCGGGGCAAAGTTCCCTGGTGATCCTCAACATTTCTATCTTCTCGTCATTCTCCAGACAAGGGGTCTCGGCGGTTGAGCCGAGAGGGACAAGAAAATGTATTCCGGCTTCCACCTGCCTGGTGACTAGCCTCTTATAAGCCTCAAAATCGACTTTCCCGTTCTTGAAGGGAGTCGCCAAGGCTGTTCCGCATCCTTTAAGTGTCATTTCGCTGATTCCTTGAAAAACAATTCCTTAAACTCGTGAACTCCGGAAAGGCCCTCGGTCATTTGGGCGGCCAGGACGGCGCCCTCCGCGAAACCTTTACGGGAAAAAGCCTCATGGGTGAGGGTAATCCTGTCATTAAGGCCCTCAAAACCCACGGTATGGATGCCGGCGAGCTCCCCGACACGCACAGAAGCAGTGTCTGGGTTCACGCCCATATTCTCCTCAACGACAGCGGCGAGTGACTTGGCTGTGCCGGAAGGAGCGTCTAGTTTGTGGATGTGATGCTTCTCGACAATATACGGAGCGTATCCTCCAGCCTGCGCAAGATACTTCGAGACTAGTCCGACAGCGGCTGAAAGCACATTCACTCCCACTGAGTAGTTTGAGGAATATATCATCGGAGTCCCTTTCGACTCGAAATAACCGATTACCTCGTCCTTTATGTCATTCCAGCCGGTAGTGCCTATGACAACCGCTTTGAAATTGTCAGCCAAAGCTTTATAATTGGCCCTGAAAGCGTCCGGTGTGGTAAAATCTATGCACACGCTCTCCGAGGCGATAGCCTTGTCGAAGGCGGCGATGTCCTCGCTGGCCCCGGCACACTCGATACCTTTTGCCTCGAGGGCGGCCTCAACCATGTGACCCATGCGGCCGTAGCCGCTGATAACTACTTTCATAATCAATTATTTCCCATTGAAAATATAGTCATGGAGACTCTCCAGAGTCACCTGCAGGCGATCCCGGTTGATCACGAAATTCTCACTCATCATGTTGGCGCTGACGTTAGCGAGATGGACCTTTCCGGACACGCTGATCACCTTGTCGCCAAGACCCTCGAAACCTACGATGTTTCGTCCGATCACGGAAATAAGGGTCTTGTCGCGGTAAACGGTCACCTCAGCCCACTTTCCGATCTCCTCCAGAGCCTCCTGTAGAGTGTCTCTCTCCTCCGGAACGACGAGATAAACCTCAGATTCAGTGGCTTTCGCCAAGATCACGGGTATCCTTCTCGGATACAAAGACGCGAAGACTTTACCGAACATCCGGGTGACTCCGTCAAGTTTGGGAGACACGACCTTGATGAAGAGGATCTCATCCCTTACCGCGACGGACTTAGGACCGTCCGGAGACTGGTCACCACGAGTCACCAAAGTGCCTTCGCAAGCCTGGTTGGTGGAGTTCAGAACCAAGATTGGAATATTCTTTTTCCTGGCCGGCTCTATTGTCAAGGGATGAAGGACCCTCGCGCCCATCGCGGCCATCTCAGCGGCCTCCTCGTAGGAGATCACATCGATCTTGCGGGTGTCTTTCACGACCCTCGGGTCAGCCGAACGGATACCGTCCACATCGGTCCAGATCTCGACTCGCTCCGCTCCAAGGGCCATTCCGAAGATAGCCGCCGAGTAGTCAGAGCCCTCGAATCCGAGAACGGATGTCGCGCCTTTATCCGTGGCGGCGACAAAGCCCTGGGTGAGCACAAGGTCGGCCCCTTTATATTCCAGGCCGACTATTCTCTTGATGTTAGCCTCAGTGACATCCATGTCGGGACGGGCGCTGAGGTAGTTGTCGTCTGTGGTGATCATCCTGCGAGCGTCGATCCAATGGCAGGAGATGTCGTTAGCGTTGAAAGCGTAGGAGATAATAGTCGATGACAGCAGTTCACCGGTAGAGATGATCCTGGCCTCGCTTCTGGGAGAAAGTTCTCCGATGAGGCATATTCCACCGACAAAGGTCTCAAGCTCCGAGATGCGGGTCTCAACCTTGGCGAGGCATTCCTCCAGAAGATCAGGCCTTGCGGCAAGGAGATTTTTGGCAAGGTTGAAATGCCTCTCCTTCAACTGCTTCAAGAGTTCCTTCACGTTATCCTCGTGCTGTGCCTCAGCCTCGTCAGCCAGGTCGCAAAGCAACCTGGTCACCTTGGCGAGAGCTGAGACGACGACAAGTGGTTTTTCCTTGAGTCTCCCTTTCACAATCGAAATCACTCTCCCGATCGCTTCCTCGTTCTGGACGGACGTACCGCCGAATTTGATGATAATCATTTCTTTAAAATATTAAGTTCGTTATATTGTTTCTTTTGTCACAGTCTTGAAAATCTTGATGTCCTGCTCAACAGCTTTTTGCAGGTCGGAGACGAGGACATATTCCTTGTCCGTGTGGGCGGTCAGGATCGACCCGGGACCGCAGATAGCCCTGCGGGCGAACTTCTCGAGCCTTGGGGCGTCACTACCGAAAGAGACTGGTTTTGAAGGGATTCCCTCAACTTCCGAGAAATATGTCATCGGAGTATCGCCTCCAAAAGCCTGGATAACCGAGCCCTTGGGGCTTGCGCCCAGAAGCTTGTTCTGGATCAGCTCATCCGTAGCGAAAGTGGTCCGGAAATATATCCGGAACCGGGTCTCCGGACTCAGGATATTCTGAGGATTCGAGCTGACAAGGTCACCTACGTTCCATGTGGTTGGCCCCAGGATCGGATCAGTAGGGAACTCGACGAGCTTGAGCGTATTCATAAGGTCCACGAACCTCTCAACGGCGCTCGCGCCATGCTCCGGATAGCCCGAGTGGCAGGCTCGCCCCGGGATTGTCACCTCGAAGGCCTTCGTGCCTTTGCTGGCTGAGGCAAGGCAGTTGTCCGTCGGTTCGCCGACAAGGACGAAATCGCCGCCGGGATTGTTTTTGGTGTATGCCTTGGCCCCATGGGAACCGGTCTCCTCTCCGGCGAGAAGCAGCAGGCCGAAGTCCTTATAACCCTCCCGGCTAAGCCTCTGACAGGCCAGGAACATGCTGAAAAGCTGTCCCTTCGCATCACAGGAGCCACGGCCTTTTATGATTGTGTCGTCTTCTTCCGCTTTTTTCCCATCAGGAAGAAGGTCCCCTTTTTTAACGAGATCCACGCTCGGAGGAATATATGGAGGAACCGTGTCCAGATGGGTGCAGAAGACAAAGCCCGGTTTTCCCGTCCCGGACCAGTCCAGCAGCAGATTGACGGTACCATCCCCGACCTCGAACTCATGAATCTCCGGTCCCTGAGCGGAGTCGAAGGGCCCGGCCTGACCGGACATCCCTAGCCGCTCCTTCAGGAACTCCGCCAGCCCCCTCTCCTGCCCCGAAGTCGAGTCAATACCAAGTATTTCCAGAAATAAATCCAGATTCATGATCCTATGTTTCCAAATCTTTCAAAGATAGTGAAATAATATGACTATCTTCGCATAGAATTCATTTTTATTTATGACCGCCAAATCCGATAGAATTAATAAAGTGGCACCTTGGATCGCCCTTGCGTGCCTGGTAGTGCCGATGTTCGCGTCGTATTTCTTCGACGACATGTTCAGCACCTTGTCGCACCTGTTCGAGAATCCTTCATTTATCGAACTTGGCTGGAACTCGGCTGATTACGGACTCTACACAAGCGGATATTCAGTCCTCTGCGTGTTCGGCGGGCTGGTGATCTGCGGAATGCTCCTGGACAAGTGGGGTGTACGGATCACAGGGTCGATATTCGTGGGGATGATGGCAGGAGGGGCAGCCCTGGTAGCCTGGGCGATTACCTCAGGTTTGCCACCAAAGAATTCCCTTTCAGTGGCTTACGTAGGCTGCATGTTGTTCGGTCTGGGCAGCGAGATCGCGGGGGTGGCGGTCACCCGCTCGATCGCCAAATGGTTCAAGGACGGGCCGATGGCTTTTGCGATGGGACTGCAGCTGGCGATCGCCAGGCTCGGAACCGCATTCGCATTGGTCATGTCTCCCAGACTTGTGGCGGCAAAAGCGCCCGGGGAGATATATTCATTGGCGGAGACCGCCAGGCCTGCCTTCCTGGGACTCGGGTTAATGGTCGCTGGAATGATCCTGTGGGCGATATTCGTGGCGATGGACGCAAGGTTCGACCGTGGTTCGACTCCGCTCACCAACCGGTCCCTGAGCGGAGCCGAAGGGCCGGAGGACAAGGAGGAGCCGTTCCGCTTCTCCGACGTGCTGGGGCTGCTGAAGAACAAGCAGTTCATTATGATCGCCTTGCTGTGCGTATTCTTCTACAGCAGCATTATCTCCTTCAAGAAATTCGCCAGCGCCATCCTGATTCCACGCTTCGGAGTTCCTGTCGAGGCGGCCAGCTGGATGGTCTCGATGTTGCCTTTCTCGACCGTCATCTTCGCTCCCCTGTTCGGGATCATGGTGGACAAAATCGGCAAGGGAACCCGCTGGATGGTCGCCGGAGCGATTCTCGCACTGGTGGCGCACCTGCTCCTTGCCTTCGCGCCAGCTGGGGTGCCGTTCTACGGGTATCTCTCAATGGTGTTCCTCGGCTTCGGATACTCCCTGGTTCCGGCGGCCATGTGGCCCAGCGTACCCAAACTGGTCCAAGCCAAAGTGCTTGGAACCGCTTACGCATTAATATATTGGGTGCAGAACCTGGGGCTGATGCTGTTCAAAATGCTGGCCGGGAATATCCTGGCCTCCCGGTCCATGGATACCGCTTCCCAGTCCCTGAGCGGAGTCGAAGGCGGTGCCCTGAGCGGAGTCGAAGGGCCGGTCGCCGTCGAATTCATGTTCGTGGCCGTCTGTGTCCTCGCCCTGCTGCTGGCTCTCGACCTGCGTCGGGACTCCACCCGCCGCCCCGAACTCCGCCTCGACGCTCCTTCCAGAAATAATTAGTCCTTGATGTTAGGCTCCTCGAGGCCGAGATGCTTCTTGCGATCGACGACCTTGAGGTAAAGGCCGATCAGCATGGCCGCGACACCGAGACATGCGAGCATCACAAGAGCCCAGGTGTAGTTCAGCTGATCAGGAGGAGTGCCAGGGGCGTTGGTGCTGGTCAGCACATTGCCGATCAGGATCGGGAAGAGCCAGAGGCCGATGTTCTGGATCCAGAAGATCAGCGCATAGGCGGAGCCGATGATCTTCTCATCCACAAGCTTCGGAACTGAAGGCCAAAGGGCCGCGGGGACCAGCGAGAAGCTTGCTCCGAGCACCAGGATCGTGACATAAGCGACGACGGTTCCGCCGACAGCGCTACCCTTGAACAAAGGCAGGATGAACGCGAAAGTGAGGTGGCAGAACACCAGCAGGATCGAACCGATCAGCAGCATCGATGCGGCCTTGCCCTTATGGTCGACATAGTTGCCTAGGATCGGGGTGATCGCGACAGCGAGAAGCGGGAATACCGCGAAGATGGTCTCAGCGGTGCCGCGTTTGAAGCCCATAACGCAATAGACGACCAGCGCCACGATAGCGGTTGCCATCAGGCCATATTTCAACCCCTTGTTGCCTTTGATGAAGTTGCTGGAGAAAGCGCAGACAGCAACCAGAAGCATGATGATGTACTGGACTATGGTGACAGCCTCACCGGCCCAGAACGACCCGGCGGCGGGTTCGGTAAGAGTGAGGTTGCACTGGAGCATATTCACGGCATATTTCTGGAACGGGAATATCGCCGAATAGTACAGGACGCAGAGAAGGGCCACGAGCCAGAAACCGAGGCTGGAGAGGATCTTGCCGATGTCAGAGACCTTGAACGGGTCGTCTTTCTCCTCGGCCTCACCGGTCTGGCTGTCGAGCTTCTTGTCCATGAAGAAATATGTAATGAACATGATAAGGGCGATGCAAAGCAGCACGACTCCGAAAGCGACGGAACGGCTGACATTGACCTGTCCGCCGAGCTTGGCGAAATAGGGCGAGAAAATCATGCAGGTGGCCACTCCCAGACGGGCGAGAGCCATCTCTGAACCCATCGCGAGGGCGGTCTCACGACCCTTGAACCACTTGACAATACCGCGGCTGACGGTGATTCCGGCCATCTCGCATCCGCATCCGAAGATCATGAAACCGAGGGCGGCGAGCTTGGCGGAGGCAGGCATGCCATGGTAAAACGGCAAGACATCATCGATGAAGCCGACACCTGTGTGCCAGTTAAGATTATTGGTGAACCATGTCTCAAGTCCGGAACCGATGAAAGAGTCACTGATGGCGTAGTACTTTATAATTCCACCCAGCAGCATGACAGCTCCAGAAAGGACGGCAGTGAAGCGGACACCCATCTTGTCGAGGATGATCCCCGCGAATATCAGGAAGAAAACGAAGACGTTGAGGAACGTCTCGGCGCCCTCCATCGTGCCGAAGGCCTTGGAATCCCAGTCCCTCGTGGACTCCATCAGATCCTTGATCGGAGAGAGGATGTCCATGAAAATATAAGCGCAGAACATGCCGAGGGCCAGCAGCAAAAGCGCGATCCACCTCATCGCGGCCGAATCCCTCAAAGTGGTTTTGACAGTCATCTCTGACATAGTATTCATTTTTAATTATCCGGGCAAAAATAACACAAATCCGGCGAATTCAAGGATTCCCGAGAATAAAATCGTACCTTTGCCGTCCAAGACATCGAAGATGGGAAGAATTCTCGACAATATCAATTACCCCGAAGACATCAGGGGGCTCGACACCGAGGGGCTGAAAACCCTTTGTGGCGAGATTCGTGAATATATTGTCAACTGCTGTTCCAGCAATCCTGGCCACCTGGCCTCGAGTCTCGGAGCGGTAGAGCTTATCGTCGGGTTGCATTATGTCTATAACACGCCCACCGACAAGATAGTCTTCGACGTGGGCCATCAGGCCTATGCCCATAAAATATTGACTGGCAGGAAGGAAGAGTTCAGGAAAAACCGTATGGCGGAAGGTCTAAGCGGATTCCCGAACAGAGACGAGAGCCCTTACGATGCTTTCGGCGCAGGCCACGCTTCCACCTCTATCTCAGCCGCCCTGGGACTTGCCAAAGCGGCGAGACTGTCCGGCTCCGATGAGAAAACGGTGGCTATAATCGGAGATGGCGCCATGACAGGAGGTCTCGCACTTGAGGGGTTGAACAATGCCGGAGACAGCGACGATGACATACTCATCGTGTTCAACGACAACGAGATGGCCATCGACGGCAATATGGGAGCCCTGCATTCCTATCTGCTCAAATTCACGACGGATCCCGCATATAACAAGCTGAAGAACCGCATTTGGGAAGGCCTTGGATCAAGCAAATTCAGAAGCTGGGTCCAAAGGACGGTCAGGAAGGCCAAATCGGGCCTCGTGAACAAGTCTGGGGGCGATTTCTTCGAGGCCTTCGGATTCCGGTACTTCGGTCCCATTGACGGAAACGACATTGAAGAGGTCGTAAGCACACTGCGTAGGCTCAAAGGGATCAAGGGGCCCAAATTGCTCCACACATGCACTGTGAAAGGCAAGGGTTACGCTCCGGCTGAGGCAGATCCCACGACATGGCATGCCCCAGGAAAGTTTGAGCCCCAGACGGGGAAGAGACTGTCCGGACCGTACAAGGCTGACAGGTATCAAGACGTGTTCGGAGAAGTCCTGAGACAACTCGCGAGAAAGGATCCCAAAGTTGTGGGTATCACCCCTGCCATGGCCACCGGGAGCGGGATGACGGTTTTCGCCAAGGAGTTCCCGGACAGGTTTTTCGATGTCGGAATCGCTGAGGAACATGCGGTGACATTCTCGGCAGGGCTTGCCGCCGGAGGCCTAAAGCCCTACTGCTCAATATATTCCACCTTCGCACAGCGAGCCTACGACGAGATCGTCCATGACGTGGCGCTCCAGCATCTCCCTGTGGTGCTATGTCTGGACAGGGCCGGACTTGTGGGCGAGGACGGGGCGACGCACCAGGGAGTGTTCGACATGAGCGCTATGAGAAGTGTGCCGAACACAACTATCGCTGTCCCGAAAGACGAGAAAGAGCTGAAGGACCTTCTATACAAAGGATTGGATGCGAAAGAAGGTCCCTTTATAATAAGGTATCCCCGAGGAATGGGAGAAGGCGTGGAATGGAGAGAGGCGGAACCCTCCCCTGTCGCAGCCGGAAAAGGCGAGAAGTTGCTGGAAGGATCTGAGGTCGCGATCCTCGCGTTAGGCCCGGTGGTTTACAGAGCCTTGGAAGCGGCCAAGAGACTTGAAGATGAGACCGGAAAGAGACCCTCGGTGTACAACATGAGGTTCCTGAAGCCCTTCGACACATCCATTATGGAAGAGGCTTCCCGCGCGAGAGCGATCATTACCATAGAGGACGGAGCGATAAAAGGAGGGCTATTCTCAGAGGTTAGTGAATATATTGCGTCAAGAGGATTGAATACCATCGTGAAGGGATTGGGTGTTCCTGACCGGTTTATCACGCAAGCGCCTGTGGGAGAACAGAGAAAGACTTGCGGCATTGATGCGGATGGGATATATTCCGAGCTCCTGGAACTGTTCAAAAATAATTGAAAAAGTTTTGGAGAATCGGATTTAATGTCTATCTTTGCAATCCCTTTGTCAAAGGGGGTCTTTGAAATAACGCCGAAATAGCTCAGTTGGCCAGAGCACGTGATTTGTAATCTCGGGGTCGTGGGTTCGAATCCCTCTTTCGGCTCTAGCCTAAGAACTGTTTCAGAGAAACTTGGGGGGATCGCATAGCGGCAATTGCGGCGGACTGTAAATCCGCTCCTTCGGGTTCGGTGGTTCGAGTCCACCTCCCCCCACTGATTAAATGTTGCGGAAGTAGCTCAGTTGGTAGAGCATCAGCCTTCCAAGCTGAGGGTCGCGAGTTCGAACCTCGTCTTCCGCTCCAAAAAAGCCGGTGTAGCTCAGGGGTAGAGCGCATCCTTGGTAAGGATGAGGTCATGAGTTCAAATCCCATCACCGGCTCAATTTTGTGTGTAATAACTTTTAATTCATAATATTATGGCAAAAGAAACATTCCAAAGAACCAAACCGCATGTCAACATCGGTACAATTGGCCATGTTGACCACGGTAAGACGACCTTGACCGCCGCCATTACCAAGGTTCTCGCTGAGAGAGTCGCTGGTAACGCCGACAAGATCAAGACCTTCGACCAGA
>Ga0310695_10006986_pt1 | contig 18264 bp, 21 predicted proteins | sample RumenRJG_04DNA_FD_203882 | JGI IMG/M metagenome (GOLD analysis project Ga0310695, IMG submission 203882) | Bovine rumen microbial communities from Lethbridge, Alberta, Canada - RJG_04 (v2) (version 2) | ecosystem: Host-associated > Mammals > Digestive system > Stomach > Rumen | place: Canada...
CCGCCTTGAGACTCACCATCCTAACCCCGTTGACATCGTCCACCTTCTTGGTGACATAGCCTTTCTTGATAAGCGAGGCCACCGTGCTGATGGCCCATTGGCGGCTGCACTTGCACTTCCTCGCCAGATACGAGTATGATCCCCGGAACTCGCTTGCCCCGTCCATCGAGAACCCAAAGATGACGGAGAGCGCCACGACCTCCGTCAGATTGAGATCCTGATAATCCAGGAGAAAGTCCGGGACGACGGTGTAGGTCTTGTTCATGGCTCCACCTATCTCATGGACTCCCTCGCCCCCTCACGGAACCATGGCGTCTGGCTGAACACCCCCAGGAGGATGGCGAACGCCACGCCCTTGATAAGGCAGACTTCCCACAAAACAAGCGCCCCGGTCACGTCACTGACAAGGACGATGAACGAGGCGAGCGCCAACGAGGCAAGGATCACATCGTAGATCCGCCTCAACATTTTGATTATCCCTTTAGCTTCCATAATATAATGATTTGTGTTTCTTTCTGTTATCCCTGCGGAAAGGCTAAGGCAGGGACACGGTCGTTACTGTCATAACCGCTTGCATAGGGGGCCTTTCCTTCCGCCTCTCGGCGTACACGTCAATGGGTGTAGAAAGCCTTGATAATGTCCACACCCTTGTATCTCTTGCGTCTACCGTTGGAGGCGCTCGCCCTGATGTGGCCGGCATTCGTCCATCGAGCGATCGTGTGGGGGTCTACTCCGAGCAGCCTCGCCGCCTCGGTGGTGTTATAGCGACCCGCTGGGTTGATTTTTGGCAGTTCGTTAACCATAACTACTCATTTCTTGTTACCCTCATTCCATTGACCGTCTTGTTGACGGTGAACGACCCCTCCAGCTTCGAGCAGATTACACGGATCTGCGCCGGTTCCGACATCGAGCGATCCCAAGGGAAGAACACCACGTCACCGGCCTCAAGCGACTTGATGGTGGCGAGGTAGTTCGGCCTCCGCTCGTGGTAGATGATTGATTTCTCCATACTTTTATTATATTTGCTTATTGTGTTATACAATAGTAATGCAAAAGTAAATAAAGTTTATTAGACTTGCAAACATTTTGCGAACTTTTTACAACGTTTATTAAATCTATATCAAGACCGACCAGCAAAAAGTCGATGAGGCCAACCGTAAGATAATTGATTTTTTGAACCAAAACAGCCGGTCGTTGTAACCGGCTGTTGATTAGTTCAGGTAGCTCCAAATCTTGTGACCCGCATTCTTATTGTCAGGATCATCGAGCCAGTTGACCGCCATATCGACGAACATCTTGTCCCGCTCCTCCGGTGTGGAGTTAGGAAACCAGCGCATGATCAAGGGGCAGTTGTCCGCCTTGGTCATCTGAAGAGTCACATAAAAGTCCCAAAAGTTATAGTCCGGGATATTCCTGGCAACGCTTTCGTAGACCGCCCTCACCTGGTCGACCGTCCAGTAGGGAGCATGATGTTCCTTGCCGTCCGTTCCCTTGTAGTACATCTTGGCGACATCCTCCATGGCAAATTCCTCATTGTAGTGGTATCCTGACATCGAGGCGTACACCTCCCGCATGAGGGAACGTTTTGCGTTTTCTGGCATAGACTCGTCAACAGCCTTGGAGATGGAGCAGACGGACGCCCACATGGTCGTCTCACCTTTCCCTTCCCCATACTTTTTTATCATCTCGTAAAGTGTCATCTTTTAGTTGCATTTGGGGCACCTCATCATAGGTATCGGTCTCGGAACCATTTTCACCGGAAGTGGCGTCTGAGACTTCGACTCCTTTTGGGGGGCCGGGGTTTTCTGTGATTTTTTCATAAACTCTGTTGTATATCATGGCCGCCATGTCATAAGTCAAGGCGAGCCATTGAGCCAGATAAGCGAAAATAAAGGAGACGGTAACGGACTTAACAAACCCGTTTTTCCCAACGAGAAGCAAGACAACGCAACACCAGAATGTGCAGCATTTTGAGCAGGAAAGAATCTTCACGCTGATTCCGAGCCGTCGCTGGATTTCTTCAGACAGCCCCATCCTTGTGAACAGAACCGCCGAGACCATGACCATCGCCGCCTCCTTGAGCATGTTAAGCCGTGGCGAGGTTGAACGAACCCACAAGCGACACGGCATTGGTGAGGTTGCTGCAATCGGAAAGATTGGCAGGGTTTGCGAGAACGGTTCCGGGGGTTATCGTCGGAATAGTCTCGGATGCGACTGGGACGCTCACTATCGCCCAGACGTTATCCGTGACGGGCCTTATACTCAAGGATTCCCAGGAAGTCGCCCAAGGCTTCCCGGATGGCTTTGTCAGTTCTCGATCTCATGGTAATTTTTTGTTATTTCTTTTTTCGCTGCTAAATGTTATCTTTGCAGCACCCCCAGCGAAAGAAAGCGCGACTGCAAGGACATTTAGCCCTCGGAGCGGTCGCGCTTAATTTGTTTTCGCTGGGGAGTGAAAAACAATTCCGGGGGCTTTTATATTTCCCCCGTGGCCAATCTCCCCCGCATCTCACGACGAAGGGGAGGTGGCCTATGAACAAAAGAAAGCTGCCGCCAGTTTCGGGAGGCGGCGACCCGTTATCAGAACCTATATTGCAAGCCTACGGTGGCCCCAAGCCCGGCATGAACCTGACCTGAAGGCGTGGCGAGGACGGAAGGGCCGAGGGTGGCTCCGACTGACCAGCGGGAGCGGGGAACGACCTCACGCTCACGGATGGTGATGGTGGTCGTCGTCGGCCAGACAATGAGCGAGTCGAGGCTGCACCTCCAACCTGACACTACAGCGTGATACAGGCTGTCCTCGTGATAGACCTTCCGCTCTATCGGGACATCGACCAGAACCGTGTCGCGCCGGATCGTGGTGAAGTATGTCCGCACCGTGTCATAAATATAAGATGCCACATAAACGGGCTTCTCCCGCGTTATCGTGTCGTGGATGGTATAACTTACCGTGTCCCGGATAACGTGCGGTTCAGGGCTGTTTCTGACCGTCCTGCGGCCATATCTGCACCCGATAAGGAACGACACCGCAACGATGAGCAGGATGCCAAGAAAAGACTTGATTAATTCCTTTATTCCGTCCATAGATTCTCTTTATAAAGCCCCGCCCGGCTGGTGACGGGGCAACCACATAATAAACAACACTGAAAACACTATCGGCGCATCACTGCGGCATGATCATGAAGAACAACATTATGAAAAAGAAAGAAACCGCCGCCCAGCCACGGCGGTGTTTCCCTATATTCCTAACCTGCGGCCACGGTAGCTCTTGTCGAACAAAAGCTGGTGGCGCTGAACTCCGACGCGCTTGTGCGAAATATGTAAAAACGTGTCGTAGCAGATGAGCTGGTCTATCTCAGCCCAGATCTCCGGCGTTGACTTGGCGAGGTGCGCCAGGCGGAAGGTCTCCAAAGGACTCCCGGTGTGGATGTCAGCAGCCTCGCCCAAGCGGTGCTGGGAAGAGGGAACACCCCCGACGATCTCGTTCAACTCCTTGCACCTGTAGCCGGAGTTGACCTTCATGGGCTTGCCGTACTTGTCTCTCAGGGGTTGCAAGACCCTCCTGACGAGCGCCAGCACGGAGTCCCGAACCTCGAAGGAGGGGATGACATTCCGCACCCCTCTCCGCTCAAGCTCCTTGGCATGACTTGTCGCCTCGAACTCGGCCCAAGAAAAACTCTTACTTATCGTTCCCATCTTTCACCTCCTTTTCACCTTCTATTTTGATTACACCACGGACGTCAGCCCCCAGCTTGTCGCTGATGACACTCTCCACCACCTTGGGCAGGTCTACCGTGACACGCTTACCCTTCTTCACCGTGAGCCAGTTCTGGAACACGCTGATGCACTCGATGCCGATGACGATGAGCATCAAGGCTGTCTGGATTATCTCATAGCCTGTCGCCACGGCGAGCGAGGAGGCCAGTACCGACCAGCAGAAATACTCGAAGCACTTCCCGACCGTCCTCCGTATCGCCCTGCTCCAGCGCACCTCCTCGCCCCTCGTCTTCGCCGCCTGGATGCCGAACCACAGGTCGATCATTATGACCATGAAGGAGATGAACAGGTAAGGGAGCATGCTGGCGAGTGAGTTCTCGAAAAACAAGAGCAAGGTAGCTGACAGCCCCGTCCCCGCCACGACCGAGCTGGTGGAAGGTGTGTCGGCGAGGATGGAGGGAGCCATGCCGTCGTTATGAATCATTTGGCCTTCCCTCCATCCGATTTGATGTAACGGCCTGTCTTGCGATCTCTCGGCTTGTCGGTGATGTTGTCCTCCTTCACGTTCTCGCCCTCCACTGGATGTGCCGCTCCGCCGCCTTCGCCGCCTTGTGTCTTGGGCTTCTCGTTATTCTTGAAAAGCATGACGCAGACAGAAAGATAGAACACGATGTTCAGGACAAACGGAATCCAGTACCAACGCTCGATGTCATGGGCGGCGTTGCCGAGTCCTGAAAGGGTGGCCGTCATAAGGGCGAGCAGCAACACAATCAAAAGGTTGATTAAATCATATTTTTTCATATCTCTATAATTTTGGTTTAACTCAGTCAGTTAGGGGGCTTAGTGATTGTGCTTTCATGTAACCGCATCAAAATCCGTAAGTCAGTCAATTAGGGCCGAAAGTGATTACAATGCCGTCCCATCCATATTCACCCACGCAGTCCCGCTCCAAATGATGGACTTGTTGAGTGTTTCATCTAAATACAACCACCCGGCAAAGAAACTTTTGTACCACGCATCCGTCCCAAAATTTGGCCTTTGGGACGTTGTCCCGGAATGCCGATAGGACGAAGCAACCAAATCAACACCGCCGTTGCACGCCTTGAAGGTCTTCCCATCAATTTCGTAGGTCGCATCGGAATCCTTGATGGCATTGTAAATACCTTCGGTGAACAACACCTTTCTTGAATATGCGTCAAGGCCCAAAAGTCGGAAGTGGTCTGCCCCGGAGTTTCTTCGGACAAGGTTTCCGTTATCAAGGAACACTTCTTCTTCGTCAATGGAGAACATCGTCTTGTACGAAATCTTTGCAAACTCTATCCTTGTGTTACTCATTGTCAAGTAGAAGGTTTTCAATGCGGATGCCGCATCCGTTGCGTGAACAACATAGGAAATCCGTTTCCACCCATCAGTATATCCGGCGGCTTGACCATCAACGGGAGTGTATGGGGAAATCTTCGGCCCTTGTTTGAAATTGTTAGTGCCAAACATCGCAGATTTACAAACAATCGTAGAGATGTTTGAACTTGTAACGGCGATTTCCGTAAAAATGCGGAAGATTATATCCACATAGACAATCTTATGCGTCGGGAGGAAATAAGGATATGGAAGGATAACATTTTGCGCTGTGTCCCCGGCGGTGAAACTCAAAACATTTACACCATTAACCGATACTACCTTCATTCCAAAAGTAGAAACATTCGTCCGCATCAAAGAATGTTCTACATAACGGCTGATACCGTCTTCGTTAAGTGCGAGTTTGTTCTCAAACACTACCAACGGCGAACGATTGACCTGCGAATGGTATGAGAATTTCCCACACACGCCCGTATCGTACAATGCCCGTACCTTTGCAAAGAGGGTGCTTTTCAGTTCCGCAGTATTTCCACCATAGTCGAAGTCAATATGCGTCCTTTCGGGATTTGTAATTGACAAGTTGTCGAGAACGTAGTCGAAATCACTCTGCGTTTCGGTGTTTATCTTGATATACACACCGATACCCGTCACATTGATATGCAAGGGGCAACGATGTTTCATCGTAAGATTTACGGCTTGTCCGATGTCCACTTTGTTATAGTTTGCATCAGCACCGTAAAACTCAAACCAAGCCGTATCTAACACAACATCTCCAATCAGCAAATTTGGTTCATCCAAGCGGATGGCCTTCGTGTTTGGAGCAAGATAGTTTGACCCCTGGGCAACGAAATTCACGAAGTTCACCGTCATCATATTGCACAGGTCAATGACATACGGGATGTCAGCACCGATAATACCATTATCTATGCCACAATTCAAGAAATAGAGAATGTTGGACGAGCCCTTGTTCTCCCCATAGTTCAAGTCTGGATTGAAACTTATGTAGCCGCCGACTTTTGAACCCTTCACCGTATCAAAAACTGCCTCTTGCAGATACGATTGATTGACGATTACATACCCCGTGAAATATTTTGCGGTTACTCGGCAAAATGTCGCTTTAGTTGTATTATACCACTGCTTAAAATTAAGACAATGGACGGAACTGAACGAAGTGGAAGTGCTTTCAAAATAGCAATCCTTCATATAATTGTTCCCGGCCTTGTATTGGGTTTCGCAGTCAAAAACGAAAAGGGATTCCCCGTTTGCCGTCGGGGTATAGAGGATGTTCAGCCGTTCAAGGTTGATGTTGTGCCTTTCCAAGAAAGTAACCGTACCCGTGATAGAGCATACGATGTTCTCGCCGTCCAGAGTTTTCCCGGTAGTAATAGCACAAAAGTCCATCGCCTTTTCAAATGCGGCTTTGTCCGTTCCGAACCAAGACAACTTGGTTTTGTCCACATCGAAAGACCCACCGAAACCACAGGAGAGTTTTGCATCCCCGGAAATCCTTGTCCCGTTTCCCGTCAATGTGCCTGAAGTGAGTTCTCCACCGTTGAAAAGCAGAACGCACCCGGAAGGGATTGTAATTGTTCCAACCGCGAAAGGATAACGGATTTCATAGATGGTGTTCGTGGCCGTCACCTGTGAGGCGAAGGTCTTGTTTTTCCGGAGAATTTTGTAACCCATCCCGTCGGGGGTGGAGCTGTTGTACACCCTGTCGGCGAACTGGAGCTTGTCGGAAGAATCGAAGTCAATATCCTGTTCGTTGGCCTTCACATTTTCCTTGATAATACGGCTGCCTATGTAAACTTTTGTCGTGTCGGTGGTGATATACATGGTGTCATCCCTCTTCGTCTGGATAGCGTCGTACTCGGCCTGGGTCAGCTCAACGATGTTGTGGATAGTCTCGGAACCGACCTTGCCAGTCAAAGCCGTGGCCAGAGCCGCTGATGTGACATACCCGGATAGCGCCTCCTTCACGCCACCGGATGTGACTGGCTTTGTGCTTCCGGAGGTCGGGGACGCATCCATATCAAGGAATTTGGTATGAAGTTTATGGACGACTCCGTTTTCCTCCCAATGTGTTCTATTCTTTATATAGTCTTTGCCGGAACTGTCGTTCTGTGACCAGTCAGACTGCTTGTGCGCGGGAATTGTTACAGTCTTGTTCTCAATCGGTAGCTCAACGCCGTCCGCCTCTATCACCTCAATGACATTTTCCTGAGCGTCTTCCTCGACACTCGCCAGTTTGTCCTTGTCCTCGTCGGTGTAGTCGTTGGTGGAGAGGTTCTTCCCGTCGCTTCCGTTGAGAGCCGTCTCGATATTCTGCCTTGTCACGTCAGCGTCAGAGCCCTTCGCCCCGTTGCGGACGGAGAAGTCCGAGGTCGTCCCGTCGGTCATCGTGACACGGACGATATTCTCGCCGCTATCCTCCAATGATGTCTGGATCTGCTCGACAGACTCGATGCCGACACCTTTAGGGCCGGGGATTCCGGCGGTCATCTGGGACGTGAGGTCAATTGTCTCGATGCTGAGGTGGGAGCACCTGTCCTCGCCGCCCTCGTCCTTGGTGTGGGGCACAAGCATCACTATATCCGTGATGTCCACGGTCTTCATGCCTATCTCCCCGGCGTTCTCCTGGAGGATGGCGGTGTAGAGACCGTTAACCTTCTGGTCCTTGCCGTAGAGCGTGAATGATATGACGTTCCCCTCTATTTGGAGGTCGCCGTAGGGCATCGCTCCGAAGGGCGACCTGACCGCCAGCGTGAGGTCTTTCCCCTCGAGGTCGTAGGGGGTCTCCCCGTCGAGTATCGTCCAGTTGAAGCGCAGGTCGTTGCCTATCCTCTTGCGCCTTACGTTCTCATTGTCGTGGCATCCGCATCCCATGGCCTATTCCTCCTCCTTGAAAAGCGGTTCCAGAAGGGTGAGTTCCCCGAGGAAGATGTCGGTGTCGGTCTCGGCGATGGCCTTGGCGAAAGCCTCCCTGTCGATCTTCTCAAGGGCGACCTCTATCTCCTCCTTCAGGTACTTGTCATACGCCTCGTTCGCCCCGTCCACGTCCTTCTGGTCAACGAACCTTTCCCTGAGTCCCGCCAGGAAGTCGTCATGCTCTTTCTGGTAGCGGAACAGCTTGAGGTGAGCGGAGATGAGCGCGCTCTTGACGGCCTTGTCCGTAATTCCCGCGGTGCGGATCTTTCCGAGTGTGCGGAAAAGGTTAATGATGTCGATTCTTTTCATATCGCGATTTATATTATGATTGTCATTTGAGCCCCGTCACCATAGGAGTCCCTGCTCCCGATGGTGGTGTATATTGTCACGGTCACGTCATAAGACTGGCCGGAGAAAGCCATAATATCGAAGTCCCCAGACCAGCTGAAGGTCTCCGTGTACGTGGATGATGAGCTGGCCGACGAGCGGCTTGTGGTCTTGGCCTTGCGGTAGGTCACGCTTTGCCCCGTCTCGTTGACCACAGCCGTGACGGTGGTAGAGAGCGAGCCGGAATAGTTCGCCGAGAACTTGTAGCTCACTGTGAAGCCTGTCGATGTCTTGGTGATGGCGGTCACATTGGCTACCGTGGCTGTAGTCCGCTTGGACAGTTGGATGGTCGCTCCTGTGGCACCAGGGATAGGGAAGAAAGCCGACTGCCATACGAGGTCGTGGTGCATATAGACCCAGTACTGGGCGATGTCCGTCCCCGTGTCAGCCGTCGCTATCATCGTGGTTCCGTCCGGGATATAGACGAGGACGAGGCTGGCGGTAGCGGTTGTGGCTGAGGTCCAGGGTGAGCGTCCCGCCGTTCCACCGGCGTTGGTCTTGCCCAGCACCTTGCTCATATCAACGTACCAGTTGTCAAATGTCCAGGCGTTGTTGTGCCAGAGGGGCTTGGCGATGTCTCCGTCCGCATGGGTCAGCGCCGTGATGTAGTTTCCGATAAGGATGGCGGGGTAGCACCTCGCGAGCCTCGCCTTGAGCGTTTCATCGTCGATAACCTCATCCGAGGATGTCCTGACGACAAACTCCGCTATCCGCACCCCCTCGGTGTTGTTGGGGGAGTACTCCGCCCTGACGACGGAATAACCGGCTGACTCGGACTGTGAGCCGCCGATCCAGAACTGTGAGGTGGACGGTATCTCCCCATTGAGGTCGGCCTTGGCGTTTCCGGAATAACCGACAAGTGACTGCTGCGTGGGGGTCGTGGCGGGGTTAATAAAGTCGAAAAATCTATAAGGGGAAGACCCGGTCATTCCCTGAGCGTTGGGATAGCCCACATAGTCCCAGCTGGTGGCGTGTATCGCCACGGGGTCGGCCTTTGAGTCATTGTCTGGCACGGCAAGGCCATAGACTATCCCGGAGGCTATCATGTCGGATGTCCCACGGAAGTCCTCAAGGGAGAGTTTGAACTTGCCGGGGTAATGGATTGGCTTGATGAGCGAGAACTTGTTGACAATCCCTCCCTGGCATCCGTACTTGATGCAGTTTCCGATGTCACGGTAGGTCTGCCCGGTGGCCTGCTGAATGTCACCGCTGCCGTTGGTATTTATGTTAGCCGCTCCGACTATCTTCTTTGTTGTCGCGTTCCAAGGCATATCCGCTTCTCCTTTAAGTTGTTGACACTCCTCCGGCTGAGACGTAAGAGTCTGACTCGAGTCCCGCTCCATGCACACGGACGCATCCGTTGGTGGAATCGTAGTATAGATACACGCCGCTGGCGAGGTATATGACCTTAGCCGAGAGCGAGCGGAAAGAGGTTCCGGGTGTGCCGATGTCGATACCGTTGCCGAGTGTCATGGCTCCCGTTGTCCCGTCGATGGTGACGGCTCCCGCAAAGCCTGGAGATATCGCCTGGCTCTTGATGTTCGTAGTCTCGTCTGTCGTGGGGGCATAGAACGTGACACCTGACGCTGACGAGTTCCCCGACCGTAAGACAAGGCTGCCCCTGGCCATGAACTGGACAAGGCCACTTGACGCGTTCGCCCCTAACCTTCCCTGAAAAGTCCCAGAACCGCTGTAGAACTCAATCGCATGATTGGCTGTGCTGTTTGCCGCCGTTATCCTTATGGCCGGGTCGGTCTCCACGGACGGGTTAATATACAACGCTCCCGTCAGCGGCTTTGTACTGCCCGCCGTAAGGGGAAGATAGCCGGAGAGGTCGGGAGCCGACGGGATAGTGGGGATATCCACGTATGTCTTGCCCGCTGCGTCCATCTTAACTCCGTAACGGTTGCCATACAATGAGGTGATGACGCTTGCCGTTCCGCTCTCGACCGCCGAGACCTTGACCGTGCCATAGGTTGATGCAGTAGCCGGATCAACGGACACCGACGGTATGTCGGGAATATCGACATACGCCTTCCCGGTCGAGTCCCTCTTCAGGCCGTAGCGGTTGCCGAACACGGTGGTGACCACCGAGGCGACGCCGCCTTCCACCGCCGCCATCTTGATAGTGCCGTAACTCTCCACCGTCGCGGGAGACACACCGCCCGACACAGTGCCGCCTGTCCATTTCTCTCCGTCCCAGGTAAGTACCTGGCCGCTTTGGAGGCCCGTGTAGAGATCGTCGTCCACGTCCGTCAGGTCTGGCAGCGTGGACGCGCCCCCTCCTCCGCCGTCCTCATCCGACAGCCCTCCCGCCGACATCCAGCCCTCGGCGTACATTCCCTGGTACTTGGGGTTGAGTTTGAGGCGGTACTTGGTCTCGCCGTTCTCCTCAAAGGACTCCGAGACGAACCAGTCTATGGAACCGGACGACGATACCGACTCGCCCGTCTTGGGGCTGACAATCTCTCCCCCGGACACAGCCCCCTGACGGCCATCATTGTCCTCAACAACGACAGACACGCTGACCGTTGACAAAGCAGCAGCCGGAAGGGATATGAGGGATATGTCCGCCTCATCCTCAATGAGGTCGAGTGACCACTCCTCAGTGATGTAGCTGAGACCCTTGTTGGAATAGAATAGATCCGGAAGATTGTCGACCGTAAATAGTCTCCCGCTCATCCGCAATCTCGGTGTCGCCACAGACAAGGCCATGTCCTTCGCCAGCCACTCGCCGTAGGGGACGGACGGGATGGAATCCGAAGACCACGTTCCGACCAGCGTCCCGGTCACCCCCTTTGGGGAGTTGGACAGGAGGAAGTTACCCTTGTTCCCGGCGAAGGAGTCGGCAAAGAGAGGCGAGTACGACTCGTCTCCCCTCGCCCCGTTGTCCATCAGCAGCCGGGTGACCGCCTTGTCGTACACGGACATGCACTCGATATTGACCGAGTGGACGCACACCGTGTTTCTGCCTGACGACACCCTGATGGTGATTGTCTTGATCGGATTGAACCCCGTGGGCAAACGGAAAATGTCGGTCACGAACTCCTTGCAGTCCTGATGGTCGAGTGTCTTCGGCAAACCAAGGCCGTCGTCAAAGTGCGACTCCTCGGCTACCCACTCCATCTGTGTCCTGCCTTGCGTGGTGACCTCCTTGAGATAGAGGGTCGTGTCGCTCCCGCTCCTGGGATCGCGTCCAGTCGCCATGACGGTAAGGCGCATGATCCCCACGTCGAAGGGAGTCGTGTTTCTCGACGACACCTTGATACGGAAACCGGGATCAGAGTCCCTCGTGGCGTTCGCCACTGAGGAAGTTTGGCTGATGTACTCACCGAGATCCAACGTATAGTAGCCTCCGTCCTCGCCAGTCCAGCTTCCGTTGGTTTGCCAGAGGTTGAGTTCCATGTCCGGATCTGGGATCAATGACTCAAGATGGTTGGGACACTCAACCTCGACCGTGCTCTTTGCCGGGACTATCTCGGTTGTGAGCCTCCCAACCGGCCAGCAGTCGTGTGTCTGGGATGATCCAAACGCCTTGACCGGATATGCGCCCCCGGACGTGTCGGAGACCTGCTCCCCGGAGGTGAGTGCGGTCACGTCCGTCTCCCTGACAAGGAGCCACGCCCCACCCCTCTGCGAGATAGTGCAGTGCAGCGAGCCGAGTAGGCCGTCAAGCACGTCGTAGTAGCTCTTCCCGGCCATGTGGTCGAGGTTGACGGTCGTTCCGGTAAGGAGGTCCGCGGCGGTGGCGAGGTCATTAGCCGCTGTCGAGATCATCCTGACGGGCAAAGCCAACCCTGTGGCCCCAAGGACGGTCTCAAGGATCTCTCCGAGAGTCCGGCTCCCAATGGCTGGCCACTCCAACATTTTCAGCTCTCCCAGCCCGTCGGTGGCAGTTATCTGCACGTCGTAGGGTGGATCGATCCAAGGGGCAGCGTAGAGTTCCGGGGTGACGAACCCCCTCCACACCACGACGCTGTCCACCTCAAGACGGACAGCGAAACGGGTGGGATCTGACGTGTACAGGACGGCGAACTCGTCGTCCACCTTGCACTCCGCCGGTATCTCCAGGGACATTCCATGGATGTTCCCGGACAGCTCGCAGCGCAGCTGAGGCGAGCCGCCCAGCCGTCTCTCGACAGCCGCGCCAGTGTAGTCGTTGTCGGCTATGGCGATCTTCACGGCCTTGCCGCTGACTGAGTTAAATCGAAATATGAACCTGTCAACGTATGCCATAGCGCTATGTTGTGTAATTCCTCCTGTCGTTCTCGTTATTCAGGACGGCCACCAGTTTCGACCCGTTGGCCGTAAGAGTTCCGGAGACTTTGATGTTCATCTCTCGTCCGAAAGCCGTGACCCCTGATGAGGTTCCGGAGGAGTATGATGACGTGGCCACCGATCCGGACGAGCCACCCCAGTTGGCCGCGGCGTTGCTCATGGCGGTTTTCATTGTCGCGGCAAGCGCGACCATGGCAGATCCAGCCGCTATAGCTGCCACTCCGTTACCGGATGTGAGTGCGGCCTTGGCTGCTATAACACCGACACCCTCGGTGATGAACGCCTTTCCTACGGTGGAAAGCATATCCGCCACCACGCTGATGCCCGCCTGAGCGAAGTTGCCCCAGGCGTTCTCCCCGTTAATCAAGTCGCCTATGAGCGTACCTATCGCCTCGCTCATGCCAGCCACGCCGGACTCGATCACTCCGGACAGCTCGACAATCGCAGCCTGAGCCGCCTCGGTGTCTACCACCGGCTTGATAAGTGCGGGAATGGTCAGCGTCTGTGCCGAACCCTGGAGGGAGCCGGGAGTGGTTATGGAGGGCAGCGCCCCGTCCATGCGAAAACGTGCCGCCGCCTTGGCGAGATCATTCTGTTTCCTCAACTCCGCCAGTTCCCTTTCTTTGGTAACAAGCTCGGTCGCGGCCGCGAGGGTCAGAGCGGTTGCCTCCTGAGTCTCTTTAGCAGCCTTAGCCTGTGATGTCTTTGTGCCTGTGATTTGATTCTCAAGGCGAACCATAGAGGTCAACTCTTGTTGCCGTTGAGCCTCAATATTCAAGACATTGGCTTGGGCTTGATATGTCTCCCTGGTCTCAGCGTCCGTGTTTTTTGTCAAGGAGTCCATCGCCTCTTGGTTGGCCAAGATCCGGCTGGCGATATCCAGTTGCTGATCGTACTTCTGGTTAATCAGTTCGACCGCCTTCGCTTGCGCGGCGTCCCTTTCGGACTTGCTGGCAGAGCGGTCACGGGCAATCAAGAGCTGCTCATTAATTTCTTTCTGGTACTGCGCTTGAGTTACCAGCGAAGCGTCTAACTCCCTATTAAGATCCACCCGCTCACTGGCGAGATCGGCAGCTTGTTGAGCGGTAGCGTTAGCCCAATTTCGCTCATCACGAGAGGCAAAGGGATGAGTGATGTTTGCCCAATCCCGGCTCCAATTATCCTTGAATCCTTCCCACCAGGTGGCTGTCCTCTCGCCAGAGCCAGTAATATCATCAAGCGCTTGTCGATAAGTCTTCCTGTATGCTTTAGCTGATGCCGCGAGATTTACACCTTGGAGCCTTGTCTCAAACGACTGTGCCTCCCGGTTAAGTTCCTGAAATGCCGTGATTACGGCGGTTATGCCAAGTCCGGCGAGCGCTCCACCGACAGCGGCGATTGAGGAGCGCATATTTGTGAGACCCGCCTCACTCTGACGGAACAGCCCACGGAAAAGGCTCGTCGCATTAGTGATATTGCTGTTAAGCGTCCCTAAAGCGCCCGATGCGCCACCGAGATTGGAGGCGATTTCTTTCAGCGAGTGCTCCCCCTGCTTTTGGAAATCAGCAAGAGCCGCCTTGCTTTCCCGCATACCCTTCTTAAAATTAGAAGTCTCGGCGGTTACTACAGTTTTGAGTTTTTTCTCAGCCATTCCACCCAATTTTTTCGAGAAGGCTTCTCGCAGATTCTGTTCTCTGTTCGTCAGACATCTCTTCCAGTCGTTTTCCCGCGTTTTCCTCTTCAAGGGGCTCGTCCCACGGCATCCTCCAGAACTTTCGAGGATCTTTTATTTGGTCACCTTTCTTGAGATTGATGTTAAACAAGCGGAGAGCTGCCCCCCTCACCAATTCACCGACATGCCTCCTTTCGGCCTCAACCTCTCTATTATGAGATTCCAGAGCTTCCCAGAACACTCCGACCGGCATGTCGTAAAAGTCGGAGAGTGTCATTCGTAAGACGCCGAGGGCAAGCCCCCTGATGTCCCCAAAGGACAAGGAGACGGCCTCGGCGTCATTTAGCTTTTTTTTTCCGCCGTCGTGGTTTTCGGCACCATCTCCCCAAAGATGGCTGTGATCGCGGCGTTGACCTCGAAGAAGTCACAATCAGCGACTGTCTCCACCGATAGCCTCTCGTCACTTCCCACTTTTCGCATAGCCTCATTAACGCATGCGGATATCAGGTGAGGATATCTGGAGGGAGGGAGTTTGGCGAAGTTTTCCATTCCCTCTGCGCTATTCTCACCGACGGATTCAAGGTATGACGCTATCGCGGCGAAAGTCACCGATATGGGGTACTCAACCCCTTTGATAATTATTCTCGCCATAGCTAACTCGCCGCGAACGTGACGTCACCGTCAACCTTGAAATTGACGCTATAGGTCGCCTCATCCTCGGAATTAGATGACTCGGTGTAGCCTGTTATCACGCAATTGCCAGAAAGCACTTTGCCTGAGCTCGCCGCATAAGAGAAGGGTATCTTGGCCTCGCTTCCCTTGGCGAGAGAAAGCTCCATAACATCGTCTCTTGTGAGACGGTTGGTCGTCCCCTGGGGATTGGTGAGAACCACAAGTCCCTGCGCGGCAAAAGTGACCTCGTGGCCTACGACTTCCTGACGCTTGTTCCCACTGTCATCCTTGGTGATGCTCTCTTTAATGGTCGGGGTTATGCTCAACTCATCCTGGGTGCGCCCGGCGAGTGTCTTGTTGTTGATTTTGAAAGCTATGTTATATCCAAATTCTGCCATAATGTTATGAGATTTGTATAATCCTGTAAATTGTCTCGATATTCCAGACTCTCTCCACGCACGTTTTAGACGTCGACGAAATCCTTGTGAAGAATTTCCCGGAGTTCATTTCATCCATAATCGCCGTCTTGACGGCCTCTGACTTGCTCCACGCCACATCGAAGTCATCCGAGTAGATCTGGACAGTCATGTTTGTGGCAATCTTGTATATCCCGTCCTTCGTCGAGGAGTATTCCGGTGTGTAGAAATACACTCCATAAGGGTACTCGTCAGTCTCAGCCTCGGAGAGGAAAAACGGGATAATATCCCTCACGGCCTCAACGACCGCCGTGCCTATCTGGTCTACCATCATCCTATATCGTAGCCTTGATCTTTCATGGACTTTTTGAAGGCCGCGAAAGCCCTCTCCTCAAACCCGACAATCGCCTGGTCGTAGAAGTTCTCGTGCGGCTGGCCCACATTATTCCTTCTCCTTCGCCCGGTGGCCGTCTCAGCTCGACGTACCGGGCTATCGAACCGATGCGAGGGGTCACGGCCAGTGATCGTACCGTAGTTTTTCCAGTAAGCGTGGAACCACTCCGGGCCAACCCTTCCGCTCTCATCCTGCCATTTACGGTCGAGGAACATTCCGAAGACAGCGGAGACATCGCCAGACGGCTGGGCTTTCACTGAAGATTTGACAAGCTGCCTTGAGAAAGCGGGAACCTCACGTTTCAGGTTCCTTACCTCCCCCGAACAAGCCACTCTGAGGGCCTTTTTCACAGCTTTGACAAGTTCCACTGGAGCCTCATCAAACATCCGTAAGACATCGCTCACGCCTTCTATCCTCGCCTCCGCCATAGCTATCCATCGATTGCGAACAATGAAAGAATGCAGACCGGAGAGATACGATCGATGTTATCGATGTTCCGTATCTCATAAGGCTTACCATCTACCAAGACTTGCCACCTTGTGTCAAGATCCTTGATCTTATAGATGCGCACCTCAAGGCTTTTCCCGTCCTCAAGGTTCCCGTTGTCAATCATCTCGGAGGCGCGACGCACGACTTTCGCCCAGACACAGGATCGATCCCTCCAGGCGTAAGTCTTCTGGCCCTGATCCCCAGTGGCGATAACTCGCTCCCGGAGAGTGACCATCTCATCAAAGTCCCCTATCTGATAAACGTCAGGCATATCTACAAAAGGTCATAAGTCCTGTGCGGTCGAAGGAGCAACTGCGACGCCTTCGGGAGAGTCTCCACGGAGTCCATCGGGTTCGCGAAAAGTGAGGAGGCCATCAGAAGGATCGCATTTACGATGTCAGAGGGTACTTGTTTCATACCCGCCGTATAACTCACCTCAACCGCATAGCCGGTCATATCCTCTGGGAAAAACAATGTCCCGGTGAATATATCCTCGGTAAAGTCTGATGTCTCGGTATCGTCAACCTTGACGCCGTCCACCGAGATCAGCGGACGGCTCAAGGCGACTTTGGAAGAAAAGGGTAATACATCCACGAAATTGGACAAGAGGATGACACGACCGATATAGTGTTCAGCCGAGTCGATAGCCGCGGTTAACTTTGCCATAAGTTCCCCGTCAAGGTCATCCGAAGTAATCCTCAGATGGCTTTTTAAGCGTCCCAAGAAAAAAGACAAAGCCGTCGCGTCATGTTCTCTTGTCCCCATTTCAGTCAAATTAAGCGGTGACGATATCCTTGATGGCGGCGAAGCTCTTAGGCTCGACAACCTTCGCGTCATTCCAGGCGTTCAGGATGATGCGGATCTCGGCGCTGGTCGCCAGCACAAACGGATCGACAACAAGGTCAATCCCGCCCCAGGAACCGATCCAGAGATCCTCCCAGTTTCCGAAGATAAGCGGCGAGAGACCAGTGCCTGTGCCCTTGGTGAGGTTGGAGGGGACGAGGGTCGTCCAGTCAACCTTGTAACCGTTGAGACGGCCACCCTCGTCGAGGAGGAAGCGACCGCTGTTGGCGGTTCTCTCGATAGACTTAAGCTCGCCCCATACCTTGGCGTTGGCCAGATAGCCGAGTTTGCCACGGTTTGCGTTGTTGTTGTTGATAGCCGTCTCAAGGGCGACAATCTTGGCCCATGTCAGCGCCGCTCCGTTGGTTCCCATCGCGACCGACCCGATTCCTGTGGTGTTCAGGACACCAGTAGGCTGGTTGTTTGATCCGGTGCCGGCAATAGCGGCCTCGTCAATGAGTGTGGCGTGGGCGTCAAGGAGCTTCTTGCGGATAAGAGCCTCCACGTCGAGCGATGTCTGACGGAGCAGATCCTTTGTCACCGCTCCGGCGACAAAGTTCCGGTGTGGAGTCAGGTCACCGGGAGCGAAGGTGAGCTTGGTGACTTGACCGACAGCGGCCTCAGCGAGCCACCCGGCAGTGAAGTCGTTGGAGGAGATTGTGGGCAAAGTGCCGACAAGATCACCGAGAAGGGTAGCGCCCATGTTGGCGACAACGAGCCTCGCCCTGAGCGAGTCGATGTACCTTGCGGGCATTGTCTCCTTGAGATAGCCACCATCAGCGTTGGTGGTGTAGTTCTGTCCGGCAGCGGCGCGGAGCAACGCTGAAGGAACCACATGACCGAATTGTTTCAGGCCGAGACTCTTGTGCTCATCACGACCCATTTCAGCCGCCTCCCTCTCAAGTCCTGTCAACTGGCCACCGTTGGGAATTTCCGAGCACTCACGGAGGAATTTCGTGAAAGAGAACACATGTCCCTTCTTCGCCTCCTTCTCAAAGTGATCCTCGGCAAGCCTTCTCTCGGCGGCATCCACCTCCAGCGCTCGCTCAAGCTCTGTCTCCAGAGCCTTGATGTCATCGAGGCCCTTCTGGATGGCCCCGGCATTCTCAGCGGTGTTCTCTAAAGCCTTAACT
>Ga0310695_10006989_pt1 | contig 18263 bp, 21 predicted proteins | sample RumenRJG_04DNA_FD_203882 | JGI IMG/M metagenome (GOLD analysis project Ga0310695, IMG submission 203882) | Bovine rumen microbial communities from Lethbridge, Alberta, Canada - RJG_04 (v2) (version 2) | ecosystem: Host-associated > Mammals > Digestive system > Stomach > Rumen | place: Canada...
GGCACAGGCATGGTACGACCTTTCTAAGCAAATGACGCAAAGTGAGGCGCTGATGCAGTCGCTACATACATCAATAAATGCGATAGCAACAGGTATCGGAGCGCTTATCAAATTGTTCCCGGTGCTCATCCGCTTTGCAATGATATTTGGTTCGGCTCTTGGGTTTAAGGGACTGATAGCAGGTGTAGGTGGAATGATAAGTGCTTTCAGGGCGTTATATAAGGATATAGTGATGGCTACTGGCGCAATGGGAGCATTTAATATTGCAATGAAGTCTAACGCGGTGTTGTTTGCCGTATCGGCTCTTGTGTCGGCTATCACATTGGTTAATGACTATAGTAAGGCCGCTGATGAAGCAGCCAAGCGTGAGCAGGAGCGGCAGGCTAAACTGAAAGCTGCTTTTGAGAACTCGAAGGAAGCTGTAGAAAAAGTTGTCAAACCGTTAGAAAATTATAAAAAGGCTCTTGATGATACAACGCTTTCGGAAAAGCAACGCGCCGAAATGCTCAAACAGTTCAAGAGCGAGTATCAGGACTATCTCGACTATCTCGGCATCGAAATCAACTCTGCTGTTGACCTGGCTAAGGCTTACGCACAGGTGGTTAAGGTCATGAAGCAGAAGAAAGCCTACGAGGAACGTGAGTCGTATCGGCAACAGCAGAATGGCGATAACCGTATGAGCCGTATCGAAAACCAGGCTAAGGTGGAAGCCGCTGCCCGTTCGTTAGGACTGGATGATGTCGATAAGGCTTTTCTTGAACAGAACCAGAACCTTGGCACAGAGGAACTCTATCGCAGGCTGGTTGAACGTAAAGTGGGCGCAACGGCCGTCGGACAGAGAGGCAAAGAAGTGTCCTTCATGTATGTCGATGACAAACTGGTCAATGCAGGCACGAGGTTCGCACCGACAGCTAAAGTCCGTTACAGGACAGAAGGCAGCAACGAGTTGTATGATGCTATTGATGCCTACATCAGTGCATTTAGGGCAGAGCGGAATACGAATAAGGAAATTGATGCGATGTTCAATTCGGAGTATAAGGACATCGACCTTGAAAACTTCAGCATTGACGAGTTCAACAATCGCGTACAGCAAGCCAAATGGAGACGTGGCGGCTCGCTCGATAACGAAGCACCTGACAAGGATGCCTTGAAGGCACTCAGAAAAGAGCAGCAGGAAGAAAAGAAGGCTATGAAGTCTGAGATGGACCAGGCCGAAAAGGATTCTACCGCCGTCATCAATGCTATCGAGGAGTTTTACCGACTGCAGGAATCAGCCATTGAGCAGTTGGTGGCAGACGGCAAGATGACACGAGAGGAAGCCGACAGGGCACTGGATTATGTGCGTAATAGAAAGGATGAAATGCTGATGAACGCACGTCGGGCCATAGCTGGCAAAGATAGTGACTTCGAGGAACTGCGTAAGACGATGGGACGCGATATGTTGCGGCCTAATGATATCAACTCGCAGCGTGCCCTCAATACGGTACAGAGCATAGATGTGCAGGAGGCCGCAAAGCGCCTGCAACGCTTTGACGGCTCAAAGGATGTCTATGAACTTAATGCCGGTGCATTCACACAGGCTATGTTAAAGAACGCCGCCCAGAACGAGTTAAACATTCAGCGCCGACAGGCAGCTGTCCAGCAGGAGATTGACAAGATTCTCCTGCAGTATCAGTATGTGGAACAGGCACAGCGCACGTTCGGCGATAAACTGGTGAAGCTGGGCCTTATCACTGACGGTTACGACAAGGTGGTGCAGCAGCTGGCAGACGGCACGGAAATCGTGGCCAATACCCGTGATGTGCAAGCACTCGCCAACAAGACCGTTAAGATGAACACAAGGCAGTTCTATGGCGTGGACGAGGAAGATGCGCTCGAACTCCGTAATATGATTGACGCGCTGATGCACACCGTGGACGAGGATGGCAATAAGATACGCGAGTCGTTCGCATCCATGTTCCATGACCTGGACGAGTGGCTGCAGAAGCCTGAGCAGTACAAGGAGCAGATGCAGGCGTTCTACAAGGCGCTCATCGACATGGACGCCGACTACTACAAGGCCATGAAGCAGAACTACGAGCAGGAAAAGCGAGAGTTTGGCGAACGATGGCAGGCAATGGGATGGGAAGCGCGTGCCCGACAGGAGAACACGGCTTTTGAGACGCAGGACAGCCTGCGCAAGATAGGCGGTCAGGGTGAGAACTTCGGCCAGACGTATGGATTCGCAGACACGATTGCCGAAGACCCGGAGATTGCACGCATCAAGAACCGAATGGAGTGGCGGGCACGTGAACTGGAAGACCTGAAAGCCAGAAACGCCAGCGAGGAACTGATCATGGAGAAGCAAAACGAGATGCTGAAGGAAGCTGCCGCACTGGCCGAGAAAGTCAGCGCAGAAGTGGCAGCTCGCGTAGGCAAGGTAAAGGAACTCTCCGAACCGCTCAATGACTGGGGCGAAGAAGTCGGTGAAGCACTCGGCGAGATGTGGCGGGGCATCAGCAGGGAAGGTAAGCTCACCTTCGGGCAGATGGCTAAGAACATGGGTATCGAATACGCCAAGCTGACGCTGAAGATGGCATCGGAAAACATGATGAAGAAACTGCAGCAGAGTCTCTTCTACAAACAGATGGAGATGCAGGAGATGCAGCACCAGGTGGAGATGACCAATATTCAGCAGATGGGCGAATCGGCACGCATCGCCGCGCAAATGACCACAGGAACTACGCTGCAGGGCATTAAGACCGCACAGGATGCGGCAGAGGTGACGCAGGAAGGCGGTAAGGCATCTATCATGACGATGTTCGGCATCAGCGAAGGTGCCGCAAAGACAATCGGACAGCTCGGATACTGGGGCATACCGCTCATCGGCGTCATCACGGCTATCCTGATGGGACTGCTCAACAGCGCCAAGGCTACGGCGGCATCGTCAAAGGCAAGCACTACGCCGAAGACAAAACTCGTCAGCTCTATGCTCACCTACGACGAGGGTAATGTAAAGCGCTTCATCGGACAGGACGGCAAGGTATATACGGCTACCGAGGAAGCACGGCCGAAGGACGGACTGGTGACGCATCCCATCGCAACTACCGTGCAGGGACAACCCGCACTCGTGGCAGAGGACGGACCGGAGATAGTGGTCGGACGACGCACAACGCAGGCCATCATGATGAACGAACCGGAACTTATTAAATATCTTGCCAACTACGAGCGGTACAGCGGTCGCAGACTGTTTGACACCGGAAACATCTCCGACTTATCCGAGAACGCCGAGTCTTCAGGGTCTTCAGGTAACGAGATGCGCCAGACAATGAACGAGATGCGCACAGTGATGTCGCAGGTGCTCTATTACCTGCAGCATCCCGTCCGCCCGAAAATCGACATGTATTCGCATGGCGGCGAAGACGGCCTCTATGACAGCATGAAAAAGGCAACAGCCTTTATGTCTCAATACCATTAAGCCCATCTCGAAATCTCGACATTTCGATATTTCGACATCTCGATATTTCGGAATCTCGACATCCCGAAATCTCGAATGCAATGCCCTTTTTAACCTCATTTTAACTCCAGGCGGCTTTCAATGATTGAAATGAAAGCCGCTATTTTTGTGCCATAAATGCTTTCTTGCCCCCGAAATTTCGACATTTCGGGATTTCGACATTTCGTAAATCATTGTCTGCAAACAGTTTGAAGTGTTCATTACTGCAATGAACAGATGGCTTCAGGCGGTATTCTCTTTTTTCTTTTTCCTTGTGCTATCATAGGTATAACTTTGCCTGCGGAAGCGCAGGAATGGATCGACAAACTGAGCAGCATCAAGTGGTGCAACTATCTCACGCCGAAGGAGGCCGAGAAGATTGTATCCAAGATGGTTCCAAACGCCCCCTGGAGCCGCGATGTGTGGAAGAATGCCATGCAGTCGCTTGGACTGCCTATGGAAGAAGAGCCGTACTTCAACTCCTGCGCACTGTGGACCGAGATGAACAAGCAGTACAGCGACCATGCGCAGACAATGGCCGACAAGGTATGGAAGAAGCCACTGAATACGATTCCTGCTGAGGAAATTGTGCCAGTCATTCATGCCTTCGCCCTTGATCTGCTCAAAGACAAGGACAAGAACTACTGCATCCGCTCGTACTTTAACCTATGACCTCAGAAGAGTTTCTTGTCCTGAAGTCACTGATGAAGCAGAACCAAAGGCATCTGCTCACGAATCAGCAGCATCTTGAAAGGCTTGTCAGGCACGCAGAACGCGACAAGTGGTATGTGGCCTTCGGCAGCGATGTGGCAGCAAACGTGCTTACGACATCTGCATTCTGGCTCCTGCAGAAACTCTTGACAAGAAAATAGTCTGCCGTTCATATCGCCGTGAATGGTGCGGGCGGACTGGCATTGCCGGACTGCCCGCTTTTTTATTGTCCGCGCCTGGAGAATTTCCCATTGTAACTTTGTATCGGAAATCAAACGGCACAATGGAAAGAATATTAGCAGACATCTGGCCTTCGCTCTTAGGGGCCCTTATCACGGCAATCGGACTTTACGCAGGCTACATCCGTAAACTCATCGTCGATGTGGCAGTGCTCCAGAAAACAGTGGAGAACCAACAGAAGATAATCGACAATATGACCAAAAGACTCGATGCGCATTCCAAAAAGCAGGACGAGATTTATGACACGCTCAACGACATGAAGGTGGAACTTGTTAAGTCCATAGGACAGATGAGTGCAAGTATCGGTTCATTGACATCCGACGTCAAGAATATGAGTAGTCTTCTGACCCTCGCCGATATTAAGATCAATCGTCAGCAATAGGATGAAAAAGCTCTGGAACATTCTGCAGTCGCGCTGGAGTAATGCTATGCCTAAGTTCTTTTCCAGGATATGCTGGGCATGCTCGCTTATCAGCGGCACGGCACTCGCCGTCAATACCGCCATAACTGCAGGAGGAGGTACAACGCATGAATGGTGGAATGACATATATCCGTACCTGCTCGGCATTCCGGCTGGTATGGCGTTCGTCGCAAAGTTCACACAGAACTATGACAAAAATGGTAATCCAATAGACGGTAGTGTTTAAATCATAATTGTTTGTTTAGTTTGTTTGTACGGAGACGCTTCGCTGCGCCTCCGTTTTTTTGTCAGTCTATTTTCTTCTCTAAGTGCTTGATGATGTTATACACCTGCCTGTCGGTATAGCCGTATCTCTGTGCCAAAGACAAGATAATAACCTTGCGGCTGCTGTCGGTCTCCATTAGCCGACGATAGTCGCGATATAGGTCGGCATACTTGTAGTCGTCAGGACGAATGCCGGCTTTTCGCAGTTTTCGCATCAAATCTTCATTAAAAAGAATTAAATCTGCTCGTTTCATGATTAATATATTAAAATTTTTATCACTTTTCGCTACAAAAACGAGTTTTCTTTTTGTACTTTGCTTACTTATTCGTACTTTTGCAATCTCTACTTTATTACTTATACAAAAATAGCACATCTGCACACCAAGAAGACCCATCGGTGGGTCTCGGCGAGGTGCAGATGTGCCGTAGTAATAAAGTAGAGAAGTATGAAGAAGCCGAGACCCACTTTTTTTGTTCCTTTGGTCTCGTTTTGTCTTATTTTAAACCTTGAACTTTAAACCTTTCGTCATTTCGTAATTTCGGTATTTCGTGATTTCGACATTTCGGTATTTCGATGCTTTAACGCCCTAAATACCCTTTGACCTCCTCCCATGAGGCCACTTCCATTTCCTTTGTGTTCGGGTCGTAGTGCCCGATGCCTATTGGCTCTACCTTAGCCTCCGTACTGTCAGGAACGATAAAGAACTCAAATGGCTCCACTCTTGGCGGCTCCATGTCGCTCACAGCTATCTCGGCGCGACGCGCTCGCTTGATGCGCTCAATGTCATCACGGTTAATGCTGTCGCCGGAAGGACTGTTCATCGCATCTTTGACAGCGGCTATCTCTTTCTCCTTTATAAACTCATCCCATAGTTTTTGTGACTGTCGGAGATAGGCATATTGGTAGATGTTGTGAATGCTGTTTACCCAACCATCGGCACCGTTTGCCATAAGCAACACGGCTAACGGCTGTGTGATGAACAGGCGGTGCGCTTTCTCGTCAAACGTCAGCATTCCGCTTTGGAACACTTGCTCCAGCCACGTCCATGTCTGCAGCAGGTTTTTGTAGTCTTGCAGCTTTTGCTTCTGCTTGCGGCGTTCACGCCACAGCTTAAATAGATTTAGTGTCATTGTTTCTTTTTTTTCGAGATTTCGGGATTTCGAGATTTCGGCATTTCGATGGTTTGATATTTCGAGATTTCGACATTTTGAGATGTCGAAAACTTTCATATCGCCTTGCCTTGAAATTGGCATTCCATGTATCCATGATGCTGCGCACACCGGCGCCGTCCGTCCGGCCAAACAATCCGACATAGAGTGTAAGTCCAGGCGTAACGATGTCGTATATGATGCCCTGGATGATGACTGTGCCTTCTGGACCGCTGAAAGACATCATGCCGTCTGCCATCCGGGCATCAGCTGCAAGTTCCAGTCGTTCTGCGAGGGCCGTGGTGTCACAGCCCACATAGCCCGACAGTTTCTGCAGGTTTTCCGGCGCAAGCGCTTCGGTGGTCATCAGGCGGAGCGTCTTGATCCAATCCTGACGCATGAAGCGACCAACGACACGCATCATTGTATCGGTAAAGACGGGTACGGAAAGGGTGAGCGTTCGGGGACGGTCGCCAGACATGAGCATAACGGCTTTCATCCAGTGCTCCAAAGTTACGTCGCCGTTGGTTTGGAACGCTACGACATGACCGCGTTCTTCTCTCAGTAGATGACCGAGCTGGCGCTCGGCACAACATGGTTCGATATACATTTTATTATATTGTTTGGTTTAACTGGAACAAAGGTAGCGCACAGGGAACAATCACAACGGACAGCTATCGCCATAGCCTGTGATGGTCTTCAAGCCAGTCCCGGCTATCTCTCGTGCTCCATGAACCGTGACCGAAATGCAGGATGTATGGCGCGGTGTCGATCTCAAAATAGGGTAGGCAATGAGATTTGACGTCCTTCAGGAACCATGCGCCGGCGTCATAACGGTTGTTGGGACTCACCGAACTGAGCGCCCACATATAATCCGGATTGTAGTATCTGACACCGTGCTTGTGTAAGACGGGCACATTGAGGTAGCAGAGAAACGGCTCGGCACGGTATATCTCCAGGCCGAAACGCTGGCGCGTGTTGCAGACAATCTTGCCGACAAAGGCGTATCTGGGACGGCACAGCCGGTCTATAGGCTGACATATCAGTATGTCGGAATCCATCAACATGAACGGCTCGCAGATTGTATCAATGAGCCACTGCACACTGAGGGCGTGCTTGGCAGAACCGTAGTTGCTCTTGTTGATAGGACCTGTCTCTTTGTCGGGAAACTGCTGAAGATGGGCATCAAAGTCGATGATCTGACCCTTTGTGTTGTCAATGACCTTAACATCTCGCCCATTAAACCCATTAAGCCCATCAGTTGTAAATGGACGGCTGTCGCTGTTGTCAAACACGATAACGCTGGCGTCACGATGATGCTTCCACAGCGAGCAAATGGTAGCAGTGGTCAGCTCCGGAGTGTTGTAATGTACGATGCAGACTGTCATGGCAGTATTGTTTTGCGTGGTCGGGCTTTTTCTGTTATATATATATCAAATGTCTTGCAGTTGGGAAATCGCTGTGCAATGAACGCAGAGGTGATTCGTTCGCCCAAGTGTCCTCCCATGCGTATCTGATTCGGAATGGTGCCACCGCGACCGCCATTCTTGAAGTAGATGTCGGAATGCTGAAGTATGCGTCGTTGAAGGTCTTTGCCGCATACGTCAAGCCATGCGTCAAGAGCACGCCATACGCGGCTAATCAGATCAAGAAAGTCTTCACGACGCATAACGAACATATTGCAGCTATACAGCATGTCGCAATGAAGCATCTTGTTAAACAAGGGCCATAGCTCATAGTCCTGGCAGCGGATAATGGCGTTCATTACATCCATGTCGGCAAACGAGAAGTGATAGGAATACTGGTCGTAGACGCTCATACGAAGATGGCGTGGCGTAGTGGCAATACAGCCATGCTCCAAGACGAGTGATTCGAGGTCGGGCACATCGTCGAGAAACGAGAAATACTTGCGGTAGCTGCAGAAACCGATTATCTCTGGCAACGCATCTGGAGTCATGGCAAAGTGGTGATAGGTAAGCAGCTCAGAATAGAAGAGCGCGTCGATACCGTTGTCGGCCTTATCGTCAGGGAAGAAACGGCGGCTGTCGGCAATCTCATAGACGGGATTGCTCACGGGACAGGCAAAGTCGGTGTGGGTGCAGATATAGATTTTTGATTTTTCGTTCATGATTTTTTGTCAAAGTCTTTTCCATAACTCTTCTCTTGCAGCTCTTGCGTAGGGCGTCAGGTCGGGAGCACCTTCGTGGTCGTTGATGCAGAGGATGCCCTGGGTGCGGGCAATGGCTTGTCGGATTTCATCCGGCGAGTGCCGGTTGGTGGCTACATAGTCACGTGGAGGCACATGATCAACATACTGACCGGACAGGCAATGCCACCAAAGGTAGATATACTGGTTGTAGTTCTGCACCTGGCGGAACGTCGTCACGCTGCGCTCCATCTCGTCGGGCCACCGCTTCCAGAACATCTCTATCGTTGCACGTAGCATCGGTGCTACCGAGTGTCCCGTGTAAAGCCATGTGGAGCTGTAATGTTTCCCAAAGTTCCTTGCCACAAAGTTCAGACCGTTCAGGCACGCCAAGTGGTACTGGTTGGGCCGCTCAGGAAAGTCTTTTGTCTTCAGGCGTAGGCAGGGGAGCCCGTCTTGAAAGAAATCATCGACTTGAAGCGGACTCAACGGGAACATATCGTCGTTGCCGTAAATAAATTGCGGCGACAGGTCGGGAATGCGGTGCAGGTACATCTCAATGGCGCGACTGTTGAACGTCGGCAGCTTGTCTGCAGGCATGAAATCCTTATGAAACACAAAGCGTACAAATGGCCTGTCTTCCCCATTCTGCCCACTAAACCCATTAACCCCATTCAGATACTTTGCCTGGCTCTCACGCGACAGCAATATATGAATCGTTCTTAGCCACGGCATGTTTTTCCGGATAAGCCTGATGAGCACTTCCTCCGTGCCCCATGTGCGATAACGCTCGTTGGATAGGGTCGTCTTGGCGTTGCACCACATGCCATTGGCAGACATATAGTCGTGTTGCCACATGTGGTCATGTGGAAACACCATCGGTACTACATAGTCTATGTCTGCCATTCTTTTATTTAAAACGACCCTCGATGAATCCATCAGCGAGGGTCGTGATAATAGTTGGTTGATTCTCTTACTCGGAAGAAGTGCCGCCTTCAAGCAGCTCATCCCAGGAGTTCTTACCCGTAGGCAACTCAACAAAGTTGTTGGGGTACTTCACGGGACCGAGGATGAGGTTGCAGGTCATCACGCGGTCGCTGTCTGGCGTGTCGCCGGTGTCGGTGGTGATACCGCCGCTGTCGGCGTGCAGCTTCTTGTTCGGGTCATACATAATCTGGGCATCGTCACCGTCTGGGAAGATGATGAAGATGTCGCCAAGGTTGTTCAGCGCACGGGCAATCTTGGAGGTGTTGCGGTTCACGGCGTCAAAGACGAGGGTGGCGGTCTGCTGGAAACCCTTGCGCTTGCCTTGTGACTCGGAAGCTATCTTCTGGGAGTTCTCCTTCAGCTCTACCTTGAACAAGCCCTTGCCGTCCTTGAAGGCAAGTCCGCTATACACATCGTCTGTGGCGGTCAGGGGAGCCTGAAGATCGCTTTTCAGACCGAGGTACGCTACCTCACCAAGACCTGCCAGGTTCTCCAGGCACTCGTCGCCTGCGAGATAGTGGTTCAATGTTGGACAATTCTGTGGCATAATCTTATTCTTTTTGTTTTCGTTTTAGTTTAATCGTTTTCATTTTCGTAGCGCAGCGTTTCGTTTGCATAGCGCAGCGTTTCGTTTTCGTTAAAAAGGGGAGGGCTGGCGCAGTGGGCGATATGGCACTGCCGCCCTTACCCCCTTCGACATGGTTTTAATCGCTGCTCGATCCGCCTTCGGCTTCGAAGATGGCAACGGCGCTCTCGGGCTGACCCTTCGTTACGACGTTGGCAGTAGCGGTGGTAGCATTGCTGGCACCTGCCCACTTCACGAACTTGTAGCCGGCCTTCGGAGTAGCCGTGATGGTCAGGGTAGTACCCTTAGCATACTCGCCGTTCACGGGTTCGGGAGATACGCTAACCGTACCGTACTCTGGGTTGTTGGCTACTACGGTGAAGCTGTCCTTGCGATAGTCGCCTGCCCAATACTTGTCCTCAACGGTGCCGCCGTTGGTCACGAAGCAAGAAGCATTGATGCGAAGGATACGGGTGCCGAACACGCCCTGAATCTGGAACGTGATGGTCTTGTGGTCGCCGCCGGGAGTGGGGTCGCCGTGCATGATGCTGACGAAGCTCTGATCTGCCTCGCTGTTCACACCAAGCTCCATGTTGCCGGGGATGGTGGCAATCATGCGGGTGCCATCGCCGAAGTCGTCAGAGGGACAGAACGTCACCTTCGGGTACTCACGGACCTTGAAGTTGCCGTTGGCATCGGGCAGGAAGGTTACGGCCAGATGGCTGCGGTGCTTCTGCTCGTAGGCGTCGGCAATGTAGTTGCCGTAGGCGGTACTCATGTAAACAATGGTCTCGCGGCGCTTCAGGGCGGGATGCCACTTGTTGTACCATTTCACGAACTCTTCCCAGGCGCTGCTGTCACCCTCTTGTGCGGGAGCGTCCAGAACGGCGCAGGGAATCAGGTTGCCGGCTGCCTCGGAAACATCACCGTTGGCAATGTCCTTGTCAAGGTCTGCATGCAGACCGTTAAACAAAGCCATCTCGGGCTTATCGCTCTCCTCGTCGCCATGCCAGATGCAGGGATATACGTTGTCGTTGAACGCAATACCAATCTGGTTGATGAAGTCCTCGGTCTTGGGGAACGAGGGCTGGGCAGAACCGTTGATGGTGATCTGAACGGGCTTCTCCTGGAAGTCGTCCTCATTGGCAGTGTAGTGATCCCAAACGATGTGGGCAACCAATACACGCTCTGTCATGTAACCAAGGGCGGAGTTCTGTGACTGACCGACCACCTTGCGGCGGGCTGTGCCACCCTTGCGGTTGAAGATGGTGGCGGTGTCCTTGAACTCCACACCGGTGATGACCTTGATGGCCATACGCTTCAACTCATCTGCGCTGTAATACGCAGGACCCATGATGATGTTGCCCTGAAGGCGGTCCTTCACATGGGTAAGATTGTCAATACCAATAAATGCCATAGTTTTGAATTTTTGGTTGGTGAATAAATAGATGGATTAAAAAGGGTTTCTGTTTCTCTTGCACGAAGTTACTTGTGGGCTGACTCCCACTCTTTCTTGGCCTTCATGTTTTCCTCGTAGGTCTTGTTGGGGTCCATGACGTACTGAGTGCTGATGGCTACTTCATGCACTTCTGCGCCACTGCCGTTGTTCTGAATAGAACCGGCCTGTGCGCCCTCGCCGGGATTCTCCTGCAACTCGGCAATCTGTGCGTTCAGGTCGGCAATCTGCTGATCGCGCTCTGCGATGATGCCCTCTGCCTTCGTGAGGCTTTCCTTAGCACCGTCGATAGCAATCTGCTTGCTCTCGATGTCGCTCTTCAGCGCGTCGATTTCCTTAGCCTTGCCTTCCATGTCGCTCTGCATGGCAGTGATGGCTGCATCCTTTTCTTCGATAGCAGTAGCGTGAGCGGCGGTCAGGTCCCCGATGGCCTTTGCGTGCTCAGCCTCCTTTGTCTCGGCTTGCGCTGTCAGTTCCTCGACCTTAGCGGTCAACTCGTTCTTCTCGGCGGTCAGACTTTCTGCCAATGCCTTAGCATCAGCAGCTTCCTTCTGTGCCACCTCGATGTTTGCGTTCAGAGTGGCGAGCAGTTCGGTATTGATGAATGCGCCACCCTCCTGCATCTGCATCTCCTCGACTCCGAGAAGAGCAAACACTGCGGGGAATTTTTCTTTCATGTTAATGTTATTTAATTGGGTTGATACTGTGTTATCACCTGTTCTGTGTGCGGTGGCTTTGCCGCCTGCCATTGTTCCCATCTTTCGCCCTGCTGTACGCTCTATGGGCTGTGCGCTGCCGTTGGCAAGGTTGAACACGCGGCTGATTACGTCGCCGAGCATCATCTGACCATCGCACAGGATGCCCATCACATCCTTGGCATCGAAGACCTTGCCGTCCAGATGCTCGTCTTCGGCATTGGGGAACGCGGCCTTCATGTCGGCACGGAACTCAGCCTCCAGCGTGTCAAGCTCTTCGATAAGCAGTGTAGCATCGTCGTCCTCGGCGATGTCGCGCATCTGCTTATTCTTATTGATGCTCTTGGTGGCGTAGTATTCGCGGTAGGTCTCGCCAGACATGAACTTCTCGCCGCTCTTCATGGTGCAGAAAGCAGCCATCACGCCGACGCAGCCCAGCTGGTCCTTCGGGTTCATCACATACACCTCGTCGCAGAGCGAAGCGAGATACATACCTGCAGAAGCACAAAGGCCGTCGATGAAAGCGATGACGCGCTGACCACGGGCGTGAGCATAGTCGATGCCCTGCTGGAAGTCGTTCTTGGCCCAAGCCGAACCGCCAGGGGTGTTGATGTGCAAGACGTGACCCTGACAGAACTTATTGTCGGCAGCCCTCATCATCCAGTCGCGGATGTCGCGCGAACCGTAAGAGCAGGCGCCGCCATTGCGGGTAATCGGGCCGTCAACAGGCATCACGTTCACGAAAGGCTCCTTCATCTTGCCGAGAAGGTCTTCGCCAGTCCATCCGTCGCGGGTAGGAAGCACGTTGCCGTCCTCCGTCACCTGATACTCACGAATAAAGTCCTGACCCTGCTGACCGATAGCCATAGGCGACTTCTTCTCGCGCTCAATGCCGAGCGTGGCATGGTTGGTGATGTTGTACTGCAGCGTAGGCAGGATGCCGTGCAGGAACTCCTGCTGGATCATCCACTCCTTGTTACTGAGTATTTCAAAAAGTCCGTTCATATTTTTTCCTTTTTTTCTTGAATCACACCGCAAAATTCTGCAAGCGAAGGCGATATAAACGGATAGGATACTGACGTTTAAGCCGTTTTTCGGGCAAAATATATGTTTTTCAAGGCATAAAAAAACAGCAGCGACTCGTCGCGAGCCGCTGCTGCAAAATAATAAATGAGAAAGTGCCATTACGCCCTCACGGGTCTCCGGCCTTTAAGAGGCATTAATGAAGAGGCTTGCCTCTTGCTATTAATAAAACGCATTACATAATATATATATATACCTATGCCTGTATCTTGATGAAGCCGCTCATCGACTGCACGACGGCCTTCACACTCATCTGCACCGGCTCGCCCATCTGGTCGTCGATGCTGAACTGACTGGTGTTGGGCAAACTGTAGGCCAGGTAGCGCGTACCGTTGAAGGTCGTCAACACAATATGGAAATCTGACTCCTGCAGTGCCTTCTCTTCTTCCCTAACTGCCTGAAAACCATACTCTAAATGGGCTTGCAGCGTGTGTGTCTTCACCACGCCGGCCATCTCGGTCTTCTCGGTAACTCTGTGCGAGGTGCCTTCCTGTAGGCCAGCATCCGACTGATCGTAGTCGCTTACGCTCAGACTCAGCAGCGAGGCTCCATAGAGCTTCGCATCGGTCAGGGCTGAGTCGTCACTCATCGTCACGACCGCTTCCGCGATGTTTGGTACATTGAACGGCACGGCTATTTTCAGCGCCGTCGTCGGCATGAAGTCAATGCGGACCACGTCCTGCATCAACAACTCTTGGCATTCTTCATTCTGTGTCATGTTTCAACTTTTTTGGGGTTTATTTTTATGCTATTTTAGTGTCGGACAAACAAAACGTCTTTTTCTTTTCCCTTTTAAGGTTTCTTAACAGGCACTTTTACACTTTTTTTATTTTATTTCAAGCGTTTTTCTTGTGCTCTCTTCCTTCTCATATACAAACAGAACGTCCTCGTCGTCTATCAGCATGGGGAGCATCTTGGCCTCCACAAGCCAGCGCTTTGCCATCCGGCGCATCGAGTCGCGGTCGGTGGCGTTCGCACCGAGGCTCATATTATAGTGGTAGAAGAAGTGGTCCACGCACATCGACACGTCCCTCCTTATCCCGCGACGGTCGCAGATGAAGATTTCCTCGCAGATCCAGTTCAGGAAGATGCGCAGGAACTCGCGCCTCAACTGCTTCACAAAGGCATTGGTCTCCTTGAAGGGCATCGTGAACGAACCGGTAATCTGCTTGTACTGGCCGCCGATGACCATCACCTTCGGAGCGGCAATGCACAGGTAGTCGAATCCGTCGGTCTTCCTGTTGCGCTTCGTGCTGGTCAAAAACAATATCTCGTCCATCGAGAGCCATTCCTTCGGATCCCGACGGAGCATCACCTTGCCGCCCTGTGGCTTCTTGCCCTGCAGCATGTTCTTCCACATGCGCTCAGAGAAGCAGTAGCTGTGTTCCATATTGCTTTCCGGAACAAACGTCAGCCAAGCCTCCATCATCGCAGTCTCCTCCTGGAACCGCGAGAACTCCACCGGCTGAAACTCCGTCAGCGGAGGCTGAGGAGCAATCCGTCCCCTATACCATTGTGCCAGATAAGTCGGCACCCTAACATATATATTTGCCACCTTTTAATTTAATTCAAAATTTATAAATTCAAAATTCAAAAGTCGTCGAAATCTCGAAATGTCGAAATATCGACCATCGAAATGTCGAAATCTCGAAATCTCGTCATTCCGTCATGGCTTGCTCGTCCCTCATCATCGCCCTGATTTCCTTTTCCGTTTCCAGGTAGTCTCCCATGCTGATTTCCTTCAGCTCCTTGGCGTGGCAAGGATATGCACATCCCACGTATATCTGCCTGGAGTACTTGAAGAACGTGGGCGTCACGGGCTTCACGATGTGCGGCTTGCCGTCGCTGACCTTGCCGCCCGTCATGTCTGCCTGCAGCAGGGTCAGGATAGACATCACGCTCACCGTGGGAAGCGTCAGGCGCTCCTTCTCGATGCGGATGCTCTCCTTGGCGTCCAACGACATCTGCTTGGGCTTCCACTTCGACCGGCTCGCTTCGTCGTCGCGGTACAGCTCCACGAACGGCAGCACCATCTGTCCCTTCTGGTCTCGCACGGGCTGCTTGCCGTAGATGCGGTTCGCCGTATTGCCCGCCTTGAAGTCGGCATCCGGCAGCACCAGCGCACCACGCCGCAGCTTCACGTTAGGCACATACTGCACCAGGCCGTCGGCATCCTTGCCGATACTCTTCCAGTGCTTAGGCTTCGGACACATATTGTCCTTGAAAGCCACACATGTCACACCACCTGCAAATGCAGTGTCAACGGGATAGTAAGTCACCGCTCCAACCTTCGCCGCGAATCTGTCCGCAGCTCTCTCGGCCTTGTCGCAAAGCCGCCACACCTTCCTGAAAGCCTTACCAAGCTCGGAATCCATGTTGAATTTGTAATAACAATTTTTCATACCGCCTTTATATAGTTTAAAGTTTAAAGTTTAAAGTTTAAAGTTCAAAGTTGTCGAAATCCCGAAATCTCGAAATCCCGAAATATCGACCATCGAAATCCCGAAATCTCGAAATGTCGAAATCTCGAAATCATTTCCCCCGCATCCTCCTCGCGACCGCAGCCGCCGCGCAGGCCACGGCCCCCAGCACCATCCACTTCATCGCGTCGCGCCACCGCTTCCACCACGGCCGGTTGTCGTCCTTGGCGGGTGCCTGATGCACCGATGCACTGTCGGCCTCTTCCCAGTGCGCCTGCACCGAGTCGAACCGCTCCTGCCACACCGCCATCATGCTGTCCACCGCCGTCATCAGCCGCTCCTCATACGCCTGCTGCATCCGTTCCTCGCGCAGCTGCTGCTGCCGGCTGATGTCGCGCTCCGTGGTCCGTTGCTCCTGGCGCATCTCGCGGCCCAGCGAGTCCACCCACGTCGTAATCGTCTCAGTGATGCGTTCCTTGCTGTTCTCGGTAGTGCTTTGTTCATTCAGCTGCGTTTCAACCGCGACAGTCACCTCCTGCACCATCTGTTCCCTCACGCTCTGCAGCCGGCGGTCCACCTGCGCCTGCACAGCCATCGTGTCCACGGCGCTATAGTGGTGATGATGCTCCTCCACCACCTTAGGCGTGGCGCAGCTCGTCAGCGTCAGCACCAGCAGCACAAAGAGCAACAGCGCGGCGCCAATGACCGAAACGCCACAACCGATATAACTGTTACGCGCCCGCCGCCGCCAATACTCGTCAAACATTTCATTTTCCATATCATTTCATTTTTCTTCAAGATCCTCGAAATCCCGAAATCTCGAAATGTCGAAATCTCGACCCTCAAAATCTCAAAATCTCGCTTGCAAAGTTAGCAAAAACATTTTAAATTAACATCCAAACCTGTTAAATTAACAATCTTTCTCGTTAAAATCACAATTTCCTCCCCCTTTTTCACTACCTTTGCACCCTAAACCGACACAATATGGCACAGAATCAATCATCCTTGGCCGCAAAAGCCGCAGACAGACAAGAACAGGAGCGTCAGCTGCACCGCCAGCAGCTCATGATCCTCGACATCGACGGCGTGCTCACCAGCTACAATGCCGCACCAATCGACATCCTCGTTGCCGCACAGGCGCTCGCCGTCAGCGCCGTCGGCGACCTGACCAACAAGACCATCTTATCCAATCAAGGGGATTGGGCGGGGCTGGAGGCTTTGCACCGCTTTGCCGACAGCGCAGCCGAACAGATACGCGCCGCCATGCACTGCCGCATCGACGAGGGCGCAAAGCCCGACTGGTGAATGCTCGAAATATCGAAATGTCGAAATCTCGAAATGTCGAAATCTCGAAATCCCAAAACATCGAAATATCGAAATCCCGAAATCCCGAAATCTCGACCCAACAAAAAAGCCCGCCGCAGGACTACAAGAGCCTGCGACGGGCTTACTATATCATGACCCCCGCTACGATTCGTCTGAACCTCGCTTCTGCCGCCTGTCTATCCATACGCAAAAGGCAAACAGCACGGCAGCAATGACCATCAGCGTCACGCCTGCCGCCCATCCAAACAGCCACCACATCATCGCCGTCCATCCGGCGTAAGTCACTATCCCAAGCCATTTCGGCTCGTCGTCATTGCCATTCGCCGAACCGCCGCCCCTCCACAGCCCGCCGTGCCTCACGCCGAACTGCCATGCACGCCACTGCCTGTGACGCGAAATCATTACAACATTATTATTCATGGTCATTTCTCATGTGAACAATCATTTTCTTCTCATGCCGCTTTGCTGCAAACTCCAGGACTGCTCCGACCAGAAGCGGACCGATGAATCCAAATACGGCTATTGATGCCAGCATCGTGCCGCACACGGCGACGTATATCACAAACTTTCTCATTCTTCTGTCCCTTCCTTCTTATCTTCCTTATCTTCCGCAGACGGCTCCGGCTGCTGCGGTGCTTGTTTATGACGGACTGGTGCTGCAACTGGGCGCACGTCGATGGCAAATGCACCACCGCAATGCGGGCAGAGCAAGGCTGCACCGTGACTAATCATTGCTAAAGGCATGTCGCTACATGCACGCTGAAGTTCAATAGGATCTATCTCGTCGAGAAAGAACTCCCACCATTGGCAACCGATTATACCCGCTATCTCGCGTAGCTTGCCAAGCGTCGGACTGGGATTGTTAATAATCTGACTGACGTTACTCTGCGTCTTGCCCATTTTCTCGGCAATGCGCTCCATCGTCCACCCTTGGCGCCTCATAATTGACTTAATATCCATAACCTTTTTCTTATGTTTTGCGCTGCAAAAGTAGTAAAAACTGAATTATTGACCAAATTTTTGCATAAAAAAGATAAGTTTTTTCTTCATTTTTGTTGTTTTTCTTCATTTTTTTATTAAAAATCATTCATTTCTGCCTATTTTTTGTGCAAAAAGACGCGAAAATGACTGAAATTGCAGGAAAAACACAAAATAACTCAAACGGGCGGCCTGTCCCTTGAAAAACGCCCTAAATATCAGCATTTTAGACTTCTGCCTCGCCTTACGGCCAAAATCGACACGCCAGCCGAAAATCATAACTCGCTGAATTTCAAATAATCCCGTCATTGAATCAAAACCTGATGCCTCTCAACCACGACGAAGAG
>Ga0310695_10006990_pt1 | contig 18260 bp, 18 predicted proteins | sample RumenRJG_04DNA_FD_203882 | JGI IMG/M metagenome (GOLD analysis project Ga0310695, IMG submission 203882) | Bovine rumen microbial communities from Lethbridge, Alberta, Canada - RJG_04 (v2) (version 2) | ecosystem: Host-associated > Mammals > Digestive system > Stomach > Rumen | place: Canada...
GATTCCCACAGCCATTCTCATGAACATACAGGCAGCGGACATCATCATGTCCACAGCCCCGAGGAAAAAAAGGCGGTTCTCAACAGGCTCTCCCGGGCCATCGGCCATCTGGAATCTGTCAGGAGGATGGTGGAGCGGGACGAGGACTGCAGTGACGTACTGATCCAGCTTTCGGCGGTCCGCAACGCCATCAACAATACCGGTAAAGTAATTATGAAAAACCATATCAGCCACTGTATTGTCGAGGCGATTGAACAGGATGATCTGGAGGCAGTGGAGGCGCTGAATCACGCGATCGACCATTTTATCAAGTGACAGTCAGGGGGTATTTTGACAGATATGGAAGACAGATTTTCCAGAAGCAGGATGCTCCTGGGTGAAGAGGCGATGAAAAAGCTCGCAGCATCCAGAGTCGCGGTTTTCGGTGTCGGGGGTGTGGGCGGCTATGTCGTGGAGGCCCTGGCCAGAAGCGGCGTGGGAGAGCTGGACCTGATCGACAATGACAAGGTGGTCCTGTCAAACCTCAACCGCCAGATTATTGCGACTATGGATACGGTCGGCAGGGACAAGGTGGATGTCATGGCAGAGAGGGTCCTCTCCATCAATCCGGAGGCCCTTGTGCACCGGCACAAATGTTTCTATCTGCCGGAGACGGCAGGACAGTTTGATTTTTCTGTCTATGACTATGTTGTGGATGCTATCGATACGGTCACAGGCAAGATCCAGCTCATCCTGCAGGCAAAGGAGGCCGGGGTCCCGGTCATCAGCGCCATGGGCGCGGGCAATAAGATCGATCCCTCCCGCTTTGAAGTCGCGGATATTTACGAGACGTCGATCGATCCTCTGGCCCGGGTGATGCGCCGCGAATTGAAAAAGCGAGGTGTGGATTCACTCAAGGTTGTCTATTCAAAGGAAAAACCGCTCAGCCCATATGAAGGTCATGAAGCAGAAACTGCCGCTATGGAGGAGGAACATCAGCGGCGTTCGACTCCCGGAAGCCTTGCTTTTGTGCCTTCAGTGGCCGGGCTGATTATCGCAGGTGAAGTAATCAAAGACCTCTGTAAAGCTTTAGCCCATGAGTGATAAAAGGCTGGCAGGACATGGAAAATGCTATGAAGAACCGGACGATCATTCAAAACAGCATAATCACGGACATGTCCGAAGGCGTTATGGCGATCCGCTTTGACGGGAAGATTGTTCTTGTCAACGATGCGGGGCTGGGTATTCTCTGTCGTCAGAGAGAAGAGCTGGAAGGCAGGTCTTTTGCAAGCTGTTTTTTCGCGGAAGAGGAGAATGAACCTTTCACTGACTGCGTCCTGGATGTAGTCTACAGGAAGGGAAGAAGGCAGGAGAGATATGTCCCCTATTTTGCCAACGGGGCCTTTAAACAGCTGCGTATCGTATCCTCCTACCTGAAGGAAGAGGACAAGGCTGTCGGTGTGATCCTGGTCATCAGTGACATCACGGAGCTGACGCAGATGCGGGATGCGGTCAAAGCCATGGAGAAAATCCGTGAACTGAACGAGCGCCTTGCCCTCCGCAACCGCGTTCTGCAGGAGACTTTCGGCCGGTATTTTTCTGATGATGTCGCAAAGGAGATACTCGATGCACAGGACGGATGGAAGCTGGGCGGGCAGAAGCGCACCCTGACGATCATGATGAGTGATCTGAGAGGCTTCACCATGCTCTGTGAGAAGATGCAGCCGCAGGACCTGATCGCTATGGTCAACCACTATTTTTCAGAGATGTACGAGGAAATCAGCCGTTATAAGGGGACATTGATCGAGTTCCTGGGGGACGGGATGTTTGTGATCTTCGGAGCTCCGGTCGCCACGGATTCACATGCTTCGGACGCGGTGGCGGCTGCCATTGGCATGCAGAAGAGGATGAAGGCTGTCAATGAATGGAATATTGAGCGGGGATATGAGCCGCTTTCCATGGGAATCGGTATCAATACGGATTCCGTGATCCTGGGTAATATCGGCTCGGAGCGCCGCGCCAAATACGGAGTCATGGGAGCTGCGGTCAATCTGGCGGGCAGGATCGAGTCCTATACGACAGGAGGTGAGATCCTGATCTCTTCCTCGACCCGGACGCTGATCCGGGAGGATCTCAAAGTCGATTATGTCCGCAGGGTATCTCCCAAGGGCGTACAGGGAGACATTATGATCTACGGTGTTTCGGGAATCGGCGCTCCTTACAGCATTTTCCAGGTAAAGGAAGCAGACGAACTCAACGTGCTTCCCGAACCGGTGCAGATCGGCTACTATTCCCTGGACGGAAAACACGTTTCCGGGGATCTGAAGCAGGGAAGGCTTCTGGCTGTCTCCGAAGAGACGGCTGTTATGCAGACAAGTGAAAATATCTCTGTTTTTGAAAATATAAAGATAGATGTCGGGGACGGGCTGTATGCTAAGGTGATCCGGCAGCAAAAAGACAGAAGTCTGCTCAGCTTTACAGGAAAGCCGGGGTGCTTTGACAAGTGGATGAAAAGAATTCTTCATATAAAGGACGAAGGCGGCTGAGCAGGCGAAAGACGGAAAAAGCAAAGTGTTCGCGGTAAGTGCCGATTTGATATATAATACCTTTTAGACAATAGAAAAGCATTGTAAAAGATGACAATGGAAGGAGCCGAACATGCAGGAGAAAGTATTTAAGCAGAAAGAAATCATTTTTTGGGAAGGTTCCATGGGGACCTGTATGTATAAAGTCATTGACGGAACTGTGTCCGTTATTATCAACTACGGGACCAAAGATGAGAGAAAGCTGACTGATCTGGGAGAAGGACGGGTTTTCGGTGAAATGGCCATTCTTGAGACATGGCCCAGATCTGCGACGGTTATTGCCGACAGTGAAAAGGTCACCCTTCTGGAGATCAGCCAGGAGGAATTGAGCGATTATTTTGATCAGGATCCTTCACAGATCAAGCTGATCCTTGAGAATCTCAGCCACCGTCTGCGCGACCTGACCGACGATTACACAGAAGTCTGCAAAACAATCAGCGAAATGCGCGCGACCAGAGGCGAGACAGCGAGCAGAAAGGAAGGCCTGCTCTCCAGGATCAGCAAATTCCTGAATGTCTACAATCATCTCCTGGGAAGCAGGAATGCTCTTGAAGCAATGGAGAGGTATGAGGAAATCGAGCAGGCCAGAGAGAGCCATGGTCAGATGAGAGAGAATCTGCGGTTCAAAAAAGGCCAGGTGATTTTCCGTCAGGGCGACGCAGGAGACTGCATGTATTATATCGGATACGGTACCGTGGGGATCTATACCGACTATGGCACAGAGAATGAGCTTCTGCTCACAGAACTCCACGAGAACCAGTTCTTCGGAGAGATGGGCCTGATCGAAAAGCTGCCCCGCTCTGCCACTGCGGTCGTTCTGGAAAATGATACGGTCCTGACCCGTCTGACAGAGGATGGCCTGGACCAGATGTTTGAAGAAAAGCCCGCCTTTATCCTTCTTACCCTGCAGCATATCTCCTCCAGACTGCGCAAGCTCACCAAGGATTATGCCAAGGCCTGCCGTACTGTTTCAAAGATGCATGACGAAGAAAACGGCACCGGAACACTGTCCGAAGACGACGAGATGATGATCAACTACTATATTGCCCTTGCCCAGAGCCAGAACAATCGCTGGATGTTCTACTGATCATGCCTGCGTACGGAAGCGCTCCGACATGTTTCGAGGGAGTGAAAAAGAAGAAGGTGCGGAAAGGAGACGCGATGACAAATAATCTTCTGGATACACCCAAGCTGGGCTTCGGACTGATGCGTCTGCCCACAGTGGAGGGAAACCCTGATCTGATCGATCACGAACAGGTCTGCAAGATGGTGGACATGTTCATGGAAGCCGGTCTGACCTATTATGATACGGCTTTTGTCTACGGCAAGGACGGCGCCTCGGAGAAGGCTGCCAGGGCCTGCCTTGTCGACCGCTATCCCCGTGAAAGCTTCACGCTGGCGACCAAGATCAACGCCTGGCTGATGGCGGAGGATGAGCAGGCTGCGAAGGCACAGTTTTACACAAGCCTTGAGCGCACCGGCGCCGGCTATTTTGACTTCTATCTTCTGCATGCGCTTCAGTCCAATACTTACAAAAAATATGACGAGTACCACCTCTGGGATTATGTGGCGGACCTCAAGAAACAGGGCCTGATCAAAAACATGGGCTTTTCCTTCCATGCATCTCCCGAGCTTCTGGAGCAGGTGCTCACAGACCACCCCGAAGTGGACTTCGTCCAGCTGCAGCTCAACTACGCGGACTGGGAGAATCCGTCCGTCACCTCCCGGGCCAATTATGAGGTGGCGCTCCGGCACAACAAGCCCATCGTTGTCATGGAACCCGTCAAGGGCGGCACGCTGGCAAATCCGCCCGCGCCTGTCCGCAGGATCCTCGAGGAGGCGGATCCCCATGCCTCCATGGCATCCTGGGCGATCCGCTACATCGCCTCTCTCCCCGGAATCCTGACCATTCTGTCGGGCATGTCCAATGTGGAGCAGATGGCAGATAACCTCTCTTACATGCGGAAGGAAGCTTTCCATCCCTTGAGCGGGGCGGAGCAGGAGACCATGCGCAGGGCGCAGGAGGCCCTTGCGGCAATTCCTTCCATCCCATGCACCGGATGCAGCTACTGTGAGCCGGGATGCCCCATGAACATTCCGATCCCTGATATTTTTGACGCCAGAAACCGTCAAATGGTATATGGAAAAATCGAAGAAGGGCAGAATGTCTACAACCGCGACACCAAAGATAAGGGCAAAGCCTCCGACTGTATCGCCTGCGGTCAGTGCGAAGGCGCATGTCCCCAGCGCATCAACATCATTGAGCGCCTGCAGGACTGCGCAGCTGTATTCGACAAGCAGTCAAATTGATAAGACAGCAAAAAAATCAGTTGAAAAAGATGTGCCGCTGTGAAAAAATAATAAAAGAATCGGGGAATGACTTATGACAGAGACAGATCGGGAACAAAAGAGCAGGCGCGACAGGCAATCGAGCGCGGGCAGAACATCCGAAAAAACAAAAGAAAAAACACATTCGTCGAAAAGCAAAAAGGCAGCCGCAGCCGTACACCGGAAAAAGAAGTCAACTACACAGACGATCACAAAGAGCTTCGGACATGCATTTGACGGTATTTCTGCAGGTCTGGAAGAACGCAATATGAAGATCCACTGCACGATGGCAGTTCTGGTCACTTTTTTCGGACTGATCCTGCATATATCGGTGACCGAATGGTGTATCTGTCTGGGTCTGTTCGGTTTGATCATGGGTCTGGAACTGGTGAATACAGCGATTGAAGCTCTATGCGACCTTGTGACACAGGAGTATCGTCCCCTGGCAAAGCGGGCCAAGGATACAGCTGCCGGTGCGGTACTGATCGCCTCCATTATGGCGGCCGCGGCGGGACTGATCATCTTTATCCCCCGTCTTTTATATGTGTTCAGAAGCATTTAAGGACGATCAGGGCTGCCTGCTGACGGCAGGTCCTGCTTTCCAATCGTTTTTGAGACCGGGTGATTTTATAAAAAATTTCGCAAAACCGCAGTGTTTTTTATAGAATTGTTCCGATAATAATTATTTTTCCGCAATATTTTCGCAACATATATTGACTATCATTCTTAGTGCAGGCGTACCATAACGCTTTAACAATCTGGTAGCTGCGACATTGCCGTTCAGGAGCGTCACGGTATTGTCGAAAAACACTGTCTGGATCGCTCCGGAAAGAGAGGAAACAAAATGGCAATGGAAAAAATCGGTGACGGCCTCAAGAAAATCCTTCTTGTCGGCATTGGTGCTGCTGCTACAACAGTGGAAAAATCCTCCCAGATCATTGATGAACTCGTCAAAAAGGGTGAGATCACGGTCGAGCAGGGCAAAGAACTCAACAAAGAACTGCAGCACAATGTAAAGAAGACCATGGAAGCACGCAAACTTGACGCTGAGACCATCGAGGCCAAGCTTGCGAAAATGAGTGCTGATGAGATCGAGCTTCTCAAGAGCAAGATTCGTGAGGCCGAGGAAGCGTTTGCGGATGTCACCGGCACTGCGGAGGGTGATGAGGCAGCTGCTGTATCTGCAGAGATGGATGCTATGGACGATGATCTCAAGGCTGAAGGCTATGCGCCCGCCAGTGAGATCGAAGAGGAGAAGGCAGAGGCATAAGAGGCTCATACCTGACAGGATCCCATCAGATATGCGGATCCGGAATCAGAGTATTTTTCAATAATAACATGATTTGCCCGCTGCGGGCAGGCCTCCAGGGCCATATTCCGCTGCGGGCATTTTCCTATGTACAGAGTGAAAAAAACGCTCGATAGCGTTTTTTTCACTCCAGAGCTTTGTGCCGCGAGACGGCCCAAAGCTCCGCTGATCCCATCGGAGAAAACGCCTCCGCGTATTTCTCCTCGGGGCTGCTCTTACGAGCGGCATGTCGACAAAGAGTGAAAAAAACGCTCGATAGCGTTTTTTTCACTCCAGAGCTTTGTGCCGCGAGACGGCCCAAAACTCCGCTGATCCCATCGGAGAAACCCGCTCCTGGCTTTCTCCCCGGGTGCCGCTCTGTCGGGCGGCATATTTGAAAGAGGCAGACTATGGAAGAGAAGGCAAAGATGGACAACCGGTCCAGAACGAAGGAAATCCGGCAAGTCCTTTTCCGCAATCACATCACGCGCGGCGTGACACCGGAAAAGCTTCGGATCATTCTGGAAGAACTCGGGCCGACTTATATTAAGATCGGACAGATCATGTCCCTGCATTCGGACATTCTCCCGAGGGCATATTGCGACGAACTGGTCAAACTCAATTCAGAAGTTGCTCCCATGCCCTTTTCGGAAGTGGAAGAGGTCATCAACCGCTCCTACCGGGAGGACTGGCACCAGGTCTTTGCGTCCATCGATCCTGAACCGCTGGGGTCGGCTTCCATCGCTCAGGTGCACCGGGCAAGGCTCCTGACGGGTGAAGATGTCGTCGTCAAGGTGCAGCGCAAAGGCATCTATGATACGATGGCACGTGACATCGGCCTTCTGCACAGGGTTGTCCGTCTGATGCCCTCGGTCGGAGGCATCAAGAATGTCGTGGATCTGGGAATGATCCTGGACGAGATGTGGACAGTCGCCCAAGAGGAGATGGATTTTCTCAAGGAAGCTGCCAATATTGAGGAATTTACCCGCAACAATTACGGCATCGTCTACGTGCGGGTGCCCCGCCTTTACAGGGAACACACCACCAGCCGTGTGCTGGTCATGGAGTACGTGGGAGGCTGTGCGATCAATGACAGAGAACACCTTCTGAGCAGAGGCTATGACCTGAATGAAGTTGGACGCAAGTTTGTCAATAACTATATCAAGCAGGTTATGGACGACGGCTTTTTCCATGCGGATCCGCATCCGGGCAATGTCAAGGTGCACGACGGAAAGATCGTCTGGATCGACATGGGGATGATGGGACGCCTCTCTGCGCGGGATAAGGCCCTGATGGAGCGGGCTGTCCGCGCCATTGCCGTCAGTGATATTTCCAGTCTGGAGAGCACGATCCTGGAGCTGTGCGAGACCAAGGGAAAGGTGGATGAAGGACGCTTATATCGCGAACTGCGCACACTGATCGAGCGCTACGGCAAGATGTCTCTGGGCAATATTGATATCATAGATTTCTTCATGCAGGTTCTCGAGATCATGAAGGAGAACGGGCTCAAGCTTCCCCATGGCATGACCATGCTTGCCCGCGGGCTCAACCATATGCAGGGCGTCCTGACGGAGATCAGTCCGGAGATCAATATGGTGGAGATCGCGGCAGCCCGCATACGGGAGAATGCCATTGAACACCTTGACCTCAAAAAAGAGGTGAAACGCGGCGGCAAAAAGCTCTATACAGCTGCTTACAAGACGGTGGAGATCCCGCCCCTGCTCAAGAGTGTCCTGGAAGAGTACCTCAAGGGACAGGCCCAGGTCAACATGAAGCTGGATACCACCAGGGAGATGTCGGATCTTCTGCGCAGACTGGTCCGCAATATCGTCATGGGCCTCTGGGTCATGGCACTGCTGATCGGCTCCAGCATCATCTGTACGACAGATATGCGCCCCAGGCTTCTGGGAATTCCCGCGCTGGGATTCTTCGGTTTCATGATGGCATTCGCAATCTGCCTGTATATCTTCATACGCCACTGGCTGACACGGAATAAATAGAGCCTGCGCTCCTTGAGCCGGCCTTCGCTGCGGCCGTCACGAAACCTCAGCCGTTTTGCGCATGGCCCATGGCGCATCGCTTTGTGCATATTAAAACACCCTTCGGAAATGAAACCACACGACAGTGATTTCCCGAAGGGTGTTTTTTGATTTTCTTAACGGTAACTTTCAACCGGTTTTTCTGCGGTATTTGCTTTGTGTTTTATTATACGTTTTATTATGTGATCTGTTTTGTTTTATTCTGTGGGTTTTATTCCGCCGCACTGCCCGGATCGGTGGAGACTCCTGTCCCGTTTCCGGAGGAGGTTCCCGCCGGTGTTGCGGCAGCAGGTGCTGCAGGGACTGCGCCGGATTCCTGTCCGTCTGATGCGGACCCGTCATCGGTTTCTCCGGAAGCATTGTCGTCGGAAGTGTTGTCATCGGAAACACTGTCATCGGAAACACTGTCACCGGAGGAGCTGTCATCGGCAGAACTGTCACCGGAAGAGCTGTCAGAGCCTTCCTCCTTTTCTCCCTTCAGGGAAGGGTGCATGGAAAGCTCTTCTTCGGGCATCTCGGCAAACCATTTGTCTAGGGCATCCGCGATCGCGTTTGCCATCTCCTTTTGATAAGAATCCTGATTCATTATCAGATCCTCATCGGGGTTGGTCATATATCCGAGCTCGATCATGGTTGTGGGCATTTCCGCCCAGTTGTTGCCGGTCATGGTATCGGTCTCCCAGACATATTCCCTGCGGGCACCGGTCTGAGTGCAGTAAGTGTCCAGCAGAATGTCGGAAAGACGGGCAGATGCTTTGTAGAGTTCAGGATGGTAGGGATTATCCTCGGTGATGCAGATCGTCATCGCGCCCTGGGCTTCGACATCGTCGGAACCGTTGGCATGAATGCGGATGAAGGCGTCTGCCTTGTTTTCGTTTGCGACAGCAGCGCGCTGGGAGCAGCTGATCGGATTGAAGGTATCATGGTGGGTCATCTTGACCTCATATCCGCGCTCCTCAAGTTCAGCGCGTGCCTTCTGGGCCACATTCATAGTCAGTTCGTATTCGTGCAGACCGCTTGAAGGACCGAAGGTACCTACGGTATCTTCTTCCTTCATTTCGGCGGAGCCGGGGCCGACAGGCTCTGTGAGGCCGGAGACCTGGGAGGTGTGTCCGGGATCAAGGACAATGACAAGTCCCTTGCCCATGGCAGAGAAAGTTTTTTCCTCTGATTTGTCCGGGGACCAGTCTGGATCGGCGAACTGGGCGCCTGTGGTCGCAGCGGCTGCGGACTCGGCTGTCACCGCTGTGTCTGCTGCCTGTGCCGCTGTGCCTGCAGTGACCGCTGTCTCTGCCATCTCTGCTGTGGAAGCTGCCGCTGCGGCACTGTCACTGCCGGGCTCCTGTGCCGGTGTTGATCCGCATGCGGATAGCAGAAGTCCCGCGCACAGAGATGCGGTCATGAGTGTGCGGCAGATAATAGGGATCCGTTTACTGAACTTGCTTTTTTCCGTCATTATTATTCCTCGTTAATGATTCTTGGGGGATAATTGGTTACACGTCACACACTGGCGCGGCGTGTGACTGAAACGATTATTGCTGTTTCACACCCTTCGGCAGGGTGTGCTTATGTTTATTCATGTCCTGTCAGCATGTCCCAGGTATACCAGGTACCTTCCGCATCGGGCGCAAGAGGGGTGACATAGTCCCGGCTGATCTCGCTTTCGTCCGCGGTGGAGCGGATGTGAACGGAGGGCCGAAGAAGGGTAACCCAGCCCTTGTGGCTGACATAGGTGAATTCGTCGCCCGGTGTGAAGGAACGCATTTCCTCTGTTGTCCGGTTGAACATGTAGTGCCGGATCCTGCTCATATAGTCTTCGTCCGAGAGAGCTTCCAGGAACAGATCATAGCCGTCTTCCGTGGGGGAGAGGAGAAAATCCAGATCATCCCAGGTCGCGTCGACTTCGTACCAGTCATCATCCAGCCTGACAAGATTCCAGGCGTGTTTCTCTGTTTCTCCTTCCGAAGCCCCTGCATAGCCCGAGACGACGATGCAGGTGATACCTGCTTTCTGCAGAAGATATTCATAGGCAAGTGCATAGCCGTCGCAGAGGGCGCCGCCGGGGTTTCCGGTGCTGTCTTCCACCAGAGCGCCATAGGCGGTGTGGGCATAGTCGTACTCACCCGCATCCCGGTTGTACCAGGCACTGTTGATCAGAAGATCGTGGAGCTGCAGGGCGATGCCTGCGTCAGACTGTGTGAAGTCCACCTGGTCGAGAAGTGAGTCGGCAGCTGCTTCCATGCGGGCTTCTTCCTCCTGGTAAATGGTCGTACCGTCCTCATTGACAGGCTCCTGGCCGGAGGTGTCTGACAGGGAGAGTATAACTTTGAATTTTCCTCCGAAGGAAGGGAGAAGGTAATACTTGCATTCGTACTGTGCCTTGGACTGGGCGATCCAGAAAAGCTCCGGATGATCCCGTACCAATGCATTATACGCTCGCGTATAGCTTTCTGCAAATTCATCCGAGGAAGGATTTGTATCCAGAAGACGGGATTCGGAAGCGGGATCCGCACCGAAGTTCTGAGCCAGACTGAGCATGGCGTCATACAGAAGACGTTCCTCTTTGGAAATTTTCGTATAGTAATAATAGGTGATGTCCGGCTGGCGGCTGTTTTCGCCGCTTCCGTCCTGATCTTCCTCAGATTCCCGGATCTGTTCGCTGCTGCCGCTCTCTGCATCTCCGGATTCCGGATCCGCGGACTCGGCGCTGTCCTCTGCCTGCTGCGAAGAATCCTCGGCTGGTCCGGTCCGGCTTTCATCGGTTTCCTCCAAGGGTGAATCCCCGGAAGGGTCCTCAGCCTGATCATCAGAAGCTTTTTCTTTATCCGCGCCTGATGGCTGGTCCTGGGCCGCGTCTGACGAGGGCTGACTGTCTGCATCTGGATCGGAATCCCCGGAGTCTTCTCCGAGAAGCTGATCGATGGACTCCGCAAGCTGGAGCGTCCCCTCGCTGATGTATTCCGGTATTTTCAGTGTATACCTGCGTATTATGTGAAGAAAACTGCCCGGCAATGCCTGTAAGACAAAAAAAAGGCAGAATACTATGATAAACACGCGGATTAGCTTTTTCAAAAATACCCTCCATGTGGTAAACTATAAATTGCGCGTAATTGCTCATGGCAAGAACAATAGTCGATGTACAGACTCGCCTGTAACGAGCAATACGTCTATCTTACACGTCAACGATGTAAATCGTCAATCGGAGAGCAGGCGATTCTTAAATTCTTCATGATTGGTAAATAATTAAGAAGAATAAGGGGTATAATTCAGATCAGCACGAAGCTGTCCACGATTTCTGCACGTCGTGAACAGGAAAAGATATACATAGATAAAGGAGCATATAATGACGGATATGATGAAAATGACAGTGACAACTCTTGACCTTCATGCAGGATACGAAATTGTCGGTCCTGTCTGCGGCTCATGCCGTGAACAGTCGGATCCGGATCAGGGCTTTCTGCAGGCGCTCAGGGAAATCCGCAAGAGCGCCGCGCTTCTGCAGGCAGATGCAGTGATCGGACTTCGGCAGACGGCGGTTCCTATGTCAGATGGAACAGGCCGCTTTCATGTCCAGCTTTACGGGACGGCAGTCCGCAAAACTGCGCAGGCACAGGCGGAGACAGCAGCAGGTGCTGCATCGATTGCCGGAATTCTGCCCGGAATGGCTGCGGGAGCTGCAGGAATGGTGCAGCCCGGCCGCCAGGACGGGGATTTCCTGATGGATGGGTCTACTTTGGTCCGTTATATCGGACAGAGCGAATATGTGCGTGTTCCCGACGGTGTCATCAATATCGGTGCGGAGGCATTCCACAACGCGCGTGTTGTCAGTGTCGAGCTTCCCGACAGTGTGACGGAGATCCGCGAGGGCGCTTTCAGCGGCTGCGAACATCTCGAGAGGGTCCGCCTCTCCACCCGTCTTCTTGTCATCCGCAAAAATGCCTTCCAGAGCTGCATATCCCTCTCTGATATTGCTCTCCCCGCAAGTCTGCAGGAAATCGACAAGGCGGCGTTTTCCGCCTGCCCCGAACTTCCCGCTGTCACGGATTTCCTCCGCCGCAAGGAGGCGGAAGCAAAGGATGCAGAATATCTCCGCAGCCGCAGGCCTGTCTGGAGAAGACAGGGACGCTGCCAGTACTGCGGCGGCTTTTTCAAAGGCGGCCTCAAGGGGGTCAAGGTCTGCAGTATGTGCGGTATGGAAAAGGATTATTGATTTCTTCAAATGTCCATCTGTGCGTCCGCTTGATCGACTTTTATAGAAAACTGCCTTTAGCTGCAAGATAAAAGTCGATTGCTCCGCTCTACGGAGCTCTCGCAATCGCCCCCATGTATTCGACAATCGGCCCGCTCATCCTTCAGGATTTCGCGTGCCTTTTTGTCTCATACATGTGGGTCGATCAAATGTCCGCGCATCTGGACATGCGAGCATGTCCATCTGTGCGTCCGCTTGATCGACTTTTATAAAAAAATTATCGTATATTCGGTTATATTATCTGACAATTTGTGGTATAATATAACCAACTGTAGGGTTTTTTAAGCGGCTGTCAGCGGATGCTCTTTCCAGAGGTTACGGAGGGTGTGGCAGCAGGAAGGGTGAGAGAATGGCAACAAAAGCAGGGACTGAAAAGAAGAAGAAAACATCCACGCAGCGTCAGAAGGAAGAGGAGAAGAGAGAACGGATCGAGGCTTTGACTGCTCAGAGGGATTCTCTTCAGAGCAAACTTGCGGCAGTGGAGGCACTGCGGAACGGTTTTGAAATGCCTCAGCTCGAGGGAAGAGAGGTAGTACACACCCAATATGGTCCCGGAGTGATCGTCCAGCAGAAGGGCGCAGTGATTACGGTGAAGTACGGTGACGAAGAGAAAAAACAGAAACTTCCTGCTGTTGTCTCAGGGAAATTCATGAGTCTGCAGGACGAAGATCTGGAGATGCAGTTTTTCCATATGGATGAGCTGGATATGCAGAAGGATGCTCTGCAGAAAAAACTGCAGTATGCAAACAGTCTCCTGAGTGATCTTGAGAAATCGTGAGCACTGTACTGTGCCGGATCATATTATTGTATTCAAAAACAGAGGCAGCCGGCGGATTGCGGTCCGTACCGGCTGTCTCTTTGCGTCCCGCCCAGGACCGCAGCAGCCATGCACGTCCAGATCAGACACAGGCGCGTCGGGCCTGCCCGGAAGCGGCCGGGATCTGATTTGGACATATACGGAAGGAATCAGTCTTCGCTTCGTCAATGCCCACGACTTCAGCAGTATAAAAAATCAGAATTAAATCGATCTTTGATGTAACTTCCTGACAGGTATTTCGTCTTATTATACAGAAGCGTATATCAGATAGAACAGTCTGTGACTGTTGGAAATACAATGGAGGAAAATGATGAAAAATACAGGATTAAGGTTGACAGCTGCAGCCCTTGCCTTGATGGTTGCAGCAGGAACTCAGGCAGTTCCCGCATTTGCGGTGCAGAGTCAGAGCCTGTCTGCGCAGGAAGCCGATACTGCTTCGTCCGCGCGTTCCAGGCGGGAACTGGAAGGGCAGAGCATGAACAGTGTGTACCTGCTTCCCGACAGCGACACCTACTATATCTCCGAATCTGACATAAGCTGGATGGACGACAATGAGCTTATGCTGGCGAGGAATGAATTCTATGCGCGGCGCGGGCGGAAATTTGTTACAAAGTCTATCCAGGACTATTTTAACAGGCAGGGTTGGTACAACGGCACGATCGATCCTGACGACTTCACACCCGAGATGTTCAACCGCTATGAGCAGGCCAACGTGGACTTTATCGTCGCCTATGAGACAAAGCGGAAGGAAGTCCGGGCACAGAAGAAGAATGAACCCAGGGCTCACACCGGAATATCTGGTTCCGGGCCTGATGTGTTTGAGGAGGAGGCACAGTATACCGAGATTGTGGATCTCTACGGGGATGCGCTCCACGACAGCTGGTCAGAAGATGATTATGCTGTTGCCGGAATGAACGGTCTGGCGTCAGGGCTGGAGAGCCCGGAGGATCTGGGATATGTCTACAAGGACCTTGATGGGGACGGAAACGGGGAACTCCTGATCGGACCGACGGATCCCCAGCTCTACGGAGAGGGAGCTGTCTTCGAGATCTATACGATTGATGACGGCCTTGCGGTGGAAGTTGCCGCGAGTGATGAGGACGATTTCTACTATGTCTGCGAGGACAATACCATCCGCAGAGAAGTCTTCCTTGAAGACGGCCACTGGCAGATCGATTATTATGATTTCAAGGATGGCGGACTGGTCTGCAAGGAAATCCTGGTCATGGATGAAGGCATGGATAAGGAAGATCCCTGGTTTCTTGTTGAAGATGTCGAAAATCAGGAATCGGGACATTTGACCGGTGTGAGCGGACACGGAGAAGAGCACCAGCAGGAATACAAAGCGATTTCCTATGAGGAAGCCTCGGGTGTGCGCGCCTCTTACGTGGCCGAAAATCTGGGATTAATTCCTCTTGAATAAACAGCTTTTCCGAACATGCCGCTCGTAAGGGCGTCAACACATGCTTCGCATGTGTACGAGGGGAAATACGCGGAGGCGTTTTCTCCGAAGGAATCAGAGGAGCTTTGGGCCGTCCCGCGGCACAAAGCTCTGAGAATGAAAAATCTTGTATCGACAAGATTTTTCATTCTTGGAAGCAGTGTACATTAGAGCGGCGGTGCCGGTGTGATCTGTCAGATCACGCAGGCACCGCCGCATTGTTTACATCTTTTTTACTACATAAATGAAACTTTATTATTTAAGTGAAACCCTTATTACTTTACTCTTATTATTTCACCCCTGTTTTTTTACGCTTTATTCCCAGAAATCGCGGGAGCCGGTATCGGGGCTGAGGGCATCCCTGAGCTCCATCATGGCAGTGTAGTTGGGGAGCAGGAATACGGGATTCTGCTCTTCTTTCAGTTTTTCAACAAGAGCCTTGTAGTCGGTGAAGAGCTCGGTGGTCTCTTCGGAGGCGCCGGCCTTCTGCAGGCGGGCGTAGAGGTCCTCTGCCTTGTCCCCTCCCACATAGAGCTTCTTCAGGTGGGGGTCGCTGACCAGTTTTTCGTAATCTGTGGTCTCGATCCAGGAAATATCGTGGCCGTCGCCAGTGCGGTTGTTGAGGCAGAGAACAGCACTGAAATCCTCACCCAGGCCTGTTATATAGGTGAAAGCCTGGTTGCAGCCTGCGGGATTCTTGACCAGGATCATCTGCAGTCGATTGCCCTGAAGATCAAAGGCCTCGAGACGTCCGAAGGAAGCACGCGCAGTGGACAGCGCGTCGACGGCTTCCTTTGCGGGCAGTTTTAAGGCGAGGATCGCAGCTACGGAAGCGGCGGCATTATAAATATTGTAGACAGCGGGCAGAGCGATGCGGACTTCCTGGTCCTCTGCCTTTTTGCCGGGGCGCATATGCACCACGGATCCCGATGCGGATTTTTCCGTGATGGAAGTTACGGCTACATCCGGGTCATGGCGCTTATAGCCGCACTGCGGGCAGCGGAAGCCTCCCAGCTGGGCGTAGATATGGAAGTCATAGGTGTAATCACTTCCGCATTTGGGGCATTTTCCTGCATCGGCGAGGTCGACCTGACCCTGGGTTCCCACTGTCTCGTTGAGGCCGTACCAGACAACTTTATTGGGCACATCGATCGCAAGAGACGCAGAGACGGGGTCTTCGGCATTGAGCACCAGGACGGATCCGGGGCTTCGCTCAACACCTGTCCGGATCTCCTTAAGCGTATTCTGCACGCCGCCGTAGCGGTCGACCTGGTCACTGAACAGGTTTGTAACTACGATCGCTTTGGGACGGATATAGGGGACAACCTGCTTCAGGGCAGCCTCATCGCATTCAAGTACAGCATATTCATGCTGAGCCTTGCCTTTCCAGTCCGCACTGCAGATCAGATCGGAGGCGATTCCGTGGAGAAGATTGGCGCCGGACTTATTCAAAAGACAGTCGTGCCCTGCGGATGTCAGCGCGTGTTCGATCATATTGCAGGTAGTGGTCTTGCCATTTGTGCCGGTGACGACGATGATCTTCATCCCGCTGGAGACGGCGGAAAGGATATTCCTGGAAACCTTCAGCCCGACTATGCCCGGGATCGCGGTTCCGCCCCGCCCGGTTTTACGGAGAATAAAGCGGGTCATTTTGCATGCTGCGACAGAAGCGGCAGCATGAAGAGTATTCGGTTTTTTCATGGTGCTCCTTTCTAAAGCTATTCTGAATCTATTCTGATCGATCTGTCCTGACCGATCTATTCTGACCAATCTATCCTGATCAATCTATTCTTATAAATCTATTGTGGTCATTCAGGCCCTCAACAGGGCGTAAATACCTTGTCTGCTCAAACATCCGGACATGGTTACAGCAGGCGCTCTTTCATGAAGGGTGTGTTCAAGTAACGGTTTATTGTAACATGTTACAGGTCAAAGGTAATCGTTTTTTTTACAGACAGGGCAAAAAAACCTGTCCGAAATCCGGTATATGCAGTTGTAAGTTGGCAATACAGATGATAGGATTGTTCATGATTATAGCGAAAGGATACTTGCAGATTTATGAAAATACTGATCATAAGCGATTCGCACGGGCATCATGATCTCATGCGCAGGGCGATTGGCCAGGAAGCGCCGATCGACATGCTGATCCATGCAGGGGATGTGGAGGGAGACCTCGAAAGTATTCTCGGGGATAAAAGAGAGTATGAGATCCGCGCGGTTGCCGGAAATATGGACTGGTCTGATTCCATGGAGGATGAACTTTGCTTTCCGGTCTGCGGCCACAGGATCTACCTTGCCCACGGCCACAGGCACGGTGTTCACAGCGGAACGAAAAGGCTTGTGGAGAGGGCAAAGGAGCTGGGAGCTGATATCGCGATTTACGGGCACATTCATATGCCTGATTATGCAACAGAGGACGGAGTCCTGGTGATCAATCCCGGCAGTGTTGCCAAGCCCCGGCAGGAAGGCTGGCGCAAGAGCTATGCTGTCATGACCATTGCCGAAGACGGCACACTGGATGTCAGATTCAAATATCTGCCCCGGCGTCCTTTTTTCTGAACGGTCAGGTATTTTCACAGAACTTACTTATACGGAAAGGATAAAAAATGACGATTATACTTATGGCGAGTCTCATTCCGCCGCTCTTTCTCCTCTGGAAAGTATATCAGAGTGACACGATTGAAAAAGAGCCGACCAGGCTCCTGATTGGCATTTTTGTACTCGGAATGATCTCAACAATTCCCGCCGGTATTCTTGAGATGATAGGGAGCGCTATTCTGGCAGCTGCTCTTGGTGTGCAGCCGGGTGTCTCTTCAAGCGGCATGAGGATCTTCAACTTGTTCTTTTATTTTATTGTCGTAGGCGGAGCGGAAGAACTTGTCAAGTTTCTGGCCATGAGGATTCCCACCTGGCGCAATCGGGCCTTCAATTATGTTTTTGACGGCGTCGTTTACGGTGTGACGGCTGCACTGGGCTTTGCAGCTCTGGAAAATGTCCTGTATGTGCTGGATACAGGACTGACGACCGCAGGGATCCGCGCGTGGACGGCGATCCCCCTCCACTGTATCGCGGGTATCTTCATGGGACATTATTATGGCATTGCCAAAGCAGCGGAACGATGGGGCGACAGGAAGGTCAAAAACCGTATGCTGCGCCGCAGCATTCTGATCCCAATGCTTATCCACGGTGCCTACGATTTTATTGCTTCGGATGAAAGTCCCCTGCTTGTTTTTGTGTTCTTTGCCTATATCATCGTCCTGGATGTTTTAGCTTATCGATCACTGAAGAGTTATTCGCAGCACGATGTCAACCTGGAATGATCCGGGGAACAGGCACGCCTTCGGGCGTGCCTGAACGACGGCAATTGTTTTCTGATTAAACAGATAATTTTCTGAATATATTTTTGGAAATATTTGTTACAAGTCACACCTGCATCAGACTCGAGGTGTTTTCACGCGTTCTTTGCGTGAAAACCCGAGTTAAACGGCGAATGCCCATCCCCGAAGGGGATTTGGAATGGGCATTCGCAACGTT
>Ga0310695_10006992_pt1 | contig 18256 bp, 20 predicted proteins | sample RumenRJG_04DNA_FD_203882 | JGI IMG/M metagenome (GOLD analysis project Ga0310695, IMG submission 203882) | Bovine rumen microbial communities from Lethbridge, Alberta, Canada - RJG_04 (v2) (version 2) | ecosystem: Host-associated > Mammals > Digestive system > Stomach > Rumen | place: Canada...
AGATTATCATCGGCCTCGAACAGCTTTTTGCATATTGTGCCTTTGCCGACCCCTGACGGGCCGGATATTACGAATAATTTACCTCTAGTCATTGATTATCCTCTGGTCACTGACGCATTATATCATACACTATTAGTAATATACAAACAAATTTAAGCCGTTGCTTTTTTCTACTCGATATTCTGCACCTGCTCGCGGATCTTCTCGATTTCGCTCTTTGCCTCAAGCATCAGTGAGGTGATCTCGAGGTCGTTTGCCTTTGAACCTATGGTATTCGCCTCACGGTTCATCTCCTGAACCAGGAAGTCCAGCTTCTTGCCGATGGCTCCGTCACCATCAGTAAGGAATGTCCTGAGCTGATTCATGTGGCTGTCCAGACGCACAAGCTCCTCGGTAATGCTGGCCTTGTCCGCGAATATCGCAGCCTCAACGAGGATCCTCTCCTCGGGCACATCAACCTTGTCGTCCAGCAGCTCCTGGATGCGGCTGTACATCTTGTCTTTGTACTCTATGGCTACCTGCGGAGCCCGCTCGCCTATCTTTCTGACGATTTCCTTGACCGTTTCGCCCCTGTTGATCAGATCTGCCGCGAGTTTCTCGCCTTCGATGGCTCTCATCTCGCCCAGATTAGCCGCTGCGAGCTCAACCGCCTTGCAAATGGACGCGGAAACCTCCTCCTCATCGGCCACATCCGGAATTACCTTGAGTACGTCCGGCATGGACGAGACGAGTCCGATGTCGATATCACCCTCCAGATCGTAGCCTTCCTTAAGTTCGCGCAGTCTGGCGATGTACTGGTCGGCTACCGGAGTGTTGAGGTTTACGGTGATATCTCCTTCCGTCAGGTTCTCCACTATGATTGAAACGTCGGCCTTGCCGCGCTTCATCTGCTGCTTCACGATGCCCTTGATCTTCTCCTCTGCGAATGAGTACCGTTTGGGCATCTTTACGGTAATATCCGCGTACCTGTGATTAACTGTCTTGATTTCGACGATTACGTTCCTTTTCCCATCGGAAAATTCCCCTCTGCCGAAACCTGTCATGCTTTTGATCATACAATTTTCTCCTGTTTCTTTATAATTTATGATACTATTGGTATTGTAAAGCAAAAGGAGTTCATTGTCAAAAAATGTCATACGATGGAGTGGTAACCTGCGCAATGACGCAGGAGCTAAAAAAAGAGCTGTCATCAGGCAAAATCGAGAAGATCTACCAGCCTGAGCCGGACCAGCTGCTTCTGTCCGTGCACACTGCCCGGGGCAGAAGGAAGCTGTTTATTTCCGCGTCCGGAAACCACTCCGGCGTCTATCTGACGGAGAACTCACCCGAAAACCCGGTGCAGCCGCCTCTCTTCTGCATGGTGCTCCGTAAGCACCTGGGAGCGGCCCGCATACAGGATATTCATCAGCACGGCTGCGAGCGCATCATCGAAATCGACCTGGAGACAGTGGACGAGCTGGGTTTCAACGTGAACAAGCGGCTCATCTGCGAGATCATGGGCAAGCACTCGAACGTGCTTCTGGTGGATTTAGGCACGGGAAAGATCATCGAAAGCATCAAACACGTGGGAATAGACGTAAACCGCGCCCGCCAGATCCTTCCAGGCAAGCTCTACGAGTACCCTCCGGCACAGGACAAGATCCCGTTCATGGAGGTCACCGAAGACGACATAATAAAACTTACGGTTGACCAGCTTCAGCCTGAGAGAAACATCCTCGCCGGAGTTCAGGGCGTATCTCCTGCCCTGGCACAGACCATCGCGTACGCTGATCAGGCCATCGAAGGCGCTTATCAAAACACTCCGTACGGGTTTCTCGACAGCATGCGCCGTTCCATCGGGGAATCGACCTACCGGCCGCGCGTCTACATCAAAAACGGCGTACCTGCCGACTTCCATATCGTGCCGCTTTCGGCCTACGAATCCGACGACTCCTACGAGGCGATGGCTTTTGATACTCTCAGCCAGGCTGCCGAGTACTTCTTCGTCAACAGAGAGTCCTCGAACACAGTCAAGCAGCGTTCAGGCGATCTGAACCGCCACATCAAGGCCATTCTGGACAAGCTCAGGCTCAAGGTGCAGCGTCTCAACGAGGATCTCGCAAAGGCAGCCGATTCTGATAAGTACAGGCTCTACGGCGAGCTCCTAAACGCGAATCTCCACACTGTCAGACAGGGGGATAAAAAAGCCGTAGTAACGAGCTACTACGACGGTTCCCAGGTCGAGATTCCTCTCGATCCGCGCTACAACCCTGCCCGCAACGCCCAGAACTACTTCAAGAAGTATGCAAAAGGCAGGACGGCCCTCAAGGAAAAGCAGATTCAGCTGGATGAGACCATGGCTGAGATCGAATATCTGGAATCAGTCTATTCATTTACCGAACGCGCCGGCTCAGTCGAGGAAATAGACCTGCTGCGCGCCGAGCTCACCGAAGGCGGATATCTCCGCCAGAGAAAGAGCAGAAGCAAAGGCAATAAAACCCGCAAAGCGAAGCCTAAGCCTCACCAGTACACCCTTCCGTCGGGGAAGACTGTTCTGGTGGGCAGAAACAACAAGGAAAACGATTTCCTGACATTCAAAAAGGCCTCATCCTCCGACATTTGGCTTCACGCCAAGGACATTCCGGGATCCCACGTAATCCTCGTGACTGAAGGCGAAGCGCCTTCAGAGGACGATCTCCGCCTGGCCGCGCAGATTGCCGCGTTCCACAGCAAGGGATCTGCTTCCGCTAATGTCCCGGTGGACTACACCAAAGTCAGATACGTGAAGAAGCCTTCAGGTTCCAAACCGGGATATGTAATTTTCACTCATAACCGGACTCTGTATGTTGACCCGGCAATCCCAGAATAAATATGCTGATCCGGCTATCCCAGAATAAACTGGATCATGCTGTCTATTACTTCGTCTCCTTTGGAGACTTCGTTTCCGTTGTGTATTTCATGGAGGAAGTCCGGCCACTCGATCATCTGGACTTTACAGCCTTTGCGCTTAAGGTTCTCATAAACCTTGCGGGTGCCGTCGATGCTGCAGATTTTATCCGCAGTACCGTGCATAATCATGGTAGGGATGTCTTTTGCCCTGCCGTTGTCCTCCAGCTTTCCGTCCTCAAGAGCCCTTCCTATGCTGAATCCTTCGAAGGCGCAAAGGAGCGAAATTCGTGTGTGTACCATCGGGTTGGACAGGTAAGGCTGCACTGAAGCGGGATTTCCCAGCAGAGACTCGTCTACGCTGCTGCCGATGGTCATTGACGGCGCAATGCTGCTCATGAACTTCACGATTCCGTAGAGCGGGCCTTTTACCGGTCTGACAAGTCTCACCCAAGGAGCCGAAATCAGATACTTAACCGGAACATCGTTCAGCTCACCCCTGCTTCTGTAATCCAGAGTCAGATTTCCGCCCATGCTGTGACCGTAAAGAACGATTTCCTTGTTCGGGTACTTCTTTCTGGCGTAGAGCAGAAGGTCGCTTATGTCCTTCAGAACCTCTTCTCTTGGTGCGCAGTGGCCGAGAGGGCCCACTGAATCGCCGTGTCCCCTAAGATCCATGGAAACTGTAGCGATTCCCTTCCTGCGGAAGGCTTCGGCAACTCTGTCATATCTGCCGCCGTACTCGCCTATTCCGTGCACAATGCAGACTACCTTTACCGGATCAGCCAAAGGCCAGCTGTACCCTCTTATTATTCCCTTATCAAGCTCTTTGAGTGTAAAAGTGTCGTACATCAGAAAATCCTCCTCCGAAATATCAGATTTTTACAAAAACAATATCGTATTTATCCATTTATTTCCTTTTTTCTTGAAGTCGCTCTCCTGCAGTTCTAAATTATCCCTACAAAAGGAAAGGAGATAAAAAACATGTCCGGCAAGAAAGCTTCAACCTCTAAAAAGAAGTGCAGTTTCTGCGGCTGCACCTATGAGACATTTTCATTCAAGCACGGCTACGTCTGTGACGGATGTCTCCAGTATATCAAGAGCAACTACAATCCCGATGACCGGAAACGCGATGAATCTGTCCCTGATGAGCAGTTATCTGATGAAACGGACTGCTCATCCACGTAGCTTGTTCAGCACCTTGGTGAAATCCTCCGGCAGAGGGCTTTCGAACTCCAGATACTCTTCCGTAACCGGATGGACGAATCCCAGAACAGCGGCGTGGAGCATCTGTCTCTTCGCCCCTTCCCTGTTCTTCGACGGACCGTAAAGCTCATCCCCAAGCAGCGGGTGCTTGATATGCGCCATGTGGACGCGTATCTGGTGGGTTCTGCCCGTCTCCAGCTTCGCCTCTATCAGAGTGTACTTCCCGAACCGCTCAAGCACTCTGTAGTGAGTCACTGCGCTTCTGGCGCTCTCATATCCGGGTGCGCCTTTCGCTATGACAGCATTCCTGAGGCGGTTTCCGGGGTCTCTTCCAATAGCCGCGTCTACAGTCCCTTCATCCTCTTTGATGTTGCTGTAGACTATGGCCCTGTACAGCCTGTTTATGGAGTGCTCCTCGAGCTGGCGAGCCAGACCCGCGTGGGCCCTGTCCGACTTTGCCACGACGAGCAGTCCGCTTGTGTCCTTGTCTATCCTGTGGACTATGCCCGGCCTGATCACTCCGTTTATGGACGAAAGCTGGTCACCGCAGTGGTACATGAGCGCGTTTACGAGAGTTCCTGTGTAGTTGCCCGGCGCAGGGTGAACGACCATTCCCGCCGGCTTGTCAACCACAAGCAGATCAGCGTCCTCGTAAACCACATCGATAGGGATGTCCTCAGCCTCCACTTCAAGCTTCTCAGGCTCAGGAATCTCAATGACGACGAGGTCGCCTTTGCTGCACTTGTACTTCTTTGAGTCGCAGACTGTCCCGTTTACCGATACAGCACCCTTCTCGAAGAGCTTCTGGATGAAGCTTCTCGAGTAATCTTCGAGTCCTGCAGAAAGAACCAGGTCAAGCCTGGTTCCACTCGTCTCTTCCGTAATATTGAATTCTTCTCTAATAATGTTTCCCATGAACCAAGCCTATTTTTCATCCTTCATGGATCTCAGCGCGTACAGAAGCATGAGTCCGCAGCCGACGCATATGCATATGTCCGCCACGTTGAAAACAGGAAAGCTTCCGAAGTCGAGCATGTCGACAACATATCCGTAAAGCGTCCTGTCTACGATGTTGCTCAGGCCTCCTCCGCAGACAAGGGCCAGTCCCGTATTGAAAACAGCCGGGAACTTTTTGTTAAACCCTATGAGGAACACAAGGACCGCGGCCAGAAGCGCTGCGGTCAATATGATTATCACCGTCTGATGCCCGTAGAGCATGCTGAAGGCGACTCCCCTGTTCTGCACATAGGTTATGTGAAAAAAGTCTCCGAGCACAGCGACAGTATCGCCGGGCTCGAATCCGCTTTTTACCAGAGCCTTAACTATCCTGTCGAGGACTATGACTGCGGCAATTATTACTGCGTAGATCATAGTTTACCTGTGTGGATAGTGTCCTGAGTAACTACTGTCTCGAGCGGCTCTTCATCCTCAGCAACAGGCAGGTCTTCGAAATCAACTATGCTGCTTGCGGATACTTCCTCTCCCCTGCTGGACTCGAATCTCTGAAGCTCGTTTTCCAGCATTCTCTTGTAGCGGGTTCTGAACTCGATGTATCTGGCTCTGATGTTCTGGTTCTCCTTGGTTAGAGCCTCAGACTCCTCACGCGCGTTCTTGATCATGAGCTCAGCATCCAGCTCAGCGTTCTTTAGCAGAATCTCCGCGCGCTTTTCGGCGCTTGCTGCGATGTCAGTCATTAGAGACTTGGCAGCCTGAAGTGTTTCAACAACGTTGCCTTCAGTGTTTCTGATCCGCTCAAGTTCCTCCACCAGCCTGCTGTTTTCTTCTTTGGTCTCGCGGAGTTCGTTAAGAAGTCTGTCCAGATCCAGAGTTATCTCGTCGAGGAACTCATTGACTTCCTCTTCCTTGTAACCTCTGACAGCTTTAGTGAATTGTTTTTCCTGAATATCGATAGGTTTTATCATCGATCTTACCTTTCTGAAGTTTTACTTCCGGTCTGAAGCTTTACTTCCAAGGATTTTCGTCAGCTCCGGCGAAGCTGTAAGGCTTGTTCTCGCCGTCGGCGAAAATCGCTACGTTCTCCGGAGCGAAGATGAAGATGTTGTTCGCTACCTTCTGAACGTTTCCGTTGAGGGCGTAAGTCGCTCCTCCCAGGAAGTCGAATATCTTTCTGGCTGTATCAGTGTCAAGCTTTTCAAGATTGACTATGACAGGCTTTCTGCTTCTCAGATTGTCTACCAGTCTTGAGCACTCATCGAAGCTCTCCGGTTCGATGACTACCAGCTTGAACGCGTTGGTTATTGATTTCACTGTTTTATTCTGCATAGGCACTATGTTAGTAGTGTCATACTTCTGGGAAGGACCAACGGGTTTTCTCTGCGGCACCGGCGTCCTGTCCTGATAAGACGGCTTGTACGTTTCCTCCTCAAGTTCTTCGTCTTCGTCGTATTCTTCGATTCCGATAAGATCCCTGAACTTATTAAACATTCCCATTTTTCTTTGCCTCCTGATCCTTTCTGTACTGTACGTAATCTCTTTCTCCAAAAATTGCGCTTCCAACTCTTACAAGGTTCGACCCTGCTTCGATCGCTACCGCGAAGTCATGTGACATTCCCATGGACAGATACTCGAAGTCGAGCTTCGGGTCGTCTATCTGCGCCAGCTCGTCGTACTTGGCCTTGACCGCGTCGAAGAACGGCTTGACGTCTCTCGGGTCATCAACGATAGGAGCTACGCTCATGAGTCCTTTGATTCTGACGTTCTCAAAGTTTGCCAGAATCTCTCTCACCAGATCGCCGGCTCCGTCGATGGTAACACCGAACTTGCTCTCTTCTTCAGCCGGATTGATCTGAACCAGGATGTCCATGGTCTTGCCGGCTGCCTTTGCGCGCTTATCGATCTCCTTCGCCAGTTTGACCGAATCAACCGAATGTATCATGTCGACCTTGTCGATGATGTACTTTACTTTGTTTGTCTGCAGGTGGCCTATCATGTGCCATCTTACAGGCTTGATATCGTCGTACTTGTCCATGATCTCCTGGACCTTGTTCTCTCCGATATCCGTAACTCCGGCGTCGATTGCCGTATTAACTTCTTCCGGGGTTCTGGTCTTGCTTACAGCTACCAGAATCACATCTTCGCTTTTTCTCCCCGCTATTTCAGCCGCTTCAGAAATCTGCGCTCTGACTGTTTCGAGGTTCTTTCTAATGTCTTCCATGTCAGTTTGATTCCTCCCCAGGCTTATTGCCTTTGCATGTATTTAATCGTCGGCCAGGTCTTTCTCGAGAGCCTCCTGAGGATCACGCAGAACCTCCTGGTATACTCTCACAGTCTCGACCTGCTCGTACTTTTCGTTTACGTATATGGATTCATATATTACAGACTGCTTGCCGTCGGTTATCTTGACTTTTATCGGCCTGAAATATGTATCGCCGTCCTTCGTCTTGACGTAGACGCCCTTCTGGCCGTTCTTCTCTATGATGCACTCGTTGTCCACTATGAGGCCCATGGTGTTGCTCTGAACGACGGTCATGTCCACCTTCCTGGCGCTGCAGAAATCCTCGTAGTAACAGTTGAGGTAGAAGACCATTCTGACGAACTCTCCGTCGCGCTTTATGGTCCTCACTTTGGCGTCCAGAGCGGTATCGCCGATTGTGATTCTGACCTTCTCGCCTTCCTCATACTTCCTGGCGTCAGCCTTTTCGACCCAGGAGATTATGTACCAGGCGTCGTCGTTGGAGATCTTGTAGATCGGCTCTCCTTCGTTGACCTTCTCACGATTCAGGTCGATTTCCTTGAAGTCCAGCCCTTCGACTTTCTCCTTCTTTATCTTGTCCAGGTTGGCGCTGCAGAGATACTTCTCATTGCCGTCCATGGACAGGCTGAACACGCCGCTTATCGGAGCCACGCTTGTCGCCTGCAGCATGTCATATCCCTTAAGCTTGTCGAGATAGTCCTGATATTTGCCTTTGACCTTGTGTTCCTTTTCCTTGTCAGTTTCCGTATCGTCGATCGACTCTATTTTGGTTCCTTTTTTGACTACGGTGCCATCCTCCATGTTGTAATGGATGACGCCTGTCTTGCTGGCTACGCATACAGCCTCGTCCTTTATGATGTAACCCTCCGCCGAGCACGAGACCTCCAGCGTGCCGTTTTCGAGAACCTGAGTAGTCTCGAATTTATCGGACACCTTAGGCATCTGGAAAACAACAATATATAGTGCAACGAGTACCGCCAGATAGAGCAGCAGTATTCGCCTTGTTTTCTTTGTTATTCTTATTCTCATCAATTCATTTTACAGCAAAAGCAGGCCTATTGCAATGTACTACATATAGTTACACGCAGTTTTCAGTCTTTGCCCGGCTCATCATCCTGCCCGGCACCGTCTTTCAGTCCGGCACCATCTTTCGGTCCGGCTTCGACTCTGTCGATTACCTGACGCTCCGCCTTGCCGTATTTCTTCGTTCCGTCTTCGTTTCTGTCATTCCTGTGGGAGATGAATTCCGTATAAAGATCCGGCCTTCTCTCCTTCGTAAGCTCAAGTGACTTCTCGAGTTTCCAGAGAGCAATCTTCTGGTGGTTGCCGCTCGTCAGCACCTCGGGAACATCCATGCCCCTGTACTCTCTCGGCTGGGTGTACTGCGGGTGCTCCAGGAGACCCGAATATACCGACTCGTTCAGGGCTGAATCCTCATTGCCCAAAACCCCCGGTATCAGTCTGGCCACGCTGTCTATGAGCACCATGGCAGGAAGCTCTCCGCCTGTGAGAACGTAGTCTCCTATGGAAATCTCCTCGACGTCCCAGTAGTCCAGAACCCTCTGGTCCACTCCTTCGTAGTGTCCGCAGAGTATTACGAAGCTGTCCATCTCGGCCAGCTCCCTGATCTTTTCCTCGTCGAGTATCTTTCCCCGAGGGGACATGTAGATGATCTTTTTTGCCTTTGCATCGACGTGTTCCAGGGCACCAAAAATCGGATCGGCCATCATGACCATGCCGCCGCCTCCGCCGAATGGGTAGTCGTCGGCCTTGTTGTGCTTGTCATTCGAAAAGTCACGGATGTCCGTGAGCCTTATGTCCAGTATTCCCTTTTCCGCCGCTCTGCCCAGAATGCTCTCCTCCGTTACGGGTCTGAACATCTCAGGGAACAGAGTCAGAACGTCGATTTTCATCTTCAGTATCCTTCTTTAGTCCAGCATTCCTTCGATCAGGTGCAGCGTGACTTTGCGGGCGGGAAGATCGATGCCGAGGACAAACTCAGGCACCTTCGGTATGAGCACCTGCTTTCCCTCGTCCGTCTTCACTTCAAAAATGTCCTGGGCTGTGTTCTGTATTACATCCGTCACCTCGCCCAGGCGGCTGCCGTCTTCGAGTACGGCCTCCATTCCAATGAGGTCCCTGATGTAGTACTCCCCTTCCGGAAGCTCAGGCAGATCGTCCTCAGTTACAAAGAGCTCGCTGCCGCGCGCCTTCTCGGCCGCGTTCCTGTCGTCGATTCCCTCAAGGCCCAGAATCACCATGTTCTTCTGGGTGCGTACGCTTCTTACGCGCATGAGAACATCGTCCACATAGATGGACTCCGTATCTTCATATATGTCAGGTCTGTCAGAGTAGTTGTAGACCTTCACCTCTCCCTTGAGGCCGACTGCGCTTACGATCTTTCCAATCAGTATTTTTTCCATGCCATTCTCAATGTCATTATTTGTTCCATGACATTATCACGGGGCATGTCGGCCAAAAGCCTCATGCCCCTGTATTACAGTCTCTATTGAACTATTTCAACAACTACCTTTGCATTTGCCTTAGTTGCGGCTGCTTTGACAACAGTTCTTATTGCCTTTGCGATCCTGCCCTGCTTGCCGATGACTTTACCCATGTCGTCGGAAGCGACGCGAAGCTGAATAACAGTAGTGCCATTAGTCTCGGTCTCGGATACTTCAACAGCCTCCGGGTGTTCAACTAGCGACTTTGCAATTGCACTAACTAATTCTTTCATTGGATCACCGCTTTCTTAAAGTATACCTGTCTGCTTGAACAGTTTCTTGACTGTTTCAGTAGGCTGGGCGCCGGTCTCGAGCCACTTCTTGGCTGCTTCTTCGTCGATCTTGATTTCAACAGGATCCTTCAGAGGTGCATAGTATCCCAGCTCCTCGATGAATCTGCCGTCTCTCGGTGTTCTTGAATCTGCAACAACTACTCTGTAGAAAGGCTTCTTGTGCGCTCCCATTCTCTTCAATCTGATTTTTACCATTACTGTTTTCCTCCTGATTTGTGTTTTATATTCTTTTGAATGGTTTAACTGTGTTGATTTATATCTACCGGATTTCCCGATTAGAATCCCTTGAATCCGCCGAACATCCTGCTCATCTTGGCCGCCTGCTTCGGATTCATCATCTGCTTCATCATCTTGCGCGATTCTTCATAGCGCTTGACGAGCTGATTGATCTTCTGGACCGGCTGCCCTGAACCCGCCGCAATCCTCTTTCTCCTGCTGGCGTTGAGCAGATTCGGATCATCTCTCTCCGCCTTTGTCATGGACTGGATGATCGCCTCGAAGCATTTGAAGTCCTGCTCGCTCTGCTCGATGTTCACGTTTTTGTTTCCCGATACTCCCGGGAGCATGTCGAGCATCTTGGCGATGCCTCCCATGTTTCTGATCTGCCCCATCTGCTCGAGGAAGTCTTCCAGGGTGAACTTGTTTTTCTTTATCTTCTCTTCGAGCCTGGCCGCCTGCTCTTCGTCGTAATCTTCCTGGGCCTTCTCAATGAGTGACATCATGTCGCCCATTCCCAGAATACGGCTGGCCATTCTCTCCGGATGGAACTCGTCGAGTTCATCCATCTTCTCACCCATACCGACGAACTTGATCGGCCTGCCCGTTACCTTCTTTGTCGAAAGCGCGGCGCCGCCTCTTGAGTCACCGTCCATCTTGGTCATGATGACTCCGTCGATTCCGAGGGCGTCGTTGAAGCCTTCAGCCGCGTTCACGGCGTCCTGACCTGTAAGCGCGTCGACTACGAGGAGTATCTCGTGAGGCCTGATTTCCTTCTTGAGCACTTTGAGCTCTTCCATGAGCTCTTCATCTATCTGCAGACGTCCCGCCGTATCCACGATCAGGACGTTATAGCCCTTAACCTCAGCTTCCTTTATTGCTGCCTTTGCAATCTTGGAAGGGTCTTTAGTGTCCCTCATGGTGAAGACCGGTACGTCCACGCTCTGGCCAACAACTTCCAGCTGGTCGATAGCCGCCGGTCTATAGATGTCGCACGCGCAGAGCATAGGCTTCTTGCCGTTCTTCTTGAGCCACTTGGCCAGCTTTCCGCAGGTGGTCGTCTTACCTGTACCCTGCAGACCTACCATCATGTAGACGGTGAATCCCTTCGGGGAGTAAGTCAGTTTGCTGCTGGCTCCGCCCATGAGCTCGACGAGCTCGTCATTTACGATTTTTATTACCTGCTGGGCCGGGGTCAGACTCTTCATGACCTCTTCGCCCATGGCCTTCTCTTTGACTTCGGCAACGAACTCCTTGACAACCTTGAAGTTGACGTCCGCTTCCAAAAGGGCCAGCTTGACTTCTCTCATGGCGGCGTTGATATCCGCCTCCGTCAGACTGCCTTTGCCCTTGAGGCCCTTAAAGACCCCTTGCAGTTTGTCCGATAATCCCTCAAATGCCAATTTATTTCTCCTTATGTGCGCGGCTTGCCCGCTTGTTTGCCCAGCTGCTTGCCGCTTATATCTCTAACTGTTCGATTTCGCTTCTGATTTGTCTGAGCTCGTTAGCCACGGCTGTCTTGCTTTTGCCTGACGCGGCTCCCGATGTTTCCGCAGCCGCCATGGTTATGGTCTTGTCGATCTGGCTGCTGATCTTGCTTATCGCTTCGCTCGTCGCGCTGAATCTCTCGACCAGCCCGAGCTTGCGCTCATATTCCTCCAGCGCCTTCTGCGCCTTGTGAAGCGCGTCGTGCACGCCCTGTCTGCTGATGCCGAACTCCTCGGCTATCTCGGCCAGGCTCAGGTTCTCTTCGTTATACAGCTCCATGACCTCCTTCTGCCGCTCCGTCAGCAGCTCACCGTAAAAATCATAGAGCAGACTTTGTCTCGTAATATCATCGAACTTCATATCTGACAAGTCCTTTCGCTTGACACCACGTAAGTATAGCGCGTCCGGGGCGCCGCTGTCAAGTAGAAATGCTTAACACATTATCAAAAAAAGGAATGGTATGGATTCTATGCTCGCAAAGGCTAGAATTTCAATACTATTCGGCCTTAATAGTCGAAACAGATCATCACGGTATGGAAAAAAAGCAATATAACATCAGATAGTACATGCCCAATAATGCAAAGGCAGACTAAACAGTGAAATAATATGGATGATCAACACAATACGGACCAATAATCTATACCTTTTGATTTTCGTTAATAACATGCTTGACAGAGGGCTGTTGTAATTGTAATATTATTCCATTAATACCATTTAATTCTTGTTATGCGGCGAATCAAACGCGACCAGTTCATTATGATGATAACACCTATTACCTCAAAGGCCTTCTGCAAGTCAATTGAAAAAGCTTTGGCCGCCCCACCCGACTTAAACAGTTCACTTGCGCGTGTCCAAAGTTCCCTAAACCGGCTCCCTAACGGTCAATTGTTCACTTACACGCAAAACGGCAAGGTCAGTTTTATAACCATTGCGGATGGTAAGCGCAAATATCTTTCGAAAAGCACTAGTCTTGTTTACTCGCTTGCTCGCAGGAGATATCAGTCAACCCTGCTTGAAATACTGAAGCTATCGGACTCCCCAAGAAAAAAAGATTGTGTCCGTCGTACCAATCTTATTTCCAACATGCAGAGGTTCATATGCATCTGCGAAAAGGGAAATCTGGACATCGCAAAAGTTGTTCTAACGGGAACCCAGTATAAGTGGTACAGCGGAGGTTTTGTACAAAAGGCAATTAATGAGGCAAAGTCTACAAAGACGGCAAATGGTCTGATTGTAAGGTCAAAGTCTGAACGAGATATTATCAACGCTTATGACGACTATGCTGTCCCGCTTCACTACGAAGAACAGCAAGTGATATATGTCAAGCCACTGGTTGATAAGCTGAATGAGTCTCTTATAACCAACGGATTTCTCAGCGGCGGCGCATACGCCCGACAGTTATACGATTTCCGCGGCAATTACATTCATTGGAATGTCCCTGCGGAACTGGAGTGGATGAACGCGCCAGGATCAGTCTGGAAAACATATTATCCACCACGAGGTACCATAAAAATACACGTCGACATCAGAACTATGTTTGCGGACGGCAGCTTTTTTCTTCATGAGCACGAAGGGATGATGGACAGCTTTGCATACAGATGCAACGCTTCCGAACGTTCTTCAGTTCTGAAATATACCGGGACAGTACAGCCGGAAAACTTCCTTGAGACATATGAACATGATGTTGATACACCGGAGAAAAGAATTGCCTTGATTGAAGATTATGTTATTCCGCGTCTCTGGTTTTGATTCTGCGCAATTATGATCTGGACACAATGCAAAAGCAAGAGATCCTAAGACCTCTTGCTCTATCACATATATTGATTTGAGTTCGCTTGGATTGAATCAGCTAATCGATCTGATTAGATCTTCAGGTCGCCGTCCTTGACCCAGCCGAGCTTGCGTACGCCGGCGTGGAAGATGAGGGCGAGTATTGCAGGCAGAACGAATGAAATCAGGATGAGGCCGGTCCAGTCGAATGCCGTTATGGCTTCTCTGGTTCCCGCTTCGATTTCAGCTACCCAGCCGGTGTAAACGCCGATCTGTCCGACGAGGCCGCATGTGCCCATGCCGGATGAAATCGGTGCTCCGTTCATTTCCATCTTAAAGAGGCAGGTTGCGATAGGTCCGGTGACCGCGGCTGCCAATGTAGGCGCTATCCAGACACGCGGGTTGCGAACGATGTTGCCCATCTGAAGCATGGAAGTTCCGATGCCCTGTGAGATGAGGCCGCCCCATCTGTTCTCTCTGAATGAGATAGCAGCGAAACCGATCATCTGCGCGCAGCATCCCGCAACTGCCGCACCGCCGGCCAGTCCGGTCAGACCGAAGGCCGCGCAGATGGCTGCCGATGAAATCGGAAGTGTGAGGCACATGCCTACGACAACAGCTACGATGATTCCCATAAGGAACGGCTGCAGTTCCGTAGCCCACATGATGAGGTTTCCGATGTACATGGCCGCTGCACCAATAGGCGGCGCAATGAGCCAGGACAGGAACACTCCGGCGCCGATGGTGACAATCGGAGTGACGAGTATGTCGATCTTAGTCTCCTTTGAAACTGCTTTTCCTATCTCCGCGGCTATGATGGCGATGAACAGTACTGACAGAGGACCGCCTGCCCCTCCCAGAGTGTTCGCCGCAAAACCTACGGATATCATGGAGAACAGCACAAGAGGCGGACATTTAAGCGCGTAGCCTATGGCCACTGCCATTGCAGGTCCGCACATTGCCATCGCAATGCCTCCGACAGTATAGGAAGTCTCACCGACAGTCGCTACTGCCTTTGTAAGAAAGCCTATGTTGAACTGCGTTCCGATAGTATTCAGAATCGTTCCTACGAGAAGCGAGCAGAACAGACCCTGGGCCATTGCGCCGAGAGCGTCTATTCCATATCTCTTCAGGGATATCTCGATATCCTTGCGCTTCATGAATTCTTTTACCTTGCTCATTTACACCTCCGTGTAATTGTATATATTACTAAGTTTAATTGTCCGTATTATTACGTCCGAGATATTATAACACCTGCTGTCAACAAGCACAAAAAACAGACCGCCCATCCTGGTTATTCTCGCCTGCCGCCGCGCGGTTATCTCAGTCGTAGCAGCGCTTTCCTTCTTTCAGCAGCCGGCACTTGCCGCGCAAAACGCATTCGTCGCATGTCGCCATCCTGCCGGTGACCGGATGATCCGCCAGGCCCATTATGCCGGTGATGGATTTCGACGGACTCATCATGTAGCCTTTGCTTAAGGTGATTCCAAGCTGCCGCTCCGCATCGAGAAGTTCCAGAAGCTGCGTCTGCATCTCGAGGGGCGAGTCGCCGTAGCCCGGGCTGAATCGCTCCGTCATGAACAGCGGCTCCGCACCGGCCGCGCTGTTATCCGATCCCGCTGTCTGCTCTTTGCATTCTGAAAGGTCCTCGCGTATCCGCTCCATCGCGATGTCAGCCGCAACTACCGCCAGCAGCGACGCTCCGCAGTCAATCACGACGCTAAGGGCTATCTTCGTGCTCTGTGTTTCACTGATCAGCTCGTCCACGCCTTGTCCCAGAGTAGCAGCGCTTATGACAATTCTGTCGCAGCCCTCAAGGTGCTTTGCAAGTGATTCACCTCTTACGTCCAGAGCGTCCCGGTCCAGTACAGAGTATGCAAAAGCAGGCCGAGCCGTTTCGATCAGCTTCTGCTCTGCCTCATCCATCTGCTCCTGCAGGCGTTCCAGAGCCGCGCCCATCTTCTCATCGGTTTCCGCCTTTGCGAGATGCTCTTCAGTTACGCCCAGAAGACTGAGCCACTTGCTCCTGTCGAGCTGAAGGTTTTCCGCGAAAGAAATGTTCATACCGTAAGTATACTATAATTCCCGCGAGTATACTATAATTCCCGCGAGTATACTATAATTCGCGGCGTGACAAGTATTTGATTTTCATCCGATATAGGGCTAAAATTTACGTGGTATGTGATTGGAGATAAATCATCGCAAATGGAGTGGGACCGCAATGCGAAAAAAACTGTCGCCCGTCATGATCGCGCACTACATCAGTTTCACATGGCGCACAGCGTTATGCGTAATTCTGCTGATTCTGTGGATCGGCGGCCTGGTAAACGGCAAAAGCACAATCATGTATCATTTTGAAGAACACCGCTTCATAATGACGGCGCTGTGGGTTCTCTTTATGTGCGAGATGATAGCCAGACTTTTCCCTTCCGGCATCAGAAGTCCCGGCTGCCAGAAGCAGTTCGCGAGAAACTTCCAAAAGACCGGAAACACCGACATTGTCATCTCGGATAACCACGCGACGATTCTGGTCGTATTCACATGGATTCTCTTCAACGGCATATTCGGTGCGCTGCATCTTATAGGAATTCTCAACGATGATTTCATGCTGCTCCTGTGCTCCCTGTTCTCAGTGGGCGACATGATATGCATACTCTTCTTCTGCCCTTTCCAGACCCTGTTCTTCAAGAACAGATGCTGCGTGACCTGCCGCATTTACAACTGGGATTTCGCCATGATGTTCACCCCGCTGTTCTTCGTTCCGGGTCTTTACACCTGGAGCCTCCTCGGCATGTCAGTAATACTGCTGATAATCTGGGAGGTCATATTCTTCATGCATCCCGAGAGGTTCTCGGAAAACACAAACGCGTTTCTCAGTTGCGAGGGCTGCACCGAGAAACTGTGCAGACATAAAAAACAGCTCATCTCGCTTTGGAAGCAAAATGAGCAGTTCTTCTCCAAACGTATTAAGCTTCTGAGATAATTCTTATCGCAAAAGCAACCTGTCCTTATTACAAAACCCTCTGTATATTACAGAACCTTCTGTCCGTTTACCTTTAATGAGAAGTAAGCGTCGAATATTCTTGCCGCGTGCGAGCACATCGTCATCCTGTTCAGAAAGATATCGAAGTACTCGTACATCGTGCAGTTATTCTCATCGATATTCAGATAGAGCGTGATGCGTTTTTCCTCCGCGCCGCATCTGAGCCGCGTTCCGGTTACTGCGTGGTTAACACGGTCGTGGATATCAAACAGCATCGGGTCCTTCGCGCGCACTCTGCTTCTGCGCACATCGCTTTTGTCAGCGATTATGAGCGCCGCGGAAATAGGATCAGCAGCAACTCCGTCCGATTCATCGTGGTTGGCTATGGCGGAAACCACTCTGACCCTGTCGGCGAGAGGCATGTCTGTTTCTTTCAGTATCTCGTTTGCCAGCAGCGCGCCGTACTCAGCGTGATGATGTCTGTTGATCGAGTTTCCGATGTCGTGCATGAACCCTGCAATTTTTGCGAGCTCTATATCCTCCTCACTATATCCGAAGGTCTCCAGAATCTCCGCTGCCTTTTCGGCGACGAGCTTCGTGTGCACTGTGGAATGATCTGTATATCCCAGCGCGTCGAGTATGGCGTTGCCCTTCTCGTAATACTCCAGAATCTCTTTGTTATTGACTATGTCCTCGTATTTCATAAATATAAAGTCCCTTCTGATAACTCTAACCGGCTTTTATTCCATGTTTCTATTTCCTTTTATTCGCCAGCCATGCGATGACGCTTGTAATCGCTTCAACAGCCAGGCACGCAATTCCCGTAAACAGGCCGATGGACAGGTACGAGCCGATATCGATGTAACCGGTATCGACTATCAGATCCACAGCGACGAGATAGAGAACGACCCCGAGATATGCCGCAGGAGCCAGAAGCCATTTCCACGGCGACTTTAACGTCCATCCGTACCAGCCTCCGAGCACCGCGCCTGCAAGCGGGAACAGAAACATGAATATGACTACGCCAAAAAATATCCCCACGCCTGTATCTGCTGAAGATGCAGCCGTAATCCATAGTATTATGCTGATGATTATCACCAGTCCTGTAAACAGTAATGGCCAGTGTTTTTTTATCACGATTCACGCTCCCTGTGCGAGGCGGTTTTACTGCTCAGCACCTGCTGCAGAGTGGCCTTCATGCTTGGGATATCAAGCGGCTTGGCAATATGTCCGTTCATCCCGACTTCTTCGGCTTTCTTTATATCCTCCTGGAACGCGTTCGCTGTCATTGCGATGATTGGGATATTTGCAAGTCCTTCGTCCGGAAGATCGCGAATCGCCTTTGTTGCTGTATAGCCATCCATCACCGGCATCTGAATATCCATCAGGATAACATCATAGTATCCCTGCTCGGATGCCGCTGTCATTTCAAGGGCAATCTTTCCATTCTCGGCGGTTTCAATCAGGAATCCGGACTGTTCGAGCAGCATCTGCGCGATTTCCATGTTGATCATGTTGTCTTCGACTAGCAGTGCCCGCAAGCCTTCAAATGAAACCTCATTCCCCTCGTCGGAACAGATTTCCTCATCAGGTTCCGCAAGCGGAAAGCCTACAGTAATGGTAAACTCCGTACCTACGCCCTGCTCGGTCTGTACAGTTATATCGCCGCCCATCATGTCAATAATATTTTTTGTTATTGCCAGACCAAGTCCCGTCC
>Ga0310695_10006993_pt1 | contig 18256 bp, 13 predicted proteins | sample RumenRJG_04DNA_FD_203882 | JGI IMG/M metagenome (GOLD analysis project Ga0310695, IMG submission 203882) | Bovine rumen microbial communities from Lethbridge, Alberta, Canada - RJG_04 (v2) (version 2) | ecosystem: Host-associated > Mammals > Digestive system > Stomach > Rumen | place: Canada...
CGTCAAGAGCGTCATGGCTGTTGACACCGTCTATGCCAAGCTCGTCTATCAGATTTTCAAGCGCGTAGCTGTCCAGCCCCGGCCGCCGCCGGCGCGCAAGCGCAAGCGTGTCGCATGTTTCAATGCCGTCGGGCGTTTCTTCAATGTCGAATTTTTCGCACTCCTGTTTCAGCATCCGCATGTCGAATTTGTTGTTGTGCGCCACCAAAAGCGCGTCGTCCCCGAGAAATTCGAAGAACCGGCGCATTGCATCCTCCGGTGCGATTCCGTGCTCGTTCAGGAAGTCCATCGAAATGCCGTGCACCTCTTCGGCAAAAGGGTTCATCTCGCATGTCGGGCAGATGTACGCGCTGAACGTGCGCGTCCGTTCGCCGCATACGTATTCCGCAGCGGCGATCTGGCAGATTTCATCGTGCCGCGAGCAGCCTGTCGTTTCCGTGTCGAAAACGATCACCCGTCCGTTTCGCGCATATTCCGCAATCTGCGGCAATGTGCTGTCGCATATTCGCATAAGTCCGCTCCCTGTTGCCTATGCCGCCGAGCCGTCTGCGACGGCACTGTTTCCGGAAATGCCGCCATGGACGCCGCGCTGCTTTCATGGCGGAGATTATATCAAAAACCGCCGGGAACGCGCCCGCGCGCGGGTTTTGGTATAATTTCCGCCGGAGCGGAGGATTCTGCGCTCCGGAAACTTCAAACAGGCGGTTCTGAGGCGCGCGAGACGACATGGCGAACATACCTGCTACATCTACGACACTTCTGCGCAATATCGCGCAGGATTCGCAACACTCCCGGTGGACAGAGTTCGTAACCCGGTACCGCCCGATGATGGAGGCGTATCTGCGCGGGCGGTTCCCGTCGCTCGAGGCCGACGACATAATCCAGGAAACGCTTGCCGCGCTCTGCCAGGCGCTGCCGGACTACAAGTACGATCCTGCCGAAAAGGGCTTTTTCCACAACTATCTCACCGGTATTCTCCGCAACAAGGCGGTCGGAGCCCTGCGCAAGCGGACGGGCGAGAGTGAAAAAATGGCGGAGTACGCGAACGACGCCGCGTTGCGGACTCCCGGCGTGCCGCAGCCGGAAGATGAAGACGGCCGTTCCTGGCGCGATGCGGTTTTCGAAATCGCGCTGCGCCGGTTTCTCGCCGATGAAACCGTCGCCGACCGCACGAAGCGCATATTCGAGCGCACGGCCATAGGCGGGGAATCCCCGGAGTCGGTGGCTGCGGCGTTCAAAATGACGCGGCACGCCGTGGATCAGGCCAAGAGCCGCGCGATTGCGCGGCTCAGGGAAATCGTCCGGAAACTCGAGGCTGCGGGCGATGCGTGACCGGGACGCCGGCGGCGCTGCGCCGGAACATCCGTCAGGCGGCGGGGCGGTTCCTCCCCCGGGCCCGGATTCGATAGAATCGCGCTGCGCCTCCCGCGCGCCTGTGCCGCAGAACGGGCGGTTCCCGGCCGGGACGGTCTTCGGCGACTGGCGGCTGACGGCTTTCATAGGACGCGGCGGCAGCGGCGAGGTATATTGCGCGGAGCATATTGCGCTCGGCACGCCGGCCGCCGTCAAGATTCTGTCGCGCGCAGAAGATCGCGCGAAGGAACGGTTCGCGCGCGAGGCGAAACTGCTCGCCAAAATGAAGTCGCCCGCGTTTCCGCGCTTTTATGCATACGGCGCGTCCGGCGGCGTTCCGTACTATGCGATGGAACTGCTGGAGCCCGGAGATCCGCCCGCAGATTCCGGGGCGGTCGCGCGGTTCATGCTCGGGGTCTGTTCCGCCGTCGCGGAATTGCACTCCATCGGCTTCGTCCACCGCGACATCAAGCCCGGCAACATCCTCTGGCGTTCGCCGTCGGAACCGGTTCTCGCCGACCTTGGACTTGCAAGGGAGGCCGACGTTCCGGGCCGTCCGGATCTTTCGCGCCAGGGCCGCCCTACTGTTTCCGGCGGCGCAGGCACGCCGGGCTACGGCGCGCCCGAACAGATGGAGCGCGGAGAAGCGACCGCCGCTTCCGACATCCATGCGCTTGGCGTCCTGGCCGATACATGTTTCGGCGGGAAGCCTCCCCGCGCGTGGAAACGTATAATCGAACGCGCAACGTCGTCCATCCCAGGGCGCAGATACCAGACGGTGCGGTCTCTCGTCCGCGCGATACGGTGGCGGAATCTTCCGGCGTTCGCCATGTCGGTCTTTGCCGTTTCGTCTGCCGCGTGCGCCGCCGTTTTGTGCTTTTCCGCGCTGCGGACTCCAAACCGTCCTGCGGAACAGCCGCTGGACGAGGTCGAGGCGTTGCGATGGCGCGCCATGTGCAGCCGGGGCGAAATTGAAAGTGTCGAAGAGCGGGACGAACCTGTCTATCCCGGACGGCGGTATCCGGCGATAGTTCGCCGCAGGACAAACCGGGTGGAAGGGATTGTCGTGCGTCTTGATGCGAAGACCAACGTCTTTGCAAAGCCCATACGCCTGAAGCCGGGAGAATACAGGATCGCCGGCCCGGGAAGGCTCGACGCCGACCTCTCGGGGCCGACCGGCGTCGTCGTGCGCCTCAAGGACTGCATTCTCAACAATATGACGGAAAAGCCGTATCCTGACAACGGAATCCGCTATATTCTTGAAGACGGCGCATACCTGAACTTTGCGCGGCTTGACGGCGGACTCCCGGTCAAACATGTCGAAACCGGTGACGGTGCGGAAAACGAAATTCGCTTCCGCGGGCCGACGGAAATCCGCAGCGTTCGCGACCTTAAACTCCAATCGTATCGCGAAATGGGCAATATGGAAAATGCTGGAAACCGGCCCCGTTATTGCTCCGGCAATTAAAGGGTTTGATTTGCATCAGGGAGGGACGGGCTCTGTCCCGTCCGTCATATGTGGCCGCGACGGAGCGCGGCCCTCCCAATGGATCAACCCCATTTGTTGCCGTTTCTATAAAACAGAAAAGAAACATCAAAGGCATTTGATTCCCGGCAAAACGCGAAAATCGGGGCGGGTGTCGTAAAGGGGGTGGTTTACGAAAGCTGGCCCAATGGCATCGGCGGGAAAGAGGGAAGCCTGAGGATAGAGACTCTGAAGGATTAGGAGGCGGCGTTTCCGGGCGTCACGCCGCCTGTTCCGGCGCGTATTTGTACGCGCGGACGAGGGAAACGAAGAGTTTGTACGCGGCGGACGCCAACTTGTCGGGCGCGGCATCGTCCGGAAGCGATGTCGCCTCGTGCCACGCGTCCTGGAGCGTGTTCCGGAGGTCATCCTCATCCGCGACGCGCTCCATGGCGTCGGCGTAGATCTTGGCCTGTTTTGCGGCGGTCGCAGGATTTTTGAGGCTTTTCATGACGTTCTCGACGCCGCGCAGGTTTCTCGCTATCCAGTTCTTGAACGCTTCGCCGCCGGTCTTTCCGGCGCCGGACTCTCCGGCGATGAACTGCTCCGCTTTCGCAAGGAACGACAGCAGCGGGCGGCGCGGGCCGTATTCGATCTCCTTGATTTTGCTTGAGACGGAGTACGACAGGTCGAAGCCGACTCCGAGACCTACGCCCACGGGATCCACGGTCACTCCGATCTTGCTTGTGCTCTGCATTGAAAGCGAGACGCTTTCAAATTCGCCGTTGACGCACGTCCACTGCACGACCTTGTTGCGCGAAGCCTCGCCGAGGCTGTCCGTCCCGGCGATGCTGGCTGCAATCTGCAGGGTGGCTTCCGGATGTTCCACCACCCACTCCAAAGCGCCGCCGAGGATTTCAAGCGCATCGCCGATGTGTTCGATTGCGAACATTACCAGTTTTACGACGTTTTCCGGATTTTCGAGCCATTTCTTCACCGCCGCGAGAGCGGATTCCTTGACGATTCCGAGCACAAGCCCGGGCAGCGACGCGTAGAGCGCGCCCATTGGCGCGTCCTTCGCCGCGTCTACCAGGGATTCCTTCGTGATGCTCTTCCAGTCGATCGGTTTCTGGTTTTCGACCCTTTCGCCTTTGTTTGCGATGGATTTCACAATGTTGTCGAGCAGGATGCGCACCGGCGCCGAGCCTGTGATGGACAGCGTATGCGTTGTGCGCGTGATGTTTTCCCACGGACGCGGATCCGTCTTTTCGACAGGCGTTTCACGGGTGAAGACGTACTCGACTTCGGTATCGAGTCCGGTCTGGTGGCGCAGTTCATGGACGCCGCCGTTCGCCACGGCTTTCAGCACCGAATTGCTTATGTCGCCTGTAAGCCCCTTCGACCAGCCGGAGAACATGCCGACCTTGAACTTCGCGCTGCAGCTGAAGCGTATCTTCTGCGGACTCGCATCGCCCGTCTGATCCATCATGTATTCGCGGAAGATGTCATCGGGGATTCTCACGGGTAGATTCGAGAACCGCGAGAGGAGCCTGTCGGCGTCGTCCCGCGATATCATGCCTTTGCGGGCGGCGAGTTCCGTAGACAGCATGAGCGTGCGCAGTCCGTTCGCCGCATTCGCGAATCCGACTTTGTCCTTGAATATGAGCGAGGAGCGGGATTTCGCATCTTCGGCCGCCTGAACGATTTCATCGTATTTCGCTTCCAGCGACTCCATGACGGACTTTCCTTCCGTCACGGGGACGGCAAGTTCCGGAACCTGCCCTCCCTCCGGCTCCGGACGCATCATCGACTGCAGCGCCTCTGCGTTCTTCGCGGCGCGGGCAAGATGGGCAAGCGGCGTGAATTCCTTGTTGTCCACCCCGAATTCGCGCTCGCCCGAAATCGACGCGCCTACGCCGAGATCCGACTTGAGCGGGCCTGCTCCGACGGCGATGCCGGCTTTCGCTTCTCCGCTCCCGAACCACGACCAGCCCTTGCGCACGGCGACGATGACGGGGTTCAGGCGTTTGGAAAGAAAATGGTCGAGTTTGCCGAACACCTTCATCTGTTTCATGGATTTCAGATACGCGGCGGCGTCCTGCTTCACTTCTCCTGCGCGGCGTCCCATCCACCGGAAAAGTTTCTGCCCGAGCTTCCCTATCGATACGCCGAGCGCTTTGGCGTATCCCGCTATTGCGCCGCCGACAGTGCGCGACGTCGCAAGTTTGCAGTTGTTCGCATCCGCGATCAGGTCGGCGAGCGTTGCGTATTTGCGCGTCGTGAAGTGCGAAACGCCGCCTCCTGCCGTCAACTGCCCCTTCGCGCCCGCGACGGAGGATTCCTTCCCCGCTTCGGCGATGAGTTTCCCTTCGAGTCCGCCCGTGATGCGGAACGTGACCGATATCGGCTGGTCCTTGCCGGGCGCGTCGATTTCGGCGGTCAGCTTTATGCGCGCCCCGGCGCGGATGCCGGCCGTCGCCGCACTTGAAAAGCCCAGACCTATAAGAGCGCCCACGCCTACGCTGAATTCAACCTTTCGCGATCCGCCGTTCTTGACGAGCGGGCCTACCATCCCGCGCAGCACGGAGCTTGTGCGGTCTTCGTCCCAGAAGTCGCGGACCCTGTCGTTGGTTCTGTGCGATATCTCTACGGCCTTTGCCGCTCCCGCGGCGAATTTCGCCTCTTGCGGCAGCACAAGCGGATGCGTGGTGCGGTCGAGTTCCCGCAGGCGGTTGGATATCGCGCCGAGTTTGTCGTCGAGAGCGCGCTCCAAAGCCAGCACGCGCGAGACCGGGCCTCCGATGACGACCTTGGTGAACATGTTCTGGAGTCCGCGCAGGAAATCCTCCATGCCCCCCATCTCGCCGCCGGCCATTCCGTGCCGCTGCATGTTGAGCTGCAGATCCCAGCGGAAAACGCGCATCTGCTTCTGGATATGCTCGATAGCCTTGCGGGGGTCTTCGACGTTTTCGGCAAGGTCGAGATTGCATACCAGTTTCTCGCGGGCGGATCTCAAGGCGCCGAGGATCCGCTTGAAACCGGCAAATTCGTTTGCGAGTTCTTCGGCCGCCTCCGGATGCGCGTTCGCGGCGGAGGCGACAATCTCGCCGACTTTCCTGTCGAGGGCGTCCAGCCCTTCCCTGCCTATGATATGCTTTTTGACATGCTCGGTCGAATTGCGCACAATGTCGAGCATCCCCTCGGCGGTGTGCGTATCCCAATCGCGGCCGGACGACACTTTGTGGTTCGCAACAAAGTTTTCCACTTGTCCGTTGCCCCGCTGAATATCGGGTCCGGCTCCGTTGTCCTGGACTGCTTCGATCGCATGATCGGGCTGAACCTGCAGTCCGCCGGCATCGCCGGGGTTTTCCGGCTGGATTTGATTTTCCTGATTGTCAATATTGCCGGGGCCTGAAAGGTTGTCCAGATTGTACAGCCGTTCCAGGTCCGGCATCGACATCGAGCGCTGGATGTTGTCTATCCCGAATGGCGGCGGCATGGCTTAAGCCTCATCTTCCGCTTCGACGGGCCAGCGCGCGGCAAAGCGTTCGCGCACTGCGCGGACGGCGCGGACGAGCGAGCCGGTCCACGCGGCGAGCGCGTCCGCCGACGATATTTCAACGGGGGAACGCCTGTCCATCGCGAGAACCATGTCACCGTCTTCGTCCAGAGCGAGCGTAAAGCCTTCCGTTTCGCCGGCGAGTTCGTCCATGCGCAGGAGCTCCATCGCTTTTTCCCCTGCGTCCGGCGCGTCTGTGCCGCCGAATGCGCCCGCCGGGGAGAACATGACAACCGTGTCGGACTTGTCGAGATATTGGAGATTGACGAGTATTTCATCGTCCACGGCGAACGTCGCCGTTCCTTCCTCGTCAAGAGCGATGTCCAGCTTCACCGCCGCGCCGAATTCTGCAAGAACGCCTTCGAACTGCTCTTTAAGCATAGAGACTGCTCCTTTCGCGCCAGTCTGCCGCGGTTTCGGAGAAGTCGTCGATGCACGACTCCAGTCCCTCTTCTTCGGCGAGTTCTCCGGTGAAGCGGCGCTCTGTGATGTAGAGCCCGCCGTCGTCTCCCACCGAAAGTGTTGCGCCGCGCGTTCCGCCCCAGAAGAAATTTCCGGCGAGAGCGGCTTTTGCAAAATCGGCGGATCTCCGCACGTCATCCATCGAAAGAATGCGCGCCCTCGCCACCACCATCGCGGGATTGCCGGGAAGCGCGGCGAAACGGATTGCCGTTTCACCGTCCGCCGCCGCGACGGCGAATTCGCCATCGCCCGTGCGCGAGAAATTTCCGCGGTACAGCGTCTCCGCGAAAGCTGCAAGTTGTTCGAATTCGGCAGTCATGTTTTCTCCGGCGGGTGTCCGCCTTGTCGATGCGCAGAGCGGCGCAAGGCAAATGCCTTGGCCGCTTTTACGGCGCCGTCCTTGCTCAGGCTTCTTCCGGCGGGGGAAGGATGGCCGTGTAGACTATATGCAGCAGCTTGGTGGCGACCGGGTCTTCGTGGAGCGGGCTTCCGGCGCTGCCCAGCCAAGGCTCGATCTTGGCGCGCTTCTCCTGGAAGAGCGCGGCAAGCTCCTCGTCTTCCGTGAACAGCTTGTCCAAGAGCATTTCGTACCCGATGTCCCGTTCGTCCGGGCCGATCGAATCCCACTTTTCGCCGCCGTACAGCTCGATCATCTTTGCATTCAAGACCGCGCCTAGATTGACGAAAGAGTCTGCGACGGCCTTGTCGTCGCCAGCTTTCAAGGCGTCCTTGAAGTTTTTCGCGGTCACTGTTCCGGAGGTGACGATTCCCACGATGGGTCCCGTGTGGTGCGCGTCGGGCTTGTCGGACATGAGGGCTATGCGCTTGTACGCCTCTTTGCACGCGGCGTTGAGACTCTTCTCGTTTTCGATTTCCTTCAGAAGATCGACCCTGACTTTTACGAAACCGTCGAGGAGTTTCCCGAACGCGCCTTTTATCGAGAAGTCCTTCTCCTTGCAGCCCGGATGGGTGCCGGCGCAAATGTCCTCGCCGAGATCCTCCGCCTTGTTTTCGAGGCGGGTGGTCATGAGGTTCGTGGCGACATACTCCCTGTCCATGCCCGTTTCGGCTGCGATGCGGTCGATGGCCGCTTCCCTCAAGCCGTCCTGTTCCGTCTTGACGGCCTGCATGGTTTCGAGGAGGGGCGCGATCTTGTCCTCGTGGCGTTTCATTGCGGCCTGGGCCTCGTCGGGCGTAGTCGCGGCCATGATGTCTTCAATCACGCCGGGATGCAACTTTTCAACGTTGAAGCCGAACGAGTGGTCTGGCTTTGGCATATTGTGCGCGGCGGCATACTTCGCGGCGTAGTCCGCGACGGCTATTTTCGCGGCTCCATGCCGGAACAAATCGCGAAGCGCGTCTTTCATCTCCGTCTCGCCCACAAGACGTCCTTCGGCGGTGGCGCGTTCCACGACATCCTTGAGGGCTCTGCCCATCCAGCTTCTTTCGCCGAAAGAGGAAATATGCGTCTTCTCGTTTATCGCTTTGCCGTAGCGCGCCGACATTTCGTCGCGGAGGTCTTCGAGCACGGCCATGTGCACATCTGAAAGTTTCGCCGCCGAGCTGTTGAAGCATTCCATGAATCCGTCGTTGCAAACCTTGACGAGATCCGCCGGGACTTCAGCGTTCAAGACGGCGTTTTTCACCGAGCCTGTGAGAAGACTGCCGGAAAAGGAATACAACGCGAGAAATATGTCGGAGCTGTTTTTCATCGAGCCGTCCGGCTTGAAGAGAGCCGATGCGAACACCTTGAAGCCGAGCTTGTCCAGGACGGGCAGCGCAAGAACCGATTTCCCCGCGGTGCCGTCCGGCTTTGTATAATCATGCGTTTTTTCACAGCAGAGATTCCTGATGTTGATCGCGGTGTCAAGCATTACGCCGAATGCCGCCAATTTCTTGGAAATTGCCAGCGAAAGCTTCTTCCTGTCCGTATTGGCGTCGACTCCGGCAAGGGCGCACTTCGCCGCCATCATCGCGAGCTGTTTCATGTACTTGACGTTTACCGGATCCGGATGGATGCGGAACGTCTTGCTCCCGGGGCCGTAGTCCTGGATGAAAGCTTCGACCTTCGCTTCGGCAAGACGCGCGGCGTCCGCCTTGGCGACGCCGTCGGCATGGTCGGCGCGGAAGCGGGTTGCGATCTCTTTTAGCTTTTCGCCGGAAATCGATGTCGTGAGGTCGAGACGCCCTATTTCTTCGTTCAGCTTGTTCTCGCTTTCGACGCCGCCGTCGCGGAGGAGCGCGGCCTTCACCTCTTCGGCGAGCCTCTGCACTTTCGCGCGGCCGTCGCCCACGCCGAAGAAGCACTTGAACCTCTGCCAGAGCCCGGCTTCTTTTATCTCGCCGGTGGAATTGGCGATGTAGTATGTTTTGTTCGCGTCGAGGTTGAGGATGGATTCTGAATTGATTTTCATTGTCTCGTTCCTTTCTTGTTCGGACGCGCTGTCTACACCTGAAGGATTGAAAGGTTACAGCCAGAATCGCGGATTTTCCTGTTTTCCGTTTCAGTTTCGACGCTGTCGGCGATTGCGTGTGCAAAAGCGGACGCGACTTTCCCGGCGGCATCCGCGAGGGAAATAAGCTTCTCCCCCAGATTCTCGGCTGATGCGCCGTCAAGAGGCATCGAGCCGGAAAGGACGAACGCGCCCGCCGAAATGCCGAGGTGGAATCCGCCGGTGCCCAATCCGTGCGCGGCGAGCTCAAGCGCTTTTTCCATGGTCGCGGGCTCTGGTTTCTGGTCGCCTGCGGGAAAGCAGAACAGCAGGATGTCGTTCCGTTCCGGGCGGCTCTGCACCGTAATGTAGATCCCATCGGTCTCGAGCGAAACGGATCCGTCCCGGCCCGTCGTGAGCGGCAGACCGGTCTTTCCGGAAAAGTCGGCTATCAAAGATTCAAACGATGTCATTTTTTCGAATTGCCGCAGTCCGTGCGGAACTGCGGCCGGTTGTATGATTGCGGGAACGCGGCGGCCCGCGGCCTGAGCCGGCTGCGTTACGCTTTTTTCCCGGAAAGCCTTTCGTACGCGCGCTTTGCTCCGTAGGGGGCGCGTTCCGTGCGTTCGAGCATGGAATCGGCCTGGGCGTCGTTCACGAAGCGTTCGGCCTTCCAGTCCCATTCGAGTTTCCGTCCGAGCTTCATGCCGATCCATGAAAGCAGACACGCGCTGCACGAGCGGTGCGCCGTTTCGGCGGGAACGATGCTGGGAACGCCCGCCTTGATCGAGTCGATGAAGTTCTGGTGGTGCTTGCTGCAATCGCGGATGGCGTTTTTGTAGAGCGGCGCGGCGGGCCTCCCCTTGATGAGATCCGGGTTGCTCGCGTCGAGCGCCTTGAGGGGCTTGCCGGCGGCGACGGGATCGCTCTTCGAAATCTTGGCTCCGCCGCGGCTGACGAATATCCAGCCTTTTTCGCCGATGAACCGGACGCCGTTCGGGAACTTGTTCCAGACCCTTACGGGAGTTCCGTCGGGATAGACGAGCGTGATGTCGTATTCGCCGTGGACGTCCCAAAGCCCGCCTGTGTGGAAATTGCCTTTGCCTTCGATGAATTTCGGGCCGATCTTTTCCCAGTTCATCGCCCAGTGGACGATGTCAAGGTGGTGCGAACCCCAGCCGGTGATCATGCCGGCGCCGAACTGTTCGCATCTGAGCCATCCCGGGCGGGAGTTGAGCGCCTTTGCGATCTTGGCGTTCTGGCTGTGTACGCGGTCTTCGGTGTAATAGACTTCGGGCGTGGAGCCGAGCCAGAAATCGTAGTCGAGGCATTTGGGAACCGGCATTTCCTTCGTCGAGCCGCCGGCGGGATCGCCGGGAAGACCGACTTCTATGCGTAGGACCTTCCCTATACGCCCCTCGCGGACGAAAGCGCACGCATCGTGGAAGTGCCCCCATGAGCGCTGCTGGGAACCGAGGAGGAACGTCCGCCCGGTTTCCTTTATGGCGTCCGCGAAACAGCGCCCTTCGCGGATCGTGAGCGACGCGGGCTTCTGCATGTAGACGTCTTTTCCGGCGAACGCGGCTTCAACCGCGATCTGCGCGTGCCAGTGGTCGGGCGTCGAAATTGAAACCGCGTCGATATCTTTCCTTGAAAGAAGCTCGTGGAAGTCGCGCGCGGCGATAATAGAAGAGGTTTTGTACGAATAGTGTTTCGCAATGACGCCGCGCATGTATTCGAGGCGGCGGGAATCGAGATCGCAGGCGGCGACCAGCTGCGCGCCTTTGGCGGCGAGGAAGCCGGGGACGTCCATCGTCAGACCGATGCGTCCGCAGCCTATCTGCGCGATGTTCAACCTGTTGCTGGGCGCAGACGCCCCGAGAACGCTGGAAGGGATTATCGAAGGAAATGCGCATGCCGCGCCTGCGAATGCCGCGCTGCGGAGGAAATCGCGTCTTGTAGTCTGCATGGTATCTGCCTTTTGAGTATATGACCGGTGTGCAGGGAAAAACGGGCCGCCCCCGCAGCTGCGGGGGCGGCGGCGCCGCTCAGACGCGGCCCTTGGATTTGAGGAACTCGAAGGAACGCTTGACGGCGTCAAGCGAATCTTCGTGCTTCTCGCATTCGACGACGTACCACTTGATCTTGTCGGCGTCCGTCGCCTTGAAGAGCTTGTCCCACGCGACGCCCTTGGCGCCGGGTTTTCCGGGCTGGCCGAGTATCGCGTCGAACTTCTTCACCTTCTTGCCCATGCCGTTTTCCTTGGCGTGGATGGTGAGGGAGCGGCCGGGATATTTTTTGAACTGTTCGCAGGGGTCCTCCCCCGCGCAGGTCGTCCAGCCCACGTCCTGCTCCATCAAAACGCGCTTGTCGGTCTTGGAGAAGAAGTAGTCCCAGTACGTAGTGCCGTCGGGAAGCTTCAGCTCGAATTCCTTCATGTGGTTGTGGAGACCCACCTTGCAACCCATCTTGCCGCAGTTTTCCGCAGCCTTGTTGTAGTAGTCGACGAGCATCTTCATGAAATCCTCGCCGAACTTCTCCTTCCTGCCGGGGAAGTTTCCGCCGCCGGGGCAGCAGAGGAAGGTGTTGCCGTAGCCGAGTTCGAATTCGCACGTCTTCGCGAACTCCTTGGGGCCGAACTTCGCGCGCGGAAGGTGCGTGCCGCAGGCGACGAGCCCGTTGTCCGCGAGCATCTTCTTCAGCTCCTTGGCGGAGAAGTTGTAGTAGCCTGCGAACTCGACGGCTTCGTACCCGATCGCGCGCACGTCCTCGAGGGCCTTTTCAAGGCCGACATTCTGGATGTACTTGCGGATGGAGTAGAGCTGGAGCGCAGGGCGCCCGTACGGATTCTTCGCGGCCGCGGCGAAAAGACGCCGCGCGGGGCCGAGAGACGCGATTGCGCCGGTCGCGAACAGCGCGCCGAGGAAGTCTCTTCTTGAAAGATTCATGGAAACGTTTCTCCTTTGCCGGTGTTATGCAAGTTTGTCCCATGTCATGACGGGGAGGTCTTTCGTCCTCGTGATGCGCATGGGGTCGTTGTTCATCTGCCGCTCGTCGAACTTGTAGCCTTCCTTGGCGAGAGGCCACACCTGCGGAGCGGTGTTGAGGATTGTCGCGCGGAAGCCCTGGATCGTCGCGCCCATGTTGCCGGTGTGCGAAGAATTGACGGCTTCGTTTTCGATGACGAAAGGATATTTGTACCCTTTCTTCATGAGCGTTTCGAGGAACTTCGTCCAGTCGCAGGAGTCGCTGCCGCCGAAACCGGGCAGGCGCGGCTCGTAGTTCATGCGGTCCCATTCGCTCTTCGCGATCGGAACCCCGGCCTTCTTCGCGAGCGCGGCGTCGACCACCTGCTCGGGATAGAGACGTCCCCAGTGGATGGCGTCGGCCGAGCGCGGGAAGTTGCGCGTGCCCTTGATGTGGACGCGGCGGAGACGGTTGAAATCCATCGCTTCGATCACGTCCGAAGGATCGATGTGCTGCCAGATGTCGTGCGAAGGGTCGTACGTCTCCTGCAGCGCGCTCGACGCCTTGTCGGGCAGGATCGCGTACATCAGCTTGCGCGCCGCGAGGCAGCCGGGCAGGTTGTTGTACGCGTCGGGCGCGGTGGCGGGCTGCCAGCCTTCCATCGGGCAGTTTTCGACGCACATCGTGACGCCCAGATCCTTGGCGTAGTTCAGCATGGGCGTGAAAACGTCGCGGAACTTTTCAAGGTTGCGTTCGAAGCCGCGGTCCTGCCGGCCGAGCGCGTGGTCGTAGCCCACGAACGTCCCGCAAACCACGTCGTTCTCGTCGCCGCCGAGCAGGGCCGCGATGCGGACGAGCTTGAGCATGTGGTTCTGGTTGTCGCGCTGCCTTTCGCCGCCGATGAGGTTGATGTAGGCGCCGACGGAAACGCGCAGGCCTTCGCGGTTGCACGTTTCGACCACCCTTCTCGCCGCGTCGAGGTCGAACTTCTCATAGTCGAGATGCGTCGCCACGTGGTCGGAGCGGTCTGTGTCGCGCGGGAATACGCAGAGTTCCAGGCCTTGCGCGCCTACGGATTTCGCGCGTTTCACCACTGACTCGAACGTTTCGCCCGGAAAGGCCGACGTCATCAGCCATATCGGGTTGTTGCGGTTGGCGCCCTGCGTTCCGGCGAGCGCGCCGCGGCGCATGAAAGCGCCCGCCGCGGCGAGCGCCGCGGCGGATTTCAGGAAGTCGCGCCTGTTCATCAGAACTTCCACCCTTCGCGGATGTAGGGCTTGACGAGCGTGTTGGCGACGGCGTTGTCGAACTTCTGCGCCGAGCTGTCCCAGTTGAGCTTGACGCCCGGGACGCGCTGCGCCATGCAGCCGACGAGGATGCCTTCCATCTGCGGAATGCAGTACTCGATGTCGGAGAAGCAGCGCGAATTCGTCTGTTTGTAGAAGTTGCCTTCGCCGCGGATGGCGGTGAGGAACTCCTTGTAGTGCTCGATGCCGAAGCCCTTCATCTCGACCGTGGACTTGCCGACCTTGACGTCTTCGCCTTCCTTGCAGTACGGAATCGAGCGATCGACGGCCTTGGCCGCTTCGTGGCTGAAGATGTCGACGAACTTCTTGTCGGCGTCGAGCGCGATGGCGCACTTGGCGCCGTAGTCGTCCTGCATCAGGACCGCGCCCTTGGAGCCGATGATGTAGCAGCCAGTGTTCGGCACTTTGCCCTTGTGCGTCCTCGCCCACTTCGGCATGATGCCGGCGTCCGGCTTGAAGCCGCCGTCGTACCAGAAGAGCTTGACAGCGGGAAGGGTCTTGCCTTTCTGGATGTTCGACTTGCGGGCCTTGTACGTGAGTTCGACTATCGACTTGAGCGGGTATGCGATGTCGTTGGCGGATTCGATCTTCACGCACTTCGCGTCGGACACGCCGCCGAGTTCAAGACCGCGGAACGCGAGGTTCATCGTGTGGCAGGCCATGTCGCCGAAGGCGCCGGCGCCGAAGTCGAAGAATCCGCGCCACGTGAACTTGTGGTAGACGTTCTTGCCGAGCTTCCAGGGATCGTATACGTCGGCGCCTTCCGGGTACTGGTCGAGGAAGGGCCTGTCTTTCGCCGTCGCGATGAACGCGTTCCAGTCGAGGCCGTCGCGGACCTTGTCGCCCTTGGGATGCGCCTTGACGTAGTCGGCGACTCCCTTGCCCTGCGGCCATACGGGGCGGTTCGTCCAGACGTGGACTTCCTTGACGTCGCCGAGGATGCCGCTCTGGATCACTTCCGTGCAGCGGCGCATGGAGTTGAGGGACGAGCCCTGGTTGCCCATCTGCACGATGACTTTGTTTTCGCGCGCCGTCTTGTTGAAGTAGTCGAGTTCCCACAGCGTGCGCACGAGCGGCTTCTGCACGTACACGTGTATACCCCTCTTCATGGCCAGAATGGCGATCGGGGCGTGCGCGTGGTCGGGCGTGGAAATCGTCATGGCGTCGACTTTGACCTTGCCGCTGTCGATGGCGTCGAAGAGTCTGCGGTAGTCGCTGTAGAACGGAACCGAGGAGAGTTTGGTTCCGGGAAGATCCTTCTTCGCCTTCTTGAGGGCGTCTTCGTACAGGTTCTTGTCGCAGTCGCAGAAAGCGACCATTTCGGCGAGGCCGAACTTGACCATCGGCGTCCAGTCGCTGTAGCCTTTGCCGTTCACGCCTACCGCGGCGAGACGGATCTTGCCGGTCATGCCCGCGCCGAATGCGAAACCGCCGGTCGCGCCGAACGCCACCGCCCCCGCCATTCCGGTGAGGAATTCCCTTCTTGTCGTATTGAACTGCATTGTTTGCTCCTTTTTTGTTTTTCCGCAGACGGCATTATCGTCCGCATGCGGTAATCTTGGTTGACTGCCCTGCAGTCCCGGGGAGCCCCCCGGGGCCGCAGGGTGTTTTCTTTCCCGGATTCCGGGCGTAGAAATCGTTGAATGTTCCGCGTCCGGCCATCAGAACTCGAACCCTTTCCTTGCCGGCGGATCGACCAGCGCGTTCGCCGGTCCGAAGTCGAACTTCCGCGTTGCGGCGTCCCATGCGAGGTTGCGCCCGGGGATGCGCTGCGCAACGCAGCCTACGAGGATGCCTTCCATCTGCGGAACGCAGTATTCGATGTCCGAGAAGCAGCGCGAATGCGTCTGCTCTATGACGGGTCCCACGCCCCTGACGGCATCGAGAAATTCGAAGTAGTGCCCTATCCCGAGAGCCTTCATCCTGCCGGTGGCCGTGTCCGGCACGTCAGACGTGTCGCGGCAGAACGGGATGGAGCGGTCTACGGCTTTTGCGGCCTCGTGCTGGAAGATGTCGACGAATTCCTTGTCGGCGTCGAGCGCTATCGCGCATTTCGCGCCGCAGTCGTCCTGCATCAGGACCGCGCCCTTGGAGCCGATGATGTAGCAGCCCGTGTAGGGAACCTTGCCGTCGTGCGCGGCGGCCCATTTGGGCATGATTTCCGCCTTGGGCTTCTCGTCGCCGTCGTACCAGTAGAGCGTGACGGCGGGGAGTTTGGCGCCTTTGCGGATTTTCGATTCGCGCGCCTTGTAGTCCATCCTCACGATCGACTTCTCGGGATATACGACGTCGCTCCCGCCTTCGATCATCGTGCATTCGGCACCGGACACGCCGCCCAGTTCAAGACCGCGGAACGCGAGGTTCATCGTGTGGCAGGCCATGTCGCCGAACGCGCCCAGGCCGAAATCGACGCAGCTGCGCCAGCTGAAGCGGTGGTAGACGTTCGGGGACGCCCTTCTCGCGTTGTGGAATTTCCCGAGGCTTTTCGGGATTTTGCCGAGATACGGGCGTTCCGCCGCCGTCGAAAGGAAGACGTTCCAGTCGAGACCATTTGGGATCTTGTCGCCGCTGGAGCGGCTGCGGATGTAGTCGCCGAGGCGCTTGCCTTGCGGCCACACGGGGCGGTTCGTCCAGACGTGCACTTCGCGTACGTCGCCGAGGATGCCGCTCTGGATGACTTCGGTGCAGCGGCGCATGGAATCGAACGAAGAACCCTGGTTGGCCATCTGGACGACGACCCGGCTCGCGCGTGCGGTCTTGTCGAAATACGAAAGTTCTCCGAGCGTATGCACGAGCGGCTTTTGGACATACACATGGATGCCCTGCTTCATCGCGCCGATCGCGACCGGCGCGTGCACATGGTCGGGCGTCGAGATTGTCATCGCCTGGATGTGGAGCTTGCGCGCGTCGCGCAGCAGATCGCGGTAGTCCCTGTAGAACGGGACTTTGGAAAAATCGAGGCCCGGAAGATCATTCTTCGCCCGCGCAAGCGCGGACGGCAGCTGGCTCGAGTCCGCGTCGCAGAAGGCGGCTATCTCGGCCAGGCCGGTCTTGACCATCAGCATCCAGTCGATATAGCCTTTGCCTTCCACGCCGACGGCGGCAAGGCGGATTTTCTCCGGGCCTGCTTTCCCTATTGCGAACGTTGGAAGCCGGAACGCGGTTCCGGCGACCGCGGCGCCCGCCACTGTTTTCAGGAAATCTCTGCGTGTCGTATTCATTTGTTTGTTGTTCCTTTTGTCTTTGCCGCCGCCGCGGGATTGCGCGGCGCGCCGCCTATTTTACGATGTCCGCCGGGACGACTCCGCACCGGACCAGGATGTCGAGCGTCTCCCGGACGCTCACCCTGTCCGACTTTCTGCGATTCGACGAATTGAATTTCCGCACGGCGGCGAGGAATTTCTCCTTGTAGATTCCTTCGTTCGCGTATGCTACGACCTCGGCGAGCGCTTTTACGGTTTCTGCGTCGCAGGCGTCGGGGTTTGCTATCTTCGAATACAGACGCGCCGCCGTCTCGCGCCGCAGAAGGCTCACGCTCCTTTCGTCGGCCGACATGGCCGAGTGCGTCTTGTTCGCCCAGCGCGATTCAAGCGGGCGTATCCAGATGTTGCGGAACGAAACTTCGGATCCGTGGTACTGCAGCGCGAGCGGCCCGGCTTTGGGATGCGGCTTGAGCGGCCGGCGCTTCCTGTGCGTGGTCTGGCCTTCCATCTCCCAGTGGTCCTGCACGAGCACGCCGTTCAGGAATACCGTTAGCGATCCGGGATGGACGAGCCTGTCGCCTTCCCACACGGGCTGGTGGAACACGATGTCGTAGACCTGCCATTCGCCGGGCTTTTTCAGCGGGTTCGCGAGCGGCGGGTTTTCGGCGTAGACCGCGCCGCACTGTCCGTCGGTGTAGTTGTCGATGTAGCCGGGTTTCCCTTTGTTCTCTTCGCACGTGCCGTACGATTCGAGCACCTGGACCTCGTATCCGTTTTCGGATCCCATGAAGAACACGCCCGAGTTGCCGCGGTTCTGCGCGTAGCCGGAATCTTTGGCGAGCGACGCCGGATGGCGGAATTCGATATGCAGCTGGCAGTCGCCGAATTCGCGCCGGGTCATCACCCCCGAGCCTTTTTTGGCCGGCAGCACGGTCATCGCGCCGTCCGCTATGCGCCACGGGTCCGCGTTCTTGCGCTGGTAGCGCCAGTTCTTTGAAAAGCTTTCCTTTGTTCCGTCGAAAAGCACGATCGCGTCGGAAGGCACTCCGGACGGGGAAACCGACACGCGGTGCGGCTTGGGCCGGTTCCAGTCGTGTACGGCCCAGGCGTGCTTTGCGTCCGGGCAGTCGCCGTATACCGCGGCGGACGCCGCAAACGCTGCCGAAACGGTTGCCGCGGCCATGACCGCGCGGAGCGAAGATTTTGAAATTTTCATGACTCGATTTTACCAAAACCGGCCCCTCCCCCGCAAGTGGCGATTTTTTTTTGCTGCTTCCCTATTCCCTCCAAATTCCCTATCCCCTATTCCCTATTCCCTATTTCCTATTCCCTATTGCCTATTGCCTATTTCCTATTCCCTATTCCCTATTGCCTATTGCCTATTTCCTATTCCCTATTCCCTATTGCCTATTGCCTATTTCCTATTCCCTATTGCCTATTGCCTATTTCCTATTCCCTATTGCCTATTGCCTATTTCCTATTCCCTATTGCCTATTGCCTATTTCCTA
>Ga0310695_10006995_pt1 | contig 18254 bp, 15 predicted proteins | sample RumenRJG_04DNA_FD_203882 | JGI IMG/M metagenome (GOLD analysis project Ga0310695, IMG submission 203882) | Bovine rumen microbial communities from Lethbridge, Alberta, Canada - RJG_04 (v2) (version 2) | ecosystem: Host-associated > Mammals > Digestive system > Stomach > Rumen | place: Canada...
AAGGACGACCCCCTTCGCGCGGGTCTCTATATTGCGCGTGAGATCATCGGGATCATGGGCGGAAATGTGAGGGTCCGCAGCCGCAGAGGAGAAGGAACGGAGTTCACGGTCACTGTATGCATGAAACTGCCCGGACGGGCGTAAATGAGGAACGGATCTCGCGAAAGGGATCCGAATACAGGATCTGACGAAACGGACTCAGAGGATTGAATATATGGGAAAGAAAAAACCGGATAAGAGATACATAAAAGCAGCGAAGAAAGCAGCAAAGAGGTTATCGAAGAAGACATCGAAAAAGAGATTCGGCGCGCTGGACGCGCTGGAATTCATCGGAGAAACCGGCATATATGCCGGCACGGGAGCCATCCTCGGCGCGGCGAATTACTTCTATGATTTTTCCATGAAACCCGTCAAGCATGATGACAGTGCGGACGGAGATCCCAGTGAACAGCCTTATGTGAGAGGACGCATATGGATGAATGAGCATCCTCTCAGACAGGACTGGTACAAGATGTCGGAAGACAGACTCCGCATCCATGCCAACTTTATCCCCTCGCCTGTGCCGGAAGGGGATCACCGCTATGCGATCTGCGTGCACGGATACTCCGATACGTCGGAGAGTGTGGGGCAGTATGCACAGGTGTACCGCGACAAATACGGCATGAATGTCCTTCTGCCTGACTTGCGCGGGCATGGCGGCAGCGAAGGCACTTATGTCGGTTACGGCTATCACGACAGGCTGGACCTGATCATTTGGATCGATGAGATCCTGCAGAGAGATCCTCATGCGCTGATCATCCTGCATGGCATTTCCATGGGCGCGGCCACAGTCATGATGACAACGGGCGAGAGACTCCCCTCCAACGTGAAGGCTTGTATCGAGGACGCGGGATACAGCACGGCGATTGACGAGTTCATCGAGGTTTACAATAACCTGGAGGACAAACCGCCGGTGCCGCCGGAGATCCTCATGCCTTCTCTTCGCGCGATCGGGCTTTTCCGCGCCGGATATGATCTCGAGAAGGCGTCTCCTCTGGATGCGGTCAGGCGTTCCAAGACCCCTACGCTGTTCATTCACGGTGAAGCGGACACTTTTATTCCCTGCTCGATGATGAACACGCTCTTCGAGGCGGCAGTTTGTGAGAAAATGTGCATGCTGGTGCCGGGCGCGGCCCATGTGATGAGCGTTGTCGTCGACCCGGAAGGATATTGGAACAAGGTGGACAGCTTCTTAAGTCTCGTGGATCCGGCGCTCACGGTTCGGCCTTTTTGAGAATGACGTGTCTGCCGTTGACCTCAACGGAACCGATCATGCGGTGCAGGTAGACGGAGAAGCGTGTCACACCGCTGCGGCGGATGCTGGCATCCAGGTTGGGATTGAGCTCCGTTAACTCCTTCTTGAGCGTCGTCAGATACATGTCGTCTGTATTGTGCTTTCGGAAGATCCTCAGGATCTGCTGCTCGATCTCGCTGTCGGGAGAGCTCTTGAGTGAGACCCACACGGCATTGTCCCGGTTCTCGACACTCAGGGACGGGAAGTCCTTGAGGTACTCCGAGAGCTTGCTATAATGATAATTTCGAACGTCGAAGTCAGGGAAGATTTTGACCAGGCGGGAGCCAATCTCGCCCAGTCCGGTCTCTCTGCCTTCGGCGTTATTATCTGTAATGATACTGACGATGGCCGCCTCGATCGTGGCCTTGTCCGTGAACAGCGCCTCGGAGTCCGTGTCAAAATCCTGGTCGCCGTCAGGCTCATCCTGCGCTTTGGATAACAAAGCGGGATCGGGGAATGCGCGGTAGGGAGCCGGCGGTTCAAAGACCGCTGCTGCACGTTTTTTTCTGGCACCCGCCGGTCCGGTAATGGTGCGGAGCCCGGCGTCTGCCTGACTGCCCGAAGAGACGGATTCCGTCTGGCTGCCCGAAGACGCGGACTGTGAGGACGCACCGGCGGGAGCGCGGCGCGGCCCGGGTTCCTCACTGTCGATGACGTCGAGGAATATGAAGCGCTCACAGGAGACACGGAAAGACTCCGGCGTTTTCTTCTCACCCATGCCGATGACGATCTTGCCGGCCTCACGAAGGCGTGTGGCCAGCTTGTTGAAATCGCCGTCGCTGGAGACGATGCAGAATCCCTGCACATCGCCCGTGTAGAGGATGTCCATGGCGTCGATGATCAGGCCGATGTCGGAGGCATTCTTGCCGGGCGTGTTGTTGGGCTGCATAATAGGGGTCAGGGAATAGCGCGATGAACACTTCATCCATGAGTGGAGCCGGTCCTGGGACCAGTCGCCGTACATGCGGCGGATCGTGATCTTGCCGTATTTGGACAGTTCACTGAGTATGCCTGATATATAGCGGGAGCTGACATTGTCGGAATCGATCAGGAGAGCGATATTGAGATCTTCCATAAAATAAACCTGAATAAACCTTTCTTAATAAAAATACTATCCTAATAAAATACTATCCTAATAAAACACTATCCTAATAAAAATACTGTCTTAAATATAAATACTTTCACTTAATATAAATACTTTCTTAATATAAACATTATAAACATATGGCTTTTTAAAAAGCGACTTTTCCTGTATTATAAGAGATACGGGTTCTGAGCCGGTGCTTGCCTGATGAACATCTTACGAGTATACTATACCAGTTTTTGGCGCGCCGGAATATTTGGATGCCGCAATATTTTAAAAGAAGCATGCGCAGGTGCGCATGAGTAATGGAGGTAAATAAAATGAGTACACAGAATAACGGAGCACCGAAACCGCCTACACCGCCGGATTTTCATATTGAAGCCAACAAAGGGAGCCATGTGAACAGAGTGATCGCCGTTGTCAGCGGAAAGGGCGGCGTCGGCAAGTCCTCCGTCACAGCAATGAGCGCTCTTTGGGCCAGAAGGAACGGCTTCCAGACAGCGATCCTCGATGCGGATATCACCGGCCCCAGTATTCCCAAGATGTTCGGTGTGGGATATGCGGATCTTGTGGCAACGGAAGAGTGCCTCTACCCGGCAACTACGGTCACGGGCATCAAGGTGATGTCCATGAACCTTCTGTCCAAGCAGGAAGATGCGCCGGTCATCTGGAGGAGCCCTGTCATCACAGGTGCTCTTAAGCAGTTCTGGACGGATGTGGCCTGGGGATATGTGGATTATATGTTTATTGATATGCCTCCGGGAACCGGCGATGTGCCGCTGACCGTATTCCAGTCGCTTCCCATTGACGGGATCATCATCGTGACGACTCCTCAGGACCTGGTCAGCATGATCGTCAAAAAAGCGCTGGGTATGGCCAAGCTCATGAAGGTGCCGGTACTCGGGATCGTGGAGAACATGAGTTATGTCAAGTGCCCGCACTGCGGAGAGGAGATCCGGATCTTCGGAGAGAGCCGCGTTGAAGCGATCGCCGCGAAGGAGAATATCCCGGTCATCGACAGGATCCCGATCGATCCCGTAATGACTTCTTTTATGGATACCGGAAAAGCGGAGTACTACGAAGGCGCTTTCATGACGGGACTTAAGGATGTTCTGCCGCCGATCGAATGAGCGGTGAGACAGTCAGAGGACAGTGACAGGAGGTCAGTATGATTCTCGCAATTGATACAGGCAATACACATATTGTGCTGGGATGCATTGACAACAAGGGAAAGATCTCTCATATAATCCGGCTGGAGACCAACCTGAAAAAGACAGAGTATGAGTATGCTTCGGATATCAAGCAGATTCTGGAGCTGGAGGAAGTGGACAGGCATGGATTTGACGGTGCGATCATTTCGTCCTCTGTTCCGCAGATCATAGAGATCCTCAGAAAGGCCGTGAAGATCATTACCGGGATCGACGCCATGGTCGTGGGGATCGGCGTGAAGACAGGACTGGATATTGTTCTGGATGACCCGAGCACGATCGCGGCGGACCTGGTTGCCACAGCGGTCGCTGCCAAGAACGATTATCCGCTTCCCTGCATCATCATCGATATGGGGACGGCGACGACGGTGACGGTGGTGGATGTCAAGGGACGTTATATCGGCGGCGCGATCATGCCGGGTGTCAGACTCTCCATGCGTGCGCTGGCGGAAGGTACTTCCCTTCTGCCCAATATTGAGATCGTTCCCCCTCAGAAGACGATCGCCTCCAATACGATCGACTGCATGAAAGCCGGCATTATTTACGGCTCGGCCGGTGCTCTGGATGGAATTCTGGACCATTACATCGAGGAACTGGGCGGGAGTACGGGAAGTATTGTGGCTACGGGAGGTCTTGCTTCCACGATCTGTCCTATGTGCAGACATGAGATCATACTTGATAATAACCTGCTGCTGAAAGGTCTCTATGTCATCTACAAAAAGAATAAGGTCAAAAGAACTAAGAATTCTAAATTAGATATTTAATTAAGGAGAACTCTGATCAAAGAGATATCTATTTGATCTTTAGAAAGTGTTAAACAGAATGTTTGTAAAACTATTAAGCAGAATACAGATGCTCTTCCATAAGGAAGAGGATCATATAAGGCGCTACGACGACAGAAGACGCGGCGACCGACGCGGAAGCGGAGGAGGCGGCGGCGGAAACGGAGGCGGGGGCGACGACGAGAAGGGAAACAGCAGCAAAGGCCCCAACCGCCAGAATCTGATGATCATGCTTTTGGCCACTGTCATTACGCTGGTCGTCATCAGCTATGTGATGAACCGTGACGGAGAGAGCGCCACAGAGATCAGCTATAACGAGTTCGTACAGATGGTCGAACAGGGCACTGTGGAGGAAGTGAATGTCAAGTCGGACAGACTGGAGATCCACCTCAAGGACTCGGAAGCTATACGCTATACAGCCATAACGGAGGACTCGACGGCCCTCACAGACCGCCTTTTGAAAGCCGGCGTGACGATCAACGGCTATATACCTGACAGTTCCGGAATGGTCATTTCCTTCCTTTTGTCCTATGTCCTGCCCATTGTGTTCCTGTGGGTGATCATGGGATTTATCTTCCGGAGAGCCGGCAGCGGCGGACTCATGGGAAGTGTCGGAAAGAGTACGGCGAAGGAGTACGTGCAGAAGGATACGGGAATCACCTTCGCGGACGTTGCCGGAGAAGACGAAGCCAAGGAATCGCTGCAGGAAGTCGTCGATTTTCTGCATAATCCCGGTAAATATGTGAAGATCGGTGCCAAACTCCCCAAGGGAGCACTTCTCGTAGGCCCTCCCGGAACCGGCAAAACACTGCTGGCCAAGGCAGTCGCGGGCGAGGCACATGTTCCGTTCTTCTCTCTGACCGGTTCAGACTTCATCGAGCTGTACGTAGGTGTCGGCGCGTCCCGTGTCCGTGACCTCTTCAAAGAGGCCAACAAGAACGCACCTTGCATCATCTTTATTGATGAGATCGATGCAATCGGCCGCAGCCGCGACTCCAAGTACGGCGGCGGAAATGAGGAGAGAGAACAGACCCTGAACCAGCTGCTCTCTGAGATGGACGGATTTGAAGCGGCGAAGGGAATCCTTGTCATCGGCGCGACCAACAGGCCGGAAATCCTGGACAAAGCGCTTCTGCGCCCGGGCCGTTTCGACAGGCGAATCATTGTGGACCGCCCTGATCTAAAGGGCAGGGTCGCTATTTTGAAAGTACACGCCAAGGACGTCAAGATGGACGAGTCCGTCGATCTCGAAGAAATCGCTCTGGCGACGAGCGGAGCGGTGGGCTCGGATCTGGCCAATATGATCAATGAGGCGGCGATCAATGCCGTCAAGCATAAACGCAAGTATGTCAATCAGAAGGATCTCTTTGAAGCCGTGGAGCAGGTCCTCGTGGGCAAGGAGAAGAAAGACCGCGTCATGAACCAGAAAGAGCGGCGCATCGTCTCTTACCACGAAGTGGGACATGCGCTGATCAGTGCGGTCCAGAAAAACTCCGAGCCGGTCCAGAAGATCACGATCGTCCCCAGGACTATGGGTGCGCTCGGCTATGTCATGCAGGTGCCTGAAGAGGAGAAGTACCTTAATACGAAGGCGGAGCTGCACGATATGATCGTGGGCATGCTGGGCGGACGCGCCGCCGAGGAACTCAAATTCGAGACGGTGACCACCGGCGCTTCCAACGATATCGAACGGGCAACGGCGATCGCCCGCAATATGGTCACGCAGTACGGCATGAGTGACCGCTTCGGCCTGATGGGACTGGCCACAGTGGAGAGCCAGTATCTGGAGGGAAGAGCTGTGCTCAACTGCAGCGATGTGACAGCAGCCGCTGTGGATGAGGAAGTCCGCAAGATCATGGAGGACTGCTACAATGAGGCCAAGGCTATTCTCTCCGAGAACATGGAGGCAATGGACCTGATCGCTGAGCAGCTGATCCGCGAGGAGACGATCACCGGCAAGGACTTCATGCGCCTGTACCGACAGGCCAAGGGTTTGCCGGAAGAAGAGCCCAAGGATAAGGATGATAAGGATACCGCAGCAGAGGCACCGGCTTTAGAAGCCAAGGCACCAAAGAGCATTGCAGCACCGGCGGCGCCTGAGAACTCCGAAAACACTGCAGCACCGGCGGAGGCCGGGATTTCGGAGAACGCCGCGGCGCCCGAAGAGGAGCCGAAGGACAGCGCGAATGCATCTGAAGATACTGTATCTGAAGAGAGTGTATCTGAAGCGGACTCGTCTGATGAAGATGGATCTGAAGAAGACGGAACTGACGAGGATGCGCCCAAGGACAGCGGCAGGAGAGGCAGATTTACGGATGTGCCGCAGAAGGATGTCGACCGGTTCTTTAATCAGTAAGATGATCAATGTTTAATGTACAGGAAGAACTGAAGAAATTGCCGCCCAAGCCGGGCGTGTATATCATGCATGACGAGCGGGATGCGATTATCTATGTGGGGAAGGCGGTGAATCTCCACAATCGCGTCCGCTCTTATTTTCGTAAGATCGTGGGAAGAGGTCCGCAGATCGACCAAATGGTTAAGCAGATCGCGCGATTTGAGTACATCGTCACGGACTCGGAGCTGGAAGCCCTGATCCTGGAGAACAACCTGATCAAGGAGCATCGGCCCAAGTACAATACGATGCTCAAGGACGACAAGACTTACCCCTATATCAAGGTCACCGTTGGGGAAGCGTATCCCAGGATCCTCTTCGCGAGGAGACAGCAAAAGGACAGATCGCGCTATTTTGGCCCCTATTCCAGCGCACAGGCGGTGAGAAGCACGATTGAGCTCCTGAACCGGATGTACGGGCTCAGGGACTGTGCCAGAGTCCTGCCCAGAGATTTCGGGAAGGAACGGCCATGCCTGAACCTCCATATGGAGAGATGCTGTGCGCCGTGCACGGGCGGGATCTCGCAGGAGAAATATAAGGAGCGGGTGGATATGGCGCTGGAGTTCCTTTCCGGCCGCTACGATCCGATCATCCGGGATCTGACGCAGAAAATGACAGAGGCGTCGGAAGCGATGGAGTTCGAGAAAGCGATCCGTTACAGGGACCTTCTGACCGGTGTGCAGCAGGTGGCGCAGAAGCAGAAGATGTCCGAGAGTATAGGCGAGAACAGGGATATTCTGGGGATCGCCGTGGACAATTCGAGCCCGGATTCCGACGGGGTCATCCAGACCTTTTTCCTCAGGGACGGCAAGCTGATCGGGCGCGAGCACTTCTATATGACCCATGTAGCAGGCAGAAAGAAATCCGATATCCTCTCTGAGTTCATCAAGCAGTTCTACGGCGGCACGCCTTCGATCCCTAAGGAGATCATGCTTCCCTGTGAGCCTGAGGACCATGTGCTGTTAGAGGAGTGGCTCACAGCTGTCAGAGGCAGCAAAGTCACCCTGAAAGTGCCCCAGAAGGGGCAGAAAGAAAAGCTGGTGGAGCTGGCCAACACGAACGCCGGACTCATTTTGGACAAGGACCGCGAGAGGCTCAAGCGGGAAGAGGGAAGGACGATCGGCGCCGTCAAGGAGATCGGGGAACTTTTGGGACTCAAAAGCGCGGAGCGCATGGAGGCGTTCGACATTTCCAATATCAGCGGATTTGCCAATGTGGGGTCGATGGTCGTCTACGAGAAGGGAAAGCCCAAACGCAGCGATTACCGGAAATTCCGGATCAAATCCGTCTCCGGCCCCAACGACTACGCCTGCATGAAAGAGGTCCTGACGAGGAGATTCCGCCACGGTCTGGAGGAACAGAAGGAATTGGATAAGAAGCAGATCGACAAGGAATTCGGAAGTTTCACCAAATTTCCTGATCTGCTCATGATGGACGGCGGCAGGGGGCAGGTCAACATCGCGCTTCAGGTCCTGGATGAGCTGGGACTTGACATACCGGTGTGCGGCATGGTCAAGGATGACCACCACAGGACGAGAGGATTGTATTACAATAATATAGAGATCCCGATCGACCGCTCCGGCGAGGCTTTCAAGCTGATCACCCGCATTCAGGATGAGGCGCACAGGTTCGCCATTGAGTATCACAGGTCCCTGAGGGGGAAGGCACAGACGTCTTCCAGGCTGGAGGAGATCCCCGGGATCGGCCCCGCCAGAAAGAAAGCACTGATGCGTGAATTCGGATCGATCGGTGAGATCATGGAAGCGGATGTGGAGAGGCTGGCACAGGTGCCGGAGATCACACAGGCGGCAGCAGAGGAGATCTATCGGTATTTTCATGATCAGCCATCAGACGCAGATGAACAGTATACGCAGCACAGTCCGGCGGACGCCGGGGAAGAATAGCACAGCGCTTCAACATGGAGGAATATATGGGGATCGTTCGTTTAAATGAGGTGATCACTAAGATGAACCTCGAGAATCTGACACCTGAGATCGACGTGTCCAAGATCAAGATCCGCCAGCCGGATATCAACCGGCCGGCCGTACAGATGACAGGATATTTTGAGCATTTTGCGGCGGGAAGGATCCAGATCATCGGTCTGGTGGAGCACTCCTATATGGCGCAGATGGAGACAGCACAGAAGCAGGAGATCTACAGGAAGTTCCTCTCGCTGGACATCCCGTGCGTAGTCTTCTGCAGAGAGCTGGAGCCTGACGAGTTATTCAGGAAATACGCGGTCGAGAACGGAGTCGCGCTTCTGATGACCAAGAGCGCCACATCCAACTTCATGGCGGAACTGATCCGCTGGCTGAATGTGCGCCTTGCGCCCTGCATCACCATTCACGGCGTGCTGATCGACGTCTACGGCGTCGGCGTGCTGATCACCGGCGAGAGCGGGATCGGTAAGTCCGAGATGGCGCTGGAACTGATCAAGAGAGGCCACCGTCTGGTCTCGGACGATGTCGTGGAGATCCGCAAAGTGAGCGAGGAGACGCTGATCGGAACGGCGCCCAAGATCACCAAGCACCTGATCGAGCTGCGAGGGATCGGGATCATCGATGTCAAGACACTGTTCGGCGTTTCCAGCGTGCGCAACAGCCAAAATATAGATCTGGTCATTGAACTGGAGGAGTGGAGCAAGGACAAGGACTTTGACCGCCTGGGACTAGAAGAGCATTACATAGAATATCTGGGAAATCGGGTAGTCTGCCACAAGATCCCGATCCGCCCCGGACGGAATCTGGCGATCATTTGCGAGGCGGCGGCCGTCAACCACAGGCAGAAGCTCATGGGCTACAATGCGGCGCAGGAACTCTACAAGCGCGTGCAGGCCAATCTGATGGGCGGACACAGAGATGATGAGGATGATTAAGTGATAACATCAGGGCTTATAGAAGAACTTCGGAATATTACCTCTAAAGAAAGAGTCAGGGAGAAAGAGATCCTGGCGGAGCACTGTTCTTTCAGGACCGGCGGACCGGCGGACCTCTATATCCAGGTCAGCGACCGGGAGGAACTGGAGCAGACGCTGCGCCTTTTGACGGACAACGGAGTGGACGTATTTCTTCTCGGACGGGGAACGAATCTGCTGATCGGAGACGGAGGCTATAGAGGCGCAGTCGTGACGATGTGCCTGCCGGGCAGCGAGGAATCGGCACTGAGCAGCGTGGAAGTGGACGGATGCCGTATAAAGGCGGGCGGCGGCGCCACCCTGCACAAGATCGCGGCGGCGGCGAGGGATGCCGGTCTTTCCGGATTTGAATTCGCGGCGGGGATCCCGGGCTCTCTGGGCGGCGCCATCGTGATGAACGCCGGCGCATACGGCGGTGAGATGAAGCAGGTCGTGCGATCGGTGAAGATCCTTTTCCCCGGAGAGGGGACCAGAGAGATCAGTGCCGATCATATGGAATTCGGATACAGGACCAGTCTCTTAAAGCGCAGGAACGGCATTGTCCTGAGCGCGGAGATGGAACTGGTCAGGGGAGACAAGCAAGCGATCGCAGACCGCATCGCAGAACTGGCGCAGCAGCGGGTGGACAAACAGCCGTTAGAATTCGCCAGTGCCGGCAGCACCTTCAAGAGGCCGGAGGGATATTTTGCCGGAAAACTGATCCAGGATGCCGGGCTCAAGGGCTTCAGCGTCGGAGATGCACAGGTGTCTGAAAAGCATGCGGGATTCGTGATCAACAGAGGCGGCGCCAGCGCCGCGCAGATCCGCGAGCTGATCGAAGAAGTGATAAAGCGCGTCGAGGAGAACTCGGGCGTAAGGCTGGAGAGAGAAGTGATCTACTTAGGAGAGTTCTGATTTAGGAGAGTTCTGATTTAGGGGAGTTCTGATATGAGATTTGTGGTAGTTACGGGAATGAGCGGAGGCGGAAAGCTGACGGCGATCCGCTTTCTGGAAGATATGGGCTACTATTGCGTGGACAACCTTCCGGTGCGCCTGATCGACCCTTTCATGGAACTGGTCTTCGCGCCGGGCAGTGATATAGACAAGGTCGTTCTCGGTCTCGATGTGCGGGCGGACCAGACATTTGACAATGTGGAGCAGGTGCTGGGCGCGCTCAAGAAAAAAGGCTACAAATACGAGATTCTCTTTATGGACGCAAGTGACGAGGTCCTGATCAAGCGCTACAAAGAGACGAGACGCGCGCATCCGGTCAACCCGGCGGGACGCGTGGAGGACGGGATCGCCAGAGAGAGGCAGATCCTGGAGCAGATCAAAAAAGAGGCGGATTATGTCATCGACACGTCCGGACTTCTGACAAGGTCCCTCAGAGAAGAACTGTACAGGATCTTTGTAGAGGACAAAAAATACAATTCCCTTATGATCTCCGTGATGTCGTTCGGATTCAAGAACGGAATCCCCACGGATGCGGATCTGGTCTTCGACGTGCGGTTTCTCCCTAACCCCTTCTATGTGGAGAGCCTCAAAAGGCTGACCGGAAACGACCGGCCGGTTCGGGACTACGTGATGGCGGCTCCCGAGGCCTGGCAGTTCATGGAGAAGCTCACCGATTTGATCCGCTTCCTTCTGCCCGGGTATGTCAAGGAAGGGAAGAACCAGCTGGTGATCGCGATCGGATGTACCGGAGGACAGCACCGCAGTGTGACGATTGCGAACGCGCTCGCCGAGCAGCTCAGGGGCGGAGAATACGGGATCAATCTGTATCACCGGGATGCGAAGCACTGACCCGGGAGAGCAGGTGGCAATAAAAGAGCCCCACGCTTAGCAAGGAGGAAAAATATGTCTTTTTCTTCTGATGTGAAGGCCGAGATCGCCGCGGATATTCCTTCCGCCAGGCATTGCAGAACTGCCTCCATAGCGGCTATTCTCAGCGATTTAGGCAGATTTGAACAAGAAGAGAACGGAGATGTCCGCCTTTTTCTAAATATGGACAATCCGGATGCGGGCAGAAAGTTCTTTACTTTAGTAAATAAAACATTTAATATTAGAAACGGATTGTGCATTTCGGCGGACAAGGGCTGCCGGGAAGCGCGGGGATGGGTCCCGTCGGGACTTCCTACTAAGATTACCGGTGAACTGGCGCGAAGGTTGAAGCTGATCGGCAGCGATGGGAGACTGCGCAATGATGGCCGCATGACGGTCTCGCCGGAGCTTCTGAAGAGGAAGTGCTGCAGACGCAATTATCTGAGGGATCTGTTTATTTGCTGCGGCTCTGTGAGCAATCCCAGCAAAGAGTATCATCTGGAGTGGAATTGTTCTTCCACAGAACAGGTATCACAGCTGAAGGAAATGCTTCTGAGTTTTGGCAAAGAAGCCAAGACCGTGTTCCGCAAAAAGTGTTATGTTGTGTATTTCAAGGATTCAGCGGATATAGTAGACCTGCTCAATCTGATGGGCGCAACTGTCAGCATGATGGAAATGGAGAACCAGAGGATCCTGAAGGAACTGCGCAACAGCGTCAACCGCAGGGTCAACTGCGAGACTGCCAATATCGGCAAGACGGTGAGCGCATCCAGAAAGCAGATCTCGGATATCCTTTTTCTGGAGGAGAAAGGTGTTCTGAAGACACTGCCGGAGAGCCTGAGAAAGATGGCGGAGCTGCGCGTGCAGTATCCCGACGTGCCGCTGCGTGAACTGGGCGATCTTGCTGTTCCGCCCATAGGCAAATCGGGCGTCAACCATCGCCTGCGAAGGCTCACGGATCTCGCACAGAAATACAGAGAGGGCACACTGAATACGGAACTGAGGATCGATTCTGTCAATGCAGAGGAATCTGACAGCGTTGTCAAGGAGAGGGTGTAATGGTTAAAAAGTCAATTGAGATCTCCTGCCCCGGAGGGCTGGAGCCGAGACCGATCGCTGAGCTTGTTCAGGTAGCGAGCAAGTATGAGAGCAAGGTTTATCTTGAAACTGAGACGAAGCGTGTGAATGCGAAGAGCATCATGGGGATGATGTCGATGAATATTGCCAACGGCGACCTGCTCGTCGTATCGGCGGAAGGCTGCGACGAGGAAGGCGCCATGGATGAGATCCTGGGTTTTTTGAAACAGAAGCTCGGAGTGCCGGTATAATGATCGGAATGCGTGCCGGCGGCACCAATATGATCTTCAGAGAAACGGTGTAAACTTATCATTAAGACCTGAATAACGAAACAGACCGGCAGCGGACCAGAGGAACCTGGATGCTGCCGGTCTTTATTTCTTCTTAAATGAGTATCTAAATGAGTATTAAACAATGAATATTAAATGAATATCCCTAAATAAAAAAACTCCCATAACAGGGAGGATGCCAGGTACATATCGTACCTGGCATGTTATGAAAAAGTTATTTGTAAACCAATAGCGGATAATTGCTTAGTTATTTGAGAGACACATTTGTTTGTTGTCTATGGTTGTATTATATAAGTCAATCATGTCCAAAGATTTAGTAAAAATTGAAGAATAGATAAATAAAATATGAACAAACTATGAACGTCCGGTGGGGATAACTGTCTTTACATTTTTAAGGCCTCATCTGTATAATGATGCATAGTATGGTCAACCTGACGTTTAAAGATGTATAAGATTAAAGTGATCTAAGTTAAAACGATCTTATAAAAGAGATCTTATAATAGATATTCTATAAAAGAGATTTTGAGTTATATGGAACGGAAAGTCGAGAGTGTGGTCTTCTATCTGAAAGAGGAGTGGCGGCAAAAGACGCAGCCGGAAGCCGAAGAAGCGGTGCGCAGTTACGGACAGTACGGGATCGCCGCCTGCATCCGCTACTGCCGCGAGGGTGACATGGGCGCGCCGCAGTCCATACCGTGGAATGCGCTGTGTATCACCGACTCCGGAGAGATTCTCAGAGACCTGTCCGGGCTGGGCGCAGCTGTCTGTGCCTACCGCCACGGAGCCAATGAGGGCGAGGACCTGCGGGGAGCGGACTATATTTTGATGGAGCCGCAGTGGCTGGATGCCGATTCACTCACCAAGATCTGGCAGAGGCAGAGGCATCTTCCCTGGTCGATCCTGGAGACGGAGCGGTGCCTGGTCCGGGAATTTGTGCCGGACGACCTGGACGGGATCTATGCCCTTTACGACGAGCAGGCATCCCGGTTTCTCGAGCCTCCTTCCGACGACCGCGCCAAGGAACGGGAGATCCTTTGCAGCTATATTGAAAAGGTGTATCCGCTCTGCGGGTACGGACACTGGGCGGTAATCGAGAAAGACGGCGGAGAACTGATCGGAAGGATGGGATTTTCTTTTCGCCCGGGCGAGTGGGCCGGCCCGGAGATCGACGCATGTTTCGGATATCTGCTGCGGGCAGACCGCCGGGGCAGAGGGATCACCGGTGAAGTGTGCAGGGAACTGTTGGAATACGGGTTTTCACAGCTCGGATTTGAAGTGATCGGCGCTGATGCGTCGGTTTTTAACAGTATTTCTGCCAAAATACTCAAATCTTTCGGGTTTGAAACAGTGGCGGAACGGGAAGATCAGCGGTATTATATTTTGAATAAAAGGAAATGGAGGAATCGAACATGATCAATAAGCATTATCTGAGTATGCTGTCCAATAAATCAGTGATCCGGAACCTGTCCGAGTACGCGACTGCGAGGGGCAGGGAGATCGGATATGAGAATGTATTTGACTTCAGCCTGGGCAATCCCTCGGTCCCGGCACCGCAGAGCTTTACGGATACGGCGATCTCACTCCTAAAGACCATGGAGCCTCTGCAGCTTCACGGATACAGCCCGACACTGGGACTTCCGGATGTCAAGGAGAAGGTGGCGGCCTCGCTGAGGCGCAGATTCGGCATTCAATATACCGGAAATCATATTTTCCCCACATCGGGCGCGGCAGGAGCGCTCGCGCACGCGCTGCGCGCTGTCACGAAGGCCGGAGACCGGGTGCTGGTCTTTGCCCCCTACTTCCCTGAATACAATCCCTATATCAATGATACGGGAGCGAGGATCAAGGTGGTGCCCGCAGATCTCGAGACTTTCCAGATCAATTTCGAGGCGGCTGAGGAGTACCTGAACGAGGATGTGGCGGCTGTGCTGATCAACACGCCCAACAACCCTTCAGGCATTCTGTACAGCGAGGAGACGCTGAAAAAACTCGCGGACCTTCTGACGAGAAAATCAGAGGAATACGGACACAATATATTCCTGATTTCCGACGAACCCTACAGGGAGATCATTTTCGACGGCAAAAAAGCGCCTTATGTCGCTTCGTTCTATCCGCACACGCTGACCTGCTACTCATTTTCCAAGTCGCTCTCCGTTCCCGGAGAGAGGATCGGCTATGTGGCAGTCAATCCCGACTGTGAGCACGCGGAGGACCTGGTGCCCATGTTCGGACAGATTTCCAGAGGAATCGGACACAATTGCCCCTCCTCACTGATCATGCTGGCCATGGCGGAGACTGTGGACGACACGGCAGATCTCTCGGTCTACGAGACCAATATGAATCTTCTGTATGATAAGTTCAAGGAGCTCGGATTTACGGTCGTCAGACCCGGAGGCACCTTCTACATTATGCCCAAGGCGCTGGAAGAGGACGCCGTGGCATTCTGCCAAAAGGCGCTCAAGTACGATCTCATCTTCGTGCCGGCCGACGGATTCGGCGCACCCGGATTCTTCCGCGTGGCTTACTGCATCGATACAGAGAAGGTCGAGCGCGCACTGGTGAGGATCGAAGAGTTTGTAAGGAAGGAGTATCCTAATGCCAATCGTTGAAATCTTAAAAGCGGTCTTGTTCGGCGTTGTGGAAGGAATCACGGAATGGCTTCCCATCAGCAGCACCGGACACATGATCCTTCTCAATGAGTTCGTCAAACTCAATGTGTCGGAGGAGTTCTGGAATCTCTTCCTTGTGGTCATCCAGCTGGGCGCGATCCTGGCGGTCGTTATTCTCTATTGGAAGACCATCTGGCCCTTTAAGAGGGTGAAGACCAAACAGGGAGGAAGCAAGATTAAATTCAGAAAGCAGACCTTCATCCTCTGTCTCAAGGCCCTGGTGGCCTGCATCCCGGCGGGTGTCGTCGGTGTTTTGGCAGATGACTGGCTGGACGAGCACCTGTATACACCGCAGATCGTCGCCATCATGCTGATCGTGGTCGGTGTCGCGTTTATCATTATCGAGATCTTCAACGCCAACCGTGTTCCGCGGGTAGAGAAACTCAGGGATCTCACATTCAAAGATGCGTTTGTGATCGGCCTGTTCCAGCTGATCGCTGCGGTCCTTCCGGGCACATCCCGCTCAGGCGCGACGATCCTCGGCGGCCTGATGATCGGCATATCCCGAACGGTGGCGGCCAAGTTCACATTCATCCTGGCGATCCCCGTTATGGCGGGCGCAAGCCTTCTCAAGATCGTCAAGTACGGATTCAACTTCACAGGTTTCGAGCTCGCGATCCTCGGGACAGGCATGGTCGTGGCGTTTGTGGTCTCCATCGTGATCATCGCCTTCCTCATGAACTACATCAGGAAGCACGATTTCAAGGTGTTCGGTGTCTACCGCATTATCCTGGGCATTCTGGTCCTGGTCTATTTCTACCTCCATCAGACGCCCATAGCCGGCTGATCCGCGCAAACAGTGTACGGGAAATAATTTGATAAGATAATAATCGGATATGTGTTAATAAAGCACCGCTCCCGGGAAGAAGATTACCGGGAGCGTTTCTTGTGCGATAAATCTGCTTCATAAATTTTTCAGAAAATCGTAAAGAAATCCGGTTGACATCCCTGAGGGCTAGTGCTATTTTATACAGGAAAGATGTTAGCACTCAACTCGATCGAGTGCTAATAACAAGACCGGGACCTCACGGGTTCCGGAACGGAATGAAATGTAAATGAGGGATATTATGGAACTGCAGGATCGAAAGATGAAAATATTGCAGGCCATCATCCGCAATTACCTGGAGACCGGCGAACCTGTGGGAAGCAGGACGATTTCCAAATACACCGATTTGAAGCTGAGCAGTGCGACGATCCGCAATGAGATGGCAGATCTGGAAGAGATGGGCCTGATCATGCAGCCGCATACATCGGCGGGACGCATTCCGACGGACGCAGGTTATCGTCTCTATGTGGACAATATGCTGGGCGCGGAGCGGCAGCAGGTCGACGATATGAAGAACATGCTTCTTCAGAAACAGGATCGTCTGGAGAACCTTCTGCAGCAGGTCGCGAAACTTCTGGCAGCCAACACTAATTATGCATCGATGATATCGTCACCGGTGATGAGCAGGAACAAGATCAAATTCATCCAGCTGTCACAGGTAGATGAAGACAGTATTTTGGCAGTGATCGTGCTGGAGGGGAACCTGATCAGGAACAGGGTAATTCCGGTGGACAGGCCGCTGGATGCGGAGCAGATGCTCAAGCTGAACATGCTGCTCAACACGAATTTGTGCGGACTTCCGATCGAGGAGATCACACTGGGACTGATCGAGTCCATCAAGCGCGATGCCGGCATTCACACGGAGATCGTGAGCGACGTCTTTGATGCGGCGGCAGAGATCGTCCGCAAGGAAGAGGACCTGAAGATCTATACGAGCGGCGCCAACAACATTTTCCGATACCCGGAACTTGCCGACCACCGCAAAGCGAGTGAGATCATCAGCGACTTCGAGGAGAAGCAGGTGCTGGGCAGCATCGTGCAGGAATCGCTCGCTGGCAGCACACAGAACGGCGAGACGGGCATTCAGGTATATATCGGCGGCGAAATGCCGGTGGCCAGCATGAGGGACTGCAGCGTTGTGACCGCAACTTACGATCTCGGCGACGGAATGAAAGGAACCGTCGGGATCATCGGTCCCAGAAGGATGGATTACGAGAGAGTCGTAGATGTGCTCTCGCACATCATGAGACAGCTCGATGATCTATATAAGCAATAAATCATATGAAAATGAGCACCTGTTGAGCCTGACTGCAGGCCGGGAGCGGAAAGGAATATATGGCAGAATCTGAGAAAAACATGAACGAGCAGGCGGAACAGGAAGAGACTGCAGCCGAGGCTTTCGAAGAGGATATGCCGGAAGCTGAAGAGGCGGAAGAGACCGCCGGGACTTCTGAAACCGCGGATGAACCGTCTGATCCTGAGACCGCCGAGGAGCCTGTTGAAGGCAAATCGAAAGCGTATCAGGACAAGATCGCAGCCCTCGAAGACAAGGTGAGGCGCCAGATGGCGGAGTTCGACAACTTCCGCAAGCGCACCGCCAAGGAGAAAGAGCAGATGTTCTCCATGGGAGAAAAGAGCGTGATCGAGAAGATGCTTCCCGTGATCGACAACTTCGAGAGAGGGCTTGCCGCAGTGCCCGAAGCGGATAAGGAAAACCCGCTGGCCAGCGGCATGGAAATGATCTACAAGCAGCTGGTGAAGCAGCTTGAGGATCTGGGCGTGAAGCCGATCGAAGCGGTCGGCAAGGAATTTGACCCGAACTTCCACAATGCAGTCATGCAGGTGGAGAGTGAAGAATACGAGAGCGGCGTCGTGGCAC
>Ga0310695_10006996_pt1 | contig 18253 bp, 19 predicted proteins | sample RumenRJG_04DNA_FD_203882 | JGI IMG/M metagenome (GOLD analysis project Ga0310695, IMG submission 203882) | Bovine rumen microbial communities from Lethbridge, Alberta, Canada - RJG_04 (v2) (version 2) | ecosystem: Host-associated > Mammals > Digestive system > Stomach > Rumen | place: Canada...
TACGTATCTTGAGCCTCGTAGCTATCTCGTCGGCCAGCATGGCCGATTTGGTATTCGACAGCTTCGGCTGGTAATGGGCATCCAGATAACCTGCCTTCCTGGCTTTCTCCAAGAGTAGTCTGCCCTCTGGCGTGGCGAGCTCATCCGGTAAAATCGTACTATTCAGAGCCACAAAATAACACAAAAAGGAATCAGGGCGCCCACGTCAGACTCAAAAATTATTTCCTATTTTCCTTGGCCATTTCAAAAATAACATGTACCTTTGCACAATCAAATAATTGTTGAACTTAAAAATGATGGTATGAATAACATTGATTCAAACACTGGCGAGATCGTAATGTACCAACCCGATGAAACCATCAGGCTGGAAGTAAGAATGGGTGAAGAAACTGTGTGGCTTAGCCAAGCACAAATGGCAGAGCTATTTGGCACTAAACGACAGGCCATTACAAAACACCTTCAAAACATCTATGAAAGTGACGAACTAAAAAAAGAAGCAACAAGTTCCATTTTGGAACTAGTTCGAAAGGAAGGCAACAGAACAGTAAAACGCAAAGTTGAGTTTTATAATCTTGATGCTATTATTTCTGTTGGTTTTAGAGTGAATACTAAAAGAGGCATAGAGTTCCGTCAATGGGCAAATAGGGTCTTAAAAGACTACATGCTCAGGGGGTATGTCGTCAATTCCCGTATTATGGCATTAGAGCAACATGTTGCAGAGCAAGACACACAGATTAAAGACCTCAAAAGTAAGGTAGATTTCTTCGTACGCTCATCCCTTCCTCCTGTTGAGGGCATCTTCTTCGATGGTCAGATTTTTGATGCCTACGTGCAGATTGTCAACCTCATCAAACAGGCTAAACGCTCCATCACTCTCATCGACAATTACATCGACGAAACCACCCTGACGATGCTCAGCAAGCGCGATACCAGCGTATCAGCCACCATCTACACTCGTCAGCTCTCACAACAGCAACAACTAGATGTACAGCGACATAATCAGCAGTACCCACCCATCACCGTCAATCTCTGCCAACGAAATCATGATCGCTTCCTGATCATCGACGACGTAGTATATAGAAATTAAATCCATGTCAGTTTTCTCCAAAGACCCTCTAACGGTCCGCGGGGATGATTGCTAAACCAATATCTGGCGAAGAGATACTGGCAGATGACCATTGCGCATCCTACCATCACGGCGTAGGTAATGCCTAAAAGGCGGTAACAGGCCAGACCATAGCCGCAGAAGATGAAGCAGCCGATGATAGACTGGAGCAGATAGTTGGTAAGACTCATACGGCCAAAGATGCACAAATGACGGAGTACTTTTCGAACGCTCTCGAAAGCATACCAGGCAGAGACGGTGGCCGAGACGATCAGCAGCAGGACGATGAGGTTGTAGATAGGCCTAAACCATGTCTCCAGTTCACCGAAATCAGCAAAACTCAGCGACATGACGCCAAGGATTGAACTGACGAGGAGGCTATGCCATATCTGTAGATGGCGTCCCTCGTTATAAAAAAGCCTCTGCCGTCCTAATTGCATACCAAGAATAAACAGACAGAGCAACTGCGTCAATCGTCCACTGAAGACATTGAACCGGAAGTTCACCTCGAACCCATATCGCAGGTTGATAAGGGTATTCTCCCAAAACGTCCCGTGTTCGTGAGCGCTGTTAATCTTGCCATACAGTTCCCACATGGTGCTGTGGTCGATCGTGGTGCCCGTCAGCAGACAATAAAGTTCCACGGGCTGGATAGCCAGCAAGACGATGATGCACCATACCCACTTCGAAGGCAGATAGCTGATGGGGATGAGCAGCAGACCGTAGCACGCATAGAGCATCAGGATGTCGCCATCATAGAAAGCCACGTTGATGATACCGAACATGAACAACAGACACATGCGCCAGGCAAAGCGCAGGGAGAAGTTCTTGCCTTTCTGCTGCTGATTATCGTTCATGATGAAGAAACTCAGTCCGAACAGCATGGCGAAGATACCGTACATCTTACCAGAGAGCAGCCAGGCCAGCACGTCGGCTACCGTCTGGTCGCTCGCCAGTGTGTAAGTTATCGGCTCCTGGGTGAAGATGTTGAAGTGCTCTACGGAGTGATACAAAATGATGCCAGCTACAGCGATTCCTCTCAAGGCATCGGCCACATCGATTCGCGTGTTGGGTAATTTGCTAGTTTTATACATGATGCTTTTCTATCGTTTATGATGGGAAATCGTCTGCCGACGCTGATAGTCGTAGAGGGTGAGGCGGCGCAGGCAACATCAAGTCGCCACTCAACACGATGCCGCCATGCTGCTTCAGCCATTCGTGCGAATACTCAAAGACAAAGTGATCCTTGCCGCGAACACGTTCGTAGCCCAGGGTTCCAATCTCCTGTGGCGATACTAGGAGATATTTTTTTCGTGGTCGTTTGGTCATGGTCATTTTTAGACCCAAGGGAATGAATGTTTTATACACCATTGATGATCCTTTGCAGTTCTTCCAGGAACCGGGCGGCGTGGGAGCCGTCCATCTGGGCGTGATGGAACTGGAAGGAGATGGGCAGGGTGGTCTTCAACCAACCTTTACGATAGCGGCCCCAGGCGAGGAAGGGATTGGTAAAGATGCCGCTGTACTGATTGACGATGCAGTCGAGTTCCGTGCCCGTGATAGCCGATGTGCCGACGATGACGGCTTCATCGTCCAAGATGTCCTGACACGTCTGGCTGATGGTCTCTGTCAGATGCAGGTAGTTGGCATTAAATGCCTCCAGATCATCGGTGACGGCCACGTCGCAGAAGCTGAGTCCGCCCTTGAAGTTATCCGCTATTACGTTGATGGCCATGCGGTCGTATTTATACAGCTTCCAGTCCATATCCGACAGCCTTTTTGGCAATATGTAAAACTCGTCTATCGTTGATGCGGCGCGGCCGATGCACCAGCAGAGCAGCATATTGAACTTCATACCGCGCTTGCGACTTACCTTACAGAGCCTCGTCACGTCGAAAGTTTTGGTGAGCGTCACCATCGGCATGGGCGACTTCGTCCACAACTCGAAAGCGATGGCTCTGCTGGTGTCTTTGGGTTTGATTTTCTGTTTCATTTTATTTCCTGACAATAACGCTACCGCTGGCCTGATGGGTGGCCAGGATCAGAACCTCGGCTATCTGAACGTGCTCTGGGGCATTGGCGGCAAAGACGGCTACATCGGCAATGTCGTCGCCCGTCAGGGGCTTGATGCCTGTATAGAGTTTCTTTGCACGCGCTTCATCACCCTTGAAACGGATGTTGCTGAAGTTGGTCTCCACAAGTCCGGGCTTCAGGTTCGTCACGCGGATGGCGGTATTGGCGACATCGATGCGCAGGCCGTCGGAGAGTGCTTTTACGGCGGCCTTCGTGGCGCAATAGACGTTGCCGCCAGCGTAGGCAGCATCGCCTGCGACGGAGCCGACGTTGATAATGTGTCCGCGATTGCGCGCCACCATACCGGGCACGACGAGGCGCGTCATGGTGAGCAGCCCCTTGATGTTCGTGTCGATCATCGTTTCCCAGTCGTCTAGATTGCCTTCATACTCGGGTTCCAGACCTAACGCTAATCCGGCGTTGTTCACCAGCACGTCGATCTCCTGCCACTCAGCTGGCAGCTCCTGAATGTACTTCGCTGCCTTTTCGCGGTCTCGTACGTCGAATGCCAGCGTCAGCACCTGTGCCCCCTTCGTCTCCAGTTCCTTACGAATCTCCGACAGTCGCTGCTCGTTTCTACCCGTCAATATCACCTTGTCGCCATTCTCAGCGAACTTCCTTGCACAGGCGAGTCCTATCCCGCTTGTCGCACCAGTTATCAATACAATCTTATTCATATTTTTCTATTTTTTATGTTTTTGACGCTGCAAAGATACAAACTTTTATTTTATTGTGCTATTTCCTTTACTAAATTTGTTGTCCTAATAGCAGATCCGTATTGCCGCCCTTCCGAGGGCTCTAATATTGTTCTACAAAGTCGCGCACCAGACGGAAGACGGGTTCGTAGCTGTCGAAACGGACGGTCTTGTAAGTATCGAAGATCGTATGATAGTATTGGAAGGCATCACCTTTCTCATTCTCGAGGAAGATGCAGGGCACGTGGCGCGTGGCGAAGGGATAGTGGTCGCTGTTGGCAGCCAGGTCGCCACGATGCAGGGCATTGAAGTGATGTTTCTCTGTATTAATCTTCTCAAAGAGTGAGAAGCCGCGCATACCCTCATCGCTTACCTCGCAGTACTGAACGGGGTTGTTGTCGCCAATCATATCTATATTAAATAGGTACTTAATCTGACTCAGCGGCACGATAGGGTGCTCAACGTAGTAATTGGAACCACGCAGGTTGGCATCCTCGCCCGAGAGGGCGATGAAGTACATATCGTAGGGTGGGCGATGCTTGGCGTAGTAGGCAGCGAGGGTGACGATGGCGGCAGTGCCAGAGGCATTGTCGTTGGCACCGGCATAGTAGACCTTCTTGCCCAGATTGCCCAGATGGTCGTAATGGGCGGTGAAGACGTAGCAACTGTCGTGGCGCTCGCCCTTGACCCGGGCAATGACGTTGAAACATTCGTAGTCTTTTAGGAACTTGTTATCGACGTCTGCTTTTACGTGCTGTACGCCCTCAATGGCCTCGGGAGTGACCCAGATGATGGGCTTATCCACGACCTTCTCGCCGTAGGCCTTAAAAAATTTAATCGGTGCCTCCCATGTATAGATCAGTCCGGCATTGGGGCACTCACCAGCCCTTTGGAGTCTGGAGAAGTCCTTGCGATGCTTGTAGGTGAACCAGAACTCACAAGCCACGAGACAGTTGGCGTACTCAGGTTTGGCGAGGTCGGCAAACATCCGTTCGGCATCGTAGTTCAGCGTATCGACATGATAGACAGGGAACTCGCCGTGTACGCCAGGCGAATACTCTCGCATAGAAAAATCTATACCAGCACGGAGTTTCTTTCCATTTGCCCACATCTGCATCTTGCCGCAGAAGGTGTTGATGTTCAACTTAAAGGGTTGCAGCGTTACTTCGTCCACGCCGGCCTTCTCGAATTCTCGCTGCAAGAATCGCCCTGCTTTATTGGCACCGTCTTTTGCATAGCCGCGTCCCTGATACTTGGCGGAGCTGAGTTCCTTAATCACCCGTTTGTAATGTGTCAGGTTCTGCGCTCCAACCATTGTGGAGGTAAGCGCCATCAGAATCATTGCTATAGTTTTTTTCATATTGTCGGCGTTTTTATTATTTGACGCTACAAAGGTACGTATTGTTGCACAGATAATTCAAAAAATGCTGGAAAAATTCGGTTTTTAATTAAATAATGTGTATCTTTGCACCATCCTCAAACTTAAAATAATGAAGAAACTGAAAATAAGTATACTTTCTGCCATCTTCATTGTCTGTAGCAACGTGGCTCAGACAGCGGCAGCCCAGAACGAGACAATGGTGTTTACGCCACAATGGACAGCGCAGGCGCAATTCGCGGGCTACTATGTAGCTGAAGCAAAGGAGCGCGTAATCGAAGTAGCTGAAAAGGCGCTTGCCAATCAGCAACAAGAGCCCAAACAACTCATTTCAATCATGACTGATGCTGTCCACCAGTTCGTAGGTGCTGCCGAACAGAGCGACGACCTCACGATGATGGGCATACAGTTTATTAAAAAGTAAACTTCTAGTGTTTTATCTTTGCAGTGATGAACCAGTTGAAGCGCTGTTTGGTGTGGTTGAGCCGTATTCATCGGTGTCGGGGATTTGGTATTCAGTCGCCCACCGATTATTCGTTTGTCCGCTATGTGGTAAACGAGCATTGGCCCTATTATGCCTACGAACAGTTTAGGGATGACGATTGGCTCACCAGGAAGTTGGGGTACCTGTATTTTCGCTTGGCTAATTATGTGCAGCCTCAGATAATGCTTGCCGACCGTTATCAGCACTATTGGCATGCAGGTTGTCAAAAGACCGACTTTGCACCTATTATAAATAAGGTGGAACTTGCCCGCATCGATATTAATGATTTTGAGGGCTTTGAGCGTCTGATAGAGAGATGTACGCAGCGCTCCATCGTCGTAGTAGAGGGGATTTGGCGAAACTGGGGCTATTGGCATCAGATAGAGATGGACGAGAGGACATCGATTACCTTCGATCTTTATTACTGCGGCATCGTATTCTTCGATAAAAACAGATTTAAACATAACTATAAAATTAACTTCTAACCGATTATGAAGATAACGAAAGTGTATACCCGAGGTGGCGATATGGGAAAAACATCGCTTGTTGGCGGAGAGCGTGTTTCGAAAGCCAGTGTACGTCTGGAGGCTTACGGCACAGTAGATGAGTTGAGCAGTCATTTAGGTTTATTGGCAGCGATGCTGCCCGAAGGCGAGGAAAAAAAGATGATAATTCGCATCCAGAATTGCCTGTTTAATGTGTGTACGAATCTTGCTACCGACCAAGAAAAAACGCCATTATATCCTTCGGCCTATTTGCCAGAGGGTGAGATAGAGAAAATGGAGCAAGAGGTAGACCGTATTATGAAACTTTTGCCCGAGAAACAGGGTTTTATATTGCCAGGTGGTACACGAGAGGCAGCTCAGGCTCATGTATGTCGTACGGTATGCAGGCGTGCCGAACGCCGAATCGTGGCACTTGCAGAAGTGGCTAAAATTGCTCCTGAGATATTACAATATGTGAATAGATTGAGCGATTATCTGTTTGTTTTGGCAAAAAAAATAAATTTTAACGCAAATAAGAGTGAAATAGTATGGCAAAATGTTGGTAGATAGGAAATAATTGATTACTTTTGCGCCCGAATTAAAAAAATGTAGTATAAACCAAAGACTAAGAATATGTATTGGACACTTGAATTAGCTTCTAAATTGGAAGACGCACCTTGGCCCGCAACCAAGGATGAATTAATCGATTATGCAATCCGCTCTGGCGCACCTCTTGAGGTTCTAGAGAACTTACAGGAGATAGAGGATGAAGGCGATGTGTATGAAAGTATTGAAGACATTTGGCCCGACTATCCTACCAAGGAAGATTTCCTCTTCAACGAGGATGAGTATTAAACGTTAGATTTTAATCTAAGTAATTTAAAATCAGCGAGATAAGCAAATTTTATTTGTTTGTCTCGCTTGTTTTTTACCACCTAAAACTACACTATTTATTTGTCTAAATTACATCTTTTAACTCTAAAAACAGGGTTTGTTTGTCTAAAAGTTAGTACTTTTGCACATCCTCAGGAATAATAAGACAAACAAATAGTAATTATGGGAAGACCAAAGAGACTTTATCCGTTGGGTAAGTATCGTCTCCGCACTCCGAAGACGATAGACAAGAGTAAGACCTATCCTATTGAGTTGGAATACACATGGAATAGGCAGGTTCTAAGGAAGTCAGCTAATATATTCGTGAAAGCAGCTGACTGGAATCAGAATGGAAACCAAGGGCGTGGCGAAATACGTTCGAGTTACGGTAATGAGTATAAGAGACTCAACAAGGTGCTAATGGAGCGAGTTGACACCATGGATGCACAGCTTGCGGAATACAATGTCAAGCATCCGAATCAAATTACTGCAGAGGTAATCGCCGGCTTCTTGTCACACAAACCACTGACACGAAAGGACCAAGGTAAAGACTTCGCAGAGTTTGTATTGGAACGATTGGAGTCTGAATATTCCCGTCATAAGATTGGACGCAGTAGATATAAGAACGGTATTTGCTGTATGAACGTGTTCACAACCTTCTTGCGAGCAACGAACCAAGGAACATACGAAAAGGACAAGATATATGTTGGCGATATTACCCCAGAGCTGATTGATGGCTATATAACTTGGCGACGAGATATTAGGCAGAATGGTGACGAGACGATTAATCACTCTCTGACCCCAATTCTCAAAGCCTGTTCGTATGCTGCCGAGTTAGGTATGATTGAGCAGAGTGTGAATGCCCGTATTCAAGACATGATGATTGTAACCAAACCGTCACTATCGGATGAAGAGAGTGAATTTGATGGTAAGGCTTTGACCAAGGAGCAGATGGATGCTTTATTGGAATATTACAAGAATTGCAAGGAACCTCGACGAAAGGAATTCATGGAAATGTTCTTCTTTGCTTTCCATGCTTGCGGCCTTCGTATTGTTGATGTGATGACACTTCAATGGGGTCATATCAACTTTGAGAAAAAGGAGTTGAGGAAGATAATGATCAAAACCAGCAAGCGCCATGTGATACCTCTAACAGAACCAGCATTGAAAATACTGCGTAAGTGGCAAGAAAAGCGGGTGGGATGTCGTTACGTTTTTGATTTGGTTAATGATAACCTGGATCTGAATGATGAGGAAGCTCTATACAAAGCCCGCATTAATGCCACGAAGTGTATTGGCCAATCATTGGCTGTGGTAGGTGAGCAACTTGAATTCCCCTTTAGTCTGTCTATGCATGTAGCCCGTCACACCTTTGCAGTGATGGCACTAAATAAAGGACTATCAATGTCAGTCGTAAGTCGCCTACTGGGGCATGGCAGTACTGACATCACAGAGAAAGTATATGCTCACTTCCTGCCAGAGACCTTGTCTGCAGAAATGGATAAACTGCATGATGATTTGGTAGAGTTGGAACCATTTTAGTCAAAATTAGTGGTAAGAAGTGATACTTCAAGTGCTAAAATGTGATATTTTGAAGAATAATTCGTAATTTTGCAGGCTCAAACGATTGATAAGATGGCAAACGATATAGTATCAGTAAATGAAGTGCAAGGTGAGGTAATCTTTTACCAACCTGATAACACCATGCGCATTGAGGTCAGGCTGGAGGATGAGACTGTTTGGCTGACCCAGCAGCAGATGGCGGAATTGTTTTCAACGGACAGGACTTCTATAGCCAGGCACATTGGAAACATCTATACTTCGGACGAATTAGAAGAAGAAGCAACCTGTGCAAAAATTGCACAAGTTCGACAGGAAGGAAACCGTAGAGTTAAACGTACTATGGTTTATTACAACCTTGATATGATTATTTCTGTCGGATATAGAGTTAATTCCAAGCGCGGAACTATGTTCAGACAGTGGGCCAATAGAATTCTGAAGGAATATCTACTCCGAGGTTATGCATTTCATCAGCAGATGATAGCCATGCAGCGGCAGATAGATGTTCGTTTGGAAGAACAAAATGAACGGTTGTCTGCGGTGGAGAATCATTTGCACGAACATGACCAGAAGTTTGATATGATAGTTAAAACGCCTGAGTTGCCGAATGAAGGCGTGTTCTTTGACGGACAGATTTTTGATGCTTTTAAATTGGTCATGCAACTCATAAAGAGCGCTGAGCATAGGATTATTCTTATTGACAACTATATCAACGAGGAGATTCTGACGATGTTTGATCAACGCGCAAATGGTGTTATTGCCAGCATCTATACGGCAAGAATAGACAGTGCCATGCAACTTGCCATCCAGCGGCATGATGCGCAATATGATCCAATACCAGTTAATGTGTTTCGGATGAGTCATGACAGATGGCTAATTATCGATGAAAAAGTGTATCATTTTGGAGCCTCACTGAAAGATTTAGGAAAGAAATGGTTTGGGGTTTCTTTGTATCAAGATATTACCCCAGAAGAATTGTTGTCCAAAATTAGCTGATGATGTTTCAAATTTCTTTTTTGGCGATAGGACTATCTGTTTTAATGCTTGCAATCGCTTATATTTTCAAAAGACATCAACGAGCAATCCTATGGGCTGCGGCGTTGATACTCTTTATAGGAACTGCATTGTCACTTGGTCTCGGTCTGGTGAAGATTGTTGAGAATGGTGTGGTTAATCAAATCGCAGTATATTCCATAATTCTCTCTTTTATTTGTTCTGCCATTTTTGCTTGTAATGCGGAAAAGGTTCATGCGGCAATGCAAAAGAAAGATTCTGTTTTAAAAATCTCATCAGAATCGCAGCTTGAAGAAAACTCTGAAGAAGATAGTAATCATGTAGATGATGATGGAGTAAATGAAGCTAAAGAACATGTCCAACTTCCCTCCAGACTTAATACACAACTTGCTTGTGAAATATTCTCAAAGGCAATAGAGGCGGGACTGATGGAAGAGAATGGCGACCATTACAAGTGGAAGCAGTCTAAGGTTCTTTTAGCTTATATGTGTGGAAGAATTTATTGCGAGGATAGACCCAAATATGACCGAATAGAAGATAAAACCTTCTGGAAATTTGGTCGAACAGAGTTCTTTCCAGAGTCCGACTTGAATGAATTGTTTGAAGTAACGGACTTAGCACAATCTCGACAAAATAGAAAAGACAGCCCTGTTCCACAGGGAAGTGACAAAATCGACGAATTATTTTGAGTAGCTGTATTAGCTACTCTTTTTTGCTTATAATCAGGGAGTTATGAACCTTTGGATAACTCCATACTAACTTCGTCCTAACACCATCCTAACATGTTATGCAGTGTTAGCCAAATTTAGGCTAACACCGTGTCTATGGCAATATAGGTACCTTTGCCGCCGATAAACGCAGACGCAAGTGCACAATTGCTCTGCATAATATTAATCGGCAAAGGACTTGAGTGTGCAATCAAGCTCTGGAGCCATAGCACTTTTTTTCGATGAAGACAAAAATTAGTGATTTTTCTGAGAAGGAACTTTTAGAAAAGATCCTCTCAATCCTGACAGGAAAAAACGACTCTCCTGCCAGCGCGAAGCAATTATGCACACGTCAGCTCTATAGCAATAAGGAACTGATGGACTTGCTTCAAGTTAAGGATAGGTACTTAAAGAAGTTACGTGACAATGGCTATATAGGCTATTCGCGTGAAGGCGATAAGTATTGGTATACGCAAGACGATGTAAACAAGTTCTTGCGCAAATTCCATTATGAGGCTTTTGCCACCAATCCAAACTTACCAGAGAGGAAAGGAGGTGATGTATGGTGATTGATACTGACCATCTGGTTAATCAAATCCATGCTGAGGTGGAAGGAGTCGCAGAAACAGGTTTCCCTATGGATGTGTTCCCTGAGCGCATACAGAAGATCATCTATGATCTGGTGACTTACGAGAACTATAACCTGGAGTACACGGCTTCCATCATTCTCTCTGCCTACGCCACAGCCATTGGTAATACCTACCATGTGAAGATTAAAGGCAACTGGGTTAGCAGTTGCGCCCTCTTTATGATATTGGTAGGCAGGCCTGGACTTGGCAAGACACCGCCATTAGGTTTCCTTTACCAGCCCATCCGTGAGAACGACCGTCTGTTGCTCGATAAGGCACATAAGGAGTATGACCTATATGCCCAGCAGCAGACAGTAAAGAAGGATGGCGAGGTAATGGAACCTATGGAGAAGCCCCGTCTGGTGCAAACCATCATTTCCGACTTCACCCCAGAGGCCATGTTAAGCATCCATTACGACAATCCACGCGGTATCGTGCTGCTTGTTGACGAGGTGGTGGCATTGTTCAACTCGGTAAAGCGTTATAGTGCCAAGAGTAATCTGATAGAGGATCTGCTGTCTGCTTATAGCGGTCAGCCGTTGAAGGCGGTCAGAAAGTCAGAAGCCTTTCCCATGAGTATTTGCCATCCTTGTATCAACCTGATTGGTGGCATTCAGACCAACATCCTTGACGAGATCTTCAAGAAGGAGTACGAAGCCAATGGACTGACAGACCGTTTCCTGTTTGTATTCCCAAAGAACAAGAAGATTCCCAAATGGCAGGTCGGCATAGACCAAAGAAAGCGTCCCAATACGATGGCAACCTGGACATACTATATCCAGAAGGTCTTGAATATTCCTATTCAACTCAGTGAAGACGGTGTAACAGCCAATCCGAAGGAGATCCAGATGACAGAAGATGCGATGAAATACTTCTACCACTGGAACAACACCATCATAGACAAGGTGAATGCTATCGAGGACGATAACGAAGTTGAGAGCCGTCAGATGAAACTCAACGGCAACGCTGCCCGTCTGGCTCTTATCCTTCAGGTGATACGATGGTCAACCGGTGAGTGTCAGTTGGATGCCATAGACATTGATTCTGTCATAGGAGCAATAAGGCTTATAGACTATTTCGAGGAATCCTATCAGCGTGCTAAAGCTTCGACTCCATCAGAATCTATGCCAAGGAACGGAGACGATTGGTTATCCCTTGTTGGTGATAGCTTTACATCAGCCGAGGCAGAGGCAGCGGGCATGAGGCTGGGACTTTCACGCCGTACGGTCTATAGTTCACTTAAGCGATTAAGCGAATGCAGCCATCCCTCGATAAAAAGGGAGAAGCAGGGAGTTTATTCAAAGATTGTTACTGATTGCACATCTGCACAATGCACTTCTGCACTTTCGGATTCTGATGTATCAGAACCCTTCTGTGAAAAGGAAGTGCAAAGTGCAGAAGTGCAGAGTGCAACTGATGCACAGAAAGGAGGCAACAATGAGTGATTTCAGATTCCATCTCCAGAAGTATAAGCCTGGCAGTAAGGGTACATGTCCCAACTGCAAGAAACCACGTTGCTTCGTTCGTTATGTTGATGAACAAGGAATCATCGAGTTTCCGAACACTGTTGGCCGTTGCGACCATGAGAACAGTTGCGGCTACCACTACACTCCCAAGGACTATTTCCATGATAATCCAGACAAGGCACCCAAGGATTGGAAGGAAAATGACTCCCATATATATAATAAGGTGGAGATAACAAGAGGGAAAAAGGAATCTCAGCCTGTAGAGCAGTCACTCATTCCCTATGAGATTGTGGAGAAAAGCATTGCCTGTTTCAACATCAATCCTCTCTATGCCTATCTCTGTGGAGTCATTGGCAGGGAAGAAACCAAGCGGATATTCCAACTTTACATTGTCGGTACTGGGAAGATGTGGGGAGGATGTACCGTGTTCTGGCAGATAGATATCAACGGGAACGTACGGTCTGGTAAGCTGATGGGCTACAATCGAGAGACTGGTCATCGCATCAAAGAGCCGATGAGTCAGGTTACATGGGCACACTCAGCCCTGAAGTTGCCAGACTTCCATCTGGTTCAGTGCCTGTTTGGCGAACATCTCCTTAGAGAAAGGCCCACAGCCTATGTCGGCATTGTGGAAAGTGAAAAGACGGCTCTTATCATGTCTCACTTTATGCCCGATTTCTTATGGCTGGCAACTGGTGGCATGGATGGTTGCTTCAATGAGAAAACGATGCAGGTACTCCGGGGAAGAAACGTTGTGCTCTTTCCTGACCTTGGCGGAAAAGAGAAGTGGCAGAAGAAAGCACAGGTTTTGATACCCATCTGCAAACGAGTCCTCATGTCCGAAGCGATAGAGGAACAGGCTACCGACGAGCATCGTGGCGCTGGCCTTGATATAGCTGACTTCTTCCTGATGAAAGCTACCCCTCATGAGATTCTGGCTGACATGATAAGACGGAATGTGGCAGTCAAACTACTTGTTGACAAACTGGGGCTGGAGATATGCAACGAAGAAGAATCACACTACACGGGTTCTCTGCCTGGTCTCCGTTGGTAACGAAATGTGCGTGCAGGGGAATGAAGGGCTTGCCCTTGATATAGCCCACTATAACTACACGCTACGCTTTCGTAGTTAGTGGGCTCTTCCGAGGGACTCAGGGCTTTGCCCTAAGAACCCACCAAGGGCTGCTTGCCCTATGGAACCTCGCAAGGGGGTGACCCTCCCCCTTGACCGCCCCGCTCAGTGGCATCTGCCCCTAAGAACCCTGAGCAGGAAGTGACTCTCTCCCTGCACCCACCAATCAGGGTTCACACCCCGATACCTCTTTGGGGCAATAGCACAATAATATAAACGTATTAAACAGGAAAAGATATGGCTACAATAGCAAAAGCATCTGAGCATATCAAGCCGTGCAACATTGCTCAGTGCGAACGACACAATAGAAGGGACGAGGACTATATCAAGTCTCTCGATCCAGCACGGATATATGTACGTCTTGAATTGACCCACAACAACGAAATCTATATCGCACCAGGCATGGAGGGTGTTACCCTTCAGCAGCACTACGACTATTTGAAGGCATTGGTCAAGGAAAAAACTGGCAGGGCAATGCAGGAGAAGGATGTGGAATATAAGGACAAGAATGGTAAAACGAGAGTCCGTAAAGGCAGCAGCCCCATTCGTGAAGGCGTGGTAAACATCAAGCCAGACACCAAAATGGACGATTTGTTGAACTATGTCAATCGAGTGCATGAGAAATGGGGCATCAGAGCCATTCAGATACACATGCACAGAGATGAAGGGCATTATGAGAATCCAGAGGACAAATCGACATGGAAGCCCAACTTTCATGCACATATCATCTGGGACTGGATAGACCACCAGACTGGCAAATCCTTCAAACTGAATGCCGAAGATATGTCCCAAATTCAGGATATGGTAGCAGAGACATTGGAAATGGAAAGAGGCAAGCGCAAGGAAGAGACTGGTGTCGAACACTTGGAACGAAAAGACTTCATCTTGGCTAATCAGAGAAAGCAGAGTGCCGAACTCGACAACGAGATTGCCGAGAAACGGGATAGACTGAATATGGAGAACGGTAATGCTATCGTTTCTGGAGTGGCCAACCTTTTTGGTAAAGGCAAGTATGCTGATATTGAGAAGGAAAACAAACGGCTGAAAGAGGAACTCCCGAAGCAAAAAGCAGCCATGCAGCGTCAATACCAAAAAGCTTTAGATGCTGAACGGAACCACCATACCCAGCAACTTGCAGAGAAGGATAAGCAAATTGAGGATTTGCTGGGCAAGTATAAGGGTGAGGTATTCCGCCTTCAGCAGGATAATCAAGAGAAAGACAGGATTATCCGTCTAAAGGACAGCATCATCAATGATTATCGCGAACGCCTTGGTCATTATCTGTCAACCCTTTCAGAACTGCTAAGAGGTGCTGTTAAAGCTGTAATTGATTATATTCAGTCTGGCTATCGCAGTTTCAGTTATCGCCAGGAGTGCGATGTCAAACGCTACATGAATAGCCAGCCCGATAAGGAGAAAGCTGCTGGCACAGTACTTAATGCCTCACTTCCCTTTTTGAAGAGCGATGAACACGAACGAGTGAAGGGACAACTTTCCTATATCGTTCAAGACATGAAGGAAGAACGACAACAAACTCTAAGCCGTGGATACCACATGTAATACACCGAAAAACAAGCCTGTCAGTAATTGCTGCTGGCAGGCTTGTAATAAATGGAGTTAAAAACTTGGCTCTTGATTGCCGCGAAGGAAGGTAATCCATCCATCCTTGTCTTTGAAGTAAAATCCTTCGAATCGAAGCGTCGTTTCATCGGCGTAGTCGAAGGTGGCGATATTAGAGTAGGCCATGTAGTCGCGCCCGGCATCGTCGTATGTGGCGGTCAGTTGCAGGCAGTTGCGCTTCTCGCCGCTGTTGCCCTCGGGACTCCAGTATCTCAGCTGCCATGTTCCCGTGAACGTGCCGCTCAGTTCCACGTCCTCCCAGTCGGTGTAGCGTTGCTCGCCGTCGATGGTGACGGGCTTGCGGGTTTGCCATTTGCGCATTCCCGTCAGTGTGCCGTCGGCCTGGAAGGTGAGGAGCTCGAAGTATCGCTGCGTGTCGCTGATGTTCTCGTAGTGCCATGTGCCGACCATGAGCGGCCCGTACTGTTCATTCAGCTTCACGGTCTTTTCGTGTGCCTCCGGGTCGGCATATCTTGGTTCGTCGCTGCCGCAAGAGGCGAAGGCGAGGGCGGCAATTAGGAGAAAGAGAAGTTTTGTATGTTTCATCTTGCTTATGCTTTATATCGTTTCTTTTGTCAATCCGTAAATAAGCAAGTCATAATCATTCCCATCCTTAACGACGGCATTTGGTAAGGTACCCTTATGCTTGAAACCATTCTTCTGTAGAACCCGTATTGAAGCGATGTTTGGTTGAAAGACATTGGCTGTTATTTGTTCAAGCGACAAAACCTTGAATGCAATGGAGCATATCTGTTTGACTGCCTCTGTGCCTATCCCTTTGTTTGAATAGTCATTAAGGAGCATGTAACCGATTTCTGCATCACCATCTTTTTTCTCAACCGATATGCTGCCTACAAGTTCTCCGTTACAAACAATGGCCCGATAGACACCTGTTGTTGCTTCATTATCGGTAACCATCTTCAACCATTCTTCCGCATCCTTTTCTGTATAAGGATTGGGCAGACGGTCTGAAAGGAAACGCCTGTTAACAGCATTACACAGGCTCGTCAGTTCTTTTGCATCTGACAATGCCCATTGTTTCAATTCTATTTTGATTCTTTCTTGTTTCATTTTGCATTATACATTAAAGAATATTCTCGCCAGGAACTCTCGGGGGCGGAGTTGATTGAGGGCGATGATGTCGGTATAGTCGGTGGTGTAGTGACGGCGGTAGTTGCGTGTGCCGAAGAGATTAGAGCATAACAGTCCAGCCTCGAAGGTCTTGGCGCGATAGGATATGGAGAGATCGCTGAAATAATTGGTAGAAACGGATTTATCGTTACTATGATAGAGTTCATTCGTCCATTCTATCTGCCATTTGCCTGGCAATATGAACACTTTTAACTCATGGTTCCACGATTGAAGTTCATTTGTCATCGACTGGTGGCTGTAGTGGTAAGCAGACTCTTCCTCTATGGAGAGCCAGCGAGTAGGCTTCAATGAGAACCGCAGCGAGGCTCTGCCGTTGCGGGTATGCTGACGGGCAAGAGAGTGATTGATCAGCAGGTCGTAATTGGTCCATGAGTAACTTCCGTTCAGTGTTATACTGAGCTTTGCCCAAAAGATGGATTTGCCCAAACTGCCAGAAAGGCTAAAGGTCTCCCGGTCCTGACGGAAATCGGTAGCCTGACGAATATAGACATTATTCACAAGTTGGCTATGATAGATAACGGCATCACGCAGATTGCTGTACCCAGAAGTGAGCCTGCAGAACATTCCTGTCATCACGTTACGATAGCCTAATCCTAAACTTGCCATTTGTCCCGTAGTGTTTTCAAACTGTCCTGAGCCTTGCTGACAAGAGATGTAATCGGTGTAATAAGGCTGACAGGTGATAGTGGTGATGTCGCTGGGAGTCCATCGGTAACTATAACTGCCGCTGATGTCAAGTTTGGAAGTCAGACTGTAGCGGATGAAAAGGCGCGGCTCTACCAGAAGATCCTGGCTATGAGTTTCATGATACTGACGTATTAACCAGTTAAGCCGTCCGTTCAGGCTGATGCTCCACGCCCCTTCACGATAACTGAGTGATGGCTCCACGTATGGCTGGTATTCACTGTAGCGGTCTTTACCGTTTAGTGTCATCCATTGCGTTTTGGTTTCAAAGCCAGCCTGCCATGTTACTTTTACCTGCTTGATGCTATGTTGATAATAGGCGTATGCATTCCAATATAGCATTTGTTGAGTGATTTGTTGAGTGCTATCATTGGTTAGTAGTAACGTGCCTGGCAGATAACTATAACTAAATAATGATGTGACGGAATAACTTTGCCCATTCTTCAGTTTGTTGATGAGTTCGAAGTTATCCACGATGTATCGTTTGCGAGGCTCAACCCGCTGGGGCGTCGGGCACCCGTTTAGCATAGAAAGTCCCTCACTCTTTTTAAAGTCAATATAGCCTTTTAGTGTGTTCGACAGATAATGATTGTCGCGATTGGCCTTATAGAGCAGTTCTGCCTGCCACTCGCTACGGGTACTTTTTGCCGTTTGCTCTTCGGTGATAACGGCTGAGTCGGCATCAAGATAGACAGTCTTTCTGTCCTGTTTCTGTTGGTTACGGTCATAAAGGCCAGTAAAGTGCAACTTCAGGTAATCATCCTTCTTAGTCTTGAATAGCCAGTTAGTGGCAGCAATATAGGTATCGTTGAACTTGCTGCGACGCGCATCGAGACTTGGTGCCCCCAGACTAATATTTTCCAATATACCGTCCTCTGTAGGGGCAGTCTTGTCGGATTGTGTCAGGTCTGTCACTTCATGCTCTATATCTTTACCAGTATTGTTGGCCTTCACCATCGAAATGCTCTGTTTCTTGCGTCCAAACACCATTTCCAATAACCTACCATCTCGCAGCCACTCGTCACCATAACCCGTAGCCACATCCACCACTCCTTGCCATACATTCTTGGCTTCGTCTTTCAGTACCAGATTGAGTGCAGCCTGTTCAGAGAACTTTATATCTTTGAGAACTTTCACGGGTTGATGATTCTCATATACCTGTACGCTCTTCACTTTGTCAGCTGAAAGGTTTTCAC
>Ga0310695_10006999_pt1 | contig 18244 bp, 14 predicted proteins | sample RumenRJG_04DNA_FD_203882 | JGI IMG/M metagenome (GOLD analysis project Ga0310695, IMG submission 203882) | Bovine rumen microbial communities from Lethbridge, Alberta, Canada - RJG_04 (v2) (version 2) | ecosystem: Host-associated > Mammals > Digestive system > Stomach > Rumen | place: Canada...
TCGTAACGTTCGTCGTTGAGAAGGACGGTTCGATTACCGACGTTCGCGTCGTCAAGTCCGTTGACCCGTCACTCGACAAGGAAGCACAGCGCGTGGTTAAGAGCATGCCGAAGTGGATTCCTGGTAAGCAGAACGGTGCGCCTGTACGTGTGAAGTACACCGTACCTGTAACCTTCAGACTGCAATAATTTCATGAACAGAATCGCATCCATTCTTATTGGATTAACACTCATTTTAGGCTTGTTCCCATCCTGTGGGAACAAGCCTAAAAATACTCAGGCAGAGAAGGACTACCAGAAGGCAGCCCGCTATTTCACTGCCGACGAGAGCTTCAGTCCTATCCTGAACGAAGCCCTCGACGTATTCCTCTACAGCAACGTCCTCGACACGCTGGAAGCTGAATACACCAACGAACAGGACGCCATCAAGAAACTGATGAAGTTGGAGACTTGGCTGGCCTTCAGCACCCGCGACCTGACAGCCAAAGAGCGCCAGAACCTCATTGACCGCAAGTACATGCCAAGGACGATACCTATCGCCTATGATGGTCTGGCCATCATTGTCAACAACAGCAATCCAGACACCTGCATCACCGTCAAGGACTTCAAGCGCATCCTCCAAGGTGAGCTCGTCAACTGGAAAGACCTCTACCCCACCTCTAAGCTGGGCACCATTGACGTCGTCTTCGACAATCCCTTGTCAAGCACGGTACGTTGGTGTGTAGACTCCCTGCTGGAGGGTAAGGAATTCAAGGCTCCCAACATCGGAGCCGTCAAGAGCAGTGCTGCCGTGATAGACTATGTGGAGAAACACGAGAACTCCTTGGGCATCATCGGTTCCAACTGGCTCAACGACAGCCGTGACACCACCAATGTCACCTTTAAGAAGAACATAACAGTCATGAAGGTCAGCCGACTCGACTCCGCTACTGTGGCCAACAGCTGGCGACCCTATCAGTACTATATATATAATGGAAACTATCCGCTCATCCGAACCATCTACGCTATCCTCAACGAGCCCCGTAGCGGACTGCCTAGCGGTTTTGCCCACTTCTGTCGTCTGCCCAAAGGACAGCTGCTCATCCAGAAGTCAGGATTGCTGCCTATTCAGTATGGCATGAACAACAGAACCATATTTGTGAATAATCAATAAAAAAATAAACATTCATCCCTTCAAAACGTCTTATAAGAGAGTAACCTTTAAAAAATAAGAATTATGAAAGCTATTAAATATTTATTCCTCGCTGCGCTGACCGCAGGTTACAGTGCAAGCGCTATGGCCCAGAACGGCACAGATGCCGACGTACAGGCCGTTAAGAACATCATTAGTCAGAAACCCGCTGATCTGGAGAAGCAGATGAAGCCCTTTTTCAAGGCTAACAAGAAGAATGCTGCCAATCTGGTAGCTTTCGGTCGTGCCTTCTATGAGGTTAAGGATACCGCCAACGCCAAGGTTTATGCCATGCATGCCCTTACTGCCAGTAAGAATCAGTGTGCTCCTGCCTTCATTCTGTTAGGTGACATTGAGGCTCTCGGTGACAATGGTGGTGCAGCAGCCCAGCAATACGAGCAGGCTATCTATTGCGCTCCTCAAGACCCAGAGGCTTACTACAAGTATGCCAACGTCTATCGTAAGATTAGCCCACGTGGTGCTGTCAGCAAACTGGAAGAGCTCCGCCAGCAGCGTCCTGATATTGCCGTAGATGCCCTTATGGGGCGTATCTACTACATGTCTAACGACTTTGATGCAGCCCTGAGTGCCTATAGCAAGGCCGACAAGTCAAAGATGGAAGAGCGCGACCTCAGCGACTATGCCATGACCGCTTTCTTCAAGCAGAAGTACGATGTTGCCCTCGACGTTGCCAAGTACGGCCTGAGCAAGAATCCTCGCCATGCCGCCTTCAACCGTCTCGCCTTCTTCAACAGCACCGAGCTGAAGAAGTGGGACGACGCTCTGATGTATGCTGATGCCCTGTTCAACAAGTCCGACTCTGCCAAGTTCTCTTACTACGACTACACCTACTATGGCAATGCGCTGAATGGTGCCAAGCAGCATGATAAGGCCATCGAGATGTACCAGAAGGCCCTGCAGCAAGAGGACATGGACAACAAGGCCAAGCGTGCCGGTGTCATCAAACAGCTCTCTGATGCCTACAAGGCTCAGGAGGACTATCCCAATGCTATCAAGAGCTATCAGGAGTATCTGGACAATATCGAGAAGGCTTCTGCCAACGATATCGCTGCCCTTGCTCAGCTCCACGTTCAGCACGCTAGCAAGAAGACCACTGCTGAGGAGCAGGCTGAGTGCTTCATCATGGCCGATAAGACCTATCAGGACTTGGAGAACAAATATGAGGATGCTGCGGAGTACGCTACCTTCATGCGTGCCCGTGTGAACTCTTATATGGACCCCGACCAGAAGAAGGGACTTGCCAAGCCTTTCTATGAGAAGCTCGACCAGATGATTGGTGGCAAGGACAATAAGGATGCTACCGACAAGGCCCGTCTAACTGAGAGCTACCGTTACCTCATCTCTTACTACTTCGTCATCAACGATGACAAGGAAAATGCTAAGCAGTACGCTCAGAAGCTCTTGGCTATCGACCCCGAGAACGAGATCGCCAAGCAGGTAATGGAGTCTAAGTAAGTAACACACATCATCAACTTACTATGGGTTGCCCTTTGGGACAACCCATATTTTTATAAAAAACGGACGGGACATCGCGTCCCGTCCGCCTTCATCTTAGTAGTTAGTTTGTTGTAGTATTATACGATTTACCTGAAAATCATCTTCTTACCATTCAGGATATACAGTTTACCAACTTGTGGTGTGGTCACGCGACGACCCATGAGGTCGTAGAGACCATTCGTCGTTTGTAATTTATTGTTCGTTATACGAGCAATGCCTGTGCTATTGTCTGGTGTAGCAATCTTAACACCCTGCAGGTCGCGAGTGCCGGTGGCCGTATTGGTGATACGCACATACTTGGTATCACCATTAGTACTGATATTACAGGTAGGATGTGCAACAGCTTTCCCCTCTACAGTACCTGCAGCCGTCCAAGTAGTGCCATCGACAGACGTTTCCATCTTCCACTTCTGCGAACCATTGCCAGAGACATAGAAATCAGCAGTGCAGATGCCATCAGCATAATAAACGGTGAAATATTGGTCTGGGGTCAGACGTACAGAACCGACATAGTCGGAGCAAGAAGTTCCATCACTCTTCTTAACCTCGTAGGTGGGGTTAGCAGTACCATTGGTCGTAAACGTTCCATTAGCAACATATGCTGCATACTGGGTAGCATTGCCCTCGTTGAACCAGAAATAAGAGTCAGAGATGCCAATGACATACTTGCCAGTAGTGGTGGGATCTCCGCCACCGCCGCTTACCCAGCTGGGAAGATAGCTGTCATTCTCTTCCTCAGAGATACCCTTGCCGTCACCACCGTCAACAGTAGCCGTAGCGCCACCATTACTAATCGTCACACCACCGAAGAAGCCCACCAACGTAGACTTATAGCTTTGCAAGGCTGTCTTCAGTTCACTGATAACACCGTAGTTCTCGTCCTGTGCGGCGTTCTTAAACGACCACTTGAAATCGCCATGCTGCATACGACCTGCGCCATAGGAGCCCTTGACAATAGCTTTGACTTCAGCAGGGTCGTCCATCAGGTTTTCCATATAGGTGGTGCGAGCCTTCTCGTCAGCAGCATTGTTATATGCCGTACCATCAGAGAAGGCAGTAGCCGAGACAGTAGCACTGCGGTCAGTGACCAGTACGGCATCCCAGACGCCATCGGTCTGACCGTCTTTATAATACTGCAACTTGCGAGGATTATCAATCATGTTGTTGTAAGCCTTGATAACTCCACCTTCTTCACCAGAGAAGGTGCCATCACCCTCAGCATCGGTGCCCTGCTTAGAGATGAGCATCGGATACTTACAGTTGCGGAAATAGTTAGCCTCAACGAACGACGAGCCACCGCTGGTCACCCCCACACCATACTTAGACACACCGTCAAAGTAGTTGTTGTAGACATGATAGAAAGCAGTACGGATACGCGGATGACGAGAGTCAGAATGGTCGAACCAGTTATGGTGATAGGTCATCCAACAGTCTGTTGTCTCACTCTTCATGCCACCCAGGCTGGTCTTGCCACAGTCATAAAAGTGGTTGTAGCTGACGGTGATGTTCTTCGACTTGCCTTTGATATCAACAGTGCCGTCGCCCTTGGCCTGGTCGCTGTCGCCACCAGTGTTACCATAGAAGAAGTCCATGTTGTGAACCCAGATATTGGAGTTGCTGGTGTCAAGCGACAGACAGTCGTCCTTGCAGAGTATGATGGCGAAGTTGCGGAACTCTACACAGGAAGCGTTACGACAGAGGATGCCAAAACCAGAGATAGCCGCATCGTTGCCCACACCTTCGAAGGTAATGGGTACCAGCGAATAGTTGCTTTTACCCTTCACCTGCAGTCCCTCTTCGGAAGAATCGAAGCGGTCCATATCATCAGCCTTGATAGTCCCGATGATACGGATAACCAACGGGGTAGTGTCATAGCCTTTCTGATAGAGGTACACAATATCTTGCAAACCCACACCCGTCGTTGTAGCTCCCTTGCTGCTGGTAACTACATCGCATGTGATGGTCTTGGCATTGTCAGCCCAGACATACAGTACCTTGGCATTATCCTTCAGCGTACCATCGTTCTTGTATGCGCCAATGCCGTCGGTCATGCCTACATGGGCAAAACCCGAACGGTCGTGGGCCTTCACCTCAAAAGCGTCGGTAACGCCGGAAGCCTGTTCAGCACCCTTGGCTTTGGCCACAACCTTGAATTGATAGCTGCCAGCCTTCAGGCCCAGTGCATCAGCGCGTCCATAGGTAGGATACTCACGTACCAATTCATTGTCCAACTTCGTCCAAGAATCAGTTGAAGTAGGAGCAATATAAACATCATAATTATAACCTTCCGTCTTGTCCCACATGACATAGGCACTTTCGAACCAGCCGCCAAACTCCTGAATGAAGGTAGGCACTGCTGCATTTAAAGAGACGGTAAACAGGATGGCCAATAGACCGAGTAAACACTTTTTCATTATTAGCATTGTTTTGGTTTCCGCTGCAAAAGTACCCCATTATTTCCAATTAGAGCGTAAAAACAGGACAAAATAGTCCGTAAACGTTTGCAAAATTTGGCTATTCGGCAGAATTGCACTACCTTTGCAGCATGAATCAGATTACAGACTATGAAATCATGGCGCCGGTGGGCAGCCGCGACTCGCTGGCAGCAGCGCTGAAGGCTGGTGCAGGGTCGGTGTATTTCGGTGTGGAACAACTGAATATGCGTTCGCACTCGGCCAACCACTTCACCATCGACGACCTGCGCGAGATAGCCTCAACCTGTAAGGAGCACGGCGTGAAGTCGTACCTGACGGTGAACACCATTATCTATGGTGAAGACATCCCGCTGATGCACCAGATTATCGATGCCGCCAAAGAGGCAGAGATTAGTGCGGTCATCGCCTGCGATATTGCGGTGATGCAGTACTGTCGGCAAAAGGGTGTGGAGGTTCACCTATCTACGCAGCTGAACATCTCGAATATTGAGGCCCTGAAGTTCTATGCGCAGTTTGCCGACGTGGTGGTACTGGCCCGTGAGCTGAAGATGGAACAGGTAGCCGACATCTACCGCCAGATAGAGGAGCAGCACATCACAGGTCCCTCAGGTGAACTGGTACGCATCGAGATGTTCTGTCACGGAGCACTGTGCATGGCCGTCAGCGGCAAGTGCTATATGAGTCTGGACAATACTGGACGTTCGGCTAACCGTGGCGCCTGCATGCAGATATGTCGCAGGAGCTATATCGTCACCGACCGCGAGACAGGTACGGAACTGGAGATTGACAACAAGTACATCATGTCGCCCAAGGACCTGAAGACCATCCGCTTCATCGACAAGATGATGCAGTCGGGCGTGCGTGTCTTCAAGATAGAAGGTCGTGCACGCGGTCCCGAATATGTACTGACCGTAGTGCAGTGCTACAAGGAGGCTATCCAGAGTGTGCTGGACGGTACGTTTACCGAAGAGAAGAAGGATGCGTGGGACGAGCGACTGGCTACTGTCTTCAACCGCGGCTTCTGGGACGGCTACTACCAAGGCCAGCTGTTGGGCGAGTGGAACGCCAACTACGGCTCGAACGCTACAGAGAAGAAGCAATATATCGGTAAAGGTGTAAAGTACTTCTCGAAGCTGGGTGTGGCAGAGTTTACCGTCGAAGCCGACACGTTTGCTGTGGGTGACAAGATGCTCATCACGGGTCCGACAACAGGAGCACTGTATGTTACCGTCGACGAGATTCACGACGACACGTCGGCTATTCAGACGGCCCAGCAAGGCACCCGCGTCAGCATTAAAGTGCCAGAGAAGGTGCGTCCCAGCGACAAGCTGTTTAAGATAATTAAGGAATAAAGTCGAAATTTCGAAATTTCGAAATAACGAGATAACGAAATAACGAAAGACAATGATGACAATTAACGAGATACAAGACGAGATTATTGACGAGTTCTCTGGTCTGGACGACTGGATGGACAAGTACCAGCTGCTCATAGACCTCGGCAACGAGCAGGAGCCACTGGACGAGAAGTACAAGATAGAGAGCAACCTCATTGACGGTTGCCAAAGTCGTGTGTGGCTACAGGCCGACTATGTGGACGGCAAGCTGAACTTCTCGGCAGAGAGCGACGCACTGATAGTAAAAGGCATCGTGGCACTCTTGATTCGTGTGCTGTCGGGTCACACACCCCAAGAAATACTGGATGCCGACCTGTACTTCATCGAAGAGATAGGATTGAAGGAGCACCTGTCACCCACCCGCAGCAATGGTCTGCTGGCTATGGTCAAGCAGATGCGCGTTTATGCGTTAGCGTTTAATGCCAAGAGCTAACCGACCAGCGGCTATCCGCTTCAAGTAGAAACTGCGGAAATCACTCCAACGATAATAAGGGGCTAAGTCGCTCGACAAGGGCAGCGTAGCCTCTTTTTCGTTGAGCAGCACTTTGATGAGCGGGTCCTTGTCGGCAACATTCTTGCGATAAAACACTATCTGGAGGTTGCCAGCCATGGGATACACCTGATTAGCCCACCACCCCTTGGGTTCAAGTTCATCCAGATTGCCCGTCTGGAGGTCGTAGCCATTAACACCCATCAGACAGACCAGTGGCAGCAGAACGGTCTCGTGGCCAAAGCGCAGGGAGGCACCATGCTGCTTACTAGCAACAATGCTGTCAGCCTCGCTGATCATCTTTTCCAAGAGGTTGAGCTGTGTATAGGGCAGCATACCGCCATTCCTTGTGCAGAAGCCCGAATGGAGATAACTCCAGGCGTTTTCTACCTGCCAAAAAACATACAACTCCTCGCTTGTAAAGACAGACAGCAACGGATTAAGTCCCAGCCCTTCTTGCGAGTTCTGCTGGATGAGCGAGGCCTTGATCAGGTAATAGATGGTCCATAGCAAGTCGACATGCTGTCGGACATAGGCAGAGTCGTTGAAGAACAGGCTGCCCAAACGATGGTCCCTCCAACGTTTGGCAATAAACCGGTTGATAGCCTTTTGTGCATGAGCATTCGAAGCACTGTCGCGCAAAGCCTTGCTCTGATGGTTCATATACCACATGTCGCTATAGGAATTGGACATGGAAACCTGCAGCTTGGGGCGTTCCTTGATGAGTTGCAACACAAAAGCACCCATAGAGAGCACACAACGGGTAACGATGGTGCTACGCGCATCGACAAAGGCACCGTTACGGAAAACCATGGGGTAATTCTGCAACATACGGTGAGCAATGGCACACTGCTGGGCGGTACCAAGATCGGTAAGGTCACCCCAGCGTCCCTCAGCATCGTCAATATATGCCTTCATCTCTCGCAGCGCCATCTTTCCAACCTCCGTCAACTTACCCAACGAGTCTGCTTGCTGCAGGGTTTTGTAGGGCTCTTTATAGCCCTTCATGTCGTTCAGATAGCGAGAACCATGACGACCATAGTGACTGATATAGAACGGCTGATAGCCCTTGGGAGCCGGTGTCTGCGTGGGCAGGTATTTATCAGGATAGACGCCGTAATTGCCAGCAGTAAAACTGCGGTCACGCTCGATGATAGAGAATGCAGACTGTGCCACGCTCGGCATGGCGCCCAGCATCAGTAGCACGGCGGCTATCAGTAGAGGACGTATTTGTTTAGTTCTCATAAGCATCGAGTTTCTTGAGACAGTAACTACGGAAATCACTCCAACGATAGTACGGTGCCTGCTTGGTGGGCAACGGCAACGTCGCCTCGTTCTCGTTGAGCAACACCTTGAAGAGTGGGTCGCGGTCGGCAGGACTCTTGCGATAGAAGATGAACTGCACATTGCCGGACATGGGGAATGCGTGGTAGTTGATCCACCCTTTAGGTTCCAATTGGTCCAAGTCGTTGGTAACCAGTCCAAAGCCATTGATATCAAGCAGACAGAGGAAAGAAAGCAGGACTGTCTCGTGACCGAAACGCAGGTGTACATTGGTCTTGGGCAACAGGATACAGCTATCGGCCTGCTGAATCATCTTTCTGAGGAGGTTACGCTGCAGATAGGGCATCTTGCTGTCGGTAGCCTCACTGGCACCCCAGCCAATATACCAATAAGCATTCCCGATTCTCCAGATGTGGTACATCTCTTCTGGAGTGAAGACGTCGTAGAGCGACATCTGCTTACCCAGTTCCACATCCTGCAGAATGGCTGCAACGATTAGGAGCTGTTCGGCAAAATCGTAGCTGCGGACGTTTTTGCGGACATAGACGCTGTCGTTGAAGAGGGTCTGCATGAGATGACCACATTCGCTGTTGCGGGCCTTGAACGCATTAAAAGCCGCCATAGCCTTCTTGGTCTTACGAAGGTTGAAGAGGTCCTTGTCCTGCAGATTGAGGTAATCCATATCCCGGTGGCTTGCGTGCTGCTGAATCTTCAGCTGGGGATTCAGACGGGTCAGCTGCATCAGCGCATACTCCATAGACAATACGCAACGACCAACACCCGTGCTACGGGCATCCACATCGGCAGCACCCTTGAAGACCTCCGGGAAACGCTGATACATACGACGAATAATGTCCTCATTCTCGCGAGCACCCACCTCCGTAAGGTCGCCCCAATGGTTTTCAGCATCTTTTCGGATAATATCCAGTCGCCGCATCAAGTCCTTACCAGTCGCTGTCAACTTGCCAAGACTGTCGGCCTTGAGCAGGGTCAGGTAAGGAGCATTATAGATGCTCGGCTTACTATGGTAACGGGAACCGTGACGACCGTAATGACTAACATAGAAAGGCTTATAACCCCGAGGTGCCGGCGTCAGCTTCTGCTGCGTCGGTCCCGGATAGGCCATATAATTGCTGGCCGACAGGAGAGCATTCTCGCGTATCTCATTGTAGGCGGTCTGTGCATGAAGTGTTACGATAAACAGAGTTGCAACAGCCGCCAACAGCCATTTTTTCATATGAATAGTCAAATAACGATTGCAAAAGTACGAAAAATTATTGAAAGCACCTTGTTATTTATAAAAAATTTGTATATTTGCAGAGTAAAACACAGTGTATGGGCATATAAACACGAGAAGATATGGCTAAGAATCAGTTATGGCACGATGACTACTGGCTGCTACTCATGCAGTTATACCTGCGGAAACCCGTGGGGGTGAAAGCCATGTACAGTCGTCCGATGGTAGAGTTGAGCATTGAGTTGCACATTGCCCCACAACAGTTGTTTGCAAGGATGTGCGAGATAGCCAATCTGGAGACGCCCCGGATAGAGCGTATCTGGCAGGAGTACAGTCGCAACCCCAAGCGACTGTCACGTGCCGTAGAACTGTTGCGCAACATGATGGGCTTTGGCAGTGCTGGTGGCTTTTATGACGGTGTAGAGGTGGAAGAGACCTTCGAGCGCGACTTCCGTCCCCTTGCTGAAGACGAACGACTAACGCCTATTATGCTGATAGTGATCCTGGACCAGTACTTCCGACTGACGCCCATCACGATGGTGGCAGAGACGCCAGAGGTCAGGCAGCTGTCAAGTCTGATGCATATCCCTGTATCGCTGGTCGTCGATGTATTGGAGGTGTTCCAGCACTGCGACCCCTACCTGAACCGACGCGACGTCGCCATCAGTCCACTGCTGGCACCTTGTCAGCAGATCTGGCAGCGCTACGGCAATATAGACACCCGCCAGTTGGCCTCGTATGCCGAACAGTTGAAAGACTACTTCAAATAAAAATGGCACAGGAGCAGATACAGGAACAACGACTGACGCAGCAACAGAAACTGGCGCAGAGCATTACGCAGCAGCAATTGTTGCAGGCGCAGTTGATTGAGTTGCCCATCACCCAGCTCGTAGAGCGTATCACTGCTGAGATGGATGACAACCCTGCTCTGGAACCATCGGCTGAGGAGCCAGAATATATCGACAGTCCGGAGAGTTCGGATAATACTGAGTCATCGGCTGACAGCTATGAAGAGGAAGAGCGCCAGTCGGCACTGGATGCTGCACTGGAATCGCTGGGCCGCGACGATGAGGACTTGCCTGTCTATCAAAGTGGCATGTCCAGTCAGGAGGAACGTGAGGACGTGGTCTACGGACAGACGCAGTCGTTCTACGATCAGCTGATGGAGCAGATGAACCTCTTCGAACTCACTGACGAGGAACGTAACGTGATGGAATATCTCATTGGCTCGCTCGACGACGACGGTCTGTTGCGCAAACCGCTGCACAGCATTGCCGACGAGCTGGCCATCTACCATAACATCGATATCACAGAGCAACAGATAGAACAGGTGTTGCTGAAACTGCAAGAGTTCGACCCTGCCGGCATTGGCGCACGCACGCTGCAAGAGTGTCTGCTGCTACAGATACAGCGTCGCGAACCGTCGCACCTGAAAGACTTGATGACACGAACGGTAGAGGAGTATTTCGAACTATTCACCAAGAAACACTGGAACCGACTGCAGCAGGTGTTGCAGTTGACCGACCTGCAGGGCGAGACACTGATCCGTGAGTTGCGCAAGCTGAACCCCAAGCCAGGAACGGCCATGGGCGAGGTGGTAGGACGTAGCATCCAGCAGATTACCCCCGACTTCATCATCGACACGCAGGATGATGGTACGGTGACGTTCTCACTGAACATGGGCGATGTCCCTGAGTTGCATGTGTCGCAGTCGTTCACCGACACGCTCAACGAATACCAGACGAACAAGGAGAATATGAGTCGGCAGATGAAGGAGGCACTGCTCTACACCAAGAAAAAAGTGGATGCCGCACAGGGCTTCATCGAAGCTATCCGTGTGCGCCGTCAGACGCTGACCAGCACCATGCGCGCCATCATACAATGGCAGCACCGCTTCTTTGAAGATGGCGACGAAGCCTCGCTGCGACCCATGATTCTGAAGGATATTGCAGAGAAGACGGGACTGGCACTGAGCACTGTGTCGCGTGTCTCCAACTCTAAATATGCACAGACCCGCTGGGGCACATTCCCACTACGTTTCTTCTTCAGCGACGGCTACAAGACGGCAGAAGGCGAGGAACTATCGACCAGGGAAATCAAGATGGCGCTACGCGACCTCATTGATGGGGAAGACAAGAAGAAGCCGCTGAGTGACGATACACTGAAGACGCTGTTGGCGGAAAAGGGCTACCCCATTGCCCGACGTACGGTAGCGAAATATCGTGAACAGATGGGAATACCAGTGGCGCGACTGAGGCGATGATAATGGTAAAGAATGAAGAATTGAGAATTGTGTCAGGCGGTTTCCCCGCCTGAATAAATATATGAGACGAGAAAAAGATATTATTTTGGCTGCCCGCATCCTGAGCATGCTGTTCACACCGTTCTACCTACCGTTCATCGGACTGGTAGCACTCTTCTTGTTCAGCTACCTGAGCATCTTCCCGTGGCCGTACAAGCTGCAGGTACTCGTGATGGTCTACCTGTTTACCATCCTGCTGCCAACGGTGATGATTCACCTCTATCGCCGCTATCAGGGATGGAACCTCATAGAACTGGGGCACCGCGAACGACGCATGGTACCCTATGTCATATCCATCATCTGCTACTTCACGTGTGTCTATATGATGTCGCGCATGCACATGCCCCACTTCATGGGAGCCATCGTCGTGGCAGGATTGTTGGTACAGATTGTCTGTGCACTCATCAACGTATGGTGGAAGATATCCACGCACACAGCGGCTATCGGTGGTGTGGCCGGTGCGCTGTTTGCCTTTGCGGAATACCTGGGCTTTAATCCCGTATGGTGGCTCTGCCTGGTATTTATTATTGGCGGCATGGTGGGTACCAGTCGCATGATACTACGCCAACACACCCTGGGACAAGTCGTTGGTGGCTTCTGGATTGGCTTCCTCTGCGCAGCCATCGCGATACTTTTCCTTTAGCAATCTCGAAGCATCGAAATATCGAAACATCGAAAAAAATATGAACCCTATCGTAAGTATTATCATGGGCAGCACTTCTGATTTGCCCGTTATGGAGAAAGCCTGCAACCTTCTCAACGAGCTGCAGGTACCGTTTGAAGTCAACGCACTATCTGCACACCGCACGCCAGAGGCTGTAGAAGCCTTTGCCAAGGGTGCCAAGGAGCGTGGGTTGAAAGTCATCATTGCTGCAGCAGGTATGGCTGCCGCACTGCCTGGCGTTATTGCCGCCAGCACTACCCTACCCGTTATCGGTGTACCCATCAAGGGCATGCTCGATGGTCTAGACGCCATGCTCTCTATTATCCAGATGCCACCGGGAATCCCTGTAGCCACAGTAGGTGTCAACGGTGCCCAGAATGCTGCCATCCTCGCTGTCGAGATGCTAGCACTCAGCGACGAGGCTATCGCCCAGCGCCTCAGCGACTACAAGCAGAGCCTGAAGGCAAAGATTGAGAAGGCCAACAAGGACTTAGCAGAGGTGAAGTATGAGTACAAGACGAATTAGCAGTGTAGCCCATGTGGGCAATATAGCCATCGGTGGCGACAACCCCATTCGTATCCAGTCGATGGCTACCGTCGACACCAACGACACAGAGGGTTGCGTAGCACAGGCTAAGCGCATCATCGATGCGGGTGGCGAGATTGTTCGCTTTACCACGCAGGGTACCCGTGAGGCAGAGAACATGAAGAACATCTCCGCCCGACTGAAGGCGGACGGCTACAACCAGCCATTGGTAGCCGACGTGCATTTCACCGCCCATACGGCCGACGTGGCAGCACAGTACTGTGAGAAGGTGCGTATCAATCCCGGCAACTATGTAGACCCGGGCCGTACCTTCAAGCACCTGGAATATACCGACGAAGAATACCAAGCCGAATTGCAGAAGATTGAGGCGAAACTCGTACCTTTTATTAATATATGTAAGGAGCACCATACCGCCGTACGCATTGGCGTGAACCACGGCTCGCTGTCAGACCGTATCATGTCACGGTACGGCGATACGCCAGAGGGCATCGTAGAGAGCTGCATGGAGTTCCTGCGTATCTTTAAGCGCGAGAACTTTAACGATGTGGTTATCAGCATCAAAGCTTCGAACACAGTCGTGATGGTTACCACTGTCCGTCTGTTGGTGAAGACGATGGACAAGGAGGATATGCACTATCCCCTGCACCTCGGCGTGACGGAGGCCGGCGAGGGCGAGGACGGTCGCATCAAGTCGGCAGTAGGCATCGGTGCCCTACTCACAGAAGGCATTGGTGACACCATCCGTGTGTCCTTGTCGGAAGAGCCAGAGTGCGAGATTCCCGTTGCCCGCAAACTCGTTGACCTCATCCCTGAGTGCACCCGCCTGCGCCAAGAAGCCGAGGCCAGCATCCAGGACGACACCATCACCCTCTCCCTAGACAGTGCTTCGCAGTTTGGCTGCGAAGACTGGGAAACCCTTCAACTCAAGGCAGCCATGGCCGTCGGTGCCCTGCTCATCGACCATAAAGCCACCAAGCTGGTCCTCTGTGCTGAGCGTTTTTCCCACTCGGATCTCGTCTCCCTCGCCGATGCCATCCTTCAGGCTGCCCGCATTAAGTTCACCAAGACAGAGTATATCTCCTGCCCTGGCTGCGGTCGTACGCTCTACAACCTACAGGAGACCATAGCCAAGATCAAGGCTGCCACCAGTCATCTGGTAGGTCTGAAAATTGGTATTATGGGCTGCATCGTCAATGGTCCCGGTGAGATGGCGGATGCGGACTACGGCTACGTCGGTGCCGGTCGTGGCAAGATTAGCCTCTACAAGCAAAAGGTATGTGTCGAGAAGAACATACCTGAGGAAGAAGCTGTTGACAAGCTGCTGGAGCTTATCAACAACGATAGAAAGTAAATAGTTATTTCCTGCGCGTCACAAGCGTGAACTGGCGGGTTAATGACTCTTGCTCACGGTCATGGTGAGCAACAGCGATACGAAGGACGGCCTGACCGTCCTTCAGTCGTTTATCGGCCAGAACAGTAGCGGTATAGCGCACACCTGTACCAGCAGCAATGCTCTCGATATGCAGATTGGGAGAGACGTGCAGGTGCTTGTTGCCTGTCAGTTCATTGACCATAGGCTGAATATCATGCAGGGTATGGCGTGAACGGTTCATGATCTCGAAGACCACCTTGAGCTGTTCACCAGCATGGATAACACCCTCCTCGCGCTGGTCAACGATACGAACGTTGAGCAGTTCTATAATGGGACGTGCACGCTGCAGGTCCTCAACAGACACCGTTTTCTCAGCAGGGGCCGTTGGAACCTGCGGAGCAGCGGAAGGCATCTCAGACCGTGTGCCCGACTGTTCACCCGTCGGGCCTGCAATGCCAAAGTCCACGCGGTCGTCGCCACTATTGCTACTATCATAGCCAGAGTCATCGGCTGGAGGGGGCGTTTCTGTGCCATAGCTACCGCTACGACGAGCCGCACGCTCACGACGATATTCATCGTAACGGTCAGCCTCTCGCTGGTCGGCAGCAGCACCAATGGCAGCACCAATAGCTGCACCACCAGCCATACCAACTACTGTACCTATGTCACTGCCTCGCCAGCCACCGGAGATTCCACCGACTGCAGAACCGAGAATGGTACCAAACTGGGCACCAACATAGGCACCCTGTCCCGTATATGTGCCACAGCTGGTAAGCAGGATGGCTAACATGGAAAATGCTATCATCGTCTTCTTCATATCCATAAAGCTAATAGTTCACGGTGCAAAGATACAAACTTTCTGGAAACAATAATAGGGGATTTCCCGATTTTTTGTTAGGAAATCCCCTATTGTTAGAGACAGAACGTAGTTATTCCATCTATACCCTCGGTCACTTAATCACAATCTTCTTACCATTGCGGATAATGATACCCTTATATCCTGTACCAACCTTCTGACCAGAGAGGTTGTAAGAGTCACCAACATTGTCGTTGTCGATTACTACATCACCGATACCTGTGGCCTCAGAGTTAGTAAACTTGATTGAAGTAATGTTACAACTACCACTTTTGTTTATAATACGTAATGTCTGTTTACCTGCATAAAGCTTATTTCTTATTTTACCAGTTTTTACTTGGTAGGTATCCAAACTGCCTGTATTAGGTACAGTGACGGTGCCAACAGTCGTCTCATTACCTTTGTCATTTACCAAGACCATAGAGAATTTGGCATTGTCAACTTTCGATGACACAGTAACCTCGTACGAGTATTTACTTTTTTCCAACTCAACGTCAACTGAATAATCTACACTATCATCATTATCTATACTCAATACATCGCCACTAGAAGTTGTTTTGATGTCAGCACCCTCGCATTTCATCATGTCTTTTACAATTATAGTACCAGGCATTGCAAAGGTGGGCAACATCTTGAACGTCATGTCCTTGATATAGAAGCCACCCTTCTCGACAAGCAGTGTAAATACGTGTTTGCCTGCCGTCAGGTACTTCTTGATAGAGCAGTGTACAGGCTGGAACTCGGTAGTGCTGCCAGTATTGGGAACATCGGTAAAGTCTGTCAGGAAGTCGAGGTTGTCGAACGAATACTCAGCCAGATGGAATCGGCCACCAGTCTTCGTTGAGGCAACTTGCATATCCATCGTATAAAGACCATCCTCCTTCACGTCAACGGTGTACTCCACCCAAGCACCGTCCTGAGTAGCGGTGGTACTGAACTTATCGCGTGCGTTGTATACAGTGGTCGATACGCCAGAATAAGTGACGCCAGAGACACCTTTGTCAAACTCTCCAGCATCGATAGTGCCAGGCAGCTCGAAAAGGGTTTCGTTGTAAGGCTCGCGCTTGGTTTCTCCTGAGAGCACCTGAATACGACCGTAACGCTCGTAGGTCTCACCATCAGTAGTAGTCACTACAGCCTTCAGCGTCTTAGTACCCGTAGAAGTCGATGAATATTCGAAAAGGTATGGAGCCTGAGTCTTGGTGTCAATCAGGTTACTACCTTCATAAAGATCAATCTTCTCGATGGTCTTGGTAGCCATACGGGCACGTACCATGATGGACAGCACATCACCCTTGGCAACCTTCTGAGAAGCAGGACGTATATAGACAGAAGCCTCTTTCTTGGTGCCAGGGAAAGGACCAACGGCATTCTTAGCAGCATCCGTCTGCATATACTCCTTAATCCAAGTCATAGCGGGACGCTCTTCGCCATTTCTGTAAAGTCCGGAATTGGTAACCCAAGTAGCTCCAAGTATATAGCCCCAAAGGGTGACACCAGCACAATAGGGTAGCTCCCACATATTCGGCAGCACTTTCTTATACTGGTTTAACTGCTGAGTATCATTTTCTAAATTTATATCCAACTCGGTGATAAACATCGGCATCCGCAGGGCATCTTGCTGCTTTTTTAAATTCTCTTTCAAATGGCTCTCGCTGATGCTGTTCACATCGTGAGACTGGTTGCCGTACGCATCGATAGGTGCTCCGGCATCACGCAGTGTGCGGACGAGGGTGATGTAGTTATTAACGTCAGTATCCCAATCGAGGGAGTTATAGTCGTTATAAATAAGGATAGCATCCGGCCAGCGCTCGTAGGCCATCTCAAAGGCCTTAATCAGCCAGTCATAGCCAGTCTTACCGCCACCACCTAATGACTCTTTCACCATGGGGTTACCAGGCTGGTGATTACCTACGGCCTCGTTCACTACGTCAATCATGGGCAGGGTTTCGTACTGGGCTTTGGCATGGTCATACCAATTCACATAAGCAGCAAAGCGCTCTGCTGGTGACAAATTCTCCAACCACTTTGGATACTGAGCACCCCATACCAGCGCATGGAACTTATAAGTAAAGTCATGCTGCTTGGCATAGTTGAAGGCATTATTAGCTCCACCCCAGTTAAAATTGCCTCTATTACCTTCTACAGAGGACCACTTCGATTCATTCTCACAAGTAATTTGGTTCCAAAGCTTATAGAACTGCGGAACGCCACCACCAGCATCCACATTATAACTAGTCGTGATATTTCCCAAGAACTTGTAAGGATTCGATGACAACTGCGCGGCTGCAGGGAGCACACACAGACTTACTGCTACAAGCAGAAGATTGCGTTTTAGTGTCTTATTCATTCTTCTTGTTTTGCTTTAAGTTAATTTTTCGGGTGCAAAGTTACGACATTTCTTTTGAACAGCCTTTGTCAGATATATACAATACTTTGTATAGTGTAACATAGACAACAAAACAGGGCGCTACCGATGGTAGCACCCTGTTTCTATCGTGTTCAATCGAAATATTACTCAGCCTTTGTTTCTTCAGCAGGAGCCTCAGCAACAGGTGCCTCTTCAGCCTTAGGAGCCTCCTCAACAGCGGGAGCAGCTTCAGCCTTAGGAGCAGCCTTGCGAGAACGACGAGTCTTCTTCTCAGCCTTAGCGGTCTTCAGCATGTTCTCATCGAAGTCAACGAGCTCGATGAAAGCCTTTTCAGCAGCATCACCCTGGCGGAAACCAAGCTTGATGATGCGGGTGTAACCACCGGGGCGGTCACCGACCTTCTGTGCTACAGGGCCAAAGAGCTCCTTCAGAGCTTCTTTGTTCTGCAGATAGCTGAATACTACACGACGGCTGTTGGTGCTGTCGTCCTTTGAGCGCGTAATCAGCGGCTCAACATATTTCTTGAGTGCCTTTGCCTTGGCGAGGGTCGTAGTGATTCTTTTGTGCATAATCAGCGAGATGGCCATGTTGGCAAGCATGGCAC